>OBLU010004474.1_pt1 | contig 12610 bp, 9 predicted proteins | sample 1518681 | NCBI WGS metagenome assembly OBLU01 (sample SAMEA3539304, study PRJEB22396) | soil metagenome | biome: tundra; feature: field; material: soil | place: USA | collected 2010-05 | depth 0.15 m | reverse complement strand
CGAGAGTGCCCGAGAGTGCCGAGGACGAGAATCGAACCCTCCTGACCTTGCTCAACACGATCCGAAGAAGCGCCGTCCGAACTCGAGGAGGCGGCCAGGCGCTCCCTTCGGTGGACATCACGGCGCCTGCGCTCGCCGAGACGCTTCTGATGCTGAACAAGTCACGCCCGGATCTGATCACCGCTGCGCCCGAACTCAAGGCGGGCAGCAGCCTCCTCCCGACGTCCCCGGCCGACGTCGAGCCGCAGCGTCAGGGCTGTTGCGCATATGCACCATCGAGGTCAAGCTCGATCCCCCCGGCACACGTAAGCCGTAACGAGCCACTCGTGGATGCGCCCGCATTGATCACGACGGTTCTCTCGGCTGGAAGCCAACGCCCATTGACCGCGAGCGCCATGTCATCCGCCGGTGGTGGCACGCCGAATTCCAGTGTGACAGCGATGCCCACAGGCACCGCGACCTCGGTTGTCGATCCGTCACAGACAACGGGTAGTGGTCCCGGGATGAGCGAAACACCGTTACCCGACGGATGGAAGGATTGCGGCGTGGCGGCGACAGATGCGTGGTCGACGCTCGCATACGTCGACCACAGTCGGAACAGGTGCGGGCTGATCTCGCCGAACCACGTCCAACGCTGGATCACCGCGAGCGCGGCTCCTGAGAACCGGCCCGGTTGCGTGGTCACGGTGTAGAGATAGGTGTATCCCTGCCCGGGCAGGGAATTGAGCACGGCAGGAGTGTCGATGATCTGGAGCAGCATCATGCCTCGGCGGTGCGCGTAATAGGGCACGGCCGGCGACCAACTGAGTCCATCGAAAACGATGAGATCCTGCGGTCGGGTGCCCGCGTCGAGCTCTCGTGCCTGCGGCAGGACATTCGACGGGTCGGACGTAGGAATCGCGTAGCTCGACGCAACGAAATCGCGCTGGACGTACAAGGTCGCTCCAAGCCACGCGATGATCAGGAGCGAGGCCGCGGCACGAAAGGGCACCGGCTTCCAGTAGCGGATGACGCCGTCGAGCGCGTAGCCGAGGACTGCGGCCGCAGCCGGCGTCACCGCAGCCAGGTAGTAACCCTGAACCGCGTACAGGTTCATGAAGGTGAGGATGGGCAGGACACCCGCCAGGATGATGCCCAGCCATTCAGCGCGTCGCTCGCGCAGGATCGCGATGACGCAGGTAGCAGCGAATACCCAGAACGGCAGTCCCGTGACCTGTGTGTCGAACGGGTGGATGATCCTGCTCCATTGGTGGAGATCGAACCGCTGACCCACGTAACCGAAATTGAATCCGACCAACGCCTGACTGGTCATCCAACTCGTCGCGGGGCTCGCGGCCTTGATGTCGTCCGCATGATGGGTCCAGAGGACGCAGGCAACCAACGGGATCGCAAACAGCACGGCTGATGTGCGCAGCCGCTCACGCAGCCAATCGCGCCATGGTGGCCGCGAAACCGTACCCAAGTACAGAAACAGCGGGACCATCCAGAACACCGCGCTGGTGACTTTTACGAGCATCGCGAGAGTGCCGAGGGCGATCGCGAGCACGGCAAAGCGTCGTTGTCGGCGGTCGATCCAGATCATGCCCGCCCAGACGTATCCGACCGAGAAGGCTGTCGCCATGTACTCGATCATCGAAGCCCGGCTCCACCAGACAGCGAACGGTGATGCGAGGAAAACGAGCACCGCAAGTCCCGCGGCCGTGCGCGTCGAGAGGTGGCGAACCAGGCCCCAGAGGGCCACCGCCGTCGCCATGAAACAGATCACGGCGCTCAGTCGCATCGCCCAATCGACTGCACCGCCCAGATCCATGATCACCGCAGCCATTGCCTGAAAGAGTGGAAACTCGAACGGGATCTGCCACGGGTTCCCGAGGACCGGCAGTTGCGGGAAGAGGAGGTTGATTCCCTGCTGGTGATAGATCAACGCTGGATACGCGGTCTCGGTCTGCCGGAATGAGGAGATGGCCAGGAGCGGCGCGTTCAGATTCGGCAGCCGGACAAGGAGCCCGACAACCAGCATGCCCCCGACCACTCCGGTTTCTCTGATGCCTGAGGCTGTCAGCAGTCGCCGGCTGCGATTGAGGCCCCTTCGCATGCGCGGAGTTTAGGAGGCCTCCGGCTTGTCGCGGGACGGATATGCGTTCCAGTGCTGCGAAGGAGTGCTACACGGCCCAATCGCGTCGACCCGGGGGACTGAGGCCGCCGGATCAATCACCCGAGGGAGAACGTTCGACGCATTTGCGCGGATGTAACTGTTGATGACGTGTTCCCGTTGAATGGGTGAAGGCAGACATGAAACGCACAACCATCATCGGCTCTGCGATCGCCGCCGTTGGCCTCGCAGCATGTGGATCAAGTCCCGTCACAACGACTGCGCGGCCAACCCTTGCGCCGACCGCAACGCCCGTGCCGACTCCATCACCCACGCCCGCGCCGCCTCCGCCGCTGGTGGTGACCGCACTGAGGACCGGGAGCGCTGTGCAACTCACCCTGGTCGGCGAGGATGGCAGCGTCGCCGCCACCGTCGACGACCCCGGAGGAGCCAACGGCGACTCGTACTTCGTCGGATCCGACCATGTCTACTTCATCGACGGCACCACAGTGAAGGCGATCGGACGCGACGGCACCGTCACCGACGCCGGCCAGGTGCCGCAGGTGAGTACCACGGTCACCGGGGCCGCTCTGCAGGCGTACACCTCCTTCGCCGTGTCACCCGACGAGACAACGCTCGTGTTCGGCCTCCCCCTTGCCATCGCCGGCGACAACGGCGCGACCACCGACCACTCACAGCTCTGGACCGAGCCTCTGGGGGGCACCGCCGCATCCGCGACCATGGTCTTCGACGACGCCAACAACAGCGAGAACGGCGGCGAGGTCCTGATGCCCTTCGGGTGGAGCAACACAGGTATCTCGGTTTCGGAGATGCCCAAAGGGCTCGGCGGAGCGGGACCGTTCCTCACCTACGTTGGCTTCAACCCAGCTACGTTCGATCTCACGACGCGCGCGCTCACGCAGCCCCAGGAATGCACCGTATCCAACCAGTCCGGCTCGGTGTGCGTCACGCAGGTGGGCTCGTCGAGCCTGAAGGTTGTACGCAGCTCGGGCACTATGACGCTGACGATGCAACCTGCAAACGCAGAGTACGGCGCTGTGAGCGTGTCCGGCGACGGACGCTACCTGGCGTATGGCTCGTACGTGGGGGTCCTCGGCTCCCCCTCCGGTTACTACGTGACCACGGTCGTTGATTTGAACACCGACGCAACAGTTTCTACCCTGCGGGGTTTCGCTCCGGAGGAGTGGCTCGCTGACGATCGTCTTGTCGCGTCGGAGAACGACTTCCCGGCTGGGGTGACCTGGTTGCTCTCACCTGGGTTCACGAGCCCCCACAAGATCGCACCCGACCCGCCGGTCGGCGCCCTGGCGTAGCCGGCTCAGCCGCCGCTCGTCGGGGCCTTTGGCATCTTCAGGGGTACTCGCCATTTTGGGGTCATGCCAGGGCATGAGATCGTATTCAGAAGGCCCTTTCCGAGAGTGCCGAGGAAGGGAATCGAACCCTTACGCCCTTACGAGCACAGCGCCCTGAACGCTGCGTGTCTACCAGTTCCACCACCTCGGCGAGGTGCCCCGAGATGGTATCAGCGGCGCAGCGCCATGCCCAGCGAACTTGCTCTCAGTGGATTTCCCACGCCGCGATCTCGTCGTAGCGTGCGGATTCCGGCCCGAGCGAAGGAATCGGTGCGGTGGGCGCGGGTGACCTGAAGACCATGAAGACCTTGGGCGTGTACAGGAAGACGGCCGGGGCGTCCGCAGCGACAAGAGACGCCACCTGCGCCGCCGAGGTGATGCGGACGCCACGATCCGGGGACTGGGCGAGCATGTCCAGCGCAGCGTCGAGGAAAGGGTCGGGTGTGCCGCCCGACACGTTGTATCCGTGCGGCGGAGCGGCGTTGGAGCGCCAGAACGCACTGACGTCGGGATCCGGCACCGGGTTCCATACGTCGATCGCAAGCTGGAAGTGGCCACTGTCGAGCGTGCCGGCGAGAAAGCTGGCGGGTGGGACGGCATCCACCGTCGCCTGGACGCCGATCTCCGCCAGTTGGGTCGCCACCTCGTGCGCGACGACCGGGAGCGGGTTGATGTCGGGCACCGCGAGCGTGAAGGCGAGCCGTGTCGTGCCGCGCTCGCGGATGCCGCCCGATCCGGCAACCCACCCATTGGTCTCCAGGACAGAGGACGCCGCGGTCGGCGAGATCGCCTCGGTGGCTGGAGGACCGACCCACGGAATGCCTGCCGAGTACGGACCCGTCTGAACCACGCCCCCACGTCCGTCCAACGCGCCGGACACCACCGCTGATCGATTGATGGCGATGCCGATGGCATTTCGGACCGCCGACTCCGCAAGGCCGGGCACGCGTTCGTTGAACATCAGGTCGACGAACTCGGGTGTGGTCACGCTCTGCGCCTGCGCGCCCTTCACCGCCATGAGGGTCGACAGCTCCTCGGGAGTCGTCGCGAGGAGCGCGCCAACCGTCCCCTGGGAAAGCGCATACGCGGCATCGGCAAATGTGACGAAGAGGCGGAGCTCGTAGCTCTTGATGACCGGGTGTACGGTGGCATGCGGGTTGGGCTGGAGCACGATCGCGAGCGGGGCGGTGGACGCGACGTCGTAGGGTCCCGACGTTGGCAGCGGCGACGTGGGATGCGCGCCGGCGTAGAGCAGCGCCGGTTCGCTGAGTTCGCCCAACGGGAGGATCGGCATCTGGGTGAGCGTGGCGGCGAACGACGAGCGCGGCGACGACAGCGTGAAGGTCACCGTGGAGAACGACGTCGCAACCTTGACGCCCTTGAGTGCGGTTGCCAACGTCGGATCGCTCGCCTGCCCGGAGAGCGCGAAGGCGTCGGTGGCTGCGACGTCGGCCACGGTCATCGGGGCGCCGCTCGACCACTCGAGGTTCGACGGGAGCGAGACCGCGTAGACGAGCCCATTGCTGCTCACTGTGTACGACTGCGCGAGGTCGGTCGTCGGGTAGCCGGTGCTATCGAGTTTGAGCAGCGACCGGTACAGGAGGTGGCCGACGTCGACGACAGCTGGGTCGGATGCGCCGACAAGCGGGTTCAGCGACATCGGGCGCTCGCTCACGACCAGGCCCTCGGTGAACTGCGGCCCGCCGATCAGCCCGAAATGCAGCGAAAGCGCAAACCCGAGACCACCGACCGCCACCAGCCCGAGTGCTGTCCCGGCGAGAACCTCGATCGGCCTATGCCGACGGAGCCACCTTACTTGGTGACGTAGGTGGCGAGAACCGAGATGACGACGAAGAGCGCGATCATCGCTGCCGAGAAGCGCAGCATGCTGGCCTCCAACCCTCGCCGGCGCCGGTACCCGCCTCCGGAGTCTCCTCCACCACCGATGGTTCCGCCGAGACCGGTTGACTTCGGGGTCTGGAGGAGGATGCCAAGCATCGCCAGGACCCCGACCACCACTTGCGCCACGGTGAGAGCCGTCTTCACCCAACAACGCCTCCTTGACAATGCATCCGGCCGAGTATAGATGCATTGGCGCGGTCCGCTCCCGTGAACGTGCCGCGGTCGACACTTCCTACCTACGCGGATCTGTGGTACTTTGTCCACAACATGTCAATCTTGCGTACGGTATGCGGATCCGCCTGGCGCTGCCTCATCGCCGCGCTCGCAGCGGCCGCGGTGGTGGTCGGATGCGCCCAGGTCCAGGCGTCGGCAGTGCCGCCTGCGAAGCCGGCTCCACTCCTCGGTCCCGCTCCCGCGGCGTTGGTCGGACCCGACCAGGTGGCGCTGCTCCGGAGCGGGCCCGCCACGTTCGCCCGCCTCGAGGCGCTGATCCGCGGGGCTCGGGTGAGCATCCACGTCGAGATCTACGAATTCGGCCAGCGCGGGCTCGCTGAGGCACTCATCGAAGCTCAGTCGAGGGGTGTCTCGGTCACCGTCATCGACGATCCATCCGAGTTGAGCAGCGTCGCAACCGCGGCGATGCTCCGCACCGCCGGCGTCGATGTCGTCGACTACCCAGTGCGCCGGCAGATGATCGACCACGTCAAGCTCCTGGTCGTCGATGCGGCGGTTGCGGTCGTTGGTGGCATCAACTGGGGTGTGAAGTCGCCGGCGAATCACGACTACGACGCCGAGCTGCGTGGCCCCGTGGTCCGGAACCTGGATCGCGTCTTCGCTCGCGACCTGGTCACGTGCGGCCGCGACGTCTCGGTGCCCGACTCAATGACCGACCCATCGATCGATGTTGCGGCGACCCTCCCGGGCGCCGACATCCGGCCGCTCGCGCTGGGACTGATCGATGGCGCTCGGCACGCGCTCGACCTCGAGTTGTTCGTCCTCACCGACACAGGTGTCGTGCACGCACTCGAGGCTGCGGCGCTCCGCGGGGTCGCCGTCCGCGTGCTCCTCGACCCGTCGCAGCCATCAAGTGATCCTTCGTACGCGGCCTTGCGAAGCGACGGTATTGAGGTCCGCTGGTATCGCAGCCACGGTGAGTTGCTCCACGCCAAGGCGATCGTCGCCGACGCCACGTCGGTGCTCTTCGGCAGCGCCAACTGGTCGGGCGGCGGCTTCGCGCGCAACCACGAGCTGGATATCGACTTGATCTCGGCACCGGTCGTCGCGGCCGAGATGCTCGCTCAGATGAACCTGGACTGGGCTGCGAGTGCGTAGGACGATTTGACAAGCGACCGGTCTCGATATATCGTTGGTACATCGAATCAGCCGCCATGGAGCGAACCGACATGACCAGGGAACACCCTCATCCAACCCACCACGACGAGCGCGCGTGGGCCCACCACGAAGCCGCCGCACGCTTCCACCACCACGTTCGGGAGCACCTCGAGCATGGTGCCCGGAACCGCCATCGCCGGGGCTGGCCGCCCTTCGATGCCCCCGACTTCGCCGCCGGTTTCGGTGGTCCCGGAGGCTTCGGTCAGCCGTTCGGGCCGGGCAGGCGCGCAGCGCGTGGCGATGTGCGCGCCGCGATACTCGTCCTCCTCGCCGAGAAGCCGTCGCACGGCTACCAGATCATCCAGGAGCTCGAGCGCCGCAGCGATGGCGCCTGGCGGGCGAGCCCCGGCTCGGTGTACCCCACACTCCAGCAACTCGAAGACGAGGGCTTGGTCCGCGCCGTCGAGGCTGACGGTGGTCGCCGGGTCTTCGAACTCACCGACTCGGGCCGCGAGGAGGCGACCAAGCTCGCCGCCGGTCCGGCACCCTGGGCCGCGGCCGCGGGCGCCATGGGCGGGGATCATCGGGACCTCCGCGATCAGGCGTTCCAGCTGCTCGCGGCAGTCTGGCAAGTCAGCCGGACCGGAGACACCGGACACATCACCGAGGCGCGCACCATCCTCCGCGACGCCCGCCGCAGGCTCTACCTGCTGCTCGCCGGGACCGAGTCCCCGTCCGAAAAGACCGAGGACTGACGACAGGCACCTGTCGCCGGCGCGCCCCACGATGGGGGTATGCCTGAGAACGCGGTCATCATCGACGCCGCGACCCGCTTCCTGCGAAGCAACCCCGAGTTGCTCGCGGTCGCCCGTCGCGGCGCCGGTGAGACCGGTCAGAGGGTCGAGGACCTTCTGACCGACGCGGTTCGCCGCGTCTGGAGCTCAGGCCTGGAGGCGGTACCGCAGAAAGACGTGGTCGTCGGACCGCCGCACCGAGTCGATCGTGGCGGTGCGCAGCGCAGCCGCCGGGGCGGCCCAACCGTCGACGACACCCGGCCGCGGCTGGTCGTGGTCGCGTCCCGCGATTCGTGGCGAGATGGTCAGGAACAGTTCGTGCACCGCCTTGTCCGCCATCAGGCGGCCGAACAGTGACGGCCCACCCTCGCAGAGCAACAACCCGGGGCCGAGCGCCGACGTCACCGCCGCCACGATACCGGCCCCACCGACTGCGTCCTGCTGATCCATCTCGATCACGTTCACGAGCGGATGAGCGGCGCGAACCTTGATCGCTCCTGCCGCCGAGGTGACCACGGCGACGCTGGCGGCGGGACGGTCGAGCGCGACGTGCGGGGGGAGATCGCCGGTCGCCGAGATCACGACCAGCGGCGCCGGCTCGGCAGATCCGGTCCGCTGAAGGCGGTACGCATCGACGGCCGCGGCGTCGTTGCCCGCCACCGCCGCGGGGGTCCACTGATGGCCCGGCGTCGCGCGCAGGTTGCCGGCCCCGATCACCACCGCGTCGGCGCTCGCCCGCAGCAGGGCCATGAGGTAGCGGTCGGCTCGCGAGCTGCCGCTCAGCGTCGTCGAATCGGTGCCGTCGGTCAGCCCCAGCGACGCAACACCGTCGATTGACGCGACGAAGTTCGCGACGACGTAGGGTCGCGGCGACGCCGGAAAGCGCAGCGGGCCTCCATACGGAACTTCGGCGGCGGCTGGCTCGCCGGCGGTGACAGCGCTGAGGACCTCGAAAACCGGCGGCAACGTCAGCCGCTCACGCGGGAATGACCGGGATGCTGTTGAGCACCTCGTCGAGCATGCGCAGAAACCGTTGCACTTTCACTGGTTTCGTCAAGTATGCGTGAGCACCGGCGGCCATCAGCTGCTTGCGGCGACGTTCGGTGGCGTCGGCGCTGCACATCACAACCGGGATGCCGGCGGTCCGCGGATCCGCGCGCAATTGCGCGAGCACCTCGTCACCCTGGATGTCCGGAAGGTGCAGGTCGAGGACGATCAGATCGGGATGATGCTCGCGTGCGAGTTCCAGGGTGAGTCCGCCCTGCATGGCGGTGAGCAGATGGATCTGCGGCCGCATCGAGAACACCTCCTCCATCAGTCCGATGGTCGCGAGGTTGTCCTCAACGTAGAGCACCGTGCGCTCGCAATCGACGACGGGCGGCGCCACCGGTGGCTTGCGCCGCACTCGCGGCTTGGGTGCCGCGATCGGCGAGCGGTTGAGCCTGATCCAGAACGTGCTTCCGACTCCGCGGACGCTGTCGACGCCGATGGTGCCGTGCATCCCCTGGACGAGCTTGCGCGTCAGGGCGAGGCCGAGACCGGTCCCCGGGACGGTGGTGCGCTCGGCGCCGAGTCGCTCGAAGGGCTGGAACAACCGCGCCTTCTCATCGTCACCGAACCCGGGACCGGTATCGCGGACCGCGAGGCGGAGGAACTCGCTCCTGGCACGCCTGGATCCGCTGGGTCCCGCAGGTCCATCGGCCTCCGACTCATGCGACGCCTCGACGAAGATGTGTGCGTCGGTGCCCGAGTATTTGACCGCGTTCGACAGCAGGTTCAGCAACGCCTGCACCAGCCGCTGGCGGTCGGCAAGCACGTAATCTCCGGCGCAGTCGCCGAGCGATCGCGTGATCTTGATGTGGCGGCTGAGGGCTGAGGGCGCCACCAGTCGCACGCACTCCTCCACCGTCGCCTCGAGCGCGACCGGTTCGAGCGCGATCGTCTCTCGACCCGACTCGATGCGGGCGATGTCGAGCACGTCGTTGACCAGGCTGAGCAGGTGGCCGCTTGCCTCCTGCACGGCGGCGATGGCCTCGGTCTGGTCGTCGCGCGGTTCGCGCATCTCGAGCAGGTCGCTGTATCCGATTATCGCCGTGAGCGGCGTGCGCAGCTCGTGGCTCATGCGCGACAGGTACTCACTCTTCGCCTGCGACGCCTGCTCGGCGACATCGCGCGCCTCGCGCAGGTCGGCAGCCGCTACCTTGTCGGCGGTCACGTCGCGGCCGATCTCGATGACCGCGTCCGGCCAACCGACGCTGTCCTTCTGCAGCGCCCAGCGCACCGCAACGCTGATGCGATTCCCTGCCTTGGTCGTCTGGGTGATCTCGCCTTCCCACCGCCCCTCGGCGCGTAGGACGGCGAGGATGGCATCGCGGCTCTCCGGCAGTTTCGAGTGCAGCAGTTCGCTCGGGTTGCGGCCGATCGCCTCGTTGCTGCTCCACCCGTACAGCTCCTCGGCCCCCTTGTTCCAGAAGGTGATCAGCTGGGTGCGCACACTCCAGGTGTTGACCGCGTCGTACGCGAGGTCGAGGAGCTGTGAAGTGCGGCGCATGCGCTCGACGAGCAGAACCCGGTCGAGCGCGGGAGCCAGCGCCGTCCCGTACTGGGTCAGCCGGAGCGCCTCTTCGTCGCCGAAGAGCGGCGTGAGCGGTCCCGAGGTGACCGCCATGACGCCCCGGCTGAGCTGCGCTTCGAGCACGACCCGAATCCCCCCGCGCGAGTTCGTCGGATGCCTCGTGACCGACCGTCTGTCGCCGTATCCGGTCATTTCCGAGACGAGCTTCCAGCCGGCGGTCCGGTCCAGCCCGTGCACGGCGAGCACCTCGCCGTCGTCCGTGGCGATCACCGCACCGTCGGCGCCGACCAGACGCGCCGCCCATTCCACGGCACGCTCGGCGAGACGCTGCCGGTCGGGCGAATAGAGCACGAGGTCGGTGAACGCCTCGCGGAAATGGCCCTCCTCGCGTTGGCGCCAGAAGGCGAGCAACCAGCGAGGCGGCTCGAAGCCGATGTAGAAGAACGGCAGCACCGCGAGGGCCGGGATCGCGACCGTGATCTCAGGATGGTCGCGCCCAAAGAGGACAGCCATGCCGATCGACAGAAGGAGGGCGACGACCACACCGCCGTAGGCGAGGGTGATCGAACGGAGCCTGGCGCGCTGCACTCCCGGCATGGCCGCCGAGATCCCCCACAACCGGATGGCAGGCTCCACCACGCATCCGAGCCAGACGGCGGCGAGCAGCACAACCACAAGCCGCTGGCCAGTCGATTGCGCGCCGCCGAAGGAGATGCCGGCGATGCCGACGAGCACGACGGTGGCCACGACCACAGCGCCGACCGCAACGCTGAAGGCAACGGCAAGCCGGTCCATCGCTGCGCGGAAACCAAAGAACGCCAAGCCGGAGGCGAGGAAGAGCGTGATCGCGAGCTCGCTGGTCCAGGCCGCCCGGTCCCGGCTGAGCATCGTGGCGCCGACCGCAACCCCGCAGCCGCAGAGCAGCACGATCGACAGCGCGAGAAATGCACGCGTGCGATCACGCCGGCGCAGCCACCCGTCGACGGTGAATGCGCCCAGCAGGATGCAGGCGCCCCCCAAAGCCCACGACAGCACAAGGGTCGCAGTGCTCAAGGCACCGTCCAGTATCAGCCCCAATTCGCGAATTGCCCCGCCTTCACTGTTTTGTGAAGTCGGAGCCCAGGGCTCACATGCTCCAGGCCACCCAGGAGCGAGGAGCGATCAGTGCGCCGGGTCCGGCGCCGCGCTCATCGCCTCGATGACGGCGTCCGCAACCTGGGACGTGCCGACCGCGGTGGGATCGTCGCGCTCCGGCTTCATGTCATAGGTGACGCTGCGACCCTCGGCGATGACCCGAGCGACTGCCTGTTCGAGGCGGTCGCCCGCCGCGACTTCACCGATGTGACGGAGCATGAGCACGCCGCTGAGCATCATCGCCATCGGGTTGGCTTTGTTCTGCCCGGCGTACTTGGGTGCGCTGCCGTGGGTTGCCTCGAACACCGCGACGTCGTCACCGATATTGGCTCCGGGGGCAAGACCCAGTCCACCGGTGAGGCCGGCGCACAGGTCGCTGAGAATGTCGCCGAACAGGTTCGGCATCACCATCACGTCGTACAGCTCGGGCCTCTGCACCAGCTGCATCGACATGTTGTCGACGATGCGGTCCTCGAACTCGATCTGCGGAAACTCGTGGCTCACCTCCTCGGCAACGCGCAGCCAGAGACCCTCCGTGTATTTCATGATGTTCGCCTTGTGCACAGCGGTCACCTTGTGGCGTCCGTTGTCGATCGCCCACTGGAAACCGTAGCGGAACACACGCTGCGTGGCCGAGATGGACGCGGGCTTGATGCTGATGCCCGAGTCGGATCGGATCTTGCGCCCGCCGAGACGTTCGATATCGGCGATCAGCTCGAGCGTTCCCGGATCGCCTTCGGCAAACTCAATGCCGGCATACAGATCCTCGGTGTTCTCGCGGATCACCACCAGGTCGACGTTCTCGTAGCGGCTGCGGACGCCAGGATATGACTTGCACGGGCGGATCAGCGCGAAGAGATCGAGCTCGCGCCGCAATGCGACGTTCACCGACCGGATGCCCTTGCCGATCGGAGTCGTCAGCGGACCCTTGATCGCCACCTTGTTGCGTCTGATCGAATCGAGCACGTGTGCCGGCAGCGGATTCCCGTACTCTTCCATGACGCCGAGCCCGGCATCGTGTACCTCCCAGTCGATAGCAACGCCGGTCGCGTCGATGACGCGACGCGCCGCATCGCTGACCTCGGGTCCCACGCCATCGCCGGGAATCAACGTGATCGTGTGCTGCGCCATGCTGGTGCTCTCCTCAAGATGCCGGAAGCGCCCAGTCTGACAAACTGCGCCGCGTGTGGACCCGCGGGCTCGCGCGCTGGTACCGGTTGGAGGGACGGCACGACCTGCCGTGGCGGGCGACTGCCGAGCCCTGGGCGATCCTGGTCAGCGAGGTGATGCTCCAGCAGACCCAGGTTGCCCGCGTTGCGGGCCGCTGGGAGGCGTTTCTCGCACGCTGGCCGACGCCGGATGCGTGCGCGGCGACGCCGCTGGACGCGGTGCTGCGCGAGTGGCAGGG
>OBLU010004473.1_pt1 | contig 12610 bp, 7 predicted proteins | sample 1518681 | NCBI WGS metagenome assembly OBLU01 (sample SAMEA3539304, study PRJEB22396) | soil metagenome | biome: tundra; feature: field; material: soil | place: USA | collected 2010-05 | depth 0.15 m | reverse complement strand
ATCGAATTGAGCGCGCTCAATAGCCAGTGCCTCAGTCGTAGAATCCCGGATATCGGCTTGATGAGAAAGGAGGTGGCGGCCTGGGAACTCGACCGAAACAACCGTGCCGCAACGATTAACTGGCGCTTCACTACCGAAGATGCCCGCATCAAATTGAAGCGCCTCTACCCGCAATTATGAATGATACAAGGTACTAGCCCCCATTTCGCGTATGCCCCGTCCTGGACCTGTCCGAGCCAGCCATCGAGCGAGTAGCTGCGCACCCGAGGTGTGGTTCCATCGTTGGCTTTGGCGGGGTCTGCCGGACACCGGTAAACCCCTGCCGAAGGGTTATATTGCCATTGCACCCCGCGCTGGATATTCGTCGTCGTCGTCTCGCGGGCGTTTCCGACCACCCATGACCCGGGGGTTGATCCAGCGTTATTCCCCGGAACGCCTTCCCAATAATTCCCGGGCATCCAGTCGCTGTTGTCCACCGCGTACAGATACCACCCATGTTGCAACTGCTTGAGGTTGTTCATGCAAACAACCCGATAGGTCTTGCACTTGGCGCCGCTCAACGCGGGCAGAAGCAATGCCGCTAGAATAGCAATAATGGCGATCACCACCAGCAGTTCAATCAAAGTGAATGCAACTCTCTCGCTGTTCCCGACCTCCGCCACATTTCGTTTGAACCGACGTTTCATAGCTGCCGATTTACTAGCCCCGGCGTGACTTACCCCAGGACCGCTTATCTGCGGCATTCTGAAGGTTACCTGCGCTGCTGTCAACTGTTTTGCCAAGCAGTCGAGCAATCAGGCAGGGTTGCCGGGTAGAGCAGGACTCCTGCTTCTGCGCAGTCAAGCGTCGCTGACGCGACGCAACTGCCCTTTGGCCATCCTTCTCCGTGGGCTGAAGCCGCACGGCTACCTTCAATTCATCGCTACGCGATGGCAGGGGCCTCGCCCCGCCAAAGCGTTGGTATATACAAACCGCTATACTACGGGTTCAAAATGCACGGAATAGAGCCCCATTGAAGATTCGTGTCGTGCATCCAATGCGCCCGTAAAGACGGCTGAAAGGGTAAGACGGAAGGTGTCATTTGCACTGTCAACGCATTGCTTTCATCATCCGTTGCCATAGCCTCACCTGCAACCGACGCGGAAGCGCGCGCGCCGCCAGACCCATCAGTCTGGCCGATGAGCCAATAATGATTGTCCTGCTGCCTCGGCCAATTTGGCGCAGGACAACCTGAGCGACCTCGGCGGGATCGAGCAGTTTCTCGCCGGCCTTTCTTTTCACGCCGGCGGCGCTCTGGAAGCCGGTGGCTGTGCCCGACGGTATGACCGTTATGACCTCGACCGCGCCAGAATCGCCATTTGCCAGTAGTTCGCCCGCTATCGCTTCGGATAAATTCACGAGGAACGCCTTCGAGGCGGAGTAGGCCGCCATGTAGGGCAGTGGCTGAAATGCCGCCGAAGAACCCATATTTATTACCGTACCGATCCTTCGTCGCAAAGACTCCCTTAAGAATGCCTGCGTCAGCCTCATTGGAGCGGCGCAATTTACGCCAAGAAGCCTTAGAAGGTCCGAAGCGTCGAGAGCCGTGATCACATTGCGCAGCCCAATGCCCGCATTGTTAATGAGGATATCCGGGCACCGGCCAGCAACCATGAACCTGGCCGATAGCGCTTCCACATCCTCTCCACGCGAAAGATCCGCCACCAGCACTTCGGCCTCCAATCTAGCGCCCAGTTCCTCCAACGGCGAAGCGTTGCGGTCCACCAGAAGCAAACGATAGCCCGCGGCGTAGCATTGCTCCGCGAATGCCTTGCCGATGCCGCTGGCAGCGCCGGTGATTAGGACGAGCCTGCGCAAACGTCCCGGGAATAGGTCCTGGTGGACGTAGCGGGCCAGGGGCAGCAAAAAGCCGGCTGAGTGTGCCGGGGGAAGGTCTGCAACCGCTCCAAGCCTGGCTGGCGACACAGTCAAGGCGTCGAATAACAGGCACCTCAGTTGGAACGGCAGAAATCGGCGCATCGAACGGCAGACGCGCATTACCGGCGCTGGGATTCGCAGATAGCCGGCTTTGCGACCGCTGATCTCCCCCATAGCCCGAAAGAAGCTGCCGAAGCTAATTGGGCATCCATCGGACACGAAAAAGGTTTCGTTCAGTGCCTTCGGTTCTGATGCGATGCGCCATAACAGTCTGGCCAGATCGCGAACTTCCGCCACGCTGACCCTGCCAGGCCAATCGATCTTAAGCAGAAGGCTTCCCCGCAGGCTCCGTTCGAACAGGGAACGCACATGATGCCGTTGGGCCATGCCGGGACCATAGCACCAGGGCAGCCGCACAATGGTGTGTGGCAGACCGGAATCCTTGACGGCTTGCTCGGAGTCCAGCTTGCTGCGCCCATATAACGAGGTGGGATGTGGCGGGCTTTGTTCGTCAAGCTGCCGGGTGCAGTCGTCGTCTGAAGAACGGTCAATCGCGCCGAAAGTGCTGGCCAATACAAAACGCTTGAGTCTTGGGCCGGAGACTGCACGCAGCAGATTGATTGTCCCGGTAACATTCTCTTGCGCAGATGCTTGATTAGCAAAGAAATCCACATTCGCCGCCAAATGAAACGCGTAATCGAAGGCGCCCAATTCCACGCCGGGAGATAGCCGGGTGAGGTCGTGTTCGATAATGCGCACAGGGGACGCCCCTTCTTTCCAATCCCGCGGCACCGTGGATTGATCCCGAACCAGAAGGGTCACTTCGATAACCTGGCCGCCGCGACCAGAGTTCTTCATCAGTTCGCGAATGACATGCTGGCCGACAAACCCTGTGCCACCGGTAACCAGGACTTTCACGGTGGCCGTCTGCCCAGCGTCAGGGATGAAAGGCAGCGGCGGATGTTTAGGCCGCTTAGTGGCCACGAGAACCGTTCTCGAGGCTGGCCATGGATGCTTCACGCGATGGATTCTGAGAAGGCGAAACCCGGCGCGATGCAGCAGCCGTTCCCACTCGGTTCGAGTATGAAAAGTGAGCTTGTCACCGGGATAGAGACGCTGGTCGCAGAAGCTCGTCCAACGCCTGTCAAGCTGATCGTTCGGGTCCACCTCTTTCAGCACCAGAACGCCGTCATCCTCCAGCAGATCGAACGCCTTGGCAAGCATCCTGGCCTGGCCTGCACTTTCACAATGATGCACGACGTCGTTAAAGATTATTGCCGCTGCTGGCGCGTAATCGAATGCGTTGATGTCCTGGCATGCGAACGTCGCATTCGCCGGCGCATTCTGTTGCGCGAGCGCTATTTTGGGAGCGTCCTTATCAATCCCATGAAACCGGGCCCCAGGCAGGTTAACGGCGAGCAGGTTGGTCAGCATCCCTTCACCACATCCCAAATCCAGGATGACCCCGGTGGAGGGCAAAACCTCGGTAAGGAAGCGGATAGGATACAGCGAATGTTTTAATAGCGCGCCGCCCAGCCCGACGCCGGATCGCCGATAGCGGTTTACCTGCCGCAAAAACCCTTCACTCATAGCTCCACGACCTTTCTTCCTTTGAACTGCTCAACACAAGACAAATCTGGTGGAATTTGAGCTGCTTATCTGCGGGGCTTCTCTTCATCAATGGGCGGATAGATGCTCCCGACGATGTAGAGAGGACGGTCTTTACTGGATTCATAAAGGCGTCCTAAGTATTCGCCAATAATGCCAAGGGCGAGCAGTTGGAATCCGCTGAAGAAGGTAATGGTCAGGATAATAGCGGGGAATCCGGGAATGAAATAGCCGGGGATGAGTAACTTGACGGCGAGGACGACAGCGGTAGCCGCGATCGCCAGCGAAATGATCGCCAAGGCCAGATAGGTTACGATTCGCAGAGGAACGACTGAAAACGAAGTGATCGCGTCCACGGCAAAGGCAAACATCTTGCGAAAGGGGTACTTGGTGTCACCCGCGAAGCGCGGTTTGCGGTCGTAGGGCACCGCCACCTGCTTGCCGCCGACCCAACTGACCATCCCGCGAATAAAGCGGTGATGCTCCCGCATGCCGCACAACACGCTGACAATGTGGCGGTCCATTAGGCGGAAGTCGCCCGTATCGGCCGGAATATCGCTCCGGGTCATGCGCTTGAGCAGGCGATAGAAAACGCGAGCCGTAAACAGCTTAAAGGCCGTCTCACCTTCCCTCGTGCGGCGTTGGCCGTAGGCAACATCGGCACCCTTCTTCCACTCGGCTACCATCTCCACGATGACCTCCGGCGGGTCTTGCAGGTCGGAGTCGATCAGCACGACGGCATCGCCGGAGACGAAGTCAAGGCCAGCGGTCACGGCGGCCTGGTGACCGAAGTTACGGAGCAAATTGACCACGCGTAGATTTGAATCCTTCACGGCCAACTCGAGGGCGACCGGCAACGTGCGGTCGCGGCTCCCGTCGTTGACGAGCACGATTTCGTAACGGCAGCCGAGCTGCTCGCAGACAGCCTTGACCCGGCGCACGAACTCCGGCAGACCCGCCTCCTCGTTGTAGCACGGGGCCACGACGGCGAGTTTGAACGCTTCCCGGTTGTCAGGCTGGCTCATCCGTTATCTGGGGCCGCGGCCCACGATAACCACGTTCCAGCAAAGGGGGCGCAGGAACGGGATTGTGAGCAAGAGCTTATCGAGGAATTCGAGCGGCCAGTACAGCCGCGCCCAGTGGTCAGCTTCTTCGATGATCTTCTTCCAATAGCGCTCCTTGCTCGGATCGCGCCGTTGCACAACGGCCATCACGCAAAAGATGAGCAAAGTGGTGAGCCAAAACCAGCGGGTATGCGACTCACGAAAATGTGACTGGACCAACCGGATGTCAGACAGGCGGAGCGGGTGCTCGTCCGGCGTGCGGACTCCCATGGCGCGCCGCCGGTAAACTTCGATGACCGGGTTATAGAGCACCGGATCCCAACTGATGAATACGCCATTGGGTTTCAGATGTTTGACCAGGCGTCGCATGGTGGCTGCGATGTCCACGTGGTGCAGCAGGTTGCCCATGTAGATAATGTCGAACTTGCAGTCCTCTGGGAATCCAAAATCTTCAGCGGCCGAGACATGGGTTGAAAGTTTCACGCCGTTATGCTCAGCCAGGCGGCGGGTCGTATCGCACATGCCCGGGGAGATGTCGGTGGAGGTAACCTCTGCGCCGAGCAGAGCGAAATAGACGGAGGCCTCTCCGAGCCCGCAGCCGATATCCAGCAAGGTGCGGCCTTGGAGGTCGCCCAGAACCTTGCGAATGTACCGCATCTCGGGTGCGGTGCAGGCTTCATTCATCTGGCGGACATCGATCTTCGTCACGTCCACCGAGGAAGCCCAATCGTCGTGGAATACTTCCTCGGCATGCTTGCGCGCGGCGCTGCGATCGGCGCCGAGCTGGCCGTTCAGTTGCGCCGTGGTGAATAGCTTCGATTGGGTCAGCACGGCGTAGAGTTCACCGTCGAAAAAAACCGTATTCTGCGCCATGATCCGGTCATCGGCAAAGGTGAGGCCAGCCTCCGTTTGCTGTTTGGCGAGTGGCTCGGAATCTCCCCGGGTGTAGAACTTTGCGCCCTGGAGCTCGATATCGTGCACGCCTGGTTGCGGAGCGGTCCACAGAATGCGAACCCGGCGCCCGCCAGGATTTTCAATGGTCAGGGCCTTGACCCACCCTCCGAGCCGCTCGGCATCAGCCGGAGCGCTTGTTTCCATGTGCTGGCACAGCCGCCGGGCGGCCCAAAGGAACTGGTGGACGGCGCTTTCGTAGAGAATCTTCTTCGGCATAGGTCAGACGAGTGGCGCGCTCTCCTGTTCGACGCTGGTTCCGAGGCTCATGCGGTGTTGGTGCCCCGGAAGCTCGATGCGTTCGCGCGGTTCGGCACGAATGCGCTCGGCGATCGTGAGCATCTGCTCGTAGGCTACCGGCCATTTCTTCGGCGGTGGCGAAGTGATGAAGGTCTTGATCCGTTCCAACTTCGCCTTCAAGTACCGCATGGAGATGGTCATCTCAGGAAAGCTCCCATACATGCAGCCGGAGCAGGGCTTGGTGATCCCGAGAACCTCGTCGCGAAAGACCTTGCTCCGGTAAATCCTGGGAAACTGCGGATCGTAGGTCGCGATGCTGCTCGGGATGCGGTAGTCGCAACAAGGGGCGAAGTTGCCATTGGGCAGCACAGCGAAATACAGGTTGGGGCTGTCGCAGACCTGGCCGTTGTGTTGCCGCCAGGTGGTTGGTTCCTGGGCGCAGAAGCGCTTAATGTCGTCGAGGTATTGGTCACTGTCGTAAAGCAGGTAACCCTCCTGCCGCATTGAGCGGACGCGTTCGATCAAACGGTTGACATAGGGGAGTTCGTCCGGCTTCCACCGCTTCGTCTGATCGAAAGTCCGAAAGTTCATCGGCCGGTCGAACGTAGTGACGTGGATCGGGACCAAGGAGGAAAACCAGCTAATTTCCGTTCCGAAACGGATGACATCCTCCACGTCGCCCAGGTTGTCGCGTTGCAGCACGCAACCGAGTGAGGCGAAGCTGCCTTCCTTGGGAAGATATTTGGTGAAGGAGGCCATCGCCCGCAGTGCATCGTGCCAGGACTTGGCGAAGCCGCCATTAATGTCGTCCTGGTTGCCTGGCCAGAGGGAGTCCAGCGAGATGGAGATGTCGCACCCCCCCGCCTCGACCACTTGGTGAATACGATCGTCGGTGGCGAGACCATTGGTCTGCATGCGCACATGGATGTCGCGCGATTCAAATACGCGGATTATGTCCGGCAGATCAAGGCGCGTAAAAGGCTCGCCACCCGTGAGCAACACCATGGCCACACCCATCTTGGCGAAATTGTCCGCGATGCGCTTTATCTCGTCCAAGGTGGCTTCGCGCACATCGGAATTGGCATAGATGATGTTACATTGCTGGCAAGTCAAATTGCACCTGGCTGTGATGTAGAACTGGACATACACCGGTATGTTCTGCAGCAGCGCCGCACGGGCCAGGGTAAGCTTGGACCGGGTGGAGAACATGGTCAGAGCTTAGTGCATGAGCAAGGCAATCTCCTGGATATGCTCGCCGCGATAGTCTGTGGTGTCACGGGGAAGGCGGAGTCGGCCCGCGCAAATAGGTGGCCAGCCCGATCCTTTTCCTGGGGGCCAACTCGCGGGCAGTGTCGTTTCTTTGCCGCCGTGCTCATCTCTTCTAACTCTATCCATAGCACCCACAAAGGCAAGCGCCGAAGTATTCCTGAACGACGGCGGTCTTGTGCCCCGCCTTGTTTCCTATCTCCATCGTCGGTCGGTTATCATCAACGCAATCACCACCGCATAAATCGTCAGACCAGCGAAAAACACCCACTTGCCCAACGCCATGAGACGCGCCGAAAGCCACGAGAGCCACCCTACCTCCCGCGACGGCTGAAACGCGAGCCAGCCAGTGCTGCTCTCGTCACTGGCGATGATCTTGAACTCCCCGACTGGCGCTTTGACCTGGTAACTCTGCCAGTTCTCCCCTGGCGGCGTGTGCGGCTTGATCTCGGTCTTCTTGCCCGAGTTCAGTTCAATCAATAGCAAAGACAAGCCAGGCTGGCCGAGGTCACCAGCCACCCTGAACTCCAAGAATGGAAGTTTAGGCGCAGGAATAGGCTGGCTCTCGAAGCGCCCTTTGGCTGCGGCGCCGACACCAGAAGGCCCGAAAGAACTCCAGGCTGTCTCCCCCGGCATGGCCGGCCTCGCCGGCACTTCCCCATTCGTCAAAAAGCCAGTGACGCTTGCCGGCAGGATTAGAAGCGGGTCGCGGGCACATGCCGGCATCAGCTCGCGGATATGGGGCTGGTTGAGCATGTTGATCACCGCCTGGGGATTGTCTTGCGGTTCGCTAGGCGTCGCCCACCGGATGAGATACTCTTTCTCACGGGTCTCGAGGTACTTACGCTCCCCCGTCGCCAGGTAGGCGCGGGTCGTCCATAATTGTTGGCGTTGATACATGTCGCGCAGCGGAAGATCCACTTGCCAGGCACGGCCGCACAGCAGGACTATCCCGAAGACACAAGCGAGAACCCACAGGCCTGCGCACAGACGGAAATAGCGCCGAAAAGGCAACCGCTCTTCATGGCGGGTGGCCAGGAGAGCGAGGCTTAAGGCATTGGCGACCATGATAAAACAGATGCCGTCCATATAACGCCACTGTGGATAAATGTAGTTGCCTCGCGCATAGGCCAGAGCGAGCGCTTGCAGCACACCCCAAAGACCGAGCGTCAGGACAAGTTCTTCGGCGGGAGTCCGTGCTTGCTCGGAGCGCCAATAAACCCATGCCAGCAGCATAACCGGGAACAGGTTGAAGACGGCGAATGGCGGCAGAACGATCCAGGGCCACGCCAGGCATTTCCCCAGGAACACCAAGAACTCCATCAGGGAATGGGCCTTGAGCGCTTGGTGGTAGGATACTTCGACCTTCATTGCCAAGCCGAGACCGACGACGACGAAGCAGACAGCGAGAGTAGGAAGAGCTGATCTGAGGGCACCTGCTGCCATCTTCCTCCGCTCCTCCCGAGGAGGAGGAGAGGGCTGGGAAGAGGATTCCCCTTCGACCGTCCCTCTTGCTTGTTCATGCGGCAATGGACCTGGCTGCGGCTGAGCCCGCGACCACATCTGCACGAGCAGGCGCAGTACTACGAGGCCGATCACCGAAGCCGCGGCGAGCATTCCAGCAGCCATGGCGAAGAGGGAGCAAACTGCCGCAACCACACCGCCATACCATGCCAGACTGCCGGGCTTGTGAAAACCGAGGAGCCAAATTGTGAGGAGGGCAAGGAACACTATAAAATAAAACTGCGAATCATACCCGTATAACGTATTCTCCCAGGTAAAAGGCGTTGCCAGCACCGCCATAAACAGCAACGCTAGTAATGGCCAGAAACGCTGGCCGAGGATTCGGGCCAGTAGCCAGGCAAAACCGGCCAGGGCGCCAACGTAGAAGAATACGTTGGCAACCATCTGGACCAAATTGTCCCACTGGCCGTTGATCAGCAGCAGCGCCAAGTTATAAATCCGCGTCAGGAAGATTCGGTGCTCATTGTGGGGACTGAATAGCGCCGCGAGCGTGAGCTTGCCCGCAAAATAAGGACAAAAGACCGTCCGGGTATCGTCCCATTGGTCCCAGAACGGTAACGGGGTCGCATATGTTTGGATCAGCCATAGCCGCGCGCCCAACCCGACGAGCACCAAAGCAGCCAAACAGAGCAAACCTTTTGTATTCTTATTCGGTTTCACGATGAGAGCAGCGGGCAATGTAGAACCGGCAGGGGCGGATGATCAATGAAAAGCCTTCCGGCGCAACGCCTGGCCTCGCGCCCAAGCCGACGAGGAAGAACGCTCCAGAGACAAGCGCCGTTGCCAGCGAGGCGCGGGGGGACACGCGCGGGGGTGCATCAAGCTCGGGTTCGGACCGCGAGACATCCCGGCTCGCAGCGCGTAAGAACAAGCCTGAATGCTTGAATAACCAGAATGTCCGGGAGCCGTCGGCGCCGCTGCGAACCGGGACGGTTCGCGGTCCGCCGACCTTGATGCAGCCCTGAGACAGGGCGGCAGGCGCGAATATTTTGCTTTCTTTGACACAGAAATGAATAACACTCCGGCGGTATGAATCAATCGAAAAGCGGGCTGGGGACTAAATCATCGTCCCTCATCCAGTTCGGTTTGGCGGCTCTGTGCCTCGTGGTAATCCTGGGCGTGTTGTTCCGCGACGGGTTGGGTCCTGGCCGCACCGTCTTTTCCAACGATGGTCCGCTTGGCGCAATCAGTTCAAAGTGCGGGCAGTACCCGTCGGGCTTTTTCGGCATGTGGCTAGACCTGAATTGGATTGGAAACGCGGCCCCCAGCGGATCGCCGAACGTTTCCGCGACGCTAGGCATGCTTTGTGGCATGCCCATATTCTCAAAGATCTTCGCGCCCTTCTCGCTCTTGTTTCTGGGGCTGAGCGCCTGGCTATGCTTCCGGCAATGGCGGCTCTCGCCGCTGGCCTGCTTGCTCGGCGGATTCGCGGCGGCTTTGAACTCGGGCTACTTTTCAACCGCCTGCTGGGGGGTGGCGTCGCAACCCATAAGCTTTGGGCTGGATTTCCTGGCTCTGGCTGCCCTGGGCGACGCAACCGCGCCCAGGCGGTGGCTGAGGCTTGTTCTCGCGGGTCTGGCTGTCGGCATGGGCGTGATGGAGGCGTTTGATATCGGGGCGATCTTCAGCGTGATGATCGCGGCGTTCGTCGTGTTTCAAGCGTTGGTCGAGGATGGGACGACAGCCGAAAGGCTTGGCCGAAGTGTAGCGCGCCTCACCCTGGTAGCGGCCTTTGCCGCCATGATCGCCTTCCAAACGGTGACGAGCTTGATCGGGACGCAGATTAAAGGGGTCGCCGGCATGGGACAAGACGAGGCGAGCAAAGCCCAGCGTTGGGATGAGGCCACCACCTGGAGTTTGCCCAAGTGCGAGGCGCTTAGCTTTTTAGTTCCGGGCCTTTTTGGGTTTCGGATGGATACGCCGGGAGGGGGGAGCTACTGGGGCGCCTGCGGACGCCACCCGGCTTGGGACAGGTACTTTGCTTCAGGCAAGAAGGGTCCGCCACCCGATTCGAGGTATTATTTCATCCGCTATGGCGGCGGTGGGTCATATGCCGGAGTGGTGGTGGTGTTGATCGCGTTGTGGGCTGGGTTCCAGGCGTTTCGCAAGGAGAACTCAGTGTTCTCGTTGGCGGAGCGGAAGTTCATCTGGTTTTGGGGCGCGCTGGCGGTCGTCTGCCTGTTGGTCAGCTTCGGACGGTTTGCGCCGTTCTACCAGCTATTCTACGCGCTGCCTTTCGCCTCAACCATGCGCAACCCCTGCAAGTTCGGTCACGTCGTCGAGTGGACCCTGGTGATCCTGTTCGCCTACGGCGTCCATGGCCTGTCCCGGCGGTGCCTGGAGTCGCCCACCGCCACCGTCCGCGGCCTTTCGGCGCAATGGCAAGGCTGGTGGGCTAAAGCGATGGCCTTCGACAAGAATTGGGTGAGAGGGTCCGCGATTGCGCTGGCCGGCAGCTTGCTGGGCTGGCTGGTCTATTCCTCCTCGCACGAGCGCCTGGTGGCTTATCTAGCTGAGCTGGGGGGTCTGGAAGGGCGTGGGCCGGAGGATGCCAGGGCTATGGCTCAAGCCATCTCCAGTTTCAGCATTCGGCAAGTGGGCTGGTTTGTTCTTTTCCTGATGCTCAGCTTGGGGCTGTTGGCGCTCCTGCTAAGCGGCTATTTCAACGGCCGACGGGCAAGGACAGGCGCGATTCTACTCGGGCTGCTATTGGTGGTGGATCTGGGGCGGGCAAACGTGCCGTGGGTCATAACCTGGAACTGGGTGCAGAAATACGCGACAAATCCGGTAATCGACTTCCTGAAGGAAAAGCCTTACGAACACCGCGTGGCGATCCTGCCTTTCAGTGCTCCACCCCAGCTTTCGCTCTTCAACCAGCTTTACGACATCGAATGGAAGCAGCAGATCTTCCCGTATAATAACATCCAGACACTCGACATCATCATGATGCCGCGGGCGCCGGTGGAGTACGTGGGATTCGAGAGCGCGCTGTTCTTCGACCGCACCACCAACACCCTGCATCGGGTGACACGCCGCTGGCAGCTTACCAATACGCGGTATCTGCTCGGGGCAGCCGGGTTCCTGGACGTCCTCAATCAAGAAATCGATCCCCTCCAGCACCGGTTCCGCATCGCCGCCAGGTTTCATATCGAAGGAAAACCCGGCATACCCAACCCGACCAGCCTGGATGAGCTGACCGCGGTAATCACGCCGAACGGCGAATATGCCGTGTTCGACTTCACCGGCGCGTTGCCCCGTGCCAAACTCTACACGAACTGGCTGGTCAGCACCACCGATCAGGTCACGCTGACCAACCTGGCGAGCGCGGCCTTTGATCCGGAGCAGACGGTCCTCGTCGCAGATCCGTCAGTTCCCAAGCCTCCACCCCCCTCCACCTCGACCCCTGAAGCCTCAACCAACTCCGTCGAGTTCACCAGCTACGCGCCCAAGCAAATCGTGCTCCATGCTAAAGCCGACGTCCCAACTGTGCTGCTGCTCAACGACAAGTTTAATCCAGATTGGAAGGTGTTGGTGGACGGAAAAGCCGAGAAGTTGCTGCGCTGCAATTACCTAATGCGTGGTGTCTATTTGCAAACCGGGTCGCATACCGTCGAATTTCGCTTCCAACCTCGTGTGAACGGGCTGTACGTCAGCCTGGCGGCAGTGGTTGGCGGTATGTTGCTCCTCTGCTATCTGGCTTTCAACCGGCAGAAAGATACGCTCCCGGTGCCATCCCCGGCAACAGAATCGCGCCCCGCCAGAGGGCCCGCGCAGTCCTAAGCAGATCAGATTCCTCCAGGCAGAATTGGCTTTCGGGGGTGGTCTGAGCGTGTCCTCAGCTCGTCTGGATGTCTGCATGAAAGGCCGTCTGGAGTTACCCTCAAGCGCATTACTAGCGATGTACCTGCGTACCACCAGCCGAAGCACGTACGTCAACTCGAAAACAGCAATTGAACGAAAGAGGGTGAGTTGACTTTCAGCCGGAGATTACCTAATTTGCGCACCCTATGAACAACCCCGGGCCTAAAGCCCCTGCTCAA
>OBLU010004472.1_pt1 | contig 12611 bp, 17 predicted proteins | sample 1518681 | NCBI WGS metagenome assembly OBLU01 (sample SAMEA3539304, study PRJEB22396) | soil metagenome | biome: tundra; feature: field; material: soil | place: USA | collected 2010-05 | depth 0.15 m | reverse complement strand
CCTACCGCCGGACCAACCGCAACCTCCACGTCCGGGGCTACAAGGAAGAGGGCACGATCACGACTGCCTTTGACATGAGGGTGCAGAACGACTTGGACCGGTTCCACCTGGTACAAGACGTGGTGGATCGGCTACCGCACCTTGGCACTAAGGGCGCCTACCTGAAGCAGCAGATGCAGGACAAGCTCATCGAACACAAGCACTACATCGACCAGCACGGCCAGGACATGCCGGAAATCCGGAACTGGAAATGGGATCAGAGCAGAACGCAAAAAGGAAACTGAATCGAATCCAAGGAGTTCAAGATGCCCATTCAAATCAAACAAGAAAACGGCGGGAAGTTAGTCGCCGTTCAGGTCACCGGGAAGTTAGTAAAGGCGGAGTACGAGCGATGTGCACCCGAATTCGATCGACCCCAAGACGGCAGCATAGCCAAGCCAGAAGGAATACTCGTGATGAAGCCCACCGCGGACCAGCTTAGGCGACCGAAGCATGAATAAACACCGCGAACACAGCGGACTCGGTCGAAAGGAAGAAGATGAGAGTTCATTCCAAGGATTTCCGAGTTAGGACCGGGAAAAAGGTCAACCTCAAGAAATGGCCGACGATCGTGAAGCCCTTTTGCAAGACGAAGGAGCAATATCAAACCCTCCTGGAAAAACACATTGCAGAGTTGAGCGCACTACAACAGCTTCACTACGCATCGAACCACTATGCCTTGCTGCTGATTTTTCAGGGGATGGACTCTGCAGGCAAAGATGGCGCGATCCGGCACGTCATGTCGGGAGTCAATCCCGAAGGCTGCGAGGTTTTCAGTTTCAAACAACCAAGCGCCGAAGAACTTGAACACGATTTTCTCTGGCGCACCACGTGCCACCTTCCGGAACGCGGACGGATCGGCATCTTCAATCGTTCCTACTATGAGGAAGTCCTGATCGTTCGCGTGCATCCGGAGATTCTCCGCACCCAGCGGCTTCCGGAAGAGTTGCTCGACGAGAAAAACATCTGGAAGGAACGGTATCGGTCGATCGTTGACCTGGAGCGCCACCTTTATCGCAACGGAACACGGATCGTAAAAATCTTTCTAAACCTTTCGTATGAAGAGCAGCGAAAACGCTTTCTTGCGCGCATTGACGAGCCTGACAAGAACTGGAAAGTCAGCTCCTCGGACAATCACGAGAGGAAATACTGGAAGTATTACATGGAGGCGTACGAGGATTGCCTGAACGCGACAAGCACCCATCACGCGCCCTGGTATGTCGTTCCCGCCGATGATAAGGAGAACGCACGCTTGATTGTTTCCCGCATTGTCCTCGATGCGCTCGAGGATCTCAAGATGATCTTTCCCAAGACCACGGAGAAGCGCCGGCTGGAATTGCAAGCGATCGGCAAGCAGCTTACGAAAGAGAAGTAACGGCGGAATGGCGGTCTCTTATTTGACGCGTGCTGCCAAGGCGGGCTCGAAACGCCCGCACAAAATGGGCCTAGACTGTCTCAATGCAGCTGTTACAGGACCTCGGGTTGGTGAGGGGTGTTGTGGCTACACGGAGGACCGTGAAGTTTCCGGCGAACTCGTCAACATCTTAAGGTTTGCGAGGAGCGATCATTGCGGTTCTTACGGGAAAGGAAACCACGCAGGATTTTGTCTGCAGCTAGCATTTTGCGAGACATAGAATTCCAGAATGAAATATTAATGAACAAATTCTTCTTCCTGTCGACTTTCCTAACAACGGGCTGAGGGTAGTTCGTCAAGCCGCGTTTTTAGCTCGCTATTTTCATTCCCAGATCATACTGCTGCATGGGGTTACGCCACAAAGCTAGCGGCGATGTGCATAGGCTGTTGAACCGAAGCAGCGGAGCGGGCCAGAGGTGACCTTCTTGTCATCGGGCGCATGCCTTCCGGCGGTCGTTTGGGAGAAAACGGCAGCGGCTACGCGATCATTGGCGAGTCGCACATCCTAGTGTTAAGCGTGTGAGGATCCATGAAGCGGGCTTCATTTGATCTCGGGCAGGTGATCCTGCAGCAATTGCCACACCGACGGTATGGAGCAGTAAACTTGAATCAGATGAAGAGCATGAGAACGCAGGTCATTCTTGTCGCGATGCTGGCCGCCGCTTCCTTTGCCCAAAGTGATGTCGACACCATCATCCAACGTTCGGTGGAGGCTAACGCGGCGGATTGGAAAGCCGCTCCCGACTACGATTACATCGAGCGGGACCGACAACAAGGAGGAGGAACAAAGACATACGAAGAGCGCATGATCTTGGGCTCTCCCTATGAGCGACTGATAGCCGTGAACGGCAAGCCGCTATCGCCAGAACGGCAGGCGCAGGAACAACAAAAGCTGGACACGACCGTCGTTGAACGCCAGAAGGAATCTCAGCAGGAACGGGAGCAGCGGATCGCGAAGTATGAAAAAGAGCGCGAGGGCGAAGACCTCATGATGGAACAATTGACAAAGGCCCTCGACTTCAAGCTGGTCGGGGAACAAAGACTCGGTGCGCAAGACGTTTATGTGCTCAAGGCGACGCCCCGTCCCGGCTATGAGCCTCCCAATACCGAGGCCAAGGTGTTGACGGGCATGGAGGGCAAACTCTGGATCGACAAAAAGACATTCCAGTGGGTCAAGGTCGAAGCCACAGTCATACACCCGGTTTCAATCGGAGGTTTTCTAGCCGAGGTCGAGCCAGGTACACACTTCGAACTGGAGAAGATGGCTCTGGCAGACAACATCTGGCTTCCCAAACATTTTGCAATGAAATCGCGGGCCAAAATACTCTTCTTGTTCACTCGGAAGTCGCAAGCTGACGAAACTTATTCCGGCTATCACAAAACTGCGCCAATTCAAGCAATCGCCGCTGAAAGATGAGCTAGGCGCCAGGTCCTCACCCAGCGCACGCCCATGGCACATCCTGCCGGATGTGTTCCATTCTGACCAGACAGGCGTTCCTTGGTTACTCAATACTTTGTAAATCACGGCCGGAGCGTAGCAGAGGTCTGTGAGTACACAGGAGGATTTATGTCCCGTTTGCGGATGTTGCAAGGTTTAATGGCGACGGTGATGCTTAGCGCCGGATTGGCTGTTGTGCCCGCTGTCGCCGCGGGCTCACCCCAGACCTTTACCGGAAAGGTCAGCGACGCCATGTGCGGCGCCAAGCACTCAGAGGGGCTTGCCCCTGCAGCCTGCGTTCGTGCCTGCGTACAGAAGGGCGCCAAGTATGCTTTGGTTGTCGGCGACAAGGTCTATACCCTTGACACTTCGGATCAAGCGACGCTAGACACGCTCAACAAGTTGGCTTGGGAGCAGGCTAAAGTCACGGGCACGGCCGACGGCACCGCCATTTCGGTAAAGTCGGTGACTGCCGCCAAGTAGGTTGCGGAGAGCGGGCGTTCACGGATGCCTTGGGTCTATCCTTGGTTTTGGGGGTTTCTAGCGGCGCTCGGGTGGGGTGCAGGATGCGGTGCCTTCTTTGATATCGCCACCCTGGGACGTAAGCTTGAATTCGGTATCGGCATGTGCATCTTTGCCGAAGTCCCGCGCATCCTCCTTCCCCTACCTTTGCTTGCCCAGCCCCGCATCGATCCGAACCCACCCTTGCTCGTCTGGATGGGTGTTCTCATTGTTGTGGGGAGTCTGTTCTTCGGGACTCCGGTCTTCCGCATCTTGCCACTAAGGGCGCCGGACCACCGCGACCCGCTTAGAACCGATGGGCTCTATTCCATAGTTCGACACCCGCTGATGCTATGCGACGTCTTCTGGCCCCTTGGGTGGTCGCTGATCTTTGGTTCTACCATTGGCATCCTGCTCACTCCGGTGCGGATGCTGATGATCTGGGCAGGAACATATCTTGAGGAGGAGTCGCTAGTCCGGGAATACGGGGACGCCTATCGCCAGTTCCAGTCGCGCGTTCCGCGCCTTTTCCCCTGCCTTCTTGAATTCGGTCGGTCTACGCGGAAAGGATCGGAGGAAAAGGCATGAGATCGCAGATCAAGCTGGGCACAGTGTTCGGAGTTGAGCTGGGGCTGCACTATAGCTGGCTAGTGATAGCGCTGCTGATCACTCTTTCGCTGGTCGCGCAATTCCACGCCGTGAACCGCGATTGGAGTGACGCACTGGTGTGGAGCACAGCGATCATCACGGGCGCGCTTTTCTTTGCCTGTCTGTTCGCGCACGAGTTGTCTCACGCGGTTGTTGCCAAGGCCCACGGAATCCCAGTTCACAAAATCACCCTCTTCTTGTTTGGAGGAGTCGCCCAAATCGAGAAAGAAGCATCTGAGCCGAAGACGGAATTCTGGATCGCCATCGTCGGACCCATTACTAGTGGAGTCCTCGGATTGGTAATCCTGGCTTTAGCCAAGCTTTCTGGCTGGATTCCGCTGACCTCGGCAACGACACCCGGTACAGCGCTCCTGGTATGGCTCGGCTACATCAATCTAGCCCTCGGTGCATTCAACATGATTCCCGGCCTTCCGCTCGATGGCGGCCGCGTACTGCGCGCCATTCTGTGGTGGGCGATGAATGACGCTGAGCGGGCAACGCGGGCGGCGGCATTCGTGGGGCAGATCATCGCTGTTTTATTGATCGGCTTTGGCATTCTCCGGTTCTTCCAGGGAGCAGGGTTCGGGGGACTCTGGATCGCCTTTATCGGTTGGTTCCTGTTGCAAGCCGCCAGCGCCACGCTTATGCAGGTCCGAACGGGCACACTTCTCCGCGGCCTGCTAGTGAAAGATGTGATGTCGACCGACAGTTATTCGGTAGATCCCGAGCTTTCATTGCAGGAGTTCGTGCACGAGCACTTACTGCGCACCGGTCGGCGCTCCTTTCTGGTGGTCGAGGATGGTCATTTGTTTGGCGTGATAACACCGAATGAAGTGCGCACCGTCGAACCCCGAGGTTGGCCGTTTACTCCCGTGCGCAGCGTCATGCGTTCCGCGGATAAGGTGCATTCCGTTTCGCGCGACATGCCCGCGATGGAGGCCCTGGAGACCATCGGGCGGGAGGATGGCGCTGAACTCCCCGTGATGTCGGACGGGCGGATTGAGGGCATTGTCTCTCGTGCTCACGTGCTGCACGTACTGCGGTCGCGTGCCGAACTGCAGATTCCACCAAGTCTTCCACGAGCCGCATGAGAATGCGGCTTGGTCGAAGGTTCGAGGAATCAATTTCATTATTGCGAGCACCCAAGCTGGTACGGAGGTGGCTCTGATGACAACTGATTTGGATACAACGGGGCCTGAAGAACGAAAGTCCATCTGGTTGGGAATTGGAAAATTCCTGTTTGTGGTCGTCCTGGCAGTGATCTTTCTTTCTGCTTGGCCAAAGCATGGTGCGTCACCGCTTCTTTAGAGGAGGCTGGCGCAACCAGCACGGAACCATCTCGCCCTGAAAACACTTGAGAGGCCTCCGAATAATGAGACGAGCGGATGATAATGACGGGAAGCACGACGCGAGGAAGTCTTATGCGAAACAATCTTATTGTCTGGCCGATTCTGCTCATTGCAGGTTTTCTTGCCGGGTTCATTCCGCAACATTCCAAAGCAAACCGGTTAGAGCAGAAAGTGTCAGCGTCGACAGCCCAGATCGAAGCATGTCGGCTCTCTGAACAACTGTCTCAGCTTCGCGACGCAGCCACGCTGATGTACCTGGAGGCAACGCAAAGGAATTACGGAACTTCGGGAGATGATGCCAACCGTTTCTTTGACCAGGCCCAGCGCCTTGCGAACAGCACCCAAGATGAAGCCCTGAGCAATCTGCTCGGTGAGACTCTATCAATACGCGATCGGATCATAGCCGATTTGGCAAAAGGGGATGGCGCTGTCGTTTCCGAAATGCAGCCCATTCTTTCAAAAGTGGAGCAAGGCACAAAACGGTAGGAACTCTTGCAGCAGGTGACGCAGGGCGGATCATAAAGCGCACCTGTGGATTCAGGGAAGGTTGCGATCTTCGGTTGCAACTTGGGGCGCTAATTACCTGGTGTAGGACAAAGATCCGAGCCGCAAGGGCCCACTCGGAAACCATCGACTAAGCCCTCAGAAAGTGTCGGTTGCCCCTTCGGCCGCGACCGCTATTGCCCACCCTTCGGCAAAATGTAATCTGACCGGGCACGATCCTCACTGGTGTGTACAGCCCTCTCAGGGTGGTCAGCAGCATCCTCGATGCCGCTGACGGCCTCCGCCTCATATGCTTGATCAGTATCGGCAAGTTCTTCGACGCTCTCGTCAGCAGCATCTGCGATTTGCGAGAGGCCCTGAGTATCCCCTGATTGCCCAGCGCTGTCCGAGCCTACTTGCCCGGGATCGCTTCCTAGCTCATCAAGCTGCGCTTCGTTATCACGCGATCTACTTTTCACCACGGAACCTCCCGAGAATTATCTTCAACTTTCAGCGCAGCGCGCGACTGTCCTTCGTCTGTCGTCCCATCGGCATATCCGCTTCGTGTGCCCCGCCTATCGAGGCGGCGTAGCCAGCAGGCCTTTGAGCGAATTGATCGCTTTTTGTGCTTCCGCAAGTTGAGCCCTGGCTTGATCCAACACTGCTTTCGGCAAGAGCCCTTGCGTCCCGCTGGTTTGTCCCGCTTGCGACGGCTGCCCTGGCGATGTTCCAAACAAGGAACTCAGCGCTTCGTCGAGCGTGGGTTCAGGCATTTATGAGTCGGATCGTAGCGTTGTTGTCGGGCAGCGTGGAGGGAAAACGCCACGCGGGCCGGTTGCATGCGATTAGCGCAAGATCGGAGGAAGGTCCGCATATAAGACGGTGCTTCCTAGCCCCATTCGCGTTAGCCTTGTTATTCATCATATGGCCAGCAACGTAACGCGTATGCGCCGCATTCGTTAAAAAAGACTGACGTGTTCCCGGCCCGTTGACGGTATAGTTCCGGTACTCGACCGTCAGTGTCTCCTTGCCGAATATTCTGACGGCTGAAATCGCCTCTTCTCTCGAGAGAAGCCAGAACCCGCCAATCTTCTGATAGTCCCGCACAAAATCTACTTGCTTGATCCAAAACGACGGGCTTTTGGCGAGATGGCCGGTGATCTTCACGATCGCAAAGTCCTGGTTGTCGATCCAGATCTTTCCTTCGAAGAGGTCTATCTCCTTGCGCTTCGGAACAGCGTGGACCACTAAGCAGTCAGAGTCGCCGATTCGATCCGTGCCAACTACCTCCAAGGCATAATTTTCCGGAGTGATCAAGCTGTCTGGATCTTTGTTGACTCGTATCCTCTTCTCTTCAACCTTCATCAGGCGCTGGAATACACGGTGGCGCACGAATCCCGAGCCTTTTCCTGAGGTGATTGTGAATGTTTCCGTTGCCGGCGCCGTGTATTCCACGCCTGCCGCTTCTTCAGCCACGATTTTATCTTTGCCGTTCTCTAGCTTGTAGATGCGAACTCCAGAGAGCCTAATTAGACGAGTTTCCTGCCAACGGTGACGCGCGTTCAACCTGCGAAAAAGGTCTTCTGTCTTGTTTTGCTCCCGAACGGACGAATTAAAGTGCACTGTAGCCTCAGGCAGCTTACAAAGGCTCTCGCACGGATATGACGGAGGGGGCGCGATTGACATCGTTCCCAACAAGGACATACCAAGGAACTGTCCTATAAATCCAACTACAGATCTCATTCCCCCACCTGCTTCATGCGGAAGAACTGGTGCACCTTCCGATTCACCTCATCGCCACACTTTCCGCGCGGTCCGCAAGGACATCCCGAAAAGTGGCCGTGTTAAGCCGTGAATATCACCCCGAAGTTCGGCGCTGGCAAAGCGTTTACACATTTATCCGTTGGCCTGCATCTTTCTCGGCAGCCTGGAGGTGCAAAGCCACGCGGTCCGGTTGCATGCGGTTAGCGCAAGATCGCAGGAAGGTCCGCATATAAGACTGTGCTACCTGGTCCCACACCATTTGGCGTGCATAGAGATAAGCGCGTTTGCGCATCGCCTCGCGGGCGGCATCGTTGTCCAAAAGTTCAATCGCCGCATCCGCGATGGCGGCTGGGTCCTCGAAGGGAACCAGCGCCCCGCGCCCATTGTCCAACAGTTCGGCGGCGTGCCAGTACGGCGTCGAAATGATCGCTTTCCCGGCGCCCAAAGCGTACGCCAGTGTGCCGGATACGGCCTGTGCCTCGTAGCGATACGGAGTGACGTAAATGTCCGCCGAACCAACCAGAGAAGCCATTTCTTGAGGGCTGACGAACCGGTTGTGGAAGACCACTTCCTCATCCACTCCCAGTTCCTTGGCTAAGGCCTGCAACTGAAGCCGATATCGATCGCCCTCGCGGCGCCTGACATGCGGGTGCGTTGCACCTGCGATTATGTAGACGACGTTGGGGTGCTGAGCCACGATGCGCAGCAGGGCTTGAATCATGTTTTCAAATCCCTTATTGGGAGACAGCAAGCCGAACGTGAGCAAGACCGTCTTTCCGGTTGAAAGCGAATCTTTGTAACGATCCGGTTCCGCAAGGGGCAAGTCGGGGATGCCGTGAGGAATCAGATCAATCTTTTCGCCTGGAACCCTAAACACATCCTGCAGAAACTGAGAAGAGTGTTTGCTCATAACGATGAGACGATCAGAGTGCTCGGCGATTTCTTGCATGACGACTAGTTGGTCGAGGTCTGGCTCACGAAGTACCGTATGCAGAGTTGTCACCACTGGCATTCTGAGGCGCTGCAGCAGTCGCAACACATGGCTGCCGGCTTTGCCACCGAAAATCCCATACTCGTGCTGCAAACACACTAGATCGACATTGCTGGAATTAAGAAAGTCGGCGGCGGCTTTATAGGATGAAAGCTCGCTTTCTGATATCTCGAATCGCACGCGCGCGGGGTAGCTATACCGCGATTGCGGGTCATTTACGGCTACTACGGATACTCCGGCGGCGCCGTACTCAGCAGCAATCGCATCACACAAGTCTGTCGTGAAGGTAGCAATTCCACACTGTCGAGGAAGGTGGTTCCCGATCACCGCTACCCGTACTGGATGCGACTGGCTGATTTTCACTGGCAAACATGATGCTGGCTTCTTTTCGAACACCGGAGAACGCTCTTCGAACCGCATCAAGGGGGTGGGTTTCAAACTCACGACGGTAGCAGGCGCGAACATTGCAGGCTCCTTAGCAGATGGGCTGACTGGAAAAGCGCCGGAAGTGAGTTGAGGGCGACAGGACACTACACCGAAACCTCCTAGTCCAGGGAACTCGAACTGCCTTTCTTCAGACCGCACTTCGGCGTCCGCTCAGTAGATTAATCACCAGAACCGCCAACGCCACAACCAGGAGAAGGTGGATCAGGGCTCCGCCGAAATGCAGACTGAAACCCAAAATCCACAAGATCAGAAGAACAACGAAAATTGTCCAAAGCATATCAACCTCCCTTGCCGGGGGCCTACATTTGAGCTACGCCCTCAGCCACAGCATAGGAACCGCGCTAGGGTGGGGCAGGTGGTGGTTCAGTTTTCGACCAACTCCACGCTTAGCACAGCAGTGATATCGATTTCATCCGACCGTTCAAGGCCAATTTTGTCAGGAGCGCTGTAGGAAACGAGCCGGGACTTGACACGGCCTGCGTAAATTTTATCTTTGACAATCCAGCGAACGTCGTCTCCGGTGATGGGGATCGGGGTCGCCCAATCAGGTCCACCAATCGTAAGTTCACTGATCACCCGCTCATCGCTTGACGAGCGAAACACTTGTGTAATCTTCATCGAAACCTCTCTGGCGGTCTTGGTCGTCTTCGACAGCAGTGGCTCTTGAGGTCGCCTTCCGCGAAGTCTTGCTCGCACTGCCCTCAACTCTTCTTATGTTGGGACGGCCCTGTTCCAAGAGGGGAGTTCCGGCCGTCTGGTTTGGCGGGAAAGACTGTTCTCTCGGAGCATTCATAGGTTCGCTCGTTTCCGTCAGCAATGCTGTGCAGAATTGCTCATGGTGCGAGCCATCAGACACAACCTCCCCCTCAAATCCTCAAATCCCCGCGGTCGTTGATTTGAAGCATCCGAGAAGACGTATGGCGGCCTGCCGTTCTTGGTTTACGCTATCCAGAAAGCAGTAAAATGTGATTGTCGTTGTTCGCGCAGAAGGAGAGCCTATGTCTTCTCGCCAAACCAATGGTTCTCCGGGCGGAAGGAAAATTGCCCGCCAGACCTCCGGCGACTCGGTCCTGCAAACAGCAGTTAGTGCAATAGGGTCAAGTCTAGTGGCCAAGAAGAAACTGGATTTCGATCCCCATGCATTCCTCGCGACCATCGGCGAGGGCAGGAAATCTGTGCTCTTCCGGCAGAAACAAGGAATCTTTGCCCAAGGGGATACCGCGGATGCGGTGTTTTATATCCAGACGGGCAAGGTAAAACTCACTGTGGTCTCGAAGACTGGTAAGGAAGCAACGATCGGGATATTAAGTGCCGGAGACTTTTTCGGCGAAGGTTGCCTGGTCGGCAGGCGTTCGCGCATGAAGTCTGCAACCGCAATGACGGATTGCACTGTTCTGCGAATCGACAAGAAAGCCATGATGGAAGCGCTGCATCGGGAACACGAATTTTCCGACCTGTTCGTCGCCTATTTGCTATCGCGCACCATCCGTTACGAGGAAGATTTGGTTGATCAGCTTTTCAACTCGAGCGAAAAGAGGCTGGCCCGTGTCCTTCTATTGCTGGCTCATTTCGGCAAAGAAGGGATACCCGAAACTGTAGTTCCCAAGATCAGTCAGGAGATGCTGGCGGAAATGGTCGGCACAACCCGCTCGCGGGTCAGTTTCTTCATGAACCGGTTCAGAAAATTGGGATTTATTCACTACAACGGCGGGCTACAAGTCCACAGCTCGCTGCTCCATGTGGTCTTGCACGACTAGCTGTTCGGCGGTGCAATTTCCCAAGAAACAAGATGGCAACGGCTCGGGTGAGACTGGGCGTGCGTTCCACAGGAACTCAGCCGGTGCGTGCCCGCAAGAGGGTGATCGGCAAAACGATGTTGCAAAGTTGCAAAGGAGCACTAGTTTGAGCAATTGTGAACAGTTTCCTCAGCCCAAGTATTGAAAATTGTTCTTAAGGTGAACCATGCCAGTAGAGACCTTATCCGCCGCTTCGAACCGCGATAGTTCTTTGCATCGACGATAAAGAGGACGTGCAGGAATGCAAGGGATCGGCAAACAGAATCTTCGCTCTCGACAAATGGTGGACCCCGCCACTCTCCCAACCGCGCCATTGCTTCGTTTTTCTTTCCGTACCTTGACTGCTGTCGTCTTGTTGCTTTTCGCTTCTCCTGCTCGGGCCGACCTTCACCAGCATCCCGTCCTTCTCTCCGCCAATGTAGATCCCTCCAAATGTCTTGCGTGTCACAACGACAAGGCCACAGGGAAGTACGTCCACACCGCTATCTCCAGCGGCTGCACCACCTGCCATGCGGTCGCCAACGTGAAAGGCGCCACCTACATAACTCTTACCTCTCCTAGCAATCAACTCTGCTTTACCTGCCACACGGTGTCCACTGACACCGTCCAGCATCCTCCGTACAAGGAGGGCAACTGCGTTTTCTGCCACTCTCCCCACGCCAGTAATTTCCCAGCCCATCTGTACGCCTCTCCGCAGGACGTCTGCATGGCCTGCCACGTCCGCGGCCTCATGAAGGTGAATCGCAAGGCGCACGCCCTCACTCTTTCTTGGGGAACCACAATTCCGTTCAAGGAAATGGATTCCTGGTTCTACCTAAACCTCGACAAAACTCACAGGTTCAATCACCCCGTCGAAGGGCATCCGATCTCTGGCCCCAATGTTCTCCTTGGCAAGGACGCCCCTCCCATCACTTGCCTCACCTGCCACGAGCCCCACCACTCCACGGTTTCGAACCTCATCCTGCCAAAATACAAAACCACCACCTCTCTTTGCATGTCCTGCCACCATTTCCCCAGTTGACTAGTTGACTAAGTTGACTGCTGTTAATTAGACGGAACCGTGCACGGTTCTGCTAGACGGCATTCCGTGCCAGAGGAGGAGAGCCCAGAACAGTATTTGAACGACCACGAGCTTGTTGCGTAAACCCAAATCGAGCCAGCCTGAACAACCAAAAGAAAGCGCCATCGGACGCACACCACCGGGCAGTGTCATCCCACCAGGACTCGCCCGGACGCTTACGGCAGTAACTCACTGACCCAAATGGAATGTGGTCGTTATTGAACAGAAATGTCTTTCCTTAGTGTCTTAGGATGCCGTTGTGGATGCCCCGCCATTGATCCGAAGCTGGAAGAAAGAAATGGCGGATGCGAAAGCCGAGAGGATTGTGACACCCGGCTACTTCGTGCGCGCAGCGTCGAGCCACACGGCTGGACTTGGTGCGAGGCTATGAAAAAGACCTCGAACATCATTTTCTTCGTGCGGACACACTGCTGCAAGCTGCGGAATATCCTAGAAATTCGTTCAGCAGTTGATGAACGACCATAGGTTAAGACGCAGTGGATTTACGTCCTGTCGCATCGATCTGCGCTGAGGAGTTGCACCGTGGCGAACTGAGCCAAGGTCTGGCTTCGATGAATTGTCAGAGGGTTTGCCGTTAGTGATTTCAATGCTGGAGGAGGATAAGGAAATGTTGAAACGTATTCTGATCGTCACAACGCTAGTTCTGCTTGTGACTCTAAC
>OBLU010004471.1_pt1 | contig 12612 bp, 12 predicted proteins | sample 1518681 | NCBI WGS metagenome assembly OBLU01 (sample SAMEA3539304, study PRJEB22396) | soil metagenome | biome: tundra; feature: field; material: soil | place: USA | collected 2010-05 | depth 0.15 m | reverse complement strand
AGCTCGCGCGGCCGCTGCGCCGGCGGGGCGTAGCTGAGGAGGAGTCCCGCGACGGCGCCCGCAGATGGCTGGCGGCACGCGTCGGCGCAGGCCTCGCATGCCTGGCGGCGACGACGGCGATCCTCGTCTTCGCCCCCGCAAGCGCGATCCTCGGGAGCCTGACGCTGGTCGCGGCGCTGCTGCTGCTGCTGGCGCCCCTCTTCGACGGGATCGTGGCGGTGTTCGCGCGGGCGTCACGTCCGCTGCGATCGGCCGCGACGAGACTGGCGGTGATCGAGCTGCGGACCCCCGCGACGCGGACGCGCTCGCTCGCGATCGCCGCCACCGGAGCGGTCGCGGTGTTCGGCAGCGTCGCGATCGGAGGCGCGCACGGCAACCTGCAGAGCGGCCTGGACCACACCGCCACAGACATGAACCGCGTGAGCGACGTGTGGGTCTCGGCGGCGGGGAGCGCGAACACGCTCGGGACAACGCCGTTTGCGAGCGGCTCCGCGGCACGCCTGGCAACGCTGGCAGCGGTGCGCTCGCTGGGCATCTATCGCGGCGGGTTCCTGGACGTCGGGGACCGGCGCGCCTGGGTGATCGCGCCGCCGAGCAGCTCCCCGGAGCCGATCCCCGCCAGCCAGCTGCTTGAGGGCAACCTCGCCCTCGCCAACGCGCGCCTGCGCGCCGGTGGATGGGCCGTGATCTCACAGGCCATCGCCGACGAACACAACCTGCATATCGGTGACTCATTCACCCTGCCCTCCCCCACCCCGAGAACGTTCCGGGTCGCGGCGCTCTCCACGAACGTCGGCTGGCCACCGGGCGCGATCATCATCAACTCCAGCGACTACGCGCGAGCGTGGGGCAGCTCGGAAGCGAGCGCCTACAACATCGACCTGCAGCCAGGGGTCTCCCCATCCCAGGGAGCCCTCGAAGTACGCCGGGCGCTCGGCCCCCAGTCGGGTCTGTCGGTGCAAACCGCGCGCCAGCGCGAACTGCAGTGGCGGGCGAGCAGCCGCGAAGGACTCTCGCGCATATCGCAGATCGCGCTGCTCGTGCTGATCGCCGCCGCCCTGGCGATGGCGGGAGCGATGGCAGCGATGATCTGGCAGCGCCGGCCACAGCTTGCATACCTCAAGCGCCAGGGCTACCGTCGAAGCGTGCTGTGGCGAGCACTCATCTACGAGAGCGGGCTGCTGCTCGGCGCCGGCTGCTCGATCGGGGCGCTGTTCGGGCTCTACGGGCAGCTCCTGCTCAGCCATGCGCTTGCGAGCGTCACCGGCTTTCCGGTGGTGTACTCAGTCGGAGCGCTCGTCGCGCTGTGGAGCGTCGCGCTGGTGAGCGTCGCCGCAGCGGCTATCGTCGCAGTGCCAGGATATTTGGCCGCACGAGTCACGGCGAGCGTTAATCCAGCATGAGATTCTACGAGTAGTAACAACCATGAACGGGATCAGCCGACAGGGTGTCACGCTCCCCGCCCCGGCTGGCCGCGCGAGGCCGGGCACGGATCACGCGCGCGCCGGCAACGCCCGAACAGAGCGTCGCACCGGCAGCACGCGAGTGGGCGTCGCGCTCGCTCGCGCCAGCGCACGCGAGCTGATCTGGGGCCTGCGGCTCATCTCAGCCGAGGTCGGGTGCTGGCGTGCTCGCGCGGCCCAGATCCCCGACCCCGAGCTGCGCGCCGACGCACTCACGGCGCTCACGCGAAAGCGCGGCAACATCAACGGCGCCGGGCTGTACTGGACGCTGCCCAACAGGCGCAACCGCGATCTGCTCGCGGTCCTCGTGGCGTATGAGATCCTCGCCGACTACCTGGACTGCGTGAGCGAGCGGACCGCCGGCCTGGGCCTCGCCAACGGACGCCAGCTGCACCTCGCGCTGGTCGAGGCGCTGGAACCCGGGGCGGAGATTTCCGACTACTACAGCCACCACCACACCGGCGACGACGGCGGCTACGTGCGGACGCTCGTGGAAAGCTGCCGGGCGCACTGCGCAGGGCTCCCCGGCTATGAAGAGGTTCGCCCCGTCCTGTTGCGCGCCGCCAGCCTTTCCGCCGTGCTCGCGATCAACCACGAGCCCGACCCCGGACATCGCGAACAGGCACTACAGGAGTGGGACGCTGCTCAGCATGCCCAGCACGCTCGGCGTGAGTCAGACATGCACGGCCCAAACAGGTGGTATGAGCGGACCGCCGGCGCAAGCGCCTGGCTCACCGTGCTCGCGATGCTCGCGCTGGCAGCCGAAGCCGCGCCCACAGCGAAGACGGCAGAGCAGACATATGCCGCCTACCTGGACTGGATCGCACCGGCCGGAGCGATGCTCGACAGCTACGGCGACATCGCCGAGGACACGGCGGGCGGCGAGCACAGCTACATCGCGCACTACCCCAGCATGGAGGTCGCCGTGGAGCGCGTGAGCGAGCTGGTGCGTCGCTCGCGCAGCGAGGCGCGCACGCTGCCAGGCGGCGCCCGCCACGACGTGATCGCGGCCTGCATGATCGCCTTCTACCTCTCCAAGGACTCCGTTCGCGCGCCCGAGATGCGGCAGAGCACCCGAAGGCTGCGCCGCGCGGGCGGGCCGCTGGTCGCGCTGCTGGCGCCGGTGCTGCGAGTGTGGCGGATCGCCCACGGGCAGCGGTCGGCGTAAGGGCAAACAGCCACCAGGCAGCGGGGAGCGCACACCTAGTTTTGTGAAACTAGGCAAGGGACGGCGCCGGAGCGAATATCGCAGGCGCACGATGTCCGCGTCCGCAACTGCATCCGTCGGCAACCGCACGTCTCGCTCGCTGGTGTACGGGTTCACGCTGCTGAGGCAGTTCACGGTCGAGCAGCCCGTGCGCGGCATCGCGGAACTCGCGGAGGTCCTGAACGTCAGCCGGCCGACCGCGCACCGCTACGCCTCAACGTGCCTGGAACTGGGCTACCTCGAGCAGGCCCCACTGCGCCGCTACAGGCTCGCGCGCCGCGCCACCGAGCCGGGCCTGGCGATGCTCGGCTCGCTGGCGCTCGTGCGGCGCGCGCGTCCGATCCTGCGCGAGCTGCGCCAAAGCACCGGGCGCACCGTCAGCCTCGCGATCCTCGACGGCGCCGACGTCCTCTACCTGCAGCGGCTATGCGGCTTTGCACACGGGCAATACGAGCTCGAGAAGGGCCTGGGCACGGGCTCCCGTCGGCCGGCACGCCGCACCGCCGCCGGCAAGGCGCTGATCGGTGCCTTGGGCGAGAGCGAAGGGCAGCAGCCGCAAGGAAGCGATCAGGTTGGGCTCGTGCTCGACGACGGCGGACTCGGCAGAGAGGCGCGCGGGCTCGCGGTCGCGATCATCGCCCAGGGCGAACCTACGGGCGCGATCGAAATCACCCTGCCCCGCGCGAGCATGAGCGCGGAGCAGCTGACCGCCGAGCTGGGCGAGCCACTGCTAGGGGCGGCCAGAGCACTACAGGCGGCACTAGGTAACCGCACACAGCCGTGCCCAGCGGGCTGAGCTACCAAAGGACGTTCGTGGCGGGAGACGAGGAGGGTCCAGATCAGTCCCGGCCCTCCTCAGCCCTGCGCCAGCCGCGCCACTCGCAGTCACTGGAGCGAGGGCTCGCGATCCTCGCGTGCTACACGCCCGAGCGGCCCGTGCTCGGCATCGCTGAGCTTGCCGAGCAGCTCGGAGCGACGCGCTCGACGACGCATCGATACGTGAGCACGCTCGTCTCGCTCGGCTATCTGGAACAGGAGAGCTCGCGCAAGTACCGCCTGGCGCTCGGCGCGATCGACCTCGGGGCGGCGCTGAACGCGACGGGCCTGTGCAAGCACGCACGCCCAGAGCTGGAGGCGCTCGCCCGGCGCACCTGCTATTCGGCGGAGATAGCGGTGCTCGACGGCCTGGAGATCCTGCTCGTCGGCCGGGTGCTCGCCGGCACGCGCGCGGCCGTGGATGCGACCTTGCGGCTACCCGCCTACTGCACGAGCATGGGCAAGGTGCTGCTGGCATACCTGCCGAGCGAGCAGCAAGCGAAGCTGATCTCAGAAATGGACCTCGTCGGGTGCGGGCCCCGCACGATCACGAGCGTTGCGGCACTACACGTCCAACTGGAGGAGGTACGAAACGAAGGCTTCGCGATCGACGACGAAGAGCTGATGGAAGGCACGCGCGCCATCGCGGCACCCGTGCGAGACGAGTCCGGGGACGTGATCGCAGCGGTGGGCCTGGTGGCCTATGGGAGGGTGATCGAGGCCGACGAGCTCGTCGATCGGGTCGGAGGAGCGCTCCTGGCGACGGGCGAGCGGATCTCCCGGCGGGTGGGGTGGTTAGGGGAGGGTGAGTAGGCGGGTCGGGGGGGCGCACCTCAGGCTGGTCCTCAGCCGTAGCGCTCGCGGCGGTAGTGGACGCCTATTCGACGTGCGGTCGGCGAAGTTGTCGTCCCAAGACTCAGTCTGTGTCGTCCTGTAGGTCGCGGCCGTTGGTCTTAGCGAAGTAGATGACCTCGAAGCGGCCGAGCGTGCCCCGTCCGGTCTCGCGGTAGCCCTCGGCTCGGTAGAGCGCCTGCGCCGCGGTCTGCTCGACGGTCGTGTCGAGTGCCAGGCTGCGGTAGCCGAGGCGTGTCGCGGTGCGCTCGAGCTCGTGCAGCATGCAGCGGCCGAAGCCACGGCGCTGGAATGCCGGATGGACGCGCATGCGCGTGATCGCAGCTCGCTCGAGGGAGACGCGCCGCAGCGCCCCCATCGCCACGACGCGCTGGTTGACCGTGCCCACCAGGAGCTCGGCGCCTTCGTCGAGGTAGCTGGGCTCGATCGCCCGCAGACCGGCATCCCACGGACCGTTGCCGCCGTGCGCCCGCGCATCGTGGAGCGCGAGGTTGTGGAGATCCCGCACCGCCTGTCGATCGCCGGGCTGATAACACCGCACGCTGAGCACGTCGAGATCATCTCAGGACGCCGACGGCGATGGCCCGAGCTACGCGGGGAGCGCTTTCGCCAAGGTCGCGCGCACGAAGTCGCTCTTCGCCTCGGTATACGCCTCCCGGTCTTGCGCGAAACGCATAGCAAGCTCGCGCTTCAGTGCGGCGTACTCGGACGCGGACTGCGGGTGTGAGCGTAGATAGTCGCGGAAGGCAAGCTCGTCGCGATACCGGTCCGAGCCGACCGGCACGAGGTGCAGGTGATGCGTGCGCCGGCTCGGATGCGGCTTGCAGAACCAGTGCATCTCGGAAGTCCGGTACGGCGCATACAGATAGTCGAGCTTGGCGAGCGGCTCAAAGCACTCGCGAGAGATGTCGAGGTCGGGGACGCCAACCAGAATGTCGATGATGGGCTTGGCGTCGAGGCTCGGCACGGCCGTGCTCCCAACATGGTGGATGCCGCCGACGGCCCACTCCCCGATCGTCGCCTCCAGTAGTGCGCGCTCCTCCTCGAAGCGACGGGGCCAGTCCGGGTCAGCTCTGACGATGCGCACGGGTTCGTCCGCCGCTTCCACAGTCGGCATCGTACGCGCGGGGAACGGGCGCGCCTGGTTATCGAGAGGACGCGCGTCGAATCGTCTCTGGGCAAGCATCTCGTCCACCCAGTCGTAATAGGACAGGGGTGGGTTGCGGAAGACTTCGAGAGCCAGGGCGAAAAGCTCGTCATCGGTAGGCGGCTGGTGCATGTGTGTATTGACCGCGAGCGCGCCCAGACGGCCACGGACTTGCCGCCATCTCCCGCGGGACTGTCTCAGCTCGCAGGCAACCCGGCTGATCGACGGACAGCGAGTAGCCCCGCGGCGAGCGGCGGCGGCGGCGGGGCGTTCTGGACCGCGAAGTCGGCTGGCTCAGGACTTCGTGACGGAGTCGGCCTGCTCGGCATCGGCTTCGACATTTGGCTTCGGCTTTGGCTTCGGCCCGCACTTCGGCGATCAGCTCGCCAGCGGAGCTGAACAGTCCCAGGCGGATCAGATATGCGCGCGGATGCACTGCGGCTGGGTCCTTCGTAACAAAACATCAGACACACAGATCACCTCCGGGGGCAACAACGCTCTGTATAACCATAGTGACACTGACCTGTGAATGGTTGACGAGCGCCACGGAAATCGGATACTTTTCTGTGAGGTGAGGATGACCAGCCCAGCAAGCGCATTCGACATTCGAGAGACCCTCGACGAGGCGGTCCGCCGGCTCTCGGTGGACGCCAGCCCAATACAGGAGAGGGTCCGCGCGTCCCGCACAATCATCCTCGGCCGTCTCTCGCCCAGCGACTTCGCCTCTCCCGAAGACCGCGAGCTCTTCGCTGACATCCAGGCGGCGTTCACAGATACGTCTTCCCCCGGCGATGCCGACCGGCCGAGCGTCACGGATCAGATGCCGGACGCCACGGCCGAAGAGATCGCCTCGGACATCCTCGATCTGCGGGACACTGCGATGGGACGGGCTATCAGGAGCGCCCGGGTGGAGACGGGCGCGAAGCCGGGTGGGAGGTTGCGGGGGTAGCGGTCATCCAACGCGAACCCCGGTTCAGGTTTGAGAATCGCGGAGATGGCGGTTCAGACGGAGCTTTAGCTTTACCTGAGGAAGAGTGACCCCGAACTGCGCGCGCTGCCTTCGGGCTTGAGCGTGTGCGGACTCCGGGTCGCCTGTAACTCGGTCCGCCGCGACGCGGAGGGCGAGTACCAAGGTAAGCCCATTTACTTCGACGTGAGCGTCGTGGCCATCTTGCTCTTTCCGTCGCCGAGCAGACTCGCCCGGTCACGCCCGGAAGAGCTGGAAAAAGAAGCTTGCGAGACTGAGTGGTTCTGCGACCGATCGGAGATCGGTCAGCGGCCCGGTCGGCGTTGGTGCGTCAAGCGCTGCAGGGCGCACTTACAAAACACGACGACAAGCGGCAGTAATGTGCTGTGTGGTTCTCCAGCCACAACCCGATCGTACGCGTTCGTACTAGGGCTAGTACGAAGCTGTGTGGTCGCCGCGGCGCCCGAGAGTCTTGGCGACGGCGGCTTGCACGGCTAAGCTGCGGCTGCCATGGATCCTGTGCCAGGAAGAAAACGCGAAAGCGCCATCCTCTGGGCATTGCGCTGGTTCGGTCTCGCCAGGCCGCAGCAGCCACCGCCTCCACTAGCCGTCGGCAAGCATCTCGGTGGCGACCCGAAGCTGCTGTTCCGGTCATCCGAATAGCGACGCGACTGCGCCAACTTTTCGCGCGCATGGCCCGGAAACGCGGGGGATCGGGGGGCCGACGGGGGTCCGCCCGAGAGTTCCATCGCAACTCGTGCGTAGCGTGCCGAACTATGGCTTGTCCTGCTTGCACGCGACGTTCGGCGCTCATCGCCGCGCTCGCCCCCACGATCTCGTCCCTGTCGCTGCACCGCCAGGGCCTGCTCGGCCTGCTCGCGCTTCCAAACGACCGGCTGCTGCGCACCGTCAAGGTCGAGGACCGCCGCGGCCTCTGGCGCCGCGTCGAGATACCCCTGCCCACCGACAGCGTCCCCACCGCGCTCTGCCGCCACGATCCCGGCTACCCCGAGGCGCTCGCGCAGCTGCCCTCCGCGCCCGCCGTGCTGTACGCGACCTGCACGGCCGGATGCCTGACAGAGCTCCGTAGCAAGCCCACCGTCGCGATCGTCGGCAGTCGCGACCACACCGGCTACGGCGGGCAGAGGACGTTCGAGCTCGCCCGCGACCTCGTCCGCGCCGGGGTCACCGTGATCAGCGGCGTCAACGAGGGTCTCGAAGGGATCGCCCACCACGGCGCCCTAAACGCCCGTGGCAGCGCAATTGCCGTGATGGCGTGCTCGCCCGATCGTTTCCACCTCACCCACGACGATCATCTGCACCAACGCGTCCTCGCGCGCGGCGCCGCGGTCGCAGAGTTCCCCCCGGGGTTCTTCCCGCCCGAGCGCTGGTGCTTCATCGCCAGCCAGCGAATCATCGCCGCGCTCGCCAGCGTCGTCGTGGTCGTTGAGGCAGGAGCACGTTCGTGCGTGCTGTTCACCGCGCAGATCGCCGCCGACCTCGGTGCAGACATTGCCGTCGTGCCGGGGCGCGTCAGCGACCCCGGGGGCAAATGGCTCTGCGAACTGCTCCGCGACGGGGCGCGCCCGGTCGCATGCGCACAGGATGTGCTCGAGGTGATCTACGGAACGGGGGTGCGCGGGGTGGTGGCTTAACGGAGCGTGCGGCTCGCAGTTGATCGGGTTGAAAGACGATCAGGATTGTCAGCGTCGACTATGGTCCTGCTGCCGGACCCTGTATACGTTGGTTTTCCGATACCCGAGCACGAGGACGTGGCCGTGACTGACTTCCTTGACGATAAGCGCCAAGAGATCACCGATCGACTGAAGGAGCTCAAGCCGCTGGTGGATGAGTACAGCCGCCTTGAGGCCGCTGCTTCGGCACTCGCCGGGGTGGACGGATCGGCTCCCGCCGCCACCATCACCACCATCGCCGCTCCTCGCCGCCGCGGACCAGGGCGCCCGCGCGGCTCCAAGACGACCACCGCGCTCGCATCCACGTCGGCCTCCCCGACGCCAGCGTCTGCCAAGCCCACCGCAAAACGTAAAACGCGACGGCGCAAGAGGGGCGGCAAGCGTGCGGATCAGGCGCTGGCGCTAATCCGCGACAATCCCGGTATCACGATCCCCGCGCTGGCCGAGAGGATGGGTATTCAGACTAACTACCTCTACAGGGTGCTCCCATCCCTCGAGCAGGCAGGCAAGGTCCGCAAGGAGGGCCGGGGGTGGCATGCCAAGGGGGCCACGCCCGCCGCAGCGTAAGCCTCGCCCAGCCCGACCGCCGGTGGGAGCGACGCGAGAAAGAGGCTCAAACCTCTGTTGGAGCTTGGAGTGCTGCGCGGTTGGCGGCCTTGACGGTCCCGAAGTGGTATTGCACGACGCTCGCAGCGGGCCATCGTCCTTGCTCCCAGCCGGCTTGTAGTCGCCGCAGGCGCACCCCACCGTCCCGTTCGGCCTGCATCGTTGCGTAGCTGAGCGACAGGTCGGTGCTCCGCGCTGGCCTGCCGTGCTTGGCGGCCCATGCCCGCAGCGCGGCTTCGATCAGGCTCTTCTCCCACTTGGCGCTCTGCCGGCCGTTGCATTGGGCGCACAGCGGCCTGGACCGGTCCGGTCCTTCCCCGGTGGTCTGCGCTCCGCAGGACCCACACGCCCCGCGGTAGCCGTCCTTGACGCGACGCGCCTTTGACCCGTCCGGGTCGTAGATGTAGGCGCGAACCGTCGCCGGGGTGCGCCCGAGCCGACGGGCGATCTCGTTGACTGACAGTCCCTCCTGCTCGCGGTAGTGGCTGGTCAGCGAAACGGCACGCCGTCGCTCCAGCACCCGTTGGGACTCCACGCGTCAGTCACCAGGCCTTCGGTGAGCTGGCCCGTTCTACTAGCGGCTGCCCAGACGCGACCTTCGGAGGTCGTGGTTCAGAGATCCTCGAATTCGCGTGGCGCGTAGCCGATCGCGCGCACGATTCGCCCGGCTGCCTCGACGCTGATCTCGGTGCGGTACTTGCCCGGATAGCGCTTGCCCTTTCGGACGAACGAAGCGGTCCGCACGAAGCCCATGGTCCGTAGGAACTCCACGCGGCTCTTGTATTCGGCGAGCCCCGCGACGCGCGCCTTGGTGAGGCTTGGGTCCTCTTCCTGACGGCGCGCAAACAGGGCCTGGATTTGCTCGACAGGGATCCGATCGCACTTGTACTGCTCCAGGTCACGACGCTGGCGCTCCTCCTCGACCAACCGCTGCATTCTGGGGACCTCGAGCCCCAGCTTGCTCGCGACCTGCTCGACGGTCAGTCCGCCCGCCTCCAGTAGGCGCATGGCTGAGCGGCCCAGCCGTGCACACGCGCGGCAGACGTCGTACGGGTGCTCCTCGCACCACTTGCAGCCGTTCAGAGTTTGCTCGCAATTGCTGCTCCGACTCACAGTCGCTCCTCGCCCGCCCGACGACCTGCCGTGCTGGCCCTTGTCTTGATGTCGGCGCTCGAGGGCGGCTTCCCCCCCGCGACTTGCCGCTCCTGGGATCGCGCTGAGGCTGTGGAGTGCGCTCGTCATCAGCTATGCGGGCTTGGCTCGATGACGGTCATGCTAGAGGTAGTCGCGGATGTGCGCGAGCGCATCTTCGACGGACTCGCCAGCGTCGACCGGGTCCGGACGCTGCGCCGGAGGACGAGCGCTGTCATCGCACACCTACGCGGCTGGACGATGCAGCCGCGGCGACAATGCTCCTTCGCTGGATGCGATCGGATCCGGTTGGCAACCATGACGCAAAAAAAGGGGGCTGGCTGGCCGGGACCGGACGCCGAGGTCTTCTCGGTGTCCGGTCCCAGGGGTGGGCGTCTGCCTAGAACGGGATGTCGTCGTCTGTTGCGGGCCCGCTCGCGCCGACGCCGGCCGGCACGGGCACGAAGTCCTGCTCCGCGCCGGACGGTTCCTCGCCGTCGCCCTCGTTGCCAGCTCCGCGTGAGCCGAGGAACTGCACCGAGTCAGCGATGATGTCGACTGCTTGGCGCTTCGTGGCGTCCTGTGCCTCCCACTCGCGCCACTCCAGGCGTCCGTCGATCGCGACGGGGCGTCCCTTTGCCAGGTAGCGGGCGGCGTTCTCGCCCTGCGCGCCCCACACGGTGACGTTGAAATAGTTGGGCTTGTCGACCCATTCACCGCTGGCTGCGTCCTTGCGACGGGTGTTGCACGCGATCCGCAGGCTGCACACCGACATGCCGCTCGGCAGCGAGCGCAGCTCGGGATCGGCCGTCAGGTTTCCGGTCATCACGACTCGGTTGATATTGGTTGCGGCCATTGTTCTTGCTCCTTTGGTTTGTCCTGTAATCAGAGATGATTGCGGCACGTGTCTCTGTCGATGGCGGTGAGCGTTTCCCCCCGCCCGAAGGGCGTTTCTGGGCGCTCACGCCGCCTCGGCGGCGTGAGTCTCCGCGGCGTTCATCAGGTGGTTCGCGAACGCGGCGAACCGTCCCGCGGAGGTGCCCTGCTGGGTCCTCTCGTGTGCCTTGATGACTTCTTTGTCGAGCGTGTCGGTGCTCCATCCGAGCGACGCCGCGGCCTCCAAGAGCTCGCGGATGATCTCGAGCACCTCCGCGGGCACCTTGGCCCAGTCAACGCGTCCGCGCGGCCCGGCGCCTACCGCCAAGGCGGCCAGCCGCGTCACGGCCCGGTCGTCGTAGGCGTGCGCATTCATCGAGCGATGGATCTGAACATAGGCGCGGGCCGTTGCGAGATCCTGCGCGTCAGTGTCCGGTTGAGCACTCCCGTCCTGCTGATTGCTCCCCGCCGCCGCGCTCTCGGGCGCCTGCGGCCGCGAGGCGTCCGATGAGGCCCGTCGTGCGCCCTCGGTGACGGGCGTTTCGGGGGCGGCGAACTCTGTCTCCGGCGTGGAGGCGGGGTCCCTTTGCGCCTTGGCGGAAAGCCACTTTGCGAGCTTCGCCTGGCGCGCTTCCTGGCAGTCGCACTCTCTCGCCACGAACGCGACAGCGTCGAGCACCGTCGCCTCCGCCACCTTCAAGCGTGCCAGCGTGCTCAGCCAGTTGAGCACCACCCGCTCCTGCGCGTCGCTGAGCGGCCCGGACTGATCCTGGGTTGCGGCGAGGTTCGTCAGCGCCTTCCCCACGAGCTCGCTGTAGCCGCTGCTTTGGGCAGCCTGAATCGCCGCCGGTGACGCCGGCCCGTCGGGCATCGCGCCGATCACCCGCTCCGAAGGCTTCCCAGCCGGCGTCCCCTCGGCGCCCTGATCCTCACGGCCAGGCTCCTGCGGGGTGGGTGTGCCAGGCGGCGCCTGCTCCACAACGGCTGGCTTCTGCGTGACCGGGGCGGCGATCGCGGCTGGGCGTCTCGTCATACAAGCCTTGATCGTGCGCGCGATCTCCAGGTGGTCGAGCGGCGGGCCGAAGAGCGCTTCGCCCTCCTCTTTCAGCCACCGCGCGTACTCGGCGCGGATCGCCTTGCGGCCCTGCTTGTCGAAGTACGGACGCCTATGAGGTTCTGAACCGGACTTCGGGACTCGGAGCTTGCCGGCCTCCGGGCCACGCCACATGATGACTTCTTCTCCGCCGAACACGTACAGGCACTGGCCGGGACCGTGCCACCGGGCGGCCCGCTTGTACCCCTGGGCTCGCGCGTCATACTCGGCGAGCGCGGCGTTCTCGGATTCTCCCTCGCCGAAGTCCTCGTGCTCCTTGCCGAACACGGTGAGGGCGCAGGTGATCTTGAAGTAGTGGACGGTCTTCTTCTTGGCATCGTCTGTCGGCTCCTCCCTTTCCTCGTGGGTCTCGATCGTGAACTTCGGGCGCTCCCAGTTGGAGCCGCAGACGAGGTTGAACCTGTCCATCAGCGTCTCGCCGATCGTGTAGAGGGCGATCTTGCAAGGCGCCTGCTCGTTCTTCGGTGCGGCGATGATGAGCGGCCGGATCTGATTGGGCTGGTACGGGGCGCGCAGGTCCGGGAGTGCCTCCTCATAGGATCCTGCGGGCAACAGTGGTTCCGCCATGTGGCGTCCTTTCACTTCAGTTGGGTTGGGTCTCTCATGTCCCGGGACGCGAGACACGGGGCGGCCGGGTGGCCGTCTTCGTTGAGCCGCCGCGCTTTGCGGGCGGCTACGCGGCGGCGCCCGCCGGCGCCGTGGCGTCCACGGGTTGCGGCTGCCCGGCGCTGTCTTGGCC
>OBLU010004470.1_pt1 | contig 12613 bp, 14 predicted proteins | sample 1518681 | NCBI WGS metagenome assembly OBLU01 (sample SAMEA3539304, study PRJEB22396) | soil metagenome | biome: tundra; feature: field; material: soil | place: USA | collected 2010-05 | depth 0.15 m | reverse complement strand
CGACGGCGGCGGGAATTGGTGCGCTGTTCGAGAGGACTGCTTCCAAGGGGCGATCCCGCCGCCGGAAGGCGATTTTCACCGCTGCCGATGAGCGATCCTCGCCCATTGCCAACAGACCACGAAATGCGATGGCCTGCCCCACATCAACGCACATTTCAGACACTACCCTTCCGCGCCGCCCGCCCCCTTATAGAAACGCCATCGTCTTGACGCCCGAGATGTCGAATGGCCGGCGGCAGCGTGGGTTCTTGCAGGACGCTTTGTCGTCCAGCAAAACCATGTAGCTTTGCGCTTTCGCGAAGCGGGCGCGGTCGCGCTCGTCGCCACCCGGGGGGAGGCGGTCCTTTTTCTTGCGGACCATCCAGCGCAGCTCGTAGGTCTCCACGCTGCGGCAGTAGGGGCAGTTCAGTTGCGCGGGCTTGGTAGCCGGCTGCTCGGTGTAATACGCGCGCTCGTCCATCTCAGCGCTCCGCCACCGGAATCCACGTCTGGCCGTCGGGGTTGCCCTTGTATTCGGCGCGCGGGCGGATCAGGCGGTTGTTGCGGTACTGCTCCAGCACGTGGGCCGTCCAGCCCGCCATGCGGCTTACCGCGAAGATCGGCGTATACAGGTCGATGGGGATGCCCAGCGAATAGTACGTGGACGCGGAATAGAAATCCACGTTGGGAACCAGCCCCTTGATGGACTTCACGGTTTCCTCCATCCGGCGGGAAAGCTTGAAAAGCTTCTCGTGCCCGGTGCGCCGGCCCAGTTCCTCGGAGAGCACGCGCAGGTGCGTGGCGCGCGGATCTTCGGTGCGGTAGACGCGGTGGCCGAAGCCGGGGATCTTCACCTTGCGCGCCAGCGTGTTCTTGACGCGGGCGGCGGCTTCCTCCTCGTCCCCCAAACCCAGCAGCCACTTGATGACGTCCTGGTTGGCGCCGCCGTGCAACGGGCCCTTCAAGGCGCCAATGCCGCTGGTAACGGCGGAGTAGATGTCGGAGAGCGTCGCCGCCGTCACGCGCGCGGCGAAGGTGGACGCATTCAGCTCGTGGTCGGCGTGCAGGGTCATGGCGACGTCGAAGGCGCGCTCCATGACCTCGTCGGGCCGCTTTCCCGTGAGCGCGTAAAGGAAATTCGCCGCGAACCCGAGCTTGGGATCGCCCTCTACCACGTACAGGCCTTTGCGCAGGCGGTCGAACGAGGTCACGATGGCCGAGGTCCTGGACATCAGCCGCACCGCTTTGCGGTGGTTGGCCTCCGCCGACATGTCCTGCGCCTCGGGATCGTACAGGCTCAGCATGGAGACCGCCGTGCGCAGAACGTCCATCGGGCTGGCGCCCGGAACGCTCTTGAGGAAGTCGATGACGGGGCCGGGCAATCCCCGTTCCACAGCCAGATCCTTCTTCAATTGGTCGAGCTCGCCCTGCTTGGGCAGCCATCCGTTCCAGAGGAGGAAGATGGTTTCCTCGAAGGTGGCGTTGTCCGCCAGGGTGTGAATGTTATAGCCGCGGTAGCTGAGGACACCCAGGTATCCGTCGATGTAGCAAATCTCGGATTCGCCCGCGATGACGCCTTCCAAACCTGAAGCTGTCGTTTCCATGTCGTTGGTTTTCCGCCCTGTGTTTAATTCTATGACGAACCGGGCCGGCCGCGAGGCCAAATGATACACTCAGGAGCGGAGATTCCGAATTGCGATTCGTCACATTCGAGAAAGACAACCGCTTGGAGCCGGGCGTTCTGGCCGATGGCCGGGTCACCGGCATTCGCGGCGCCGGTTTCGACGACGTGCTATCCGCGATCGCCGGCGGCGCCGATGCCATGGACCGCGTCCGCCAGTGGCTGCATCGAGCGCCCGCGGGCGACGCGTTCGACCCGTCGGCCACGAAGCTGGCGGCGCCCATTCCCCGTCCGCCCAAGATCGTCTGCATCGGGCTGAATTACCGGGACCACGCCGCGGAATCGAAGCTGCCCATCCCCGACGTGCCGACGGTGTTCGCCAAGTTCCCGACGGCCGTCACGGGGCATCGGCATCCCATCGTGCTTCCGAAGAACTCCGAAAAACCCGACTACGAAGCCGAGCTGGCGGTGGTGATCGGCCTCGGCGGCCGCCACATTTCGGAGGAGCGCTGGCGCGACCACGTCTTCGGCTACACGGCCTTCAACGACGTGAGCGCGCGCGATTTCCAGATGGCCACCAGCCAGTGGATGATCGGAAAGACTTTCGACACGTTTGCGCCCTTCGGCCCCGCGATCGTGACCGCCGATGAGATCGAGGACCCGCAGGCCCTGGACATCTCGCTGGTACTCAGCGGCGAGGTGATGCAGCGGTCCAACACGCGCGAGATGATCTTCCGGATTCCGAGGCTGATCGCGCATTTATCGAGCGTGTTCACCCTGGAGCCTGGCGACATCATCGCGACCGGCACGCCCGCCGGCGTGGGTTTCGCCCGCAGGCCCCCACGCTGGCTGAAGCCCGGCGACGAAGTTACGGTACGCATCGCCGGCATCAGCGATCTGGTGAACCCGGTGGTGGCGGAGTAAACAGCTATCAGCTATCAGCCGTCAGCTATCAGACAAGGCGCTTCAAGCTGAGAGCTGATGGCTGACAGCTCCTTGCGGCCCCTACAATGCGACTTTTTCGCCGGTGCGGCAGGAGCGGTATACGGCGTCTACGATCTCCAGGGCTTGGTAGCCTTCTTCACCGGAGACCAGAGGCTTGCGGCCGCTCGCAATGGCGTCGCCGAAATCGCGGAACTGGCGCTCGAAAGGATCGAGCGGAATCGCCATCGGGTCGGAGGATCCGGAGACCGCCGGCGCGGACACCGGGGCGGGCTCGCCGGAATCGTCCTGTACGTCCCAGACGGTGAGCTTGTCGCCGGAAATCACCGCCGTGCCCTTCGCGCCGTGGAACTCCGTGCGCTCGGTATAGCCGGGCCACATCGCCGTGGAGGCCTGGATCACGCCCGTCGCGCCGTTGGCATAACGCAGGACGGCGGCGACCACGTCCTCCGATTCGATTTTGTGCCGCGCGCCCAACTGCCACATGCCGAACACCTCCGCCACCGGGCCGGCCAGCCAGCGCAGGATATCGACTTGGTGAATCGCCTGGTTCATCAGCGCGCCGCCGCCTTCGGTTTGCCAACTGCCTTTGATGGGCCGGGAGTAGTAAGCGGGCGAGCGGTACCACTTCACGTAGCAATCGCACTGGAGCAGCTTGCCCAGCCGGCCCGCGGCGAGGGCCTTTGAGAGGAACAGACTCGCGTCGTCGAAGCGGTGCTGGCTCACCACGCCCAGAAGGATGCCCGCCCGGCGCGCGGTCGCAATCATGCGGCGCGCGGTCTCCAGGTTGGTGGCGATGGGCTTCTGCACCTGCACGTGCTTCCCGGTCTGCGCGCAGATTTCGACCGGCTGGAGGCGGAAATCCGGGAAGGTGCAGACATCCACATAATCCACTTCCGGGTGGCGGCACACCTCCTCGTACGTGCGGACGAACTCCGCGCCGTGCCGGCCGGCGAAGCGGCGTCCGGCCTCCTCGTCGATATCCGTACACACCCGCAGGCGAAAACCGATATTCCGGTAAGCCTGGGCGTGCAGGTTCGAAATCGCCCCCGTGCCAATCATCCCGACGTTCATCAACGACTATTCTAGGCCAAGCCGCCGCACTCTGCGCGCTCCCGGCTACAATAGGGAGTGCGATGAAGCGCTTTCTAATATTCCTCGCGGCGGCTTCGACCGCCCTTACGTTGACGTCGTGCAAGAGTGCCACGCCGGCCGGCGTGGCGGCAAAGGTGAATGGGTACGCCATCACGGACGCAGAGCTGGAGAAAATTTACCAGACGCAATATCCCCAGCCGGTCGAAGGCTCGAACGAGGACTTGGTGAATACCCAGAAGATGGACGTGCTGGGGAGCCTGATCACCAACGAGATCATGTTGCAGAAGGCGGAGAAACTGGGCCTGGCGGCGGTGGATGCCGACGTCGAAGCCGAGTTCACCAAGATGAAGGCGCCGTACACCGAAGAGGAATTCCGGAAGCAACTCGCCGAGCGCAAGCTTACCGAAGCCGACCTGAAATCTCAACTCCACCGGCAGCTCACGGTTGACAAGCTGGTCAACAAGGAAATCGCTTCGCATATCAACATCACCGACGCGGACGTGGTCAATTTCTACAATGCCAACAAGGCCAGCTTCAACCTGGCCGAACCGCAGGTCCACATGGCGCAGATCCTGGTAACGCCAGCCCCCGACCCGGAAGTCCGCAATCTGAAAAACAGCAAGGCCCAGAACGAAACCGAAGCCAAGATTAAGATCGAGGACATCTACGCCCGCCTGTTGCGCGGCGACGATTTCAGCCAGGTGGCGCAGAACTATTCCGAGGACCCCAAGTCGGTCTCCAGCGGCGGCGATATGGGTTTTGTTCCGGAGTCGGCTCTGGAAAAGGCCAACCCCGAACTGCGCAAGCTGGTGGTGTCGCTCCAGCCCGGCGCCATCTCGCAGCCGATCAAGACGGAGGAGGGCTATCGCATCCTCAAGGTGATCTCGAAGGAGACGGCCGGACAGCGCGACCTGAACGATCCGCGCGTGCAGACCAACATTCGCGAAACCTTGCGGAACAGCAAGGACCAACTCCTGCGCGCGGCCTACTACGAAGTGGAGCGCAACAACTCCAAAGTGGTGAACTATTTGGCGCAGAGAATCATCGAGAACGCCGGGAAGCGGTAGGGATTCAGCGCGCCGCGGCGCGCGCCCGAGCCGCGGAACTTTTCTGCGAGGCCGGAGGCTTCCGCGCCGGAGGGCGATTCACGAGCCGTTTGATGGAACGGGCGAGCTGGGTCGCCTCGTTGGCGCTCTTGGCGAGCACGATATCCGCCCCCGTGTTTTCCGTAGTCAAGCTTAGGGCCTCGACGTAGCCGGAGAGAAGAATCACACGCGCCTGGGGGTTGACCTTGCGAATGCGCTCGATCAACTCCACGCCGTTCATGCGGGGCATGCGGTAATCCGCCACCACCACGTCGAAGGTGGAAGCCTCGAAGATCTTCAGGCCTTCTTCCCCGGTTTGCGCAACCACGACATGGCAGCCGAGTTCCTCCAGCAACAGGCTGCGCACCAGCAATCCATCGCGATTCCGGTTGATCAGCAGGACGTTGGGTTGGGGAACGGGAGAGGTTTTCATGCCGGACTGTGCGAGAGTAACAGAGCCGTAACGCAACTGTCAACGGTTTTGCATCGCTTTGGAAAAACGCGAGATGGAGATCTTGACAACGGGCCGCAACGGTGGAAGCGGGTCTGCCGCATCGCTGCGGAGCTTCCCGGCGGCCTTAGTCCACAGCCCGTGGGGCCTTGTAGCCGGCCTTGGCGACGATCGCGTACTTGATCGGCTTGCCCTTCTCGTCTTTCATGGGCAACTGCTCGTTGGTGGCGGGATTCACCAGCTCGACCTTGATCTTGCGGAAGGCGCCGTCGCGCGCTTTGTTCGACGACGTATAGCTGATCACGTACTGGCTGCGGAGCGCTTGGTGGACCGCCTGGAAGATCGATGGGAATTCCCCCTCGAATCGGGGGAAGAACGACTGGCCGCCGGTTTCCGAGGCGAAGGTGCGCATCTGGTTATCGGCCTGGAGGAAATCCATTTGCTGGATCGGACTCATGCGCGCCTCGGCCATGATCCGCAGCGCCTGCATCAGGCCAATGGCGTAGATGGGCACTCCGTTCTCCTGCAAGGCTTTCCGGGTCTTGTCGAAGGTGGTCTTGCTGAATGTGTCGATTCCCGACGAGATCAGCACGATGGCTTTGCGGCCTTCGATACCCGACATCCGGTCGGTCGTGTCGATGAGCGCGTCGTATAGGTTGGCTTCGGACCATGCCGCGATCTGCAGCCGGCTCAAGGCTTCCTGCACCTTCGTCTTGTCCGTGGTGAAATCGGTGAGGATTTCCGGCTTCATATCGTAAGCGATCACGGCGCAATAGTCTTGAGGCTTCAGAGTGGAGGCGAAGCCCCAGGCAAGTTGCAGAGTCTGATACCACGCGGCGCCCCAGGACCGCTGGAACATGTTGCTGAACTCGATCACCAAGGCCACGGTCATGGGCGCCTCGCCCAATTCGACCTTTGCGATCTTCTGCGGGACGTTGTCCTCGAGAATCCGGAAGTTACCGCCGGGGATTCCGGGAATGAAATGGCCCTTATTGTCCAGTACGGCTGCATCCACGGTTATCAGATCCACTTCGCTCTTGAAGCTGGGCAGGGCGCTGACGTCCCCTGTCGCGTCTTTCTTCAATCGGGAAGGGATCTTAGGAAGATCGGGCTCGGCGGGACTGGCGGCGTCCACGTCCGGTTTCCGGGGTCTTGCGACCGTGGGTCCGGAGTCCCGCATCGGACCATCCTGACCGGCCACGAAGCTGGCCAACGTCATGATCGCGGCCGCGCTTACCGCATAGATTTTCCAGGATCGCATGGGCGCACCTCCGCCTCAATATATCAACAAAGTAGATGCGGCGGGCGCCCGGCCGGTTTCGGCCGGTTTCGGGCGGTCAATTTACCCACGGCCCGCGGCCGCCGCCGCGATTCCGCAGGTAGACCTGAAACTTCTTCTTGGCCCGCGCCATTTTCCACTGCCGGTACGCTCCGCCCCAGTCCGGCATGGGCACGTTCGGCAAGCGGCGCTTGAGGTAGAGATAGCCGAAGGCCATGCCGCCCAAGTGAGCCACCGTGCTGACGCCCGTGTTCGGGCCGAAAGTCGTGACCAGTTCGATGCCGGCGTAGATCATCACCATGTACTTGGCGCGGATCGGGAAAAGAAAGCCCATCAGCACCGTGGCATCCGGGTAGAGAACGCCGAACGCCACCAGGATGCCGAGGACCGCGCCGGATGCGCCCAGCGTCGGTGTGTTCCAGTCGCCCACAGCCATGTTGACGGCCAGCACGCACACCCCGGCGGCGATGCCGCAGAGGAAGTAGAACTTGAGGAACCTCCGCGTGCCCCAATCCCGCTCGATGGGCGTGCCGAACATCCACAGCGCCAACATGTTGAACAGCAGGTGCGTGAACCCGCCGTGCAGGAAAAGATAGGTGACCACCTGCCAGACAAGGAAATTGTGGACCGCGGCCTCCGCCGAGAGCGCGAAGATCGTCTTCAGGTGCATCTGCCCCGCGAATCCGGCCAGGTAGTAGATCAAGAACACCACGGTGTTGACGATGATCAGCCACTTGACGCCCTTCGGAAAATACCCGGAATAGAAAGTCTGTCGGTGTTTGGGCAGCGCCATGGAGGGTCTCTAGAAACTAGAATATCAGAAGCGAATCCCGGCCCCCGGCCTTCAGGAAGCCGCCGCATCCCCGTTTCGCGCGTACCGGCTTAAAATCCGCGAGACCAACTGCAGGAGCGCCGCGGCGCCCAGCCACGCCTGCCAGTGCGAAAAGAGGCCGGATGAGATGGCGAAGCTGCTGGTCCAATTCAGGTCGGCGGCGATGCGCCAGCACCCCAGGGCGAGGGCCATGGCAGCCGCGGGGGTCAGCAGTACGGCCATGACCAGCGCGGCGCGCCGGTTTTTCCGGCGTCTGGCGCCGATCTTAGGGCCCTTGCCGAACCGGATGCGAATCACCATGCGGCTTTGGTACCAATCTAACAGGTTTTGCGATACAGTAGACCTTTCCGAGCACGAGGTTCACTCCATGAGAACATACAAGACCGCATTATTCGGGACCGGCTTTGTGGGCCGCGTTCACCTCGAAGGCCTGCGCAGGCTGGGATACGTTCAACTTTACGGCATCGGCGAGCCGCAGATCGAGAAGGCGCGGCAACTCGGGGACGAGTTCGGCGCCGAGAGAGTCGAGGCCGACTACCGGCGGCTTCTGGAAGACAAGGCGGTGGAGGCCGTACACGTGTGTACGCCCAACGCGCTGCACTTCCCCATCGTCAAGGACGCGCTCGAAGCCGGCAAGCACGTCATCTGCGAGAAACCGCTCTCGACATCGGTCGAGAACGCCCAGAAGCTGGTGGCGCTGGCGGCCGCGACCAAGCGCCGCAACTGCACCTTCCATAACCTGCGCTTCTACCCCATGGTGCAGCAGATGCGCCGCATGCGCGAGGACGGGGATCTGGGCGAGATCCTGGTAGTGCAGGGCACCTACTCGCAGGACTGGCTGCTGTACGATACCGATTACAACTGGCGGATCGAAACCAAGGACAACGGCCCGTCCCGGACGCTGGCGGATATCGGATCGCACTGGTGCGACATGGCCGAGCACGTCACCGGCCAGCGCATCACGTCGCTGTGCGCCGACGTCCAGACGTTCCACAAGACGCGCAAGAAGCCCAAGGGGCCCATCGAGACGTTCGCGGGCAAGTTCCTGCGGCCCGAGGACTACGTCGAAATCCCCATCGACACGGAGGACTTCGGCGCCGTGGTATTCCGGATGGGCGACCGCACGCGCGGGGCGTTCACCGCGAGCCAGGTTTCGGCGGGACGCAAGAACTTCCTGAACATGGAAGTCTTCGGGACGAAAGGCGGCGTCTCCTGGAACCAGGAACGGCCCGACGAGTTGTGGATCGGCCAGCGCAACTCGGCCAATCAGGTTCTCATCAAGGACCCGTCGCTGTTGAAGCCTCTTGCGCGCCCGTACGCGGACCTGCCGGGAGGCCACAGCGAGGGGTACGACGACACTTTCAAGCAGGTATTCCGCCGCTTCTACCAATCGATCGGCGACCCCGATGCCCAACCCGAGTACCCGCAGTTCGTCGACGGGCTGCGGCAGCTCTCGCTGGTGGAATCCGAACTGGAAAGCAACCGCACGCGCTCTTGGGTGGACGTGCCGCCGTTCCAAGTGGGGCAGGCTATTTAGCCTGCGGACCCGCTTTCCAGCGGGTCCAGCCGGCCGGAAGGCCGGCTTGCGGGCAGGATTGCCCGCCCCACGATTCATGTAGAAGGAATCAGGCAATGCCGCGCTGGATCAACGTGCCGAACGGGTTTACGGCGCTCCGCCTGGCTTTGGTTCCGTTCGTCATCCAGGCCATTTTGGAGGGTTGGCACGTCCTGGCGCTGGCGTTGTTCGCGGCCGCCGCGGCGACCGACGTCGTCGATGGCGCGGCCGCGCGGCGCTTCGGAGCGGCCACCCAGGCCGGGGCGTATCTGGACCCGATCGCCGATAAGTGCCTGCTGAGCGGAGTTTTTCTGGCGCTGGCCGCCGCCGGCACGGCGCCCTGGTGGCTGGTGGCCGTGATCTTCGGCCGCGATCTCTACATTCTCCTGGGGGCCGCGGTGGCGCTGTGCTTGACGTCCGCGCGGAAATTCCCTCCCAGCGTGTGGGGCAAGATTTCCACGTTCGTCCAGGTGGTCACCGCCGTCTCCTGGATGGCCAGGGACGTGCTCCGAACCGGACTGACGGAGCGTTTTTCGTCGGCAATGCCATGGCCCTGCGCGGCTTTTACGGTCTGGAGTGGAGTTCACTACACTTGGCGGATCCTGCGGCCGCGCGGGCGCATTGACGCGGTCTCCGCTCGGGAGTAGTCTTAAGAATAGAGACGGGCGATCCATGACTCGCTATGAGCCGGCACGACAATACGTGGGCTTTGGCACGACGGCGACGGTGCTGGCTGGCTTTTCGGGCTGGTTCGGCTGGCATTACACGCCGTTGTCTTACATCGCTACCGGCCTGTTCCTGATTTCGGCAGGCCTGTTGTTCGCCATGGCGTTTCTTCCCGCGATCGAGATCCACGAAGGCTATGTCTCCATCGGCAAACGGATCGTGCCGTGGATGGACATCCGCCGCCTGGATCGTACCGGCTGGGTGTCGCCGCTCATCGTACGAATCACCCTGTTCGACGACTCGCGGTTTCCGCTGATTTATCCCGGCAACCTGGATTCCTGCAACAGCCTGCTCCGCCACCTGCGCCGCCTCTCGCGCGACGCCCTCATCGACGGCGTGCCGTATCGTCAGTATTGGGGCGAAATGACGGCGGGCGGGGAGCGCAAGCCGGCGCCGCCGCCCCGCTACCGCATTCTCTTGCCGGAGGATGAGGCCGAAGTGGAGCGTCTCTACCAGCGCCTGAAGACGGTCGGCAACCTCGACCAGAAGAACTCCACGGACGAGAAATAGCCCTTGGACCTTCGGCGTTCGCCCCGTCTCAAGTTCGCCCTTCTCGCCGCCGTACTGGTTCTCGCCGGATTTTTCACCCGCTCGCTTTGGCTCCCGGTTTTCGGCTATGCGCTGGTTCGGGACGACGGCCCGGCGAAGGCGGACATCGTCGTCGTCCTGGCCGGGGATTCGTCCGGTCTCCGGATTCTCAAAGCCGCCGAGCTGGTTCGTCTGGGCTACGTGCCGCAGGCGTTGATCAGCGGAACCGCCAGTTACTACGGCGTGAACGAGTGCGACATGGCGATCCCCTTCGCCGTCCGCCATGGCTATCCGGCGGAGTGGTTTATTCCCTTTCCCGGCTCGACTCTTTCCACCCGCGAAGAAGCCGTCGACATTCTTGCCGAATTGCGCCGCCGCGGCGTCCACAGCTTCCTGCTGGTCACCAGCGACTTCCACACCGCGCGTGCGACGCGCCTTTTCCGGTGGGCCGAGCGCGCCGCGGGAGGCGGCCCAGCATTGCGCGCGATCCCGGCTCCCGACCTGTTCTTTCACGCCGGTTCCTGGTGGCGTACCCGCCAGTCGCAGAAGATCTTCTTCGAGGAATGGTGTAAGACCGTGGCCGCTGCCGTGGGGATCTGACCGGCCTGGGGCTCAGATCAAACCCAGATTCCTTCCCACTTTCCGGAACGCTTCCAAGGCGTGGTCCAGCTCCTGCCTGGTGTGGGTCGCGGCGACGATGGTCCGCACGCGCGCTCTGCCTTTCGGCACGGTGGGGAACCCGATGCCCGTCGCCAGCACGCCTTCCTCGAAGAGCTCGCGCGAAAGCCGGTGCGCCAGCGCCGCCTCGCCAACGAATACCGGCGTGATGGGCGTTTCGCTGACGCCCGTGTCGAACCCGGCCGCGGTGAGGCCTGCCTTAAAGTACTTCGTGTTGTCCCACAGGCTTTGGATGCGCTCGGGCTCCTGTTCCAGCACATCGAACGCGGCCAGGCAGGATGCCGCCACGGCCGGCGGGTGCGAGGTAGAGAACAGGAACGGCCGCGCGCGGTGGTACAGGAACTCGATCAGGTCGCGGCTCCCGCACACGTATCCGCCGAGGACGCCGATGGCTTTCGATAGCGTGCCCACCTGGATATCCACGCGGCCGTGCAGGTCGAAATGATCCACCGTGCCGCGCCCGTTGCGGCCGAGCACGCCGGAGGAGTGCGCGTCGTCGATCATCATGATGGCGCCGCGCCGGGCGGCGGCTTCCACCAGCCCGGGCAAGGGGGCGATATCGCCGTCCATCGAAAAGACGCCGTCGGTGATCAGCAGCTTGCGGCCGGGGACGCTTTCGAGTTCCGCCAGAATCTTGTCCGCCGCCGCCACGTCCTTGTGCGGGAAAACGTGGATTCCGGCTTTCGAAAGGCGGCACCCGTCGATGATGCTGGCGTGGTTCAGCTCGTCGGAAACAATGTGGTCTTCCGGCGCGAGAATCGCCGCCACCGTGCCCGCGTTGGCCGCGAAACCGGACTGGAACACCACGCAAGCCTCCACGCGCTTGAACGCGGCGATGCGCTCCTCCAGTTCCATGTGCAGGCTCATGGTGCCGGAGATGGTGCGGACCGCGCCCGACCCGACGCCATATTTTCGCGTGGCTTCGATAGCGGCTTCCCGCAGCTTGGGATGGGTGGTCAGGCCGAGGTAGTTATTGGAGGCGAGGTTGATGACATCCTTGCCGTCAAAGCGCGATTCCGCAGCGCTTTCCGATTCCAGGACTCGCAGCCGCTGGTACGTGCCTTCCCGCCGCCATTGTTCAAGCTGATCGTGAAGATAGCATAGAGGGTTGCCCATCAACTGACAGTCTAGCGCCGCTTGGCCCGCCGCGAGCGGTCAGCCAATAGGTCTCGGGGATACAATAAGGACAATGAAACGCGGCCTTCCGCACGTGGGCGTCGCTTTGGGGGCGCTGTTGATGATCGCGATCGCGGGGCTGGCTCAACGAGGGCGGTTTGGGGGAGGCCGGGGAATCCAGGGGCCACCGGACGACGAAGCTCTCATGCCCGCGCGCGAGGCCGAGTTCCATTTCATTCGCGTCGAATATACCGACCTGCCCCAGTTCCACCGCGGGTTCGGATATGCGTCCCGGGACGGATCGGGCTCGGGCTGGTGGCTGGTGGATTGGCCCGCTGCGGACAATCACTTCACCACGGGCGTTCAGCGCCTGACCAGAATCGACGTCGGCGATCCTCGCCATTTCCGGCTGACCGACCCCCGGCTCTTCGACTACCCCTGGATCTATGCGACGCAGACGGGATGGTGGGACCTCAGCGACGCCGAGACGGCGCGGCTGAGGGAATACCTCTTGCGGGGCGGCTACCTGGTGGTCGACGACTTTTGGAGCACGGACCCCTACCAGTGGGAAGTCTTCCGCCGGACCATGGACCGGGTCTTGCCGAACCGCCCCATCACGGACATCGCCGATTCGGATTCGGTGATGCACGTTCTATACGACATCCAGGACAAGGACAAGACGTGGATCCCCGGTTCCCGCCATCTTCGCCGCGGCCCGGACGGAAC
>OBLU010004468.1_pt1 | contig 12620 bp, 11 predicted proteins | sample 1518681 | NCBI WGS metagenome assembly OBLU01 (sample SAMEA3539304, study PRJEB22396) | soil metagenome | biome: tundra; feature: field; material: soil | place: USA | collected 2010-05 | depth 0.15 m | reverse complement strand
GTGGGGCCGCGAGCTCGGGGGGCCGCACGCGGTCCGCGCCGCCGTCTGGGGCGTCCACTGGGCCGACGACGCCAAGCTGGACACGCTCAGCCCGCTCATTGCGGCCGGGTTCCGTGATTTCGGGTCCGGGCTCAGCCCCGCTGAGCGCGAGCGGTGGTTCGCCGAGGTGCAGCGCGAGCTCCGCCCGGAGATGGTCGACAAATGGACGGAGCTGGCCGGCCATAAGTCGGTCAGGCCCCGTCGTGGCCATCTGTTCCGCGGAAAGGACTCCTGATGGCCCGGCCCGCCTGGAACTGGCTGCGCGCCGCCCTCCAGGTCCTAGTCCCGGTCCTGGCCGGGCTCGCGGTCCTGGCCGCCCCCGCGACCGCGCCGCTGTCCAGCGCGCATGCCTCGGTGCTCACCGGGATCAGCGCCGCCCATTACGGGAATTACGACCAGTTCGTCTTCCAGTTCGTCGGCGCGCTGCCCTCGCGCCACAGCGCCCGGTACGTGTCCCAGCTGCCTGCCACCGGCTCGGGGGCCACCGGTATCACGCGGCTGGTCATCCGCGACGGCATCGACTCCATCCCGCTCGGCCTGAAGCCCTCCGCAGTGCAAGTGCGGACGGCCAGCCACGGCGGCCTGGTCCTCATCGCGCTGCTCATCCTGGCGGCCATCGGGATCCTGGTCGGCGTGGTGCTTAGCGCGATCAGCCTCGCGGCCGGGCTGGCCCGGCGCCCTAACCTGATCACCCCGTCGGCCTACCGGGCCGAGCGCGTCAAGGCCCACCCCGTCGGGACCGGGCAGTTCGAGCCGGACTCGGCCTGGCCGTTCTACCCGATCCGGCAGGTTCGGGCGGACCTTGCCGGGGTCGAGGCCGAGCGCCGCGCCAGGTACGTCAAGCTCTGGCACTGGCCGGGCCACCCGGTCATCTGGGTCCTGTTCGCGCCGGTATCGGCGGCGGTCGGAGTCTGCCTGCTGGTGGCAGGCCTGACCACGCTTGTGCTCGCCGGGCTGTTCGCGCTGGTCGCGTGGGCCTGCGCCGCGGTCACCGCGGTGGTGTTCGCCGCCCTCGTACTGCTGCTGCGCGGGGCCGAGAGGGCATGGCGCACGAGGATGCGGACCGAGGCGTCCTGCCCGCACTGCTATCACGTCACGCCCCTGCCTGCGTACCGGTGCCCCGGCTGCTCGAGGCTGCACCGGGACGTGCGGCCGGGACAGCTGGGCCTGTTCACCCGGCGCTGTGAGTGCGGAACGCTGCTGCCCACGATGGTGCTGCGCGCGGCCCGGCGCCTAGAGGCGGTCTGCCAGAGGTGCAGCGAGCCGCTGCGAGCGGGCTCGGCGGCGTTCCGCGATGTCCGCATCCCGATCTTCGGGGACACGTCTGCCGGCAAGACACGGTTCCTGTACGCGGGGCTGGACAGCCTCATCGACACCACGACCCAGGCCGATATCCCGCTCGGCTTCCCGGACGAGAAGTCGCAGAACCAGGCCACCGTCGCGCTCGACCTCATCCGGTCGGGACAGGACACGGTGAAGACCTCGCAGACGCTGCCAACCGCACTCACCTGCCGGGTGGGCAAGGGCTCGGGCAGCACGCTGGTGCACCTGTTCGACGCGGCCGGCGAGTCCTACCGGGACGCGCAGGCGCACGACGCGCTCGGATTCCTCGACCGCGGCCATGGCCTCGTCTACGTACTCGACCCGTTCTCCGTCGGCGCGGTCCGCGACCGCATGGCTGGGCAGAACGCCACGGTCATCCGGCTGGCTCACGCGGCCGTCGGCGACCCAGAGACCGCCTACGGCGAGGTCGTCTCGCGCCTGCGCGACAGCGGCGTGAAGGCCGCCGAGCAGCGGCTGGCCGTCGTCGTCTCCAAGGCCGACCTGCTGAGCGCGGGCGGGATCGAGCCCCCGGATGACTCAGCCGCGATCGCGACCTGGCTGATGGAGATGGGCGTCCATAACCTCGTCCTGTCCGCGCGGCGTGAGTTCGCTGAGGTCAGGTACTTCGCCGTGGCCTCGCTGGCCCACGCCCAGGTCGGCGGTACCCGTGATCCCGGCGCGCCGCTGCGCTGGCTGCTGGCCTCCCGCGGCGTGCGGCTGCCCGCCCAGGACGAGACGGCGAAGGCGCAGCCATGAGGACCCCGCCGACCTACGTCGCCTTCCGCGCCGCCGCCGTGGCCGTCACGGTCCTGGTGCTGCTGCTGTTCGGGATGGGCCTGCGCGGCCACGGACCGCTGCACAGCCTCGGCCCGGTCACCAGCAACGTGGTCAGCTGGCTGCACGTCAATACCGGGGTGGACATCCGGTGAGCCAGCCAATCCCCGGCTGGGAGCACGCCCAGGACCGCACCTCAGAGCCTGGGGCGTCAGCATGAGCGCCGACATTGAGGCCCTGCGAGAAGCGGTGCGGCTGGATCCGGCTGATCCCCGCCGCAGGGCTGATCTTGGCCGTGCCCTGGCCAGCGAGGGACGGTATGCCGAGGCGGAGGTGGAGTTCCGGCAGGCGGTTCGGCTGGACCCGGCCAACCCAGCCCATCACGCTAACCTCGGCCGTGCCTTGGTCGCAGTGGGGCGGTATGCCGAGGCGGAGGCCGAGTTCCGGGAAGCGGTTCGGCTGGACCCGGCTAATCCCGGTTACCGGGCTGGCTTGGGCCGTGCCTTGGCCGAGGCGGGGCGGTATGCCGAGGCGGAGGCCGAGTTCCGGGAAGCGGTGCGGCTGGACCCGGCTAATCCCGGTTACCGGGCTGGCTTGGGCCGTGCCTTGGCCGAGGCGGGGCGGTATGCCGAGGCGGAGGCCGAGTTCCGGGAAGCGGTGCGGCTGGACCCGGCTAATCCCGGTCACCGGGCTGGCTTGGGCCGTGCCTTGGCCGAAGTGAGGCGGTATGCCGAGGCGGAGGCCGAGTTCCGGGAGGCGGTGCGGCTCGGGCCGGGTGAGCTTGATTACCGGGCTGGCCTTGGCCGTGCGCTGGCCGCCGACAGGCAGTATGCCGAGGCGGAGGCCGAGTTCCGGGAAGCGGTGCGGCTGGACCCGGCTAATCCTGCCCACCAGGCTGATCTTGGCCGTGTGCTGGCCGCTCAGGCACGGTTTGCCGAGGCAGAGACGGCTTTTCGGCAGGCGGTGCGGCTGGACCCGGCTAATCCTGCCCACCAGGCTGATCTTGGCCGTGTGCTGGCCGCTCAGGCACGGTTTGCCGAGGCAGAGACGGCTTTTCGGCAGGCGGTGCGGCTGGACCCGGCTAATCCTGCCCACCAGGCTGATCTTGGCCGAGCCCTACTCAGCCGGAAGCGCATGACCGACGCCGAGGCCGCACTCCGGGAAGCGGTGCGGCTGGACCCGGCTAATCCTGCCTACCAGGCTGATCTTGGCCAGGTCTTGCTCAGCCGAGGGCGACACTCCGAGGCCGAGAAGGTGTTTCGCGAGGCAATGCGGCTTGACTCGGCCAACCCTGCCTACCTGGCTGGCCTTGGCAGAGCCCTGTCTGCCCAGGGACATTACGCCCAGGCTGAACGGCTGTTCCGCGAGGCGGCACAACTCGACGATCACGCCGCAGAATACCGGGCTGACCTTGGCCGTTCGCTGTCCGCCGAGGGGCGGCATGCCGAGGCCGAGAGGTTGTTCCGCGAGGCGATCCGGCTCGACTCGGCCAACCCTGCCTACAAGGCTGACCTTGGCCGGACTATCTCCGCCGAGGGGCGGCATGCCGACGCCGAGAGGCTGTTCCGGGAGGCGGTGGGGCTAGACCCGGCGAACCCTGCCTATCTCGCTGATCTTGGCCGCGCGCTGGCCGCGCAGGGTCGACACGCCGACGCCGAGGACGAGTTCGAGGAGGCGGTGCGGCAAGATCCGGCGAACCCTGCCTACCAGGCGGATCTTGGCCGTGCGCTGGCCGCCCAAGACCGGCACGCCGAAGCTGGCGCAGCGTACCGGGAGGCGGTGCGGCTGGACCCGACCAATCCTGCCTACCAGGCGGATCTTGGCCGTGCGCTGGCCGCCCAGGACCGGCACGCCGAAGCTGGCGCAGCGTACCGGCAGGCAGCGCAACTCGATCCGGCGAACCCTGCCTACCAGGCGGATCTTGGCCGTGCGCTGGCCGCCCAAGACCGGCACGCCGAAGCTGAAGACGCCCTCCGCGAGGCGGTGCGGCTGGACCCGACCAATCCTGGCTACCGCGCCGACCTTGGCCGTTCGCTGTCCGCCGAGGGGCGGCATGCCGAGGCCGAGAAGCAGTTCCGGGAGGCGGTGCAGCTCGACCCGGCTGATCCTGCTTTCCGGGCTGATCTGGGCCGCGCGCTGGCTGCCCGGCACAGGTACGCCGACGCCCAGGCCGCGTTCCGCGAGGCGGTGCGGCTCGCTCCCGCCAAACCCGCCTTCCGCGCAGGCCTTGGCCAGGTGATACTTAGTCAACAGCAACTCGGCCAAGCTGAGATCATCCTCCGCGAGGCACTCCAGCTTGATCCAGAAGCTACCGACGCCGACGTCGCTGATCTAAAAAGAGCCGTGACTACGGCCCATGACGCTGCCATCGCCGACTACGCACTCGACTTGGCTCGCCACACATTCGGTAAGGATGAGCTTGAGCGCCGTGGTGTGACACAGCACCAATACATCGATCAAATAGCTGGAATTACCAAGCAACAACTCCCAAATCTCCGGGACGCTTACCGCGCATGGGCAGACTCGCGAGCCGCCAAGGAGCCCAGACTTCAGCGCAGTCGGTTCGAGACTCGCAGTTTCAGGCTTAAGTTCATGATGGGTCTCTGCCTGCTGATCGCCGCCCTGACTCTCGCTGGTATGATCTTCAGCGGCCGCGGCACGCCGACGCACTCCGATGAAGCCCGGCTCATCACTGAGACGGCCTTTCTCGTGGCCGCCGTGCTTGGATGCTGTCTAGCAGTGTTCTATTCCAGGCGAGCTTACGGGGAAAGAACCAGAGCTTCCTGCGCTTCGCTGGAAGAGGATCGGCTTACTGCCCTCATTACCAACCTCGTCCTTGAGCCTGCTGTAACCGCAGCTCTCCAAATTAGCTGGCAGGATGCTGAGACCGATCGGGTCAGTCTCCGAAACGGACCCGAGCTTAGCGCCAAAACCGAGGTGGCCAATCTAATAGCAACAGAAGCCAAAGGCCAGCTGGCAATCGCCTTGAACCGCCTCCATGGTGCTGCCGTAGGTGTGGCAGGGCCACGTGGCTCCGGTAAGACCGAACTGGCGCGAATGTTCACAGAGTCTCATAACCGGACAATTTCACTGATGTTGCAGGCCCCTACAGAATATGACGCGCACACCTTCTTGCTACGCCTTCTGAAAGAGCTATGCAAAAACATTATCCGCGTAGGCTCTGGCGGTCGTGAGGTCAGCGACTCGTTCTCTAACATTCAGGGCCGCCGTCAACTGCTCACCGTGTGTCTGATCGGAGGTAGCCTGATATCTTGCGGGCTATTGGGTCTGCTGATCATCCTGACCGGACTGAGGGTAAGTGCTTTTGCTCCATACGCGATCTGTTGTGGCCTGATCTTTGTTGGCATCGCGGTCTTGGCCAGTCGCGTCCCGCGGAGCCGGCGGTGGATCAGAAATACGCCAATCAGCCAGCGGACCATCGAGCGAGCCAAAGAACTGCGTACTCGTGCCGAGTTTACTGAAACCTATAGGAAGGGCTCGGAAGTTAAGGCCGAGCGCGGCGGGTTTGGTGCTTCGGCAAAGAAAGAAGCGGAGTTCTCAAGGAATCCGCTAAGCGAGTTTGATGTGGTTCAGGAACTATGTGGCATCGTGCAGAGAGTGGCGGAAGACCATTGGAAGGTCGTAATCGCCATCGACGAATTGGACAGAATGCAAAATCCTGCGGAGGCGATGAAGTTCCTTAATCGCATTAAAGGCTTGTTTTCGATATACGAATGTTCGTTTATAGTTTCAGTAGCAGAGGACGCGTGGCCGCACTTCGAGAATCGCGGCCTTCCGATTCGAGACATCTTCGCCAGCTCATTCCATGAAGTGATTCCCGTCGAGATATTGAAACCATCAGAATCACGTGACTTCCTAAAGCGAAAAAGTATCAGTTTCACAGATGCTCAGGCACTTCTCTGCCACTGCCTGTCGGGCGGCCTCCCGCGAGATCTCATTAGGGCGGCTCGTGACCTTGCGCGGGCTGCAGATCAGTTGCGAAAGGGTGACGAGTCTAAACCGCCACTACTCTGTGACGTCCTGAAGACGATGTTGGAGGAGGATCTTAGTAGCAAACTGAAAGCGTCCGACATGCGTGATGCGGATGGCAGACAGGAAATTAGCGCGCTAGTGAATGAGAACAGCGCGACATCCTGGTCAGATATCTGGCCTGATCCGGAGAAAACAGAACAGCGCTTGGCTGGCATTTGCCAAATGCGCAGCAGCGGTGTCTCGACTAACCTCTCTTCTGCGGCTTCCCGGCAATCGATGCTGGTGGCTTATATCGCGGTGCTGCATACGATCCGCCAGGCCTTTTCACCAGGTGGCCCGCTCACCGACCTGATGCTGAAATCACCAGTCAGTGACGAGTTGATCGACGAGGGATTCCACCATATTGCCTGCGCTCGGTGGTTTCTAGCGAGTGACATCGACAAGGCCTGGAAATTCCTTCACGGGGCTCGTAAGACACTTGAATTAGCGCCCTTGCAGGATGTTCCCCCGAAGGGGGACTCCTCCGTCCGCGGAGTAACTGGCATGGGGCCATCGGCATCTGGGACCAGCCGCATATCAGCCGACGACAATAGTGCTGCTACCGCTGATGAGGGAGGCTGACCGGCCGGATGACGAGTAGGGCCTGATCGCCCAGGGTTCCTGGTGATCCTAATCCACAGGTACTCGTCCACCAGCTTGGGCGGCGAGGACGTGGGCCGCCCGGGCCATCCTGGCCGCGCTGGCCCGGCTGCTGCCAGCCGGGCTGCGCCGCCACCGCCTGGTCACGCCAGGAACGCTGCTGGCCTGGCACCGCCGCCTCATCCGGCACAAGTGGAGCTACCCGAGTCAGCCCGGCCGACCGCAGGCCAGCAAGGAAATCCGCGACCTCGTACTGCGGCTGGCCCGGGAGAACCCCGCCTGGGGATACCGCCGCGTGCACGGCGAACTCTCCCGGCTCGGCCACCACCTCAGCGCGGCAACCGTCCGGCGGATCCTCCGCGCGGCACGCCGGCCAGCGCCCCGCGGGCACGACACCTCCTGGCGGGCATTCCTCCGCGCTCAGGCGCACGGGCTTGTGGCCTGCGACTTCTTCCACGTTGACACAATCTTCCTGCGCCGGCTGTACGTGCTGTTCGTCATGGAAGTGGCGACCCGGCACGTCCACGTCCTCGGCGTCACTGAACATCCCGATGGCGCCTGGACCGCTCAGCAGGCCCGCAATCTGGTCATGGATCTCAGAGACGGCAACAGTTCCTTCAGCTTCCTCATCCGGGACCGTGACGCCAAGTTCACGGCCGTCTTCGACGAGATCTTCGCCAGCGAGGGCCTGAAAATAGTAAAGACCCTCCGCAGACGCCGCGGGCGAACTGTTACGCCGAGCGATGGATACGCACAGCACGAGCCGAGTGCACCGACCGGATGCTCATCTACGACGAACGGCACCTGCGATCGATCCTCGGCGAATACGCCGACCATTACAACCGGCACCGGCCCCACCAGTCCCGCCAGCAGCGCCCGCCCGACCAGGAAACCCAGACCGCCGCTCCGCTGAACCTCCCAGTCCGGCGGCGGAAGGTACTCGGCGGCGTGATCAGCGAGTACTACCAGGCTGCCTAGCCAAGTCATGAAAACCCAGGTCAAGAACCATGCGATGAGTTTTGAAGCGGTACAGGTCGCATCTTCACCCGTGATTATGGTTGGGCAGCCCCACTGTTTCCTAACGTGAATCGCGATAGAGGGCACATTAATTTTGCAATGCTAGAGGCTCTAGCTGAATCGGGGCTAAGTCGGCTGGATTATCGCCTGCAAAGTCACCATATACATGCGTCGGCTCTTACAATGGCTCTTCACAGTTATGAGAAGAACGGTCAGACCATTAGGATAACCGGCCCAAGTATCGATAACTTTGCGGACCCTGCTATAGCAAGTCTCTCAGCTTTGATGGTTAGCACTTCCGCCTTGTAGTCAATGCTCCTCCTGGATATCCTGATATCATGGATATTGTCTCGCCGATTACTATCCGCGAGTTGACCAGCAGTGCAATAGATGCCTTTGACAAACGCCAACAGGAACTGGATCAGCGCGTATAAGTATCAAGCACCTGAGTGCAGCACCAAAGTGCGGCAACTGATCCCAAGGTCGCAGCGGCGATCGCCGCGATCAGCGAGGACACGTGCACACCGATCGCCTGCCCCCGCGCCATCTGGAATGACCAGCTGAGGTGCCGGGCCTCTGACGCCCAGATCGCCGAAGTACCCTACACCGCATTCACCTCCCTGTGCCGTGCCAAAACCCCTGCGCAAGGTCTGACGTGCTGCTTTACGCTCGGCACTCGTGCTTGTACGGCTCGTTTACCTGTCCCTGATCCGTACGCTCGGCTGGCTGGTGCTCCTGGCGCGCAGCGACGCCGTCAAGGACGCGGAGATCCTCGTGCTGCGGCATGAGGTCGCGGTGCTGCGGCGTCAGGTTGCCCGCCCCAGGCCGGACTGGGCTGACCGCGCCTTGCTCGCCGCGCTGGCCAGGCTGCTGCCCGGGCGCCTTCGGCTGCACCGGATCGTGACACCGGGCACGCTGCTGGCCTGGCACCGTCGCCTAGTCAAGAGGAAATGGACTTATCCGAATACGCCGGGACGGCCGCCGGTCTCGGATGAGGTGCCCCGAGTTGGGTCATCCTAGTGCGCGCCTAGCTCAGTTGCGCGGCGAGGGCTTCGGCCTCGGCCTCGGTGAGGCCGGTGGGGGCGGGCCCGGCGATCATGAGCTTGCCGATCGTGATCGGCGCCTCGGTGACCGGAGCGGACTGTACGTTCCCGTTGATGACGAAGGCGGTGGAGGCCAGCACCGCGTCGTTCCAGTTGCTCTGGCTAGCCGGGTAGTAGCGCGTGGCCTGGCTGGTGGTCAGTTGCGCGAAGGCCGTGGTGGCGGCGCTGTTGAGTGTCACGTCCACGACCCACTGGCCGGTGTTCTGCAAGTGCCGGGCCGTCGCGGACGTCACCTGCGAGTCGAGGATCACGGCCTTGCCGAGGACGTACTTGCCGCCGGATGCGTCGCAGGAGACGATCTCGCTTCCGGCCGCGTTCCACTGGGCGGCGGTGTAGCCCACGGTCGCCTTCCAGGCGTCATTGGTGACGGCGCCGCTCAGGCCGCTCGGCACCGGGGTGCAGGTGAGCCGCTGGAACAGCCGTAGCGTGGCGGTGTTCACCAGGTGAGCGTCCCCGTACTCCTTCGCGCTGCCCTGCGGCGACTCAAGCAGGACCGGCCGCGCCAGCGGGATTCCGGCGCCCCTGGCCGTCCCAAGAGTGGGCGTCGGCGTGGACGCCGGGCCGGTCAGTGCCGGGATGCCGACCACCGCGGCGGCGCTCAGGGCCATGGCGCCAGCCGTTCCGGTGATCGCCGCGATGCGGCGCCTGTGCCTCTTCTTGTGGCCAAGGCGCATCGCCAGCTCGACCGGCGGGTCGATGGGCGTGATCTCGGCGGCGATGTCGTCGAGAGCCTCGTGCAGTCCGGTCATCGTAGTTCGCCCTCCGTGATGTCGGCGTGCTTGCGCAGGGTGGCCAGAGCCCGGGAGGTCTGGCTCTTGACCGTGCCGACCGAGCAGTTGAGCGCCTGAGCGGTGGCGGCTTCGGACATGTCCAGCCAGAAGCGGAGGACGATCACCGCGCGCTGGCGCGGGCCGAGCCTGCTCAGCGCGTCGCGCAGCGCCGCCCGGTCGGCCAGGCTGTCGTCAGCGCCGGTGCCGCATTCCGGGACGGCGGCGCGCAGGTCCTCACGGACGCGCTGCTTGCGGAACCGCTTGCTGTTCTCGTGGATCACGATGGCCCGCACGTACGCGTCCGGGTCGCCGGCCCGCCTGACCCGCCCCCAGGCTGAGTAGGCACTGGAGAACGCCGCCTGCGCGATGTCCTCGGCGTGCCCTTGGTCGCCGGTCAGCGTGTACGCCAAGCGAACCATGGCAGACCACCTGCCCCCCATGAAGTCCCGGAACTCGTCGTCCGACTCGACGCCCATCTCCACCTCCTCGTCTCCTAAGAGGGCAGCCACGCGCCAATTGGTTGCATGGTCTCGCCGAGTCCGGCAGCTAGCTAAGCTAGTGCGCAAGTTCAGCGCTCACCAGTTGCAAACCATCAGGTCAGCGCCCCACGAAACCGGTCACGGTCAAATGGTGGCCCAACTCAGGTCCGAATACGCCGGGACGGCCGCCGGTCTCGGATGAGGTGCGGGCGCTGGTGGAGCAGCTGGCGCGGCAGAACCCGCGCTGGGGCTACCGGCGCATCCAGGGCGAGCTGCTCGGCCTGGGGCACCGGGTTGGGGAGGGGACGATCCGCCGAATCCTGGCCGTCGCCGGTCTCGGTCCCGCGCCGCGCCGGACGTCGCCGACGTGGCGGCAGTTCCTGAAGGCCCAGGCGTCCGGCATCCTGGCGTGCGATTTCATGCACGTGGACACCGTGCTGCTGCAGCGCCTTTATGTCTTGTTCGTGATGGAGATCGAGACCCGCGCCGTCCATATCGTGGGCGTCACCGCTCATCCGACCGGGGCTTGGACCGCCCAGCAGGCCCGCAACCTCCTGATGGACCTCGGCGGGCGCGCCGGGTGGTTCAAGTTCCTCATCCGCGACCGGGACAGCAAGTTCACCACCGCGTTCGACGACGTCTTCGTCGGCAACGGCATGCGGATGATCAAGACGCCAGTCCGGTCGCCACGAGCGAACTCATTCGCCGAGCGGTTCGTGGGGACACTGCGCCGTGAGTGCCTGGACCACTTGCTGATCCTCGGCGAGCAGCGGCACTATAACGGCCACCGTCCGCACCAAGGCCGACAGCAGGAATCCCCGCTGAGGCATCCCGACCGCGCCGTCAACATCACCGCCCGAATCGAGCGCAGGCAAGTCCTCGGGGGCCTGATCAGCGAATACCACAGAGCAGCGTAGCCAGCGCGAAACGCCAGTTCAGCGCCTATGCGCGAGTTTTGGCACACCACAGGTGGCCAGGAGCGGTTCGCTCGCAAACAAAATTTCTCCAAGAAGCTTTGGGTGCTCGAGCGCCGTAGCAGTTCCGGAATCACCAGGATGGAAGGCTCTTGTTAGATCGTCTTGCCTGTGCCGGTGAGAACTACTTGCCCTTGGATGGCGCCGTTTGGGCCTGGCTCCTCGAGGCGGATCTGCATCGTCTTGAACTCACGAGGGTCGACGGCGCTCGTCATGGAGAAGGTGTGGCTGCCGCTATCTGGAACGATGAACGTGCCAGCGGATGCCACCTGCCGGTGCCCCGCTGCGTCGGTGCCGACGTACCAACACTCGTACCACGGCGAATCCCCGAAGCTCTTGAGGTGCCGCACGGTCACCATGAGGGCCCAACTACCAGAAGGATCCTGCCGGGCTGTCACCGTGGCCGAAGCTGCCGCCTGCACCGATCCGGGCGGCGGAGCGAGGCTGAAAGCAACCGCCGTCGCCACCCCATCGCGGCCAAGGGTGAGAGGGATGACGATGGCGGCAGCGATGACGGCAGCGACCGCAGCGAGGCGTCGAGGGTAACGGCGCCAGACGGGAAGGGGAGTCGCTGCGGGTGGTTCTTTCGGCTCGGCCGGTGCTGGTTGGTCGACGGGCCGCGGGTGCACCTGGGTCTGGGGCTCGGGCGAAGGCGGCCGCTCGGGAATTTGGTAGACGCGGGTGGCGACCCGGTCTTCGTCGGACTGGCGATGACGCGTGGCCCGCTGCTCGGCGATGACAGCGACCATCGCTGCGACGGTTCGGTCTTCAAGGTCGGCGGACGGCTCGACGTGAGGAGGAAGGAGTTTGATGATCCGGCCGATCTCGCCGTCCTCGTCGACGATGGCTCGGCAGTAGCGGCAACCAAGAAGATGACGGTCGAAGTCGGCACGGCTGGCGACGGGCAGGTTACCCCATACGAAATCGAAGGCCTCGGGATGGGCCAGCTCGATATCTCGCTCAGAGAGCATCGTCGTCACCTCGCAAGCTGGCCAGCTCGGCGCGCAACGTGTCTGCCGCTTTGGCCATGCGGGATTTGACGGTGCCGATCGGGATGTTGAGACGCTCGGCGATCTCGGAATGAGTGAAGCCGTCGCGGACCGGACGGATCACGTCGGCATAGATTGCCGGGAGCTTGTCGATGGCCTGGTCGACGGTGAGCACCGTGAGAGCTTCGTCAACGGTGTCGTATTGGGGCGGCAGCTGGAAGTCCTCGACGGGCAGCAAGGGCCGAGACGATGGGCGCCCAGCAAGGTCATAAGCAGCGGAGCGAGCCATCGTGAACAGCCAGCCTCGCACCGGGCCGCGGTTGGTGTCGTAGTTCTTGGCCTGCTTACAGAACTTGATGAAGGTCTCTTGCACCATCTCTTCGGCCAGCCCTTGGTCGTGGAGCACATGGACGCCGAACCTGAACAGTTCCATGCGGTATTTGCGATAGACCCTTCGCGCCGCGTCGTCGTCGTTCTTGGCGGCGATCTTGGCGATCAGGCCTATCTCGTGTGGTCCGGT
>OBLU010004466.1_pt1 | contig 12626 bp, 14 predicted proteins | sample 1518681 | NCBI WGS metagenome assembly OBLU01 (sample SAMEA3539304, study PRJEB22396) | soil metagenome | biome: tundra; feature: field; material: soil | place: USA | collected 2010-05 | depth 0.15 m | reverse complement strand
CCCTCGGCATCCTCCAAATCGCCGACGACCTGCGCATCACCCGCTTCGTCGAGAAGCCCAAAGAGGCGGCGCTGATTGATTCCCTGAAGCTGACGCCGGAACTACAGGCAAAACTCGAAATCAAGGACGGCAGCGAATGCCTGCTCGCCTCGATGGGCATTTACGTTTTCAATCGCAAACTCATCTGCGAACTGCTTGACAATCCCCTGACCGATTTCGGCAACCATATCATCCCCAACGCCATCCAGACCCACCGCGTCTTCTCCTACGTTTTTCAAGGTTACTGGGAGGACGTCGGGACCATCCGCTCCTTTTTCGAAGCGAATCTGGATCTCGTCACTGAATTGCCGCGTTTTAATCTGTTCGACACAAGCGCGCCCGTCTTAAGCCATCCGCGCTTCCTGCCCGGTTCCAAGATCAACGGCGCGCAGGTTGATCATGCCGTCATCTCCGACGGCTGCATCATCAACCGCGCCCGCATCACCCACACCATCGTCGGCCTGCGCACCATTATCGAGGCCGGCACGGAATTGAACCGCGTCGTCATCCTCGGCAGCGACTTTTACGAAGCGCAGGAATCTGTGGAGCGGCACGCGCGAGAAGGCAAGCCGCGCATCGGCATCGGCGCGAATTGCAGAATTGAAAACGCCATCATAGATAAGAACGCGCGCATCGGGAACAACGTGACCATTTCCCCCGCCGGGAAGCCCGACAAGATGGACCACGAACTTTATTACATCCGCGACGGCATCGTCATCATCCCCAAGGGCGCCATCATCCCGCACGGGACGGTGATTTGAAAATGTGCGGAAATGACGCGTCGCTATTATAGTTCGAGAAACAAACCGAGGAGCCTTACTCTCGAAGAACTCTTTTGGAAATTGCAGAATCTTTATTTCATGTTTCGGGATAAAGACTATTTCAAAGAAAAAGCTGGAATTACACAGGCTGGTTACCTTGATGCGGTTAAGCATGAAGCGGCGGTAGCTCTCAACTTTCAGCCATTTCCAATCGCAAAATGGCCCCAAGAGGACATCACGGATGACCATATATTCGACATGCTTGAATTCTTGTATGACCGCGTTTCCAAACCGGGCGAAATGGTCAATAAAACATCGGAAACAGGATGGAATTTCTCTGACTATGACAGTTATGACAGCGAAATGGGGCAAAAAGAATTCAGAGAAAAAGCTAATGCGTTTCTGTCTGAATACAAAACCGGTTTTGAACTGACCAAAGAGGGAACGGTTTTGGCGATGGGCGTGGATGGGCTTGAACACATCGTGGATGCAGAAATTATTCCTTACGATGAACGAAATGTTGATAGCAAGGTTCGTAATGCAATTGCAAAGTGGCGGAACCGCAATTTGTCTTTATCGGAGAAAAAGGAGGCGATAAGGGAACTTGCAGACGTATTCGAGTGGCTAAAAAGACCAAGAGCCTTGCCGCAGTATTGGATGGGAAGGATGAATCGGCGATTTTTGACCTCGCTAATAACTTTGGTATACGTCACCACGATCCAAAACAGAAAACGAACTACGACCCCGCAATTTGGTATTCATGGATTTTCCATTTCTACTTGGCGACATACCATGCCGTCATTCGACTGCTAATAAAAAAAGAGAAGGACACGAAACGTCCAATCAAGCAAATCCAGCGAACACGATAATTGAGTGGCTGTCATTTACTTTTCTTCTCGTCGCTGCTAAAATTTCCACGTGTTCAACGACGATGCCATCTGGAAAAACCTCAATTCGCCGCGCCGGCTGTTCCTCATCGCCGGGCCGTGCGTGATTGAAAGCGAAAAGCTCTGCCTGCAAACCGCCGCGGCGCTCAAGAAAGTCTGTTCGCAGCTCGGCATTTTCCACGTCTTCAAGGCCAGCTTCGACAAGGCCAACCGCACTTCCGCCAAATCGTTTCGCGGCATCGGCTTTGAACGCGGGTTGGAAATCCTTGCCAAAGTCCGCGCGGAATTCGGGGTGCCGGTGCTGACGGACATCCACTGCGCGTCGCACGCCGCCATCGCCGGCGAGGTGGTGGACATCCTGCAAATCCCCGCGTTCCTGTGTCGGCAGACGGATTTGATTGAAGCCGCCGCCATCACGGGCCAAATCATCAACATCAAAAAGGGCCAATTCCTGTCGCCGGCGGAAATGGGCCAGGTCGTCTCCAAGGCGCGGGCGGCGGGCGCGGAAAAAATCCTGCTCACCGAACGCGGCACGACGTTCGGCTACAACAATCTCGTCGCCGACATGCGCTCGATTCCCATCATGAAATCGTTCGGCTGTCCGGTGGTGTTTGACGCGACGCATTCGGTGCAATTGCCTGGCGGCGGCGGGGACAAATCGGGCGGGCAGCGCGAATTCGCGCCGGTGCTGGCGCGCGCAGCGCTGGCGGCGGGCGCGAACGGGCTGTTCATCGAGACGCATCCGCGGCCGGACAAGGCGTTGAGCGACGGGCCGAACATGATTCCGCTGGCGGAAATGCCGGCGCTGCTGAAAAGCCTGTTGAAAGTCTTTAAAGCCGTGAAATGATGAACATCGAACATCCAACATCGAACGCCGAATGAATCCCGACCCACGAAGCCATTCGATGTTCGGCGTTCAATGTTCGGCGTTCGATGTTTTCCATTTTTAACCTCTTATGCCCGCAAAAATCCCATCGCAACTCCGCTCGCGCCTTCGCCGAATCAAATTGTTCCTGTGCGACGTGGACGGCGTGCTGACGGACGGCTCGGTGTTCATCGGCGGCGAGCGCGAATTCAAGCGGTTCAACATCCGCGACGGCTTGGGCATGATTTTGGCGCAGCGCGCGGGTTTGAAGGTCGGCTGGGTTTCGGCGCGTCCGTCGGTGGTTACGAAGATGCGCGCGAAGGAATTGAAGATTGATTTTCTGGTCCAGCAGGGCGACAACTTAAGCAAAACCGGCGCGGTGGAAAAATTGCTGGCGCGTGAGAAACTGGATTGGAGCGAGGTTTGTTTTGTGGGAGACGACGTGGTGGATTTGGGGCCGCTGGCGCGCGTCGGACTCGGCGTGGCGGTGGCGGACGCGAGGCCGCAAGTGAAGGCGGCGGCGGATTTAGTGACGCGGGCGGCGGGCGGCCGCGGCGCCGTGCGTGAGGTCGTGGAAATGATTTTGCAGGCGCAGGGAAAATGGGAGCCGGTCATCGCGGTTTATAAATCGTGACAAGCGACAAGAAAACGGCAGCCGCACGACGTGTGACAAATCCTGTCACCCGCCGCTTGTCCCTTGCCACGGCGTTTCTGATGGCGGGCGCGGTGGCGCTGGCCGGGTGCAAGAAGTCCGGCGACATCGCCACCGACACGCCAACCCCAAAAGACGCCGGCCACACGCGGGACTTTACCTCCGTGGAATACTATGCCGCGCCGAATGCGACGCGGATGAAGACGCGTTTGTCCGGCGCGGAGGCGCAGCCGCTGACGGGCGAGCTGCTTCTTCTCAAACAGCTCAAGGCGGAATCTTTCAGCACGAACGGCACCCTGCAGGCCGTCGTCAAGGCGCCGGAATGCGTCTATGACATGCAGCACCGCACGGCCAATTCGGCGGGTCATTTACAGTTGCAGAGCGGCGATGGAAAAATCCGCACCGAGGGCGACGGTTTTTTGTGGCGGCAGGACGATTCCTTCCTCACCATCTCAAATCATCACCACACCATGATTGAATCCGGCCCGGGAATGAACATTGGCTTATGAAAACATTTTGTCTGATTGCCGTGATGGCGGTGGCCACCGGTCTGGCGGCGCGCGCCCAGTCGAACACGAACGCCGCGCCCCCATTGCTGCGCGTGACGGATATTTATTCCGATAGCGCGGATTTCGACTGGCTCGGGCACACGGCAACAAACCGCGGCAACGTCCGGGTGACTGCTTCGGACATGAAATTGACTTGCGCGCTGCTCATTGCGGATTTGCCGCCGTCGGGCTGGTATTTAAGCCGCGTCGTTGCCGAGACAAACGTGGTCTTGGATGCGAAGGACTCAAACGGCCGGCCCATCCACGCCACGGGAGACCGGGCGGTCTATATTTACAATGTGGAAAACGGCGTGACGAATGAAACGATCACGCTCACAGGCAATCCGCAGCCGCAGGTTGTAATTCCGGAAGGCACGATCGTGGCCGATGTCATTGTTTGGGATCGCGTCACCAAAATATACCATTGGTCCGGATACTACCATTTCAGCGCGAACCCAGACTACACGCCGGCGGCAACGACGAATAATCCGACCGTGCCAAAAATAAATCTTCCGACGGGAGCCGACACAAATTATCCGCCGGGGTCGCTGGATCTTGTTCCTCCGAGAAGCGGCCGCGGCGGTCCCGGATTTTAGGGAATTCCGACTTTCATGAAAATCGCCGCACCAACTGCAAACGGACAATTGCTCGCCACGGAAAAGCTGGCCAAGGTGTATGGCAGCCGGCGCGTGGTGGACGGCGTGTCCCTCGCCGTCGGCGCGGGCGAAATCGTCGGCCTGCTCGGCCCAAACGGCGCGGGCAAGACGACGACGTTCAACATGGTCGTCGGCATCGTGAAACCGGACGAGGGCGCGGTGAAGTTCGACGGGCGCGACATCGCGCGGCTGCCGATGCACAAGCGCGCGCGGCTGGGCATCGGTTATCTCACGCAGGAGCCGTCGGTGTTCCGCAAGCTGACTGTGGAGCAAAACATCCTGGCAATTCTGGAAACGTGCAAGCTGTCGCGCGCCGAGCGCGCCGTGCGGCTGAAGTATCTGCTGGAGGAGCTGGATTTGACGCCCATCGCCAAAAGCATGGCGTATCAAATCAGCGGCGGCGAGAAGCGGCGGCTGGAAATCACCCGAGCGCTGGTGACCAGCCCGAAAATGCTGCTGTTGGACGAGCCGTTCAGCGGCATTGACCCGATTGCGGTTTATGAGGTGCAGAAGATTGTGCGCCGCTTGAAGGAGCGCGGGCTGGGCATCCTGGTCACCGACCACAACGTGCGGGAGACCTTGAAATTGATTGACCGCGGCTATATCATCCACAAGGGCCAGGTGCTGGTGGAAGGTTCGTCGGAATTCCTGGCGAACGACCCGAAGGCGCGGGAGATTTACCTGGGGCCGGAATTTAACCTGTAAGCCGGGTTAAGATTATGATTAAGATTGCGATCAAGATTTTTCTCGTAATCCTAATCGTAATCGTAATCTTATTCTCACATGGCGCAATCACCCATCACGGTTGAACAATTCTTCAAGGAGCACGGCGCCGCATTGCAGATGAAGCTCGTTGCCGGCGAGGCGAATTTGCAGCGCGTCATCCGCGAACCGACGGTGAACCGGCCCGGCCTGGCGTTGAGCGGGTTCACGCGCTACTTCGCCTACAAACGCGTGCAGGTGATGGGCAACGCGGAGGTGTATTACCTGCGGTCGCTGTCGCGGAAGGAGCGGGAGGCGCGTTACGCCTACCTGTTCGCCTTCAAGGTTCCGTGCGTGGTGTTCAGCCGCGGCTTCAAGCCGGACACGGAGCTTCTGGTGGCGGCGGAACAGGCCAGGATGCCGGTGTTCCAGACGCCGCAGGTGACGATGAAGTTCATCAACGCCGCGACGCTCGCTCTGGAAATGATGTTTGCGCCGCGCGGCACCGAGCTGGGCAGCATGGTGGACATCCTCGGCGTGGGCGTGCTGATCCGCGGCGAGAGCGGCATCGGCAAAAGCGAGGCCGTGCTGGCGCTCATCGAACGCGGTTACAGCCTCGTCTCCGATGACGTGACCCGGGTGACGCTGCTGGACGGGCGCCAGGTCATCGGCACCAGTTCCGAACTGACGCGCAGCCACATGGAAATCCGCGGCATCGGCATCATCAACGTCGCCGCCATGTTCGGCGTCAAAAGCATCCGCCAGGAAAAGCAGCTTGACCTCGTGGTCGCCCTGAAAGCCTGGAGCGAAGTCGGCGAAGTGGACCGGATCGGCATTGAGCAGGAATTCGTCAAAGTGCTCGGCGTGGACATTCCACACATCGTCATTCCCGTGCGGCCGGGGCGCGATCTGGCGCGGCTGGTCGAAGTCGCGGCGTTTCAAACCAAGCTGAAGATGTCCGGCCACAATGCGGCGCAGGAATTGAACGAACGGCTGATCGCCCACATGAGCCACGGCAATGCGCCGCCGGGCAAGTGAGGAATTCAGTGGTGAAACGGCGCCGGTTCGTCTAGAGTGGCATGAGTAAAGCCGATGAGCGCTAAAAAACTCCCGGATGGCGAGTTCCTCACCAAGGAACTGACCATCGCCAACAAGCTGGGCATCCACGCCCGGCCCGCTGCTATGTTCGTCAAGATCGCCAACCGGTTTGCGAGCGAAATTTTCGTGGAAAAGGACGGCGAGAAGATCAACGGCAAGAGCATCATGGGCCTGATGATGCTGGCCGCCGGCCCCGGCAGCAAACTGACGCTGCACGTCAAAGGCGCGGACGCCCAAAACGCCATCATCGAACTCGAAGCGCTCGTGAAGCGGAAGTTTGACGAGGAATGAATCCCATGCGCACATCATCCCTCAAGCGTGACCTGTTTCCATCGTTGCTGATTGCGGCGCTGTTGAGTTGCTGTGCGGTGCTGCTTTTGTCGTCCTGCTCGAAGAAGGCCAGCGCCGCCATCATCGGAAAATGGCGGGTGCAAAGCACAAAAGAGACGGTTGAATTCCGCCAAGACGGCATGGTCATCACCTCCCAAGACATCACTGCCGGCCCGCCGGGAAGCACGCGTTCCATCGAACAAGAAACGACTGGTAAATACACTTTTACGGACGGCAGCCACATGAATTTGCAAATCAACACAGGCAATACAAACATGCCGGAAATTTCAGCCAGTTGCGAAGTCCACATTAACGGCGACAAGATGGACATGACCTTGACGGTTTCAGGACAGCGCCAGCAGCAAAAAACGCATTTTACGCGATTGAAGTAGCGGAAAATTCAATCGGATATTCTCCCGGCCGACTTTTGGCTTTCAACTTTGGGCTTTGGACTCTAGTTTTCCCGCATGGCTGCTCCCGAAATTGACATCAAATACGTCGCGCACCTGGCGCGACTGCATCTCACGCCCGACGAGGAGAAGAAACTCGGCGCGCAACTCGGCGGCATCCTCGGCTACATCGAAAAATTGAAGGAACTCGACGTGACCGGCGTCGAGCCGACCGCCCACGCGGTCCCGATGGTCAACGTCACGCGCGCCGATGAACTCCGCCCGTCGCTCCCGCATGACGACGCCCTCCGCAACGCGCCGGCCCAGGCCAACGGGCTGTTCATCGTGCCCAAAATTGTGGAATAAATTTTTCAGACACAGATTGATACAGATGAAACACAAATTTTTGCCAGCAGATCAGGCGGATTTTCGCCGGCTGAATTTTGCCGGGATCGATTGGTTTGCTTTGTTTATCTGTGTCCATCTGTGTTTATCTGTGGCTAAAATTCATGCTGAACCAACTCACCATTTCTGAACTCGCCGCCAAACTGGCCAAGCGCGAAGTCTCCGCCAGAGAGGCGATGCAGTCGTGCCTCGAACAGATTCAGCGCGTGGATGGCAAAATCCACGCCTTCATCAGCCATGATGACCGGGACGCGCTGGCGCAAGCTGATGCTGCCGACAAAGAACTGGCCAAAGGTGGCTGCACCGCCAGGTGCCTGCTCGGCGTGCCCGTCGCCGTCAAGGACGTTCTCGCCGTCAAAAACCAGCCGCTCAATTGCGGCTCGAAAATCCTCGGCAAATTCATTTCCCCCTACGACGCGACGGTGGTGGAGAAATTGAATGCGGCGGGCGCAATTGTTTTTGGCCGGCTGAACATGGACGAGTTCGCGATGGGCAGTTCGACGGAGAATTCGGCGTTCGGCGTCACTCGTAATCCATGGGATTTGACGCGGATTCCCGGCGGCTCGTCCGGCGGTTCGGCGGCGGCGGTCGCGGCGGATGAATGCCTCGCCGCACTCGGCTCGGACACCGGCGGCTCCATCCGCCAGCCGGCGGCGTTGTGCGGCTGCGTCGGTTTGAAGCCGACTTACGGCCGTGTCTCGCGTTACGGCCTGGTCGCGTTTGCGTCGTCGCTGGATCAAATAGGAACATTCACCAAAGATGTCCGCGACACGGCAACGATGCTGGGTGTCATTGCCGGACACGATGCGCGCGATTCGACCAGCGTGCCCAACCCGTGCCGGATTATTCCGCCGCGCTGACCGGTTCCTCGCCGGACGGGCCACCGATCAAAGGGCTGAAGCTCGGCCTGCCGAAGGAATACCTGATTGGCGGTCTGGACGCGGAAGTAAAGGCGGCAGTGGACGCGGCGGTGAAGCAATTTGAGAAGCTCGGCGCGGAGATTGTGGAGATTTCGCTGCCGCACACGGATTACGCTGTCGCGACTTATTACATCATCGCCACGGCGGAAGCCTCCGCCAACCTCGCGCGGTTCGACGGCATTCGTTACGGCGCACGGGTGGATGGAAATGATCCGGTGGAGCTTTACAGCCGGACGCGCGGCGCGGGTTTTGGCCCCGAGGTGAAGCGGCGGATTATTCTAGGCACCTACGTTTTGAGCAGCGGCTATTATGACGCGTATTACCTGCGGGCGCAAAAAGTCCGCACGCTCATCCGCGGCGATTTTTTGAAGGCGTTCGAGAAGGTGGACGCGATTGTGACGCCGACTTCGCCAACGGCGGCGTTCAAGATCGGCGAGAAATCCGACGACCCGTTGCAGATGTATTTGAGCGATATTTTCACCATCTCCTGCAATTTGGCGGGCATTTGCGGCATCAGCGTCCCGTGCGGCTTCACCCAGAAACCGAAGCTGCCCATCGGTCTGCAACTGCTTGGCAAACCCTTTGGCGAGGAAACGCTCTTGAAAATCGCCCACGCCTACGAGCAGAACACCTCATGGCATGAATCGAAACCGGCCCTTTGAACGCGCACTCCGGGCTTGCGTTCCAAGTAACCTGATGGTTACTTATTGCCCGACCCATGACCCGTCCGGTTTCAAACATGTCCGGTGCGGCGGCGCGAAATCCGAAGCGCTCGCGCGAACGGATTCTGGCCGCCGCGCTCAAGGAATTCGCCGCCAAGGGTTTTGCCGGCGCGCGCGTGGACTCGATCGCCCGGCGCGCAGCCATCAACAAGCGGATGCTCTACCATTATTTCGGCAACAAGGTGAATTTATTCCGGGAAGTCCTGCGCCTGAAAATGGCCGAGCGGCAGGCCTGGGCCGAAACGCTGTCGGGCGACCCGGCGGAGAGCCTCGCCTTCTGGTTTGAGGCCGCGTGCAAGGACAAAGACTGGGTCCGGTTGTTGGAATGGGAGGCGCTGCAAGAAGCTGACGGGAAGTTGATTGATGAAACAAAACGGCGCGCAGCCACGGCCCGGGGAATCGAGCGGATCCGCCAGCGGCAGGCGCGCGGCCAGATTTCCGCCGAGTTCGACCCGCGCCACGTCATGCTGGCCATGCGATCGCTGACGATGTTTCCGGCGGCGTTCCCCCAATTGACGCGCCTCATCATGGGACGCTCGATTTCCGATCCTAAATTCCAGCAGGAGCGCGCCGAATTCCTGCACCGGTTTGCGGCGGCTTTCCGTCCGGCACACGGCAACCGGGTCAAAATCAACTTTGTGAAATGAAAAATACACCGAACCTCAAACAGTTCACCGCGCGCCGCTCAACGGGATGCCGGATGCTGCCCGTTTTCATCCTGGCCGCCCCGGCCATTGCAATCTGTTTCTCCGGCTGTTCGCCGCGCCAGGCGCCGAGGCAAACCCCCAGTGCGCCCGTGATGGTCGCCAAGGCGTCAACCACCAACGTGCCGGTGCGGATTGACCCGCCGCCGGTTGGCCACGTCACGGCCTATAAAAGCGTGGCGGTCCACCCACAAGCCGGCGGCGTTTTGCAGCGGGTCTATTTCAATGAAGGCGCGGAAGTGACATCGAACGCGCTGTTGTTCACGATTGACCCGCGCCCGTCGGAGGCGGCACTGGCAGCGGCGGGAGCCGCGCTGAAACGCGACACGGCCCAGTTGGAAAACTCAAAAATCCAGTTCGACCGCGAGCAGAAATTGCTCGAACAGAAATTGGTCTCGCAGAACGACTACGACACCAGCAAGGCCGGCATGGATGCCTTGCAAGGCACCGTGCAGGCGGACGAAGCCGCCGTCACAAACGCGTGGTTGAACCTGGACTACTGCCAGATTCGCGCGCCATTCGATGGTGTGACCGGCGCGCTGCAAAAACACGAAGGCGACGTGGTCAAGTCGCCCGATGACACGCTGGTGACGCTGAACCAGATTCATCCAATTTACGTCCAGTTTGGCGTGCCGGAACAATTCCTGCCGGAAATCCGGCGGGAGCAGCGCGAGCATCCGCTGAAAGTCTCCGCGTCATTCGAAAACATGAACGTGCCGCCGCAGGGCGAACTGACGTTCATTGACAACTCGGTGGACACAACCACCGGCATGATCCAGCTCAAGGCGGCGTTTCCGAATGAGGACGGCTTGTTGTGGCCGGGACAGTTTGTGACCGTGTCGCTCACGTTGTCGGATTTGACAAACATCGTTGTCGTGCCATCGCAGGCGGTGCAAACCGGGCAAAACGGCCAGTTCATTTACGTCGTGAAGCCGGACAAAACAGTTGAGGAACGCCCGGTGACCATCGGCATCACTTACGAAGGACAAACGGTGATTGAAAAAGGAATCCAGGCCGGCGAAACCGTCGTCACCGACGGGCAGTTGCGCCTGTCGCCCGGCACGGCGGTGACCGTCAAGAACGCCAGTTCGACGACCAACGCGCCATGAACATTCCGGCAGTTTTCATCCGCCGCCCGGTCGCGACCTCGCTGGTCATGTTCGGCATTTTGCTGTTCGGGCTGGTTGGCTATCGCCTGCTGCCGGTGAGTGATTTGCCCAGCGTGGATTATCCGACCATCAACGTCTCGGCCAGCCTGGCGGGCGCCAGCCCCGAAACGATGGCCTCCGCCGTCGCCACGCCGCTGGAAAAACAATTTTCCACAATCCCCGGCGTGGATTCCATGTCGTCCGTGAGTTCGCTTGGTTCGGCGCAAATCACGCTGCAGTTCACGCTGGACCGGGACATTGACGCCGCCGCGGCGGACGTGCAGGCGGCCATCGCCAAGACCGCGCGCCAATTGCCGCCGAACATGCCATCGCCGCCCACTTACAACAAGGTCAACCCGGCGGACGCGCCCATTCTCTTTCTAGCCATGTCATCGCCCACGCTGCCGCTTTCGACCGTGGACGATTACGCGGAGAACCTGCTGGCGCAGCGCATTTCGATGATCAACGGCGTGGCGCAGGTTTCGGTCTACGGCTCGCAGCAATACGCCGTCCGCATCCAGGTGGACCCGAACAAGCTCGCGGCTTACGGCTTGGGCATTGACCAGGTTGAGCAGGCGGTGGACGCGGGCAACGTGAACCAGCCGCTCGGGATTCTTTATGGCAAAAATCAGGCCTTCACGGTGCAGGCCAGCGGCCAGCTCAACGATGCGGCGGCGTTCCGCACGATGATTGTCGCGTATCGCAACGGCAACCCAATCCGGCTGGGGCAACTCGGCAACGTGCTCGACAGCGTGCAGAACGACAAGGTCGCCGCCTGGTTCAACACGGCCACCAACAACACCCGCGCCATCATCCTGGCCATCCAGCGCCAGCCGGGCGCCAACACCGTGGAAGTGGTGGACAACGTCAAAAGACTGCTTCCGCAATTCCGCGACGTCATCCCGGCGGCGGTGCATCTGGACATTTTGTTCGACCGCTCGTTGTCCATCCGCCAGTCAGTCCGGGACGTGGAAGGCACGCTTTTCCTGGCGGTGTGTCTGGTGGTCATGATCATTTTCGTTTTTTTGCGGAACGTGTCGGCGACCCTCATTCCGAGCCTTGCGCTGCCGATGTCCATCATCGGCACTTTTGCCGTCATGGCGCTGCTGGGCTACAGCCTCGACAATCTGTCGTTGATGGCGCTGACGCTTTGCGTCGGTTTCGTGGTGGACGATGCGATTGTAATGCTCGAAAACATCGTCCGGCACATGGAAAACGGCGAGCCGCCGATGGAGGCGGCGTTCAACGGCTCGAAGGAAATCGCGTTCACCATTGTTTCGATGACGCTCTCGCTCACCTGCGTGTTCATTCCCGTCCTGTTCATGAGCGGTTTGCTGGGCCGATTGCTTCACGAATTTGCCGTGACGATCATTGTCGCGGTGCTCGTGTCCGGGTTCGTCTCATTGACGTTGACGCCGATGATGTGCAGCCGGTTTGTGCATCCGGAGCACGATCGCAAACACGGGAAGCTCTATAATTTCTTCGAGCGGTTTTTCGACTGGCTGCGAGCCACTTACGACCGGACGTTGCGAACGGTCGTGCGTCACCGGCTTGCCACGCTGATGGTGACCATCCTCGTTTTGCTGGCGACCATCGTCGTGTTTATGATCATGCCGCGCGGCTTTTTTCCCGAAGAAGACACCGGCCAGATTTCGGTCAGCACCGAGGCGGCGCAGGACATTTCGTTTGACGCGATGAAACAACGCCAGGTTGAAGCGGCGAAAATTATCGCCGCCGACACGAACGTGGATGCCTTTATGTCTTCAATCGGCGGCGGTGGCGGCGGCGGCACGATGAATC
>OBLU010004465.1_pt1 | contig 12629 bp, 11 predicted proteins | sample 1518681 | NCBI WGS metagenome assembly OBLU01 (sample SAMEA3539304, study PRJEB22396) | soil metagenome | biome: tundra; feature: field; material: soil | place: USA | collected 2010-05 | depth 0.15 m | reverse complement strand
GGCCTTGAACACCCGCTTCTCGAGCAGCTCGACCAGGCCGGGCCCGTAGGCCCCGGACGTGGCCGGGTCGCCGGTGAGGTCGTAGACCCCGTAGTAGGGGACGCAGGCCTGCACCGAGGTGTCGGCCTCCTCGAATCCCGGCTGCCACTCCGGTTCGTTCGGGGTCAGCGAGAGGAGCGAGGACAGATGGCCGCCCGCCGACCCGCCGGAGACGGCGACGAAGCCCGGGTCGCCCCCGTACTCGGCAATGTGCTCGTGGATCCAGACCAGGGCCCGCTTGCAGTCGACAATGTGCTCGGGCCAGGTGGCTCGGGGGCTCAGCCGGTAATTGATGGCGACGCACACCCAGCCGCGTTCGATGAGCTCGTGCATCATGGGGATGCCCTGTTGCTTCTTGTCCCCGATCATCCAGGCGCCGCCGTGGATGTACAAGAGGACCGGTCCCGGTTCGGGGTGTCCGCTCCTGCGCTGGAGGATGTCGAGCTTGTGGCGGTAGTTGCCGTCGCCCCAGTAGTCGATGTTCTTGACCCGCCTGATCGACCGCCAGCGGAACGGGACGGCGATGGTCAGGCGCCACCAGTAGTTCCACGCAGGAGACAGGTCGATGCCCTCGGCGGGCACCGGAGCTCCGGTGGCCTCATTGAGCGACGCCGTCACCAGGTCGCCGGCGTGATGGCTGACGACGGCAAGGCGGGCCAGGCCACACCAGGAGATCACGGCCACGGCCAGGCCGACCCATCCGGGCCAGGAACGGAAGGCCCCGGCCCAGGCGAAGGCGGCGGTGAGCGCGCCCTGCACCACGATCATCTGGATCGGAAGCTCGCCGGCGATCCAACCGAGGGCGAAGCTGACGACGGTCAGGGGCTCCCGCCGGAAGGGGAAGAAGGCGTTGACCACGAACGTGGCACCGACCAAGCTGACGGCTAGGAAGACCCAGGGCACGACACCATCAAAGCACTGCACCGCACCGCTCCGTACGAGTGGGAGGGACGCCGACAGGCCCGAGGCGGTGGCCGGACAATTGGTGGGGCCAGGCCCGTACGGCATTGGGGCGACGCTATCGGTGTGGCCACGCCCGGGGAAGTAGGCAAGGGGGGACTGTGGAACGACTGACCGGGCTGGACGCCAGCTTTCTCTACCTCGAGACACCCAGCCTCCACATGCACGTAGCCATGACCACGGTGTTCGACCCGTCGACCATTCCCGGGGGCTACTCGTTCCCGGCACTGAAGCGGTTCATCGCCGAGCGCCTTCCCTACGCGCCGGTCTTCCAGCGCCGGCTGGTCGAGGTCCCGTTCCGGTTCGGCCATCCCGTGTGGATCGACGACCCTGACTTCGACATCGACTACCACGTGCGCCTGGCCGCCGTTCCCGGCCCCGGCGGCCTGCACGAGCTGGCCACCATCGCCGGCGACATAGCCGGTCGCCCCCTGGACCGGGCCCGGCCCTTGTGGGAGATGTGGGTGATCGAGGGCATGGCCGGCGGCCGCATCGGGTTCATCGCCAAGATGCACCACTCAACCGTCGACGGTGTCTCCGGAGCCGAGCTGTTGTCGGTCCTCTTCGACCTCGAGGCCGATCCACCGATGCGCCCGCCGCCGGAGACGGGCATGGTCGACACCCACGTACCTTCCAGCCTCGAGCTGATCACCCAGGCCATGATGGCCCGGGCCATGCGCCCCTTCGAGATGGCCAAGGACGCCGTCACCACCGGGCAGCGCATCCTGCACGTCCGCCAGGTGCGCCAGGGATCAGAGGCCCGTCCCGGCCTGGGCAAGGCGGCGCTGCCCCTGTCGGCGCCGCGGACGTCGTTCAACGGTGCCCTGACCCGACGGCGGTCGGTGGCCCTCTCGGCCGTCGGGCTCGACGACGTGAAGCGACTGAAGGACGCCGTGGGCACGACGGTCAACGACGTGGTCCTGGCCATCTGCACCGGCGCCCTCCGCCTCTTCCTGATCGATGGCGATGAGCTACCCGACAAGCCCCTGGTGGCGGTGGTCCCCGTGTCGGTCCGGCCCACCAATCCCGACATGGCCGGCTCCAACAAGGTCTCATCGATGTTCGTCCAGCTGCCGGCCCATCTCGACGACCCGATCCTCCGTTTGCAGGCCATTCACGAGGGGACCAAGGGGGCGAAGGAAGAGCACAATGCGCTCGGGGCCGAGACCCTCCTCAACTGGGCCGAGCACGCCACGCCGAACCTCTTTGCCGCCGCCGCCCGGTTCTACAGCCGGTTGAAGCTGGCCGACCGGCATCGACCCATCGCCAACCTGGTGATCTCCAACGTCCCCGGGCCCGACTTTCCCCTCTACCTGGGCGGGGCCGAGCTCCAGGCCGGGTTCCCGTTGGGCCCGGTCATGGACGGGATGGGCGTGAACGTCACCATCATGAGTTACCGGGGCGTCCTCTACTGGGGCATCATGGCCTGCCCGGAGACGATCCCGAGGGTGTGGCACCTTGCCGCCTACATCCCGCTCGCCCTTGACGAGCTCCTGGCGGCCGTCGGCCTGGAGCCCGCCACCTACCGGAGTGAGGAGGCCGCCGATGCCGCCAGGGCGGCAGGGGTCACTGGCATCCCCGGCTCCCAACCGTCGGACCGGTAGTCGGCCAGGCGCGCTACAAGCCCAGGTTCGCCTTGAGCAGGGCGAACCGATCGGGTTCGCCCGCCGCCGAGGGCGCCATGGGCTCGTCCAGCCCGTCGATCAGCTCTACAGGTATCTCGTCCAGGAACCGGCTGCGCTCGTTCTCTTGAACCTGGCCCAGCGTCCGGCGGCGTAGGGCATGCGAGAGGTAGAGGCGGTGCTTCGCCCGGGTGATGGCCACGTAGGCCAGTCGCCGCTCCTCTTCCAGCTCGGCTCCGTCCAGGCACCGTCGATCGGGAAAGATGCCCTCTTCCATGCCGACGACGAACACGGTCGGGAATTCGAGGCCCTTGGCCGCGTGGATCGTCATGAGCAGCACGCGCGAACCGTCCTCCTCGATGTCGTCGGCCAGCGTGAGCAGGCTCGACATCTCCAACAGGTCGGGGATGGTGCGGTGGTCGGCGGCGATGGCCTTGAGCTGCTCCACGCTCTCGATCCGGTAGAGCTTTTCCTCCTCGTCGGCGGCCTTGTCCACGAGCTCGCCTATGAAGCGCCCGTCGGCCAGGACGGCGTCGATCGCCGCCGCCGGTCCATCGGCCACGTCGGCCGCTCGCATGCGATCGAGCAGGGTCATGAACTCGCCCAGTCCCTCGGCGGCCAGCCTGGGCATCTCATCGACATCGTCCCGGCGGGCGAGCGCCTCGCTCAACGGCAGCGCGTACGTCCGGGCAAAAGCTCGTAGTCGCTTGATGGTGCCGTCCCCGACGGCACGCCGGGGGACGTTCACACAGCGGCGGAACGAGAGCTCGTCGTCCGGGTTGACCGCCATGCCCAGGTAGGCCATCAGGTCCTTGATCTCCCTGCGCTCGAAGAAGGGAGTGCCCCCCACCGTCTTGCACGCGATGCCGCGGCGCACGATCGCCCCCTCGATCGGGCGGGCCAGAGCCTTGGCTCGACAGAGCACGGCGATGTCCCCGGGACGGGACCCCCCGGCCACCAGGGATGCCACCTCGTCGGCCAGCCATGACGCCTCGTCGGCGTCATCGTCCGCCTCACGGACCACGATCCTGGCTCCTTCCCCTGCCTGGCTCCACAGGATCTTGTCCGGGCGGCGCTCGTTCTGGGCGATGACTGCGTTGGCCGCCTCCAGGATGGTCTCGGTCGACCGGTAGTTCTGCTCGAGGGTGACTGTGACCGTGCCGGGAAAGGTGTGGTGGAAGTTCAAGATGTTCCCGACATCGGCCGCCCGGAACCCGTAGATCGACTGATCGCCGTCGCCGACACAGCAAAGGTTGCCGTGGCCGCCCACCAACAGCTCCACGATGGCGCTCTGGGCCCGGTTGGTGTCCTGGTACTCGTCGACCAGGACGTAATCGAAGAGCCCCTGGTAGTGGGCCCGTATGTCCTCGTGCTCGGTGAGCAGCGTCACGACATGGACCAACAGGTCGTCGAAGTCCACCGAGTTGGACCGCTGCATCCGGGCTTGGTACTCGCGGAAGATGCGGGCCCGAGCGGCGGCTCTCTTGTCCGTCGCCGCCAGGGAGAGAGCCCGCTCGTCGATGAGGCCGTTCTTGGCCGAGCTGATGGTCGCCTTGGTCCCCCCGACCGGCACCTCTTTGTGATCGAAGCCCGCGTCGTCGGTCACGTCGCGAAGGAGGCGCTTGCAGTCGTCCTCCTGGAGGATGGTGAAGTTCCTCTGCAACCCGACCCGATCGGCGTAGGGCCGGAGCATCCGGACGCAGGCGGCGTGAAAGGTCGAAACCCACATCTCGGCCACCAGTGGTCCGAGGGACGCACCCAGACGATCTTTCATCTCGCGTGCCGCCTTGTTGGTGAATGTGATGGCCAGGACCCGATCGTGGCCGACCTGGCCGGTGGCGATGAGGTAGCCGATGCGGCTGGTGAGCACCTTGGTCTTTCCCGATCCCGCCCCTGCCACCACCAAGAGCGGGCCCGAACCGTGTTCGACCGCCTCACGCTGGCGGGGGTTCAGTCCCTCGAGGAACCGGCTGGGGATCAAGGGACGAGTGGTCCGTCGCACGTTCTTGGGCACGACGGCTCACAGTACTTGGCGCCACGCCACCCCCATCCACGCCTCGTGGTCGCAGCCCACTGTCTAACCCTCGTGGTCGCAGCCCACTGTCTAGGCCTCGTGGTCGCAGCCCACCATGCGCATGGCCATGGCCACGAAGTACTGCTCGAGCTCGCCGATGTGCATGGGCCCCTCCTCGTGGAGCCATTGGCTGCTGTGGATGCACATGTCCAGGATGGTTGCCGCCGTCACCGTGAACGAGCTCGACCCGGGCCGCCCCCAGACGTCGAACACGCCGGTACGCGCCCCCTCTTGCAGGACGGCCACCGTCCGGTCGCGGAGGCGACGGCGGATGGCCATCACCTCGTCGAGCCGTGGGCCGGACAGATGGCGATATTCACGGTTGGCCACCTGGGCGCCACGCTTCGCCCCGACGTGGGCCCGGACGTAGACCTCCACGACGGCCGTGAGCCGCGCCACCGGATCACCGCTCAACGGCTCCAGTGCAGCGATCACCTCCTCCTCGAGTCGGGCATGCCGGTCACGGACGAGCACATAGAGCAGCTCGTCTTTCGAGGTGAAGTGGTTGTACAGCGCCCCTGGGCTGAGGCCGCAGGCGTTGGTGATCTCACGGACGGTCGTGGCCGGTGCCCCTTGGGAATAGAAGAGCGTGTCGGCCGCCTGCAACAGGCGCAGAGCCGGCTCCGAGAGCACCCGGGTGGTCCGATCGCCGCCCTCCGAGGCGGGTTCCTCAACTGCGGCCGCATCGATCATGCCAACATCCTGCTCTGCCCGTTCGCCCCCCGGTTCGCATGCTTGACCATAGGCCTGGCCATCCGATTTCATCGGGCGCCGGCCTACCAATGCTCCCAATGGACGACCTCAGCCAACGGCCTACGAGCGGCGCGATGGAACTCGGTCCCCTTCGTGTAGGCGATCGGGAAGAGCCCTCCTTGCGTGTACAACTCATAGGGAATCCCCAGCAATTCGGCCGCCTGCCGCTCATGGCGGAGGAGCACGGTGGTCCACCCGGCCCCGAGTCCGCGCGTTCGCAATGCAAGAACGAGGTTCCAGACTGCCGGGAAGAGTGACCCCCACAGTGCGGCCTGGGTGGCCACTGGCGCGTCGTCCACCCGTCCCAGGTGGCAGGGCACCAGTAGGACAGGGGCGTCCTGCATGTGTTGGCGGAGATACTCGGCCGAGGAACCCACTGCGTCCGCCCGCAGAGCTCGGACATCCTGGTCGTCGAGTTCGGGGAAGGGCAGGCGCCGGTACTCCCCCTCGTCGGAACGGTAGAGATCGGCCAGGGCCCGCTTGGTGTTGGGGTCGGTCACGAACACCCAGTGCCACTCTTGGCGATTCGAAGCGGTCGGGGCCTGCAGGGCGATCGACAGGCACTCTTCGATGACCGATCGCTCCACCGGTTTGTCGAAGTCCAGGCGCTTACGCACCGTCCGAGTGGTGGTGAGCAGTTCTTCGGTCGTCAGGTCAACGCGCACAATGAGAGACTACGGACTGAGCGACTACGGACCGAGCGACAGCCCGGCGGCGAGCGAAGCGCCCAGTTCCCGGCAGTCGGCCAGGGCGCGGCGGTCGACCGGGCCAGCGACGGTGACGTACTCCTGTGCTCGGCGCCACGCCAGCCCGGTGGTGATCGCATCGATGGCCCGCACCGCTCCGGTGGCGTCGTTGTCCCCGTGCAGGTAGGCCCCGAAGGGGCGGCCCGCGGTGGCTTCCAGACACGGGTAGTAGATCTGATCGAAGAAGTACTTGAGCGCGCCCGAGATGTACCCCAGGTTCACCGGGGTCCCCAGGAGGTAGCCGTCGGCCTCGAGGACGTCGCCGACCGTTGCGGACAGAGCTGGCCGCACCACCACGTCCACGCCTTCGATGGCGGGATCGTTGGCACCGGCCACCGCCTCCAAGAACATGGTGTGCATGCTCGGTGAGGGCGTGTGGTGCACTACCAGCAACCGGGCCATCGCGCAACGATAGCGACGAGCTGGGCGCCCCTCCGGTCGTGACCGCGGGCGACCGCCGAGCACCTCGCACCGCAGCAGCGGGCCCGGAGATGGAGCCTGCGTGGTCAGACGCTTGCCAGTGGTGGCAGGAACGAGCCAGATCCCCATAACCTCGAGAACATGTGTCGGAACATCACAACACTTCGTGGCCTTGACCCGGTAGCTACCCCCGAGGAGATCGAGGCGGCCGCCCGCCAGTACGTCCGGAAGGTCGGTGGGGTCCAATCCCCTTCGGCGCGCACCGAACAAGCCGTCGAGCGAGCGGTGCGCCAGGTGCAAGAGGCGACGGCGGAGCTGTTGACTGCGCTGCCACCTCGACGACAGCCTCCGCCCACACTGCCGCCCTTACGCCGCCTGGCCTCCGAGCGGTCCTGAACCCGCCCACGGGTTCTGCGCCCTGAACTGCTCTGAAGCCGGGGGACCCCTGGCCCGTACGGCGGCGCTCCCATTGCGGTGTACGGTCGGGGTGGCTCACGGAGGGCCCGAGCGTTCCCGCTTCCGGGGACAGGATCGAAGGTCCCATGGTGGGACGCCAGACAACAGCCGAGCCAACGGCGAACCCCGAGGGCTCTGATCGCCCAGCATCTGACCGATCAGATGAGAGCGCCACTCGACAGTGTGGCCGGTGCCGGGAGTTCTTCCCCGCCGATGAGGCCGCCGATCCGACCCTTCAGGCGGCCTGGTGGCTGTGCCCACCGTGCCGCACGAAGTTCTTCGGTTCGTCGTGACCGCCGCGGAGCCAGTCACTGGCATAGAACTCCTCATGGAGGTCGCCGGTGTGCTCGAGGCGGCCGCTGGGGCCTGCGACGACAAGGGCGACGCTGATCGCATCGCCCACCTGGCCGGACGGGTCCGCGCCTATTTGGCTTCGAGCCGATCGACCACCCCTCTCGGCATGCCGCGGATCGCCTCAGCGCCCAGCCGGCTGGCTGACGAGATGGTGGTCCATCGGACCACGACGGCCCAGACATCGCACATCCGCATCGTCCCCGACTGACTCCCTATCGAGGATCGGCTCGCCGGTTAAATATGTGGTAATAACATCTCGGCGCCTATAAAATAATGTGCTTTCGTGCTAGTCTGACGGCACCGTCGGCGCATGGTTGGCGCGGCCCGTTCGAGTCCTACCCGAGTTGGCTTAATCCACTCGACTGGAGCTCGAAAATGCCTGGCTTCTTTCACCCCTTCTTCGACGCGCCCGTGCTGGGCCGTCCCGACTCATGAGCGCGACCCCCGTGCTCATCGCAGAAGCGACCCCCGTGCTTACCGCCGAAGGGGCCCCCGTAGAGGTACCGGCCCCCGATCCCACCATTGCCCCTCGCTGGTCCGAGCAATTGTTCACCGCCTTCATCGTTGTCACCCCGATTGCCGCATTGGCCTGGGCGGCTCAACACTTCTGGCATCACGGCATCGGCTGGTTCGACCTTTCACTGGCCATCGTCCTGTACGCGATCACCGGACATGGGATCGCGCTCGGCTTTCATCGCTTGTTCACCCATCGCAGCTTCAAGGCCCACCGGTGGCTTCGGATCGCCTTGGCCGTCTCGGGCTCGATGGCCGTCGAAGGCTCGTTGATCGGCTGGGTGTCCAATCACCGCCGGCACCACGTCTATTCCGACCAACCGGGGGACCCCCATTCGCCGTTGAGCTTCGGCCAAGGATTCCTGCCCCAGCTTCGTGGGTTGGGTCACGCCCACATGGGCTGGCTCTTCTCGGGGACACAGTCGAACCCGGAGAAATGGAGCCGTGACCTCCTGGCCGATCCGGACATGGTCATGGTGTCGAAGCTGGTGCCGGTGTGGATGGCATTGTCCTTGCTCGTGCCGTTCGGACTGGGATGGGCGGTGACCCAGAGCATCACCGGTGCGCTCCTGGCCCTGCTGTGGGCAGGCGGTGTGCGCATCGCCCTGCTTCACCACGTCACCTGGAGTATCAACTCGCTCGCGCACATGTTCGGCGAGCGCCCGTATAAGAGCAACGATCACAGCGGCAACATCGCGTGGCTTGCCGTCTTCAGCTTCGGCGAGTCCTGGCACAACACCCATCACGCCTTTCCGGCACTGGCTCGGCACGGGTGCGACGCCGGTCAGATCGACTCGTCAGCTCGCCTCTTGCGGATATTCGAGACCATGGGATGGGCGTCGAAGGTGCGGTGGCCGACGCCGGACCAACTCGCAAGCCGACGCATTCTCGCCACTCCCTGAGCCGGGTTCAGCACGGCACGACTGGAGGCCGACCGGAGCACTCAGTGCGAAACGCCAGGTGCCAGGTTGTCCCAGACCCGTTGTGACACGCCCTGGGTGGTGGCGATCCCGTAGCCGAACCCGTAGAGGCCCTTCCCCACAGGGTCATCCGTGGTCAGAACGGCCAGGACGTAGTTGCGGTCCTGGCCTTGTACCCATCCCATGCTGTTGACCTGCCATGGACAGGACTCGTCCTGCTTGGTGCAGGTCGGGACGTACTTCCAGCCGTTCTTGAGGGCGACGGTGACTCCGGGGACCGGGTTGGCGTAGTCCGGCCCGTCGCACGTCGTTCCCCAAGGACCGCAGGTCACGCCCCAACGTTGCGCAGGAATGATGCTCTCCATCAGATGGAGCCCATACTCCCTGGCGTTCGTGGTGAGGATGTTGTTGTCGTAGGCGAGCGTCCGGACAATGTTCATCTGGTCGGCAGCCGTGGTCGTCGTGTTGCCCCATCCGTAGTACGACGCCGACTCGCAGCCGACCTTCGTGTCGTTGGTAGGGATCGCCGTGTTGAATTGGGTAAGGGCATTGCAACCACCGCCAAAGTAGAAGAGCGACGTCGCCGCGATGTTGTCACTCATCGTGATCATGTTCTGCATGAGGTACTGGATCGAATAGGGCACGCCGGACGGGATCGTCCCGGCCGTCCCCTGGAGCTGCTTGAGCCACATGGACAGGATGTCGGCCTTCACGATGCTGGCTGTGTACTGCGTGTTCGTCCCGTTATCCAGCAGATAGGTCTTGCCCGTGAGCTTGTCGAAGAGGGCCACCTGGGCCACTCCCTGCCGGGTGTGGAGGTACGCGAGGACTCCGTGGAGGGGATTCTTGGCGGTGGAGGTGCCGGTCGTGCTGGTCGTGCTGGTCGTGCTGGAGGCGCTGGTCGTGCCGGTTGTGCTGGTGGAGCCACTTGTACTGGGCGCGCCGATCGAGCTCGAGGTGCTGCTCGGGGAACTGGTTGTGCTGGTCGTACTGGTGCTGTCGGCCACCTCTAGTGCCGAAGGCGATCCGATGGCAGTAGAGGACGCCTCCTGGCTGACGGCCCCCGACGGCGCCGCACCTCGGGCTCGGGCTCCCGTTGCATCGGTGCGGGTGCCCCCGGTGAAGGCCAAGCCACCGACCACCCCGCTGGCGGCGAGGAGAACGACCATGATCGAGGACCAGACGGCACGGGAGTAGCAGAATGTCGGCACCGATTCTCCCTCCCCATCCTCACGGCGACAGCCTTGCCGCGTGCCGAACAAGGTACCAGCAATGCGCAATCAGACCACGGTCAGGCGCGTCCCGCTCCCGACCGAACTCAGCCTTCAGGTCGTCCACTCGATGGGTAAGCCGAACGTGGCCGAGGGATCGGTTGCCGCCAACCCGCGCTCACGTCGGACCGTCGGGACTCCCGCCGCCTCCAACCCGGCCAGGGCCGCGTCGAGCTCTGCCACTCGCAGCGCGTAGGAGTACAGCCGGGAGGATCCGTCGTTGCTGGCATAGGGGCTCTCGGGCGTAAGCGCGGTGACTAGGCGAAGTGTCATGTCGCCGATCCCGAGGTCGATGGTCAGCTCACGGTCCTCGGGACCCCGGGCGTTCCCGCTCACCGGGATAGCGCCGGCCAGATCGGTCAGGAACGTCGCCGTGGACTCGGCGTCGGCGACGGCTGCGGTGACCCAGGCCACGCCGGTCACGTCGACTACGCCGCCTCCCTCATCCTGGTGGCGCTTGTTGCCACCGAACGTGTCGTCCGTCCATTCCATCAGCACGCCATGGGTATCCCGAGGATGCATGAAGAAGTGCCGCCCGGGGATGTTCACGGCACCGATGCGGACGCCCCTCTCCGCGAGGAGGTTCTGGACGGCCCACATGTCCTCGATCTCCCACGCCAACGAGTGCACACCGGGGCCGTAGCGCTCGAGGAACTTAGCCACCGGGCCTTCCGGTGCTCCCTTCGACAGAAGGATGACCGGGTAGCCACCGAGCCGAAACATGCGAACATCGGTGCCCTCCAGATCGGCCTCGCCACCCGAACGGATGTCGTCGGGATGCCGATCGCTGTTCAGGGCGCCGGCGCCCAGAACAGCGTTGAACCATTCGTGGGCGGAAGCGGCATCCTCGACAGCCAGCGCCACGCGATGGAGGTGACCGGGAACGACAAGTGACATGGGCCGATGCTACCCGGCCGTCTCTTGTGACCCCTGGTGACGCAGAGAGCTCGGGCTCGTGCCCGGCCGTCCGTGGGCGGGGCGCCGTTGTATGTCCTTGCCGGTGATGGCAAGGTAGGCGACAAGACAGACGATGAGCGCCGTCAGCACCAGGCTCACCCGTCCACTCCCCCAGCCGAGGCCGCCGGCACTGGTGGGTTTGCCCATCCAGTCGGCGATGGAGGCCCCGAGCGGCCGGGTGACGATGTAGGCAAACCAAAAGGCGAAGACAGGGTTCCAGCTGAAGCGCCTGTAGCCGATGGCGGGAATGGCGATCACCGCGGCGAAGAGCACGATCGAGTACCCATAGCCCAGATGGAACGTCAGGGCGGCCAAGTCGCCGACTGCGGTGCCGAGGGCGAAGGTGGCAACGACAGCCGCCCAGTAGAACATCTCTCGCCTGGCGGTGTCGATCGAGTGAATGGACAGCGTCTTCTCGGTCTTCTGCCAGACGAAGAAGACGATGAACAGGACGACGGCGAACAGCGGAGCCGACGCGATGTAGGGGACGCCGAGCCCAACGTGGAGCACGTCTGCCGCCATCGTCCCGAAGACACCGACCATGACGACGGCGAACCAGTAGGTCCATGCCATGTAGCGCCGCATGGAGAACTGCAACAACAGCGCGACCACGAATCCGACGAACCCCAAGAGGACGGCGGGAACCGGGTTCAAGGCGTGGACGAGGTAGTCGGACGTCGCCTCGCCCATTGCCGTTGACAGGCCCTTGATGATCCAGAAATAGGCGGTGATCTCCGGAACCCGGAGGGCGCCCCGGGCCGTCAGCCACGAGGGGCGCGTACTCTCAACCATCCGGGAAGCCTGCCGTGGGAACCCCGCAGGACCAAGCCGGGTTCCTGAGAAATCCTCAGATGTTGCCGAGGGGGTGGTCGCTCCGGCCGGGAGGGCGGCGGCCCACAGCTCTCACCGGACGACGAAGTCGTCGAGGTCGGGCTCCTTTGTCCAGCTCCAGTAGTCGACCAGCCGCCACGGGCTCAGCACGTCGATCTCCCCATAGGCGTTCTTGAAGAACGAGTGCTTCACCGACGGCTGCGACCAGACCAGCTTCTTGATCTCCCGCTGCGTTCGCTCGTGCCAGTCGGCGTACTTCTCCTGGCGAGGCTCCATCGAGCGATGACCCCTGTCGATGAGCTCCTCCAAGCATTTCGTGATGTAGCGCATCTGACACTCGGAGTGGAAGATGAGGCTGCCCCCGTGGGCCAGGTTCGTTCCCGGCCCGTACATGCAGAACAGATTGGGGAACCCGGGCACGGTGATGCCCAGATAGGCCGCTGGCCGCTCGCCCCAGAGGGAACGAAGATCAGCCCCGTCACGTCCGGTGATCTCCATGGGCCACAGCACCCGGTTGGCGTGGAAGCCGGTGGCGTAGACAATGACGTCGGCCACATGGCGTTGACCGTCGACGGTGACGACCGCATCGGGCTCGATGTGGTCGATACCCGTCCGGACCAGGTCAACGTCGTCCCGGGTCAGCGTGCGCAACCAGCTGCCGTTGTCCTGGAGGGTCCGCTTCCCCGTGGCCGGGTAGTCGGGGACGACCTTGG
>OBLU010004464.1_pt1 | contig 12629 bp, 12 predicted proteins | sample 1518681 | NCBI WGS metagenome assembly OBLU01 (sample SAMEA3539304, study PRJEB22396) | soil metagenome | biome: tundra; feature: field; material: soil | place: USA | collected 2010-05 | depth 0.15 m | reverse complement strand
GCGCATCGAGCGTGGAATGCCCAACTTTTGCTTGCTTTGCAAGGATGGCTTGGCTAAGGCCTAGCGCTTTGCGCTTGGCAGCGATCTGCTCACCTATGGATGACAACGGTGTCTGTCCCTGCCACTGTCCCGTTATTCGCCTTTACCGTGCTAAAGATTTCGGGGCCGAAGGAGCATTAATCCATCCTCGACTTCAGCTTGATCATCTCGCAATCTACGGCGAACCTGCCACATCATTTGAGAGCGTGCCGCGCCCTACTTCGGTCTCCCCGCTTTCGGAGGGAAGAGTGTGGAGACGAGCTTCTCAAGTTCAGCCAGCCGGCTTTTCAACTCTTTCACTTCCTCCGTTTTAGGCTGTTTTGTGTCCGGCTCCCGAGATTCTGGAGCTTTCTCAGAGGTCGTCGACCGCTTCCCATCCTCCGGTTTATCCTGGACAGCGCGCACATTCTGCATGAAGTGAAAAGGATTCAAGGGGTTAGGCATCGTGCGATAAGCGTCTTGGTAGATATCGAGCATTGCCTTCATGTACTGCAGCGCACTTTCCTGGCTAGCTCGCCCGGACGCAACAACCATTTGGCGCAGCAGGTCAAGCGGAAAACTGGATTCTGGTGTTTTGGCATCTTCGACAATGATCTGGGTCAGAATCAGTCGGGTGATGTCTTCGCCCGAGGCAGCGTCGATGACCTGAACGTCATTCCCCTGTTGCAGCAGCTGCGCCACTTCCTCGAGGTTCACATAGCGGCTATTGGTGGTGTCATAGAGGCGCCGATTCTCATATTTTTTGATCACAACTGTCTTCTGCGCCATAATTTCTCAATTCTACCCCTTGACAGCTGAACCGAGGCAGCGCAGCATGGAGACATGCTGCAATGCAGCATGAAGCGCAGCATGACGGCGCAGATGGAGAGCGATATGGAGACGAAGGAAGCAAAGGGATCAGTTAAGGCCGCAGAAGAGGTCAAGGTCGATCCAATTGAGTCGATGACCGAGCTTTACACCAGCGGCATTGAGCGTCTAGCCGAAATACAGAAAAAGGGTCTGGAGATGGCCGTTCGGCATAACGCGGAAGTGGTAAGTACCTGGAAGAAGATTGCACTTGCGGCGCCGGGACTTTTGATGCTCGATCTGGCGAACACCGCATTCGAGCGGTTTGCAGAAACCGAAAAGGGCGCAATCGATCTTATGGTGGAGCAGACCCACACCTTCGCCAAACTGGTGAAAGAGCGTAAGGTGAAAACGACGGACACCATTGAAGAAGGCAAGAAGCAGGCTATGGAAGCGATCGAGCACTCTGTCGCAGCGCAGAAGACCGCAATCGACTATACAGCCAAACAGACGAAAGCAGCGTTCGAGACAGTCAAACAGCAACTTGGCTATGCTGGAACCCCGGTAGAAACTGCAGCCGATTCGTGGGAGCGCGGAGTGGACATTGTGGTCGATGCCCAGAAGGAATTGCTCGATTTGGTCGGAAAACCGACCCTCCACTAATCCACCACGCGGAAGGTCAGAAGCGGGGCGGATGAGATTGCCCCGGGAGACGTCAAATTGAGCATCGCTCAGTGGCAACTTCCGCCCCGTTGAGGTATATGCTTTTGTGTGCAAGTTAGCAGGGGGTGGACATGGCTGCAGAAAAGGAAGCGACAGCCGTCGATCCATTCGAAGCCTTTCGCAGGATGAGGGATACCTATCTCGAAGGCATGTCGAAGGCGATGATCGATGCGGTGAACTCAGAAGAATATGCGCAGGCGACCGGCACTTTGCTTAATGACTACCTGACATTGTCTGCGCCTTTTCGCCAGGCAATGGACAAAGCCATGATCATGGCGCTGGAACAGTTCTCTCTTCCGTCGCGCCAGCAGGTGATGGCCTTGGCGGAACGCTTTAGCAATTTTGAGATGCGACTCGATGATATGGATGCCAAACTGGATCGGCTCGTTGGATTGGCATCTGCTACACGGACGCCGTCTCCCAATGTATCCACCGCGGGAAGGCGGGCCTCAGTGCCAGATGCAAAGTCGCACCCGGCGAAAAGGAAATCCTAGAGGTCAATATGGCAGGAGCCGCAGAACTATCCAACGACTGGACTGTGCTGGAACAGAAGCTCAGGACGTTCAACCGGCTGATGACCACGAAAGCAGCGATTGGGCAGACGTCAAAAGAACTGATTTGGACGCTCAACAAGGCCAAGCTCTACCGTTACATTCCTGTCGTTCCGCCGGAACAGCGATACCCGATACCGCTGCTCCTCATCTTTGCTCTCATGAATCGTCCTACGATTCTGGACCTGCGCCCAGGCCACAGCTTTGTCGAATACATGGTCGGCCGCGGGTATGATGTCTACCTGTTGGACTGGGGAGTTCCGGGTCCCGAAGACAAGCATCTCAAGTTTGACGACTATACGCTCGATTACATGCACAGAGCGATTCGAAAGATGAAGGCCGTTTCGGGAAGCACGGAGTTCAGCATGTTGGGCTGGTGCATTGGTGCGATTCTAACGACGATCTACGCGGCGCTTCGACCCGATGAAGGACTTCGAAACTTGTTGCTGCTCACTGCTCCGCTCGATTTTTCGGACAGGCAGGAGTTGACGTTTGCGCGCTGGACCGACGAGAAATACTTCGATGTTGACAAAGTTCTTTCAACTTTCGGCAATATGCCGGGGGAAATGATCGACTATGGCGCCAAAGCGCTGAAGCCCGTCGAAAACTACATTTCGAACTACTGCAAGCTTTGGGACAACCTCGACGATCCTCGGGTCGTGGAAGCATGGCACTCCATGAATACCTGGGTCACGGATATTTTTCCCATGGCGGGCGGCGCCTATCGACAGCTCATCGTAGATCTTTACCGCAACAATCGACTCATGAAAGGGGAATTGAAGATCCGAGGAGAGATCGTCGATTTGAAGCGGCTGCGGGCAAATCTGCTTAACGTAATTGCCGAGGGCGACCACCTCACACCACCCTGCCAGTCGGAGGCGATCCTGCCCAAGTTGGGCAGTACCGACACAGAGATATACCGCGTTCCTGGCGGTCACATCGGCATTATGGCTGGGAGCGGAGCCCACAAGCGGACTTGGCCTCATATTGACTCATGGCTTGCGGCCCGCTCCCGATGATCCTGATTGATGACGGCTACATATAGATGCCGCCGTTAATGTTGATCTGCTGTCCGGTAATGTAATCGCCATCACAAATCAGGAATGCGGCGGCCTTGGCTATCTCCTCCGGCAGTGCCAAGCGGTGCATCGGGATTCGCTGCTTGATCTGCTCCATAACGTCGAGAGGGATGCGTTCTGTCATGTCGGTCGCCGTGAACCCCGGCGCAATCACATTTGCGGTGATGTTGTATTTCGCCAGTTCCAATGCGAGCACCTTCGTGAATGCGATGAGGCCCCCCTTACTGGCCGCGTAGTTTGCCTGGCCGTAGTTGCCGGCCTGACCGACGAACGAGGCCAGGCTGACGATGCGGCCAAAGTTTTGCTCAATCATCGCGGGCACGGCGGCGCTGGTGCAGAAGAAGGCGCTATTCAGATTAGTATCGATCACGTCGGTCCAATCGTCGTCGGTCATCTTCCGGATGCTTCGATCGCGCGTGATCCCGGCGTTGTTCACGAGGATGTCGAGCCGCGAGTAGGTATCGAGAACCTCTTTGACAAGTCTTCGGGCGTCCAGTTTGTCGGATATGTCGTCCTGAAAGAGCCGGCTCTCACCTCCGGCCTCCAGGATCGAGTCCCTGACGACTTCGGCCCCGCTGAAGCCGGTCCGGAAGTTGATGGCAACTGTTGCGCCCCGGCTAGCGAGTTCCAAGGCGATGGCGCGCCCGATTCCGCGAGACGCACCAGTGACCAATGCTACTTTCCCGGCCAGGGATTTCGATGCCGGAACCATGATTTCGGATAACGTTGCTGTTGCCATGTGACACTCCTTCTTTCAGTTTTTCATTTTTTAGTTGATGGATTCAAAAATGGCGGCTATCCCTTGCCCGCCGCCAATGCACATCGTGACCAGAGCATACTTCCCGCCGATGCGGTGCAATTCGTGCAGGGCTTTGACAGTCACGATCGCACCGGTTGCCCCGAGCGGATGGCCCAGGGAGATGCCGCTGCCGTTGGGGTTGGTTTTTTCCCACGGCAGCCCCAGTTCCCTCCGAACCGCAAGTACCTGGGCCGCGAAGGCCTCATTGGCCTCAATTACGTCCATTTGCCCGGTTGTCAGCCCGGTACGCTCGTACACTCTTCTTACCGCCGATACCGGGCCTATCCCCATGACTCCCGGCTCAACGCCGGTCACCGCATAGTCGAGCAACTTGGCCATCGGCTTCAGTCCGCGCGCTTCCGCCGCGTGAAGCTCCATCAAGACTACTGCGGCAGCTCCGTCATTGACGCTGGACGCGTTGCCCGCAGTAATGGTGCCGGCTTTGTCGAAAGCCGGCTTGAGTTTGGCCAGCTTCTCCAGGGTCGCGTCGCTTCGCGGCGATTCGTCGGTGTCGAAGTATGTTGTTCCTTCCCGAGAAGTGAGCTCGACCGGGACGATCTGGCTCTTGAATTTGCCGGTCTGGATCGCGTTCAAGGCCCGGCGATGGCTCTCCACCGCAAGTTCGTCCTGGTCTTGTCGAGATATCCCGCATTTCCTGGCGACGTTTTCAGCAGTAATAGCCATGTGAACTTTGTCGAACGGGTCGGTCAGCGCGGCAACCAGGACGTCGACGGCGGTTGCATCGTTCATCCGCGCCCCCCACCGCATTGCATTCAGCCAGTACGGAGCCCTGCTCATGGACTCTGCGCCGCCGCCGATGGCAGCATCGGTATCGCCGTGGGAAATCGCGTCCGCAGCCGTCACAATTGCCTGAAGACCGCTGCCGCACATGCGATTCAGCGTAAGGGCCGCCGTTCCCACGGGTAATCCGCCGCGCAGGGCTGCCACGCGCGACAGGTACATATCTTTTCCCTCGGTATGAATCACGTTTCCGAAAACGACGTGGCCGATATCCTCCGCATGCAGGCCGGAGCGCTCGACCGATTCCCGGACGACCGTTGCGGCAAGTTCACTGGGAGGGACATCCTTGAGAGCGCCTCCGAATTTTCCAATAGCGGTGCGCACGGCGCTCAAAATCACAATCTCTCGCTTGTCCATAACCTAAGTCCTTTCGTTCCTTTTTGGGCAAGGGTGGGGACGAATCCCGGAAGGGGTGCCGTTGCTTGGGCGTCCTGAAGGTTTTTCTCCCCTGCATCTGTACATGGGAGCGCCGCAGCGTTATTATGCTGCAGTGCAGCATGTACAGTGAAGAGGCATGGAATGGAAACTGCGAATCTTGCAACAGAGATGGGAAGCGCAACAGAGATGCCGTTTACGCTGCAAGGCAAAACGGCATTGGTGACCGGGGCCGGCCGTGGAATCGGCAAAGCCATTGCCAAGCGTCTGCTTGGCGCCGGAGCCCATGTCATGATCAACGATCTCGATGAGGCCATGCTTCTGGAATCGGAGGCCGAATTGGCCCACCCAGGCCGGGTGCGGCACATCGCCGGAGACCTGACGGACGCAGCGATTCCAGAGGCGATCGTGCAGGTTACGCTGGCCGAATTCGGCTCTATCGATATCATCGTGAACAACGCAGGGTACAGTTGGGACAACGTTATCCAAAAAACCACAGACGAGCAGTTCCAGGCCATGCTTGAAATCCACCTGGTCACGCCCTTCCGGATTCTCCGGGCGGCTTCAGCCTATATTCGTGAAGCGGCAAAAAAGGAGATTGCCGCTTCCCAATGCGTCATGCGCAAGGTGGTGAACATTACCTCAATTGCAGGCACCGACGGTAACCCGGGCCAGGCGGGCTATTCAGCCGGAAAGGCCGGGATTATCGGCCTTACCAAGACGCTGGCCAAGGAATGGGGCCGATATAACGTGAACGTCAACGCGGTCGGCTTCGGTCTGATCGGCACCCGATTGGTTCAGCCGCTGACCGACGCCGGCGCAAAAATGGAAATGCACGGTCACCAGATTCGCCTTGGCGTTCAACCCAGCCTGCTGGATTCCTTCAAGAGCGCATGCCCATTGGGCCGGGTTGGCACGCCGGAGGAAGCAGCCGGCGCCGTGCTGTTCTTCTGCAGTCCGCTATCGGACTACGTGACCGGAGAAGTGCTGATATGCGGGGGTGGGTACCATTTTTAGGTGGACCTTCCGCGTTGTTAGTGCGAAAGAAGGAGGAAATCGTCGAACACATAGCCGCTCATGTCTTCTTTTATTTCCCTTTCAACGAGCCGCGTCACCTCCAGCCAATGCTCCGGACTGAACTCCGAGAGGGAGTCCAACGAGGTCAGAGCGGGTCGGTTTCCCGCCTGAAGCTGGTTTTTGGGATCAAGTGCTGGGGGATTCTGCATGCCAATCACCTCCTGATGGGATGAACCTCGGGGCTGAGACCCAAAAGTAATCACAAGGCGAACAAAATTGATCACATTTTCGTAACCACTAGATGTATTGGCCGTCACAGCTCAATATGATTCGCGAGTATTGCGCCATTTCCGAGGAGCTGAACGAACCACTTCCCTCAGAATCCAATGGACCTAGAAAACCCGCATGGCGAAGAATGCGGCCGATATAACGTCAACGTGAACGCAGTTAGCTTCGGCCTGATCGGAACGCGACTGGTAGAGCCGATTACCGGTGCCGGCGCCAAAATGCAGATGCACGATCACGAAATTCGCCTTGGAGTGCAACCCAGTTTGCTGGACTCGGTAAAGAGCGCGTGCCCGCTTGGTCGGCTTGCACAGCGGAAGAAGCAGCCGGAGCAGTACTTTGCTTATGCAGTCCGCTCTCGGATTATGTCACTGGAGAAGTTCTCATTTGCGGGGGGCTCCACTTCTGATGGAGTCTCTCCCGGTTTCTCTATCGAGAAACAAAAAGACAGGAATCGTCGAACACGTAACCGTCGCGATCGAGATCTTCCTCCTCCACAAGTTTGTACAACGCCAACAAGTGCTCGAGGCTACACTCCTGGCCCGAGTCATGCGACGTCAGGCGGGGCTTGCTTTCCGCTTGAGCGGTGGGAACAGGTTCCAAAACGGGGGAATTTTGCATGTTTACCTCCGACGGGGCCCACATTACCTAAGTAATGTAGGTATAAAGAAAGCACTCTGTAGTTTTCCCAGACAGTGACGGGTGTCACAGCGCTTAGTAAGAGCAAAACGGCCATTCCGGGTCAACTGAGAACTGGCTTTTATTTGCTTATCTTAGCCAGAAAGATCGTCCGATATGGTAGTGATCTACGCCACTCTGGAGATTTCTCCTGGCCGGATTTCAGCGGTTTCACAATCGCGTTACATTGGAGCCGCAACTCCTTAGTTGGTTTTTCCGCATTCTGAGTTGGTTTTTCCACAGGAAAATCACACTTGGCACGACGCCAGACAGGGTATGTGGAATGTGGAATCGCTCTAAGGCGTTTTCTGGAATAGTGTGCGGTTTTTAGTTAGAGCAAGGTCAACGCTCCCTGTTGGTCGCGTTGACTTTACACTTGTGGCTTTGCATTACGACATTTCCAAAAACGCTTCAATGGCTGGACGCTGAACTAAATGCGTCGAGAAACCCGGCGTTACGGAGGACGCGACGCACCTTTTTCGGGGAAATGGAGAGGCATTGAGCCACCCTGGATATCTTCCTGCCTTCGCGCAGCCAGACTTTAGGGATGACAATCTCGGCAAATTCTTCAGTCACTTGCTGGAAGGTCTTCTCTCCCACCATCCCCTCGGACCATCCGCGCAGAGTCTCATTGATGCCGGACGCCTGCATAATGTGCGACTTCAGGGCAGCAAGGTCGTCCAGGAGGTGATCGTTCTCGCCCACTCCAATCAGGTTAGTCGCCTCTCTTGCACAACGCTTTGCCAAGTCCCATTCCTGAAAGAATTCGTTTCCGGCCGTCATGCCGCGTGCGATGTAGGCAGCTGCAAGCAACCGCCGATTCTGTGTGTGTTTCGCCAAAGCCAGGGCTTCTTCGCTGAATTGCTTTGCATGGTTCGCATGAAGTGCCATATCCACATCTTCACCAAGCTGTTCTTCAACCTTGGCGTTTTCCGTTGTCGTCTGCAAAACACAGGCCCGGGTCATTAGGATCTGGTCATTCTTCTCATGTCCAATTCGATACGCCTCCAGAGCCTCGCGGCCAGCGCGGTCGATATCACCTCCATCCAGATGGAGATATCCGGAGTTGACAATGACCGCCCCAAGTCCACCAGAGTGGGGATAGAGCGCATAGATCTCCCGCGCTTGCCGCAACTGCAGGATTGCCTCCTGGCAAAGTTGCTGATGGCGGGCGCGCAGGCTTGACGGACCATTCGGCGATGGCGCGGGCTGAATCGGATGGCGCGCCTTATTTGGTTTGCGAGCCCGCGCATCGATCCTTTTTCGCAGCTGCAAGGCAAGAAGCCGTTTCACGTAAGCAGCATTCACCAACACCCTTGCGAGATTTCGATGGTTGGGATTTCCCGCGGAATAGATCGCGATAGCACGATCAAAATGCTCTAGCGCCTTCGCGTATTCTCCGGCACGGCGCACAATACGGCCCCGTGCCGATTCGATGTTGCCTAATGCAAGATAGTGATCCGTGAACTTGAGCGCGGCCTCGGCGTGGGCGAGCAATCGCAGTGCCTCTTTGTTCAAGCCTTTCTGGAAAAGAATCCATGCCTCATGGATCTGAATCACCGAAGTGAACATGGCATTTTCGCGAGATTGCTGTGCAAGCTCGCGCGCCGCCACAATCTCCAGATGGGCCGCCTCGTATTCACCTTTCTTTCTGTGCGCCCTTCCCTTCCAGAAATGAGCAAGGGCCAGCAGTCGTTCCTCCACCGTCCCGCGCTCCGTCCTCAACACGAAATCAAGCGTCTCGATCGCCGTATCAACCGCCTCGGCAGATAGCGCCCGGAATCCCTCTACCAACCGTAAGCGAAGATAGTCGGCCAGCGGCAACCTGCGCCGGCATTCGACTGGGAATCTGATCAGGAGCGAATCGAGGAGATGAAAGTCGCGGTATCCAACGTCAACCCATTGCGCAATCAATAGAAGTAACTCAGTTGCATGAGAGTCGCTCGGACGCAGCTTGGCCCAGGTTCCCTCAGCGTCATCGAGCATAGCCACGCCCTCGGATACGCGGCGCTGGTTGAGAGCGCAACTCAGGTCTTTCACAAATTGTGATCCGATGGCCATATCCAGACTGTCTCTTGGCGGCCATTCAATTCGGCCGAAATGCGGCTGAGGAGTCCTGCGCGGCGGGTCGGATGTCGGGCTGCCCGTCACCGCTTCGCTCGAACAAGTTGAGTGGTCAGAGAACTGTCTCCCCCACGACCGCACCGATTATCCCTCTGCCCGGGCGTCCTTGTCCACCCGTCCGATTCGGACTGGTGGGACTTGTGCCGCAAGATTGGCTGCTATTTACTCACATCATCTCGTGTGTGCGGTTCAGGCAGCCGGCACCGAAGGAGAGCAAGATGAGCATGAGCGCTTTATTGGAAACCGGTTGGGAATCACTCCGCTGGAATGGGATAACTCGTACCTATGGAGCAGGAGACGTTGAGCGTTTGCGAGGGACCGTCCGGATAGAGTATTCGCTCGCTCGTGCGGGGGCAGAGAAGCTGTGGCGTCTGTTTCACGAGGAGAACTACATCCCGGCCCTGGGTGCACTCACGGGTAATCAGGCGGTGGAAATGGCCAAAGCGGGTCTGAAGGCCATTTACCTGAGCGGGTGGCAGGTTGCGGCCGACGCGAATCTCGGTGGCCAGATGTATCCGGACCAGAGCCTGTATCCCGTCAACAGCGTTCCGAGTGTGGTGCGCTCGATTAATAACGCGCTGATGCGTGCCGACCAGATTGCCCATGCCGACGGGCAAGATTCGATCGACTGGATGTTGCCGATTGTCGCTGATGCCGAAGCCGGTTTCGGAGGAGCTCTGAACGCCTTCGAGCTGATGAAGAGCATGATCGAAGCCGGTGCGGCCGCTGTCCATTTTGAAGATCAACTTTCCTCTGCGAAGAAGTGTGGGCACATGGGGGGCAAAGTGCTGGTGCCTACACGAGAAGCCATTCAAAAACTGATCGCTGCGCGCCTTGCGGCCGACGTGCTGGATGTTCCGACCATCTTGATCGCCCGGACGGATGCGAATTCTGCCCACTTGATCACCAGCGACTGCGATCCGGAGGATGCTCCGTTTCTGACAGGTGAGCGGACCACAGAGGGATTCTTTGCGATCCGCGGCGGGATTAACGCTGCGATCGCTCGCGGTCTTGCGTACGCGCCCTATGCCGACATGTTGTGGTGCGAGACGTCAGAGCCCAATCTCGAGGAGGCAAGGAAATTTGCCAAAGCAATTCACGCGCAGTATCCAGGAAAACTTCTGGCCTACAATTGCTCGCCCTCTTTCCATTGGAGGGCGAAGCTGAACCAGTGGGAGATATCACAATTCCAACAAGAGCTTGGCGCGATGGGCTACCGCTTCCAGTTTGTCACGCTGGCTGGATTTCATGCGCTGAACCTCTCGGCGTTCGAACTTGCCCACGAATATGCACGTGTTGGCATGTCAGCTTATTCGCGATTGCAACAGCGCGAGTTCGAATTGGCTGAGAGGCTCGGATACGGTGCGGTAAAACATCAGAAGTTCGTTGGCACCGGCTATTTTGACGATGTTGCCAATACGATTGCTGCTGGCCAGACATCGATCCGCGCGCTGCCCGGTTCCACTGAAGAAGAGCAGTTCGAGGAGGCCACGGTGACGGACGACGAGGTCGATTCGGATTTCGTGATCCCAGTGTCCGGCGACTGAAGAGGAGACCCTCCGGCTCAACCGCAACACGAGACCATCTGAAAGGAAAAGTCATCCCATGAGCACGACCGTAGAAGTAGTTGCATCTCCCGCATTGCGTCCCAGCGTCGAGAGCGAGATTCTAACGCCGGAAGCAGTGGAATTCCTGCGTTGTCTGGACCGTTGCTTTGAATCGCGCAGGCGTGACCTGCTGTGCGAACGCATCGAGCGCCAGCGCCAGTATGACTCGGGCAGGTTGCCACGGTTTCCCTACGAGACATCGCAGATTCGCGATGCGCAATGGACGGTGGCGCCAATTCCTGCGGATCTGCTCGATCGGCGGGTTGAGATCACCGGGCCGACGGAGCGAAAGATGGTGATTAACGCACTCAACTCCGGGGCCAACGTCTTCATGGCGGACTTCGAAGATTCTAATGCCCCCACCTGGAGCAATTGCGTCGAGGGCCAGCGGAATCTGCGCGATGCCAACCTGCGCACGATCGAACACGTTTCCCCTGAAGGCAAGCGGTATGAGCTGAGGTCGAACCCCGCAGTACTTTTTGTTCGGCCCCGTGGCTGGCACATGGTGGAAAAGCACTTCCCTATCGACGGCTCTCCAATCTCGGCTTCGCTTTTCGATTTCGGGCTCTACTTCTTTCACAACCTCAACATTTTGCTGGAGCGCAACACTGCTCCCTATTTCTACCTGCCGAAAATAGAGAGCTACCGCGAGGCGCGGCTGTGGAACGACGTCTTCTTGTTTGCTCAGGAATATGTCGGCCTGCCGAAGGGAACCATCCGCGCCACCGTACTGATCGAAACCATTTCCGCAGCGTTCGAAATGGACGAGATTCTGTATGAGCTCCGCGATCACTCCGCTGGCCTGAACTGCGGCCGCTGGGACTACATCTTCAGCTTTATAAAGAAATTCAGATGTCATCCGAAGTTCACTCTTCCGGAGCGTGGCGGAATCACGATGGAGCAGCCGTTTCTGCGTTCCTATGTTGAGCTGCTGATTCACACATGCCACAAACGCGGCATCCACGCGATGGGTGGCATGGCAGCGCAGATCCCGGTTCGCGATAACCCGGAAGCCAACGAAAAGGCAATGAAGAAGGTTCGTGAGGACAAACTGCGTGAAGTGCGGGCCGGCCATGACGGGACTTGGGTGGCGCACCCGGGATTGGTTCCAATTGCCAAAGCCATCTTTGACGAATATATGAAGGGGCCGAACCAGATTCACCGTCCTGCCAATCCAAGGTCGACAGTTAACGAAAATGATTTGGTGGAGATCCCGCTTGGCAATAAAACCGAGGAGGGGCTTATCCGCAATGTTGATGTAGCGCTGCAGTACATCGAGTCCTGGCTTCGCGGCAACGGTTGCGTCCCTATATACAACCTGATGGAAGACGCCGCAACGGCCGAGATATGCCGGGCACAGATCTGGCAGTGGATTCGGTACAATTCTCGTCTCAGTAATGGAAAACGAGTAGACCGTCAAGTGCTCGCTTATGCCATTTGGAACGTCCTGAATCAAACGAGGCAGAAACTCGGCGCTGAGCGGTTTGCCACGTCCAAGTTCGAGCGTGCGGCCGAATTGCTTACATCTCTTTCGACTGGAGAGTTTCAGGAATTCCTGACCACTGCAGCCTATGCTGATTTTGCTTAAAACGAAGGCCGTGGAACCGCACAGGGCGATATGCTGACAGCGTTTTTCGCGCCGTCTGCGCGGGTGCAATAACGATAACGGGTGGATCACCGGTGAGGAGTTTCCTCTAATCTACCGTTAACTAGTCGATCCTGAAAAAGTGCATTTCAGGCATATTGAAGTTGAGTATTTTGGGTT
>OBLU010004462.1_pt1 | contig 12632 bp, 12 predicted proteins | sample 1518681 | NCBI WGS metagenome assembly OBLU01 (sample SAMEA3539304, study PRJEB22396) | soil metagenome | biome: tundra; feature: field; material: soil | place: USA | collected 2010-05 | depth 0.15 m | reverse complement strand
AGTCCTGGGTCATCTCGAAGATCATCAGCACCGATGTCATCGGAGCGCGCACGATGCCCGCGAAGACCGCGCCCATCCCCACCAGCGCGTAGGCACCCGCGGTCGCTGTGTAGGCTGGCAGCAAACGATGTGCCACGGTACCCACTGTACCTCCCAACATGGCGCCGATGAACAGTGCAGGGCCGAAGATGCCTCCCGCATTGCCCGATGCATAACTTGTGGTCACGGCGAAAAGCTTCAGCACTAGCAACAGGACCATCAGGGTCAGTGCCATCCGTCCATTCAAGACATCGCCGACATAGCCATAACCCACACCTAGGACCTGCGGCACAAATAGTCCCATCAACCCTACTAGCAATCCCCCAGCCAGCGGCTGGAACCAGACTGTCTTCTGGGGGAAACGGAGGAAGCGCGCCCGCATGCCCAACAGCAGTTTCGTGAAGCTCGCGGAGACCAGGCCCCCGGCCACGCCGAGCACCGCGTAGATGGCAAATTCCAGAGGATTGACTAATTGATATTGCGGAACTTTGAAGAGAGGATTATTGCCGAGCAGCAGGCGAAGCACCATCCAGGAGGTCGCTGAGGCCAACACCACCGATCCCAGCACCGGCGCGTGGAGGTCGCCAACAATCTCCTCCAGCGCAAACAGCACTGCCGCCAGCGGCGTATTAAAGGCGGCCGCAATGGCTGCCGCCGCACCTACCGGCAGAAGCGCCTTCACTTTTTCGGGGCGCAGTCCCAAGCGGCGTCCGAGCACAGAAGCGATGCCCGCACCAACTTGAACCGACGGCCCCTCGCGCCCTAGAGGTATTCCGCTGGCCAGCGTGGCTGAGGTACAAAAAAACTTTCCTGCCACGGTGCGCATTGTGATGCGGCCCCCTCGGGCAAACAGGGCAGCTTTGGTTTGCGGCACTCCGCTGCCTCGCGCGTCGGGAAAATAGCGGAACAGCAGGTAGCCGATGCCGAGTGAGCCTACGACCGGGAATAGCACGCGTCGCCACGGAGCACCGCCCGCCGGATAAAGCCGCATCCCCGCTCGTTCGGTCAGCAGGATGAAAGCGACGACCGCCAAACCCGTCAACGCGCCTATAACCAGAGCCAAGACCAGAAATACCTGGTCCTCACGCTCTTGCAACTTGGCCATGAGATATGACTGCGGCGTTCTCCACCAACTTCCGCTCGTCGTCTGGCCGTTATGACTCATCTCTTTTGGGGCGATCTCTTGAGATCATACCTCCCGGACTGCATTTGGAGAGCAGAGAGAGTTGGTGCGCATGGTACCTGTAAAAGTGGACGCACTCGACATTTCGATCCGAGGCGCCATCAATAACCAATTGGATGGGCCGCCGCCTTTGCCCAGCCCGCAAACGGGACAGCAGGAGCACACGGAGGAGGCGTCCATGGTCAGGTCACATCCTACTCCCTGGAGAGACTAGGCAGCGTTGTAGACCATTCTCGAGTCAAGACAGATTCCATGGGGCCCTTACTTCGAGAGGGAAAAATCGACCTTAGTTGTGCCGGAGACACTCTGCGGCTTGGTCTGCTGTTTCATCCCTTCGTGCCATGCGACCAGGTTGTACTTGCCATCAGGGACGTTTTCGAGTTTGTAGTTCCCACTCTCGTCGGTCTCGGCAAAGTAGGGCGTCGGGCTGACGATGATGTAACCCGCCATCTCCGGGTGCGCGTTGCATAGCAGTGGCACGACACCGGGCTGGTCAAACTTAAAGGAGCGCTTTTCCCCCTTCGGCCAGGTGCCGAGGTTGTGTCCTAATTTCTTGTTGCCGCTGATCGCAGACCAGAAGACGTTATGTTGTACGTTGTCGCTGTTCAGGAACTCAACCGTCGTCCCTTGCTGTATTACCAGGATGTGCGGGCTGAACATCATGCTCCGATGCTCCACTAGCGGTGTCTGCGTGGGAGCAGGAAATGTCTTGCCTTGGATGGTGTCCACGTACACGACCGACTTCCCCGGAGATACTTTGCCTTCGATGGTGCCGGCGACAGCGGCGGCTGCGACGGCGGTAACCAGCAACAGAGTGATTAGAAAACTGCGCGTCATGAAAATTCCTTTCGTAGATTTGTGTTTCCTCAGGTTCGGGCCGTTAATATTTTACGGTGTGATTTCGACCACACCCTTGGCCAAAGCAGAGCCGTTTTCAGTTATGGCGACCTCCGACCAATTGAACGAATAAATCCTCGACAATCGCAGCGCGTTGCCTTCCGGCATCCTCGGCTCATTGCTCGGGCAGAACCGGCAGTGCCGCCTTGTTCACCACCAACGGATCATCCCTTAGCCTGATGTAGAGCAGTGTACCGTTGGGACGAGGCACGCTGATCGTCGGGTCTGCAAATCCTTCCGGCACCGACACCGAGATTTTGAATTGCGGATCGGAGGCAATCGAGTCGATGAGGTAGAGATTCGATCCGCTCAACGTGCACTGCCGGTCCGGACTGTCGGGGCAGCGGACTTCTTTCAGAGTCGGCACCCGCACAAGAGTGATCAGCGGCTGCCAATCACCCTTGGCACCGTTGGTACCTACCGGACGGAAGAGCAGTTGTCCAAACGCGGCCGGACCGAAAGCCTTAAGCGGATCGAGAACGCCCATCACTGTCTTCGAATCCTGAAAGTTCAGGCTCCCGTCGGCGAAACTGAGCAATGTGTGCACGGAATTGTCTTCCGTGGCAATCTCGATCTTCTCCTCCCGTGAGAATGTGTCGGGTATCTGGCTCTTCAGGAAGAACGACAGCCGGGCGTTTTGCGGAAGCACATCCTGGTTCACCATATGAATGCCGGCGGAAGAGTCTTCACGACCGGACTGGATACTTTTACTGATTAGCAGCACCCTGGGCCGTGCCGGCTCGACGGTAGTTTGCAACGCCAGGTCGCGGCCATCCTTGAGTGCGACGTGGGCAGTGATTTTCTCCTGCGGCTGGAGCGGAGAGATGGGAGTGGCCGCAGCCAGAAATAACTGGTCCTCGGCGCCGTCCCGCGTCAGTTTCGATGGTGCGAAATGCACTCCGTTCATCTGCACGCCGGCAACCTCGTCCAGGCGCGTGCCTTTCAGTAATGCCTGCCGGTCGCCAGAGTTGATAATCAAGCTGTCGAGGTGGCCGGCCTCGGCGTAAGTTTGCAGAGACACCCTCTCTGCCTCGGAAAGACCAGCCTGCTTCACTTCCATGGTGGCCGCACCTGGCGCCGCGTCCTTCAGAGAAACCTTGATTTCGATTTCCTCCGGCTTGGAGAGCTTCCAACTGCTGTCGAGTTTTTTCCCCGTGTGGTCATGCACCGTGATGTCGTCCACGCAGGTGGCAGCGTTGGATTGCAAATGCAGCATGTCCTCGCGGCCGACGATGAGCGCGCTCCGGTCGGCTGAGGCAAGCGTCCACTTCACCGGATGGGAAACCTGCAGGTGGAACGTAGGACCGTCGAAGGCCTCGAATCCCCAGTAACCGCGCAGTGTTCCGGACATTTCTGAATCGAGATTGGCGTGCTTCAGGCCATGGGTATCCACGACGAAGCCGCCACGTGATGCGTCGGCATGGATGGGGAGATCGAATGTCTTACCGGACTTGCTCCAGGTATGCAATACGAAGTCGTGGCCAAAACTGGTGGAAAAAATCAGCGGCGCGCCCTCTGCTGGCAGGACCAGCGATGGTTTCTCCAAGCATGAGACCTGCTTTGGATCGACCGGACGCAAGGGAGGCAGCTGCGCGGCTTCCACCGCGGGCAGCCCGATCACCAATACCGACTTTGGATTGCGGAACGAAGGCGGCGTGTTGAGCTTTAAGTTCAGTTCCTTGGCCTGAGGCAATGCCAGTGCGGGAATGTATTGATATACCGCGGTGTGCAGGGCGGTCAGCAATTTGGCGACGTCCACCACGGCTCCAACGTAAGCGCTGTAATAGCCTCCGCCCGCCAGTCGCGTGGTGCTGAGCTGTCCGATGAGGTCGGCCGATGGACCCGATGTGAGGGCGGCCACCATCGACTGGCTGTGCGGGTCATCGAGAACCATCTGATCCGTGTTCTGCATCAGGCAAGGTGCCTGCTGTTCGCTCGGCTTGTCGAAACACTGCGAGTCGAGCTTGATGTTCAAGCTGCGCGCCAGTAGCACGGATTTCGCATGAAGCTCTTTGGGATCCTCGTTGGAAGCCTGCTTCACGGCGGTGAGATAGGCATCGAGACGAGAGCGGTCGAGACTGGCCTGGTTCAGGTCCTGCGACGCGCGGACGAAAGCGCCGGGTCTGCCGCGTACGGCAGAACGTAAGGTGCTGAAATCCCCGCCCGTCTCCGGAGCCAGGAAGAGCAGAGCTTGCTCCGCTCCCTTCGGCACCGTCACCAGGATTCCTTCCTGGCGAACCTTTTTGTTCCAGGTTTCCGCGCGGATGAACCAATCCTCCGGCGGCGGGTTGGTCGAGCCGCGCAGAAACGCTACGATCAGCAGGTAATGCGCGGTTTGGCTGTCGGGAAAGTTGGGATGCACCCAGAGCCGGTCGCCGGTCTGCAGGTTCGGTACCTTGGCAATGGGCAGCTCTTTGCCGACCCGGTCCACCATCACTTCCACCCGCGGACCAGGCAGGTCAAAGGCCGCACTATCGGCGCGGGCAACGGAAGTAAGGATGAGAGCGAGAAGGGTGGTCTGTACGAATAAAAATCTCGAGCGCATACTTCTATAATAAGTGTCCTCCGACAAAGCCGTATCTATTATGATTGCTCGCCCCTCAAAAGGAGTTTGATCGCAAACGGTTAAAGTCAAGAAGCAAGGGGCCGTAGGGTTTGTGTTCCGAAAGGTGCCTCCTAGGCGAGGAGAAGCAGACTCCTGGAACTGTCAAACCTTTGTCGCCTGCTCACAAAGCCGGGAGAACGCGCCACCCAATATGCAACTCTTGCCCAGATCCAGAACCTAAGAGAAATAGCGCGCAGCAAAAGCCCGGATGTTGGCCGCCACCGAAGAAACAGAAGAACGATCTCTTCAGCCGGATCGGGACACTCGTGACGGCCACATCCCCTGGATGAGCCGGGATCCGATCGGTTAGCAATTCAGCATTTCTGAACCGACTCGGTCTGGTCCGGCGAGTTCAACGCTGCATGGAAAAATGCGCCCGGCGATTGAGTTGCCAGCAGGCTTCCGTCTCTTCCGTACAGAACGGTTTTTCCTTGCCATAGCTAATGGTTCGGATTCGGCCTGCGCTGATTCCCAACCTTTCCAACTGATCGCGCACCGCATCGGCACGGTTGTCGCCCAAGCCCAAGTTGTAGTCCTCGGAGCCCCTTTCATCGCAATGACCGGAAATCAATAGTTTGTAGTTGGGATGAGCAGCCAGGAATCTAGCGTCCTGCTCTATGGCCCTTTGTTCGTTCTCAGGAACAGAGTATTTGTCGTAGGCGAAAAAGATGTCCTTCATGTTTTGTGAAAATAGTTGTTCGTCGCCAGGTCCCGCGTGGGCTATGGAAGGTGGTGGAACGATGACCGTGACACGGGCACTGGCTTCTTTGGAACCGCCAGGCCCCTTGGCCGTCAACAGATAAGTGGTGGACGATTGTGGCACTACGGACGTGGAGCCTTTTGCGGCAACGGTTCCAACTCCAGCGATAGCGATTTCATTGGCGTTAGCCGTATCCCACGTAAGCCTGACAGCTTCGCCACGCTCGACCGTGTCGGGGCTTGCGGCGAGAGTGGCCGTTGGCGCTGATGGTGGCGGCGGTGGGGGAACTGTTTTGGCAACTTGAGTTTTCTTGGCGCAGCCTACGAGTAGCGTGACGGAAGCGGCTGCAACGATGGCGAATATGCGCAATGAACGTACAGGCATATGGTCCTCCAGAATCGTGGTGATGGTTGGACGGAATCGGGTAGAGGACTTTGCAGGGTGAAGAAATTAACAGCGCAGGCTCGGAACCGGTGCCGAATCGTATAGCATCACGCCGACGACCTGAATTCGTGGGCTCAGGCGCAAGTCACAGCAGGAGACGAGCACCCTCAGCAAGAACGAAATTGCGGCGAACAGGAGAATCGCAAAGGCAAGGGCCCGCAATGCTGTGAGAGGACCATGGGTAGCCGTGAACGGGCCCGCTCCTAGCGGAAACAGGGCAACTAACAGGACTCCCAAGCCAACTACTACGGCGGCATTTCGGCACCATGGCAACATGCTTCAATATAGCCTATGGGAAACCCTACACTGCACACAACCCGGATTCCCCGTAAGAGTTGCTGTCTCACCGAGAAAACTCAGCCGATACTCCGATTCAAGGTTCAGTATTCACGGGCTCGGCTGGTTGTGCAGGGTACGAATGGCGTAGCGAAAGCCTTCGGGCTCCACTTTCACAGGTCCCTGGTACGGCCGATCAATGTCCGCGATGGCGACCAGCACCAGTGAGATCAAACTGTCGTAATGTATGTGTTATCAGTCCGGACGAAGTTTTCGGCATGCACCTGACGCTTTATGGTGTAGATGGGCTGGTTGGCGGATGGATATTCGCCTGGCCACATAACCGACTGGCGTAGGCCCCTATCAAAGAGGAAATGCCAACAAAAACGGTGCTACTGTCACCAGTAGCGCTGGGCATTATTCTCGCCAGGGGCACGCCAGATTTGAGTGAGGATAAACGGCATGGATTCCTATGACAATGTTCCTTCGGCCGTGGATAAGGATCGTCCCCTTCCACCGAATCTTGAGCGTGCCCGCCAATACCTTGCCGCGATGGAAAACGGCGCGACCGGGCACGAGTTGGGAAAGTTCTTTGCGCCGGACGTGTTTCGGGAGGAGTTTCCCAATCGGATTCATCCACAAGGCACGCATGGCGGACTGGGCGCCATACTCGAAGCAGCTGAGCTGGGCAAGAGGGAAATCTCGAAGCAATCGTTTGAGATTCACAATGCGCTGGTCGATGGGGACCGTGTCGCGATGGAAGTGCTTTGGCAAGGCAGGCTGGCGAACCCCGCCGGCGATCTCCCCGTCGGCGGAGAAATGCGAGCGCACTTTGCCATATTCCTAGAATTCCGCGATGGCAAGATCGTCGCTCAGAGAAGCTATGAATGCTTCGAGCCGTTTTGAAGAACGGACTGAGCTTACCGGGGATTAGAGCGGCTCCCTATTTGGCTTTCGAGAGGGCATTCTTGTCCGGCGGTAGGGCGGTCGTGGACTGAATAAGCGTTGATGCAGCGGCGAAGCTCGTGTGCGAAGTCAGTAATGATTCGACGGGCCCGCGCCTGTTCTATTGTTCTATTTCGCCGCGGACCGTGAGCACGGGGCAACGTGCGTGCTGCAACACGTAGTGCAGAGTCGTCCACGGCTGATGCCTCGACAAGACACCGCCTGAGTGAGAACCCATAACAATGAGATCCGCTTTCCTGGTGCGCGCCAGCCGGACAATTTTCTTTTCAGGAATGCCGAACTCAACCTCAATCTCCGGCTTGTGTGGCAGATCGAGGTCGGACGATACCATTTGACTCAGCTTCTCGCGATTCTCTTGCTTCCACTCCAGTACCTCCGACTGCGATGAGGCCCCCTTCGCCCGGCACGTTTCCGGTGAGATCCCTGATCAGCTGGAAGAAGGTCGGGTCGTGAAGAGTCGTGGTGAAAGACTCCCACTTCGATTCGTCAATATGAGCGGTGAAATTACCGGGACGCCCGAACTGGGGCTGACCAGCGGCGATCTTCTCCCAAAGGTTCCAGGAGCAACCGATGGACTTGCCATTCAGAACTGGTGCCGAGTCCATCGAGCCCAGGCTGGAACACTCCGTCATGGAACCTACAGTGACCATGACAAAGTCCTTCTCAGCCACCGCGATCTGCTCCTTATGGTCGTCACGGTCACACAGAATGCGATCCACCGTGTAACCCTCAGAATTACGTTGGAACCCAAGGTCGGTGACCCGGGTGTTCATCTGAAACTCCACGCCGCGCGCTTCCAACCATTTCTGTAGCCGTCGCACCATCGAGTCGTATTGGTTGTAAACCGTTCGCATAATGCCGCTCAGCGTGTTGAATCCTGACACCATGTGGGTAAAGCGGCCCAGGTAGCGCTTGAACTCGACGGCGCTGTACCACGGTTGAAAAGCAAAAGTCGTGCACCACATGTACCAGAAATCCGTCTGGAAGAACGAGCCGTCAAACTGGTCCGCAATGCTGCTTCGACCGAGCATCCCCTCCGGCTCAAGCTCCAGGCGCTCGATGGTCAGAACGTGTTTTTCACTCAGTCCGAACTTGGGAGCGTCGACCTGATGTCCATCCCGAAAGAGACGCGATTTCGATGAGGTCTTCATCGTCTCATTCCAATCGAAGATTTCCTGCGTCACCGTCTTGCTCTCATCGAGAGTTGGAATTGAGGAAAACAGATCGAACGTGCAGAGATACTTGCTCTCGATCATCCGGCCACCGCGCATGACGTAGCCATCGGCGGCCGAGCCAGCCGCGTCCAGACTGCCTCCAAGTTTGGTCGATTCCTCAAGGATCGTTATGTTGTGGCCCGGAATGTCCGCGTCGCGAATCAGGAAAGCCGCTGCCGCCAGCGAGGCAATGCCGCCGCCCACCAGGTAGATTGCGTCGTTATCGCTAGATGTTTGCTTGCTCATCAGATCTCCCTCGTGTGTACATATCGTGCAAGTTCGATAACTCAATGGAAGTTGGCGTTTAGCATGGACCCGGGCCTCTGCAGTCCAAACGGCCGCTCTTAAGTAACGACCTCGTCATTCTTCAGCAGCACCTTGAGTGCGCCGTCGTCTGCCGCGTTTCCGAACGTATCGTAGGCCTGCATCACGTTTTTCAGCGCGAAACGATGTGTCGCCAGTTTCTATGGCTGCAACTTGCCCGCCTGCACCATCTTCAGCAGCATGGGTATTGTGTTTGTGTCCACCAGCCGAGTAGTGAGCGAAATGTTGCGATAGCAAAGCCTTTCCATGTGGACTTCGACGGGCCTGCCATGGACGCTCACGTTCGCAATTCGACCGCCCGCGCCCACTATCGCCTGGCAGATGTCGAAGGTGACAGGCTGGCCGACCGCTTCGATTGCCACATCGACGCCTGCGCCCTCCGTCATCTCCATCACGCGATGCGCGGCGTGTCCATCGGTGGCGTTGACGAGAGCGGTCGCGCCGAATTGTTTGGCCAACGCCAGACGCTTATCGTCCATGTCGACCATAAAGATCGCGTCGGGAGAGTACAGTTGCGCGGTCAGCAGAACAGCGAGCCCGACGGGACCGGATCCCACGATAGCAACTGTTTTCCCCGGTGCGACTTGTCCGTTCAAAACGGCGCATTCAAAGCCGGTTGGCAAAATATCGCTGAGCATCACCATGGCTTCTTCATCTTCGCCCGACGGGAAGTTATAGAGACTGCCATCAGCGTGTGGAATGCGCACGTATTCCGCCTGTGTTCCATCAATGGTGTTGCCCAAAATCCAGCCTCCATGTCGGCAGTGAGAGTACATGGCTTTTCTGCAGAAGTCGCACTTCAAGCAGGCAGTGACACACGAGAGAATGACCTTGTCACCAATGTGAAATTCCGACACTCCAGGTCTTACCCGCTCGATGACCCCGATCCCCTCATGGCCCAAAATGCGTCCATCGGTAACCGCCGGAAGATCTCCTTGAAGAATGTGGAGATCGGTTCCACAAATCGTCGAGGTGGTGAGCCGCACAATGGCATCGGCCGGATGCTGGATGGCGGGGCGCGGCTTGTCCTCCCATGCAATCTTGCCGTGACCGTGATACACCAGCGCTTTCATGGTCCCTTTGGTTTGTACATCCAGATCATTCACAGGGTTCAGTGACACTTCAGCAGTAGCCAGAAACAGTTTTTCCTCACTCGTGCTGCACAGGTTCAGCTTGGCATCTGCGCTGGCATTCTTCTGAGCAAGACTGTTCAATTCGATGTCAGAAGCTCAATCGCTGATGGACGAGATGCTCTGAAGGTAATTCGTGAGTTGATCTGCGATTCGCCGGGTATCTTTCCTCCAGAATCGCTCGGTGCAAGACGTTCAGGCACTCATGAGTCGGCCATTGGCGTTCAGGCGGCAACTGTGAGAGGGAATGCCTTGCGAACCGGTTGCCGGTGACCGGCGCCGGCACGTCCGAAGGATTGCATGTAAGACTGTGCTACTTGATCCCAGATCATGTGCCGTGCATAGAGGTAAGCACGTTTGCGCATCGCCTGGAGGGCACTCTCGTTGTCCAGAAGCTCAGTTGCAGTATCTGCAATGGCGGCCGAGTCATCGAAGGGAACGAGGACTCCGCGACCATCCGCCAAGACTTCGGTGGCGTACCAGTACGGAGTCGAGATGATCGCTTTACCCTTGCCCATGGCATACGCGAGCGTGCCTGACACGGCCTGTGCCTCGTATCGGTACGGGGTGATGTAGATATCAGCTGAACCAACTAGCGATGCCATTTCTTGAGGGCTGACGAACCGATTGACGAAGAGAACGTGCTCTTTGACGCCAAGGCTCTCAGCTAAAGCCTGCAACTCGATCCGATATCGATCGCCCTCGAGGCGTCTGACGTGCGGATGAGTGGCCCCTGCGATTACGTACACAACCTTCTTGTGCCGGGACAAAATGCGCGGCAGCGCGCGAATTACACTTTCGAACCCTTTGTTCGAAGATAACAAGCCAAACGTGAGTAATACCGTCTTTCCCTCGATTGAGGAATCTTTGTGAGAAGCCGCATCGACAAAAGGCATATCGGGAATGCCATGGGGAATCAGATCAATCTTCTCGCGTGAAACTCCAAATACATTCCGCAAGAATCGAGAGGAATGCTCGCTCATGACAATAAGACGATCAGAGCGCGCGGCGATTTCTTGCATCACGATGAGTTGGTCGACGTCGGGTTCACGAAGAACTGTATGAAGAGTTGTCACCAGGGGCATTTTCAGGTGCTGCAGCAGGCGCAAGATATACCCGCCGGCCTTTCCTCCGAAAATCCCGTACTCGTGCTCCAAACAAACGATGTCAATATTGCTGGAATTCAGAAAGTCAGCGGCTGCTTTGTAGGATGAAAGGTCGTTCTCAGTTATCTCGAATTGCACGCGCGCAGGATAGCCATATGACGATTGTGGGTCATTCACGGCGACGACCATCAGCCCAGCAGTTCCGTAGGCAGCCGCAAAAGCATCACACAAATCTGTTGTAAAGGTGGCAATTCCGCACTGTCTGGGGAGGTGGTTTCCAATAACCGCTACCCGCACGGGATCCGGCCGACTACGCGTGGCCAGCAGGGCTGGTGGCGCCATCTTTTGGAAGACCAGGGGACCTGTCTCGTACCGCATTAGAGCGTCAGGTTTCAAATTTACGGATAAGGAACGCGCGGACATTGCAGCCTCCTGAGGTCACGTAATTTGTTGCAGGGAGGTGGATGCAGGGTAAAGAAGGAGTGGAGGACGCTACACCAGGTCTCCCTGTTGGTCGCACCACCTGCCGCAGAACACACACGGCGTGCCTAGACTCCCCATTGCAAGTAAGAACAGCACTCTACTCATGTGAGCCCCCGCCAGTTATCTTCCCGGTCGATTCTGTGGCTTCGATATGGTGTGTGTTTTCGCACACGCAGGTTGCCAGACGAGGCCGGCGAATCACGTGAATCTTGACCTTAGCAAATCAGGATTGAAGAGGTCTGAGCAATAATGCTCACGGTTGCCGCCGTCGTAAGGCGCCTCGGTGGTTTCTTCCCGGTGCGAGTGTTGATGTAGTGAAGGCAATCGTGGACTTACGGCGATTCAAGACTGTCTACGGGGAATTTCAGATTGGAAATTTGAGGTTACAAATTCGATGCTTGCGGAAGGCGCTCACCCGGTGCCGCTAGCGGGCGGCGCCTTGTGGCCGAGAGTACCGTGAAATGTGGAGTAGGGCTCGGCTTGGAGCGGTCGCCGAAGATCCCCTTCGTCCATTTGATCATCCAACTGACCGGCCTTACCCAAAATCTTGGAGTGCCGCAACTCTCACACCCAAAGAGCGGGCGCACGTCTGCCAGGATGGCATAGGCAAAGTTGAGTATCGCTTGGAAGGGCCGGAAACCAAATGCTCTGATCGCGAAGGTTCCGGTAAACCATTTGGTGCTAGGTAAGTTCCGCAGAACCTCCGCAACGGCTTCGCCCCCGAGCCTCATCGAGCCGTCGGGCATTAGGACATGGATTGTCGCGTACGCGTCCCATATATCGAGGTCCGGATTGAGGGACCGAAGCAGCTCCGGATCGTTACCGATCGGTCGTTCAATTATGGACGCCTCAGCCGATTTGGTCTACGCCAACTTCTGCACCCAATGAGCAATATGGCGGACCGCCTTCTGCATCACGCCGACGTGACCGTGATCGAGGGCGACAGCTATCGCGTTCGGGAAAGCGAACAGGAAGCGGCCGCCCGCAGGAGGAAAAAATGAATGCCTCGGCATGCGACTCCAGTGCCACCAGCTACGTCTCGGCAGTCCTGGCTTTGTACTTGGGACTGCCGGAGACCCCCTTGCGCACCAGCGCTCAGGATCAGAACTATGCTCGCCAACTCCATGACCAAAATGTGCCTTTGCCCGTAGTCGAGTCGGCTTTCCTGCTGGCCTCTCTGCGTCGATTACTCCGGCCTGCCGACGTACCGCCGCTGTCGCCCATTCGGTCGCTGGCGTACTTCCAGCCCGTCATCGCTGAACTGC
>OBLU010004460.1_pt1 | contig 12633 bp, 9 predicted proteins | sample 1518681 | NCBI WGS metagenome assembly OBLU01 (sample SAMEA3539304, study PRJEB22396) | soil metagenome | biome: tundra; feature: field; material: soil | place: USA | collected 2010-05 | depth 0.15 m | reverse complement strand
TTGGGACACACCACCAGTGTCCTGCCGGGGCAGTCCCGATAGGAACCTAACGTTTACCATTACTTATCCAAGGATCACTTCTAAGTACCCCCTGATCCAGGGGGTATGATTTGATCCGGCCCTTGCCTCGCGCGTTCGGCTGGTCACGGTCCATGGCCAAGAGAGAGGTGTTGTAGTGGAACCGTTTCGGATTCATGTCATGGGTGAGGAGCTCGACGATCTGCGGGCGCGGTTGCGCCAAACGAGATGGCCCGACCAGATACCCGGTATAGGCTGGGAACAGGGTACCGAGTTGGACTGGTTACGACGCCTCGTGTCCTACTGGGCCCATGAGTTCGACTGGCGTGCTTGGGAGCGAAGGCTCAACGCGCTCAATCACTTCACCTGGCAGGGCATTCACTTTGTGCACCAGCGTTCGGCATCGGGTAGGGGCGTACCGCTCATCCTCACGCACGGCTGGCCCAGCAGTTTCCTCGATTATGTGGACATGCTGCCGATGCTCGAGCATTTCGACGTGGTCGTACCCTCCCTGCCCGGGTATGGATTCTCGCCGCGTCCACCCAAGGTCGGCATCAACTACCGGTACGTCTCGGAGCGCTGGCACCGGCTCATGTCTGAGCTTGGGTATTCCCGCTATGGTGCGAGCGGTTATGACTTTGGGGCCGGGGTGACGACGATCCTTGCGCTAGACCATCCCGAGTCGGTGATCGGGATCCATCTCACCACACTGGAGTCGGATCTCGCCCCCGTGGTGGACGATACGGAACTGTCTGATGTCGAGCGTTCGTATCTTGCGGTGAGCCGGGGCTGGGATACGACGGAGCGGGGCTACAGCGCGATCCAGTCCACCAAGCCGCAGACTGTCGGCTATGGACTCAACGACTCCCCGGCAGGGCTCGCGGCATACGTGGGTGAGAAGTGGCACTCGTGGAGCGACGTTACGCCGACCGATGACTTCCTCTGCGCCACGCTCACCCTGTACTGGATCACGCAGAGTATCACCTCGTCGATGCGCGACTATTGGGACAATCGCTGGCACCCAGTCGATCCCACCTACATCAGCGCGCCCACGGCATTTGGTGTTTTCGCGCACCAGACCGTTCCCGAGGGCGAGCTGCCGCGCTCATATCCGGAGCGCTTATACAACATCCAGCGCTGGACAGTCTTTCCGCGCGGCGGCCACTTCGCCCCGGCTGAGGAACCAGCGGCGGTCGCTGCGGACCTGACCGCTTTCTTCCATGTCCTGAGCTGAAGCCCATGCTCACGATCCGCACTTTCGCGAGGATCCACTTGTCTGCTATCAGACTCATGCATTCGGTCGCGGCACTCGACCAACATTTCATCTCAGACCGTTGCCGCCTATAAGAGAAAGCTCACTTCCCAATCCGGACCGCACACGCGGTCAGGCACTTAGAAGCCTTCTGGTGGCGTTCTGTTCGGCAGCTTGTACGGAGAACTCCTGGCGAACAGAACGCGTGCGATCAGCGCTCGCGTGCGCGAACGCACGCATGTAAGAGTGCGCTACCTGATTCCAGACCATGTCTCGTCCATAGAGGTACGCACGTTGGCGCATTGCCTGGCAGGCTGCGTCGTTCTCCAGCAGTTCAATTGCCGCGGCCGCAATAGCACCTCCGTCTTCAAACGGAACCAGCATCCCGCGCCCATCGCCCAGGAGTTCGGCGGCGTGCCAGTACGGAGTTGAAATAATCGCCTTCCCTGCACCCAAGGCAAACGCGAGGGTTCCAGACACTGCCTGTGCCTCGTGGCAATAAGGTGTGATGTAAATGTCGGCCGCACCGACCATCGAGGCCATCTCCTGAGGGGCGAAGAAGCGATTGTGGAAGACCACGTTCCTCTCAACACCCAGTTCCCTGGCCAAAGCCTCCAACTGAACCCGGTATCGGTCGCCCTCACGGAGCCTGACATGCGGGTGAGTAGCACCCGCGATGATGTAGACAACATCGCTGTGTCGAGACAAGATACTCGGCAAAGCTCGGATCACGCTCTCGAACCCCTTGTTCGGAGACAGCAAACCGAACGTGAGCATCACAGTCTTGCCACACATGGAGTACAACTCCTTATAAGTATCTGGATCCGCAAATGGCAGATTGGGAATGCCATGAGGGATTACTTCAATCTTCTCGGCTGGGACACCGAACACAAGTTGCAAAAGAAGAGAGGAGTGTTCGCTCATGACAATAAGACGTTCGGAAAGCAAAGCGATTTCTTGCATGACCTCTCGTTGAGCGGCGTCCGGCTCCCGAAGTACTGTGTGCAGAGTTGTCACCACCGGCATCTTGAGGTTCTTCAGCAACTCGAGAACAAAGCTCCCGGCTTCTCCTCCATAAATCCCATATTCGTGCTGCAAGCACACCCGATCGACATCGCTTGAATTGAGGTAGTCGGCTGCTGCCCGGTAGGACAAGGGGTCATCCTGGGCTATCTCAAGGCGCACCCGAGCAGGGTAACTATACCGCGCCTCAAAGTCATTGATCGCAACCACAAACACTCCAACAGGCCCGAATTCAGTGGCGATGGCATCGCACAAGTCTGTCGTGAAAGTTGCAATCCCACATTGTCGAGGAAGGTGGTTCCCGACCACCGCGATCCGCAGTGGATACGCCCGGCGCGGTGCCACTAGCAAGAATGGCGCCGGCGTTGTCCTGAATACAATAGGCTGCGCTTCGTGCCCGGTTATGGCGTTTGGGGGCGAATTCAACGGAAGGATAAGCGCGGACATTCGAGACTCCTTAGGTTATTTGCTTGGCCGGAATGGCGCCCAACGGAAGTGGGAGGCGGTTTCTAGAGTCTTCCCGAGGAGGCCTGAATAGGCCTCTTCAATGGGAAACCGGTCTAGCTACTTATTAAACACTGAACGGGCCGGCGTGCTGGTCACAATTGACCGGACTCCTTGTCGCATTGTCTCCGATAGTACTGATGGCAGCTGTGCGTCGCCGGCACAACAAGCCGAAGTGCAGGCGCCCCTGTCGAGAGCGGCCCGTGATCAAGCCATGGCTCAACTCTCTGAAGCTAAAAAAGCAATTGACTCGCTGAAGCGCCTGCTGACCAACCTGGCTCAATAAACCGTGCCAGAGAGACATTTATGTCAGCCTCACCTGGGCACCCAGCTTGAAGGTTGGAGCGAAAGCGAGAACCAATCATGCCCGTTCGTTTCCAGCTGCGCAAGGCAGCCGCTTCCCACCATTGCCGTTGATGCACCGATATTCGCGCAGTAGTTTCAGGTTCCAGAACTGGTAAAAGAAGCGGAGCAGGCCCAAATGAATTCTCGACCACTCATAGAAACCGCAACGCGGCTCTTCGCTAACAACAAGGGGCTGCTCGCGATGGACGAAAGCAATGGCACCTGCAACAAGCGATTTGCCGCCGTGGGGATTCCTCAGACGGAGGAGACTCGACGAGCCTATCGTGAATTGATCGTTACTACCCAGGGGCTCGGCGAGTCCATCGGCGGCGCTATCCTCTACGACGAAACGATCCGTCAGCAGGAGCGCAGTGGAACTCCTTTTGTCAAAGCCCTCATCGAAGCTGGAATCATTCCTGGAATCAAAGTGGACACTGGCGCAAAGGAGCTTGCAGGGCATCCCGGCGAGAAGGTGACAGAAGGTCTGGACGGATTACGCGACCGCCTAAGTGAGTATTACCGGCTCGGCGCCCGCTTTGCCAAGTGGCGCGCAGTCATTGCCATCGGAAAGGGCATTCCCAGCAGGGGTTGCATCGAGGCCAATGCACAGGCGTTGGCCCGCTATGCAGCGCTGTGCCAGGAAGCCGGACTTGTTCCAGTCGTCGAGCCCGAAGTCCTCATGGAGGGCGGCCACAGCCTGGAACGTTGCTCCGAGGTGACAGAAGAAGTCCTGCAACAGGTTTTCTGCGAGCTCTATACACAACGGGTGATGCTCGAGGGAATGATACTGAAGCCCAATATGGTTCTTCCAGGATCGGCCTGCCCCAATCAAAAAGCTGGAGAAGAGATCGCCGACGCGACGGTGAATTGTCTCTTGCGGGCCGTCCCCGCCGCCGTTCCGGCGGTTGCGTTCCTGTCGGGCGGCCAATCGGCTGAACTGGCCTCGGCTCGTCTGAATGCCATGAATTTGAGATTCAAATCGCGGTTACCCTGGGCGTTGGCATTCTCGTTCGCCCGTGCCATCCAGCAGCCGGCCCTGGAGCTCTGGAAGGGCTTGGATGCCAATGTATCTGCAGCGCAGAGTGCTTTGTGTCATCGCGCACGCTGCAACCAGGCCGCGCGCAGCGGCCAATACTCGGCTGCAATGGAGAAGAATTGACCGGAAACAAGCACAATCCCGAAGGGAATAGCAGCAACTCCTATGAGCCCGATCCTGGCTCTTACTGGAGAAGGATGCACCGTGGCTCGCATTTCTGGTTAGGTGCAGTTTTCATGGCGGCGCTCTGACGAGTTTACATTCTGAACGGAGACCTGGGTTGGGTGCGATGGGGCCGACCGCAATAGCGGTTGCTCTCGGCTCGGAGACGAGCGCGACAAGTGAGTTCGCTCAGCCAGTGATCCATCGCAATCAAGTGCCAGGCCAAAACAACTTCAGAAGCCGCTGTCGAGAATGATCAACCTCCACTGCAAAGCATGAGTTATGGATGGTAAGCAATGAGCGAAGTGTTTTTGTATCCTTTGCGTTTTGAGCCGATTTATCAGTATCGGCTGTGGGGAGGCAGAAGTTTGTCCGGCCTGCTCTCCACACCGCTTCCGGGCGATGGGCCTATCGGTGAAGCATGGGTGCTCAGCGACCGCGACGATCATCAAAGCCAGGTTGTCAATGGGCCGCTTAAGGGGCAGACCATCGGTGACTTGATGGAAAACTTCCGTGCGCAACTGATGGGTATTTTCGCTCTAAGATTCCGCCGCTTTCCGCTGCTACTCAAGTTTCTTGACGCACGCGAAATGCTTTCGATACAGGTACATCCAAGCGACGCGCACCCGGAATTTCTTCCACCCGGCGAGACAGGCAAGACAGAAGCATGGGTTGTCATTGATGCAGAGAAAGGAAGTCGCATCTATGCAGGCTTACAGCCAGGAACAACTGCCACCGATCTGCGCCATAGCCTCGCCAACGGCACAATCGCGAACCATCTCAATTGTATCGTACCGAAACCGGGCGACGCCGTGTTTATCCCAGCCGGAACGGTTCACACCTTGGGCGGTGGTGTTGTTGTCTTTGAGGTTCAGCAGAACAGTGATGTGACCTTTCGCCTGAACGATTGGGATCGCGTGGACGCGAAGACCGGGCAGCCACGACCGCTCCAGGTAGACCAGGCTTTTGCCTGCATAGATTTTGATGGGGACGCCGGCGGCATGGTTGCGCCCTGCATAGAGATCGCATCGCCGGTTCAACGAGAGTGGCTCATTGATTGTGGAGCCTTCCAAGTCTTCCGCCTGACTGGACAAGAACCGTTCACCGTAGGCGCCGCAGCAGAGCCGCGCGTGCTGGTTTGCATTGATGGCTCAGGCCAGATCGAACATGGCAAAGTCCCTTATGCATTAGGCAAGGGCGACATCTGGCTCTTGCCCGCAGAGGCGGGAGTGTGTGGCTTTCGGCCAAGCGGAGAAGTGACACTGCTGGAGATTGCGATTCCATGATTGAAAGGAATTAGGGATAGTGCGGAGTTCGTGAAACTCGATGGCGCATTGCGCAGAAGCTCAAATAGGATTACGCAGAAGTTCAGAGTTGGAGATGCATGAAAAAGCTCATTGTGTTTGATCTGGATGGGACACTGGCGCCCAGCAAGTCACCGCTCGATACCGAGATGTCGTCGCTCCTGCATGATCTGCTCGAGGTCGTCAAGGTTGCCGTCATCTCTGGCGGTGCGTGGCTCCAATTTGAAAGACAGGTTATATCCAATCTTCCGCAGGATGGACGGCTAGCAAGCCTGTCTCTTCTCCCTACCTGTGGAACACAATTCTTCCAATACACCGGGCAGTGGAAGAGACTCTATGCAGAAGATTTCACGACAGACGAAAAAGACAAAATCATCAACTCTCTGAACAAAGCGGTGGAGACCGCGGACTTTCCGGCCAGCCAATCCTGGGGAGAGACAATTGAGGACCGGGGAAGCCAGATCACCTATTCAGCGCTGGGCCAGCAAGCTCCCTTGGAAGAAAAAGTGAAGTGGGATGCGGATTTCGCCAAGCGAAAGAAAATCAAAGCAATCCTGGACACTCTTATTCCCGAGTTTTCCGTCCGACTCGGCGGCGCGACATCCATTGACGTCACCAAGCCTGGCATTGACAAGGCATATGGGATCAGGAAGCTGCGAGATATTCTCGGCATTGGGTTGCAAGAGATGATTTACGTTGGGGATGCCCTATTCCCGGGAGGAAACGACTACCCGGCTGAACAGGCAGGTGTCATTTCCATCCCCGTTCGAGGCCCGGATGAAACCAAGCGGGTCATTGAAGCGATCATCGCCTGTCTAGGCGGCGACCAACAAGTGCGATCCTTTGAGTTGGATCGATGAGCGACTTCAGGGTCCGCCGCCTCGGGATGGTTATGGAGCCGGAGTCCGGCAACCCCAACGAAGTCGAAGGTGTCCTGAATCCGGCAGCCGCCCGTGGCCTGGATAAGGAGTTATACCTGTTCCCGCGGCTGGTCGCGAAGGGAAATTACTCGCGCATTGGCATTGCCCGGGTGCGGTTCAATCAAGACGGCGATCCGGAAGGCGTCGAGCGGCTCGGCATCGCGCTCGAACCTCAAGCCGATTATGAACGGCGTCCAGATGGCAGCGGTGGCTGCGAAGATCCCCGCGTCACATATGTCGAGCCGCTCCATCGCTACATCATGTCCTACACCGCCTTTTCTGCCCAAGGCCCAAGGATCGCCTTTGCCGAATCGGAGGATCTTTTCCACTGGAATCGTCTCGGGCTGGCAACTTACGCTCACTGGCACGGCATCGACCTGTGCAATGTCGATGATAAGGATGCGAGCCTCTTCCCTGTCGAGATACCGAACTCTGCTGGGCAACCTGAACTGGGCATGCTCCATCGCCCGCTCTTTCCCGGGACCCGGCCGGAGGAAACCGTCCGCTGGCCAGCAAAGCGTCTGTTGGATCTTGAAAAGGAGAGCATCTGGATCTCTTACTGTAGCGGTGCTATGAAGGACCGGGAAGCATTTCGTCTCCGCAGGTTCACCTCTCATCACCGATTGGCAGCACCCGTGTCGCCCTGGGAGCGGTTAAAAATCGGTTGCGGAACTCCGCCTATCCTAACCAAGCACGGCTGGCTGATCGTCTACCACGGAGTAAGCGAAACGGCGCCAACTGCAGGTCACGGGCACCAACTGTGCTACTCGGCAGGGATAATGGTTCTCTCAGAGCAACATCCACGTGTAATCCGCTTTCGCTCGGTAATGCCGGTGCTGGCGCCGGTGCTGCCGGAGGAACGTGACGGGGTCGTTGCCAATGTCGTGTTTCCCACCGGCATCGATCGTCGTGACGACCTGGGCGCACCCGACCGTTTCGATGTCTATTACGGGATGGCCGACAACCGGATCGGCGCGGCGCGTCTCGACTTACCGGATCATCTGCCAGCCGCAGCAGTTGCAGACCCGCCGCAAGCGAAGGTGTAGATCAATGGAGGATCGTCATCACCTCACCTTCGAGGTCTACGAGGAGGGAAGGATCACACTGGATGAGTATTTGAATCTCGTAGTATTCCACCAAAGGCGACCATTCACGCGTAGTCTGTTTCGGCACTTCATGTTCCAGCATTCGAAACCGTTCCCCTACATGATCGAACTGGTATCGCAGCTCAAACTTCGGATGGGGGGAAAGATTGCCATAGTCAGCAATGAAGGGCGTGAATTGAACGCATACCGGATGCAGAAGTTCAACCTGCATAAATTAGCTGACTACTTCATCTCTTCCTGTTTCGTTCACACCCGCAAACCCGACGTGAACATCTTCAGGCATGCTCTCGACGTAGCCCAGGTGCAGGCCTCGCAGTCGCTCTTCATTGACAATACGCCGATGTTCGTTCAGATCGCTGAAGAACTTGGATTTCAAAGCATTCTTCACATTGACCTCAAGTCCACGCGTACCCTGCTTTCCGAGTTTGGCCTCAGTGTTGCGGAGTGAACGGTAGGATTCGATTCGGCAAGCAAATGATCTACAACCCGCTCAAGAAAGGTTTTCACCGTGAAGAAGACTCGCCGGATACAGCTTGCAAGGGAGATCATTGCCCGTGTCAAAAGAGAGATGCAGGAGCCGCGATTGACGGAGTCAGCCCGCAACGGCATAGGCGCCAAGGCATTACCACTCGCGAGCGAGGCGACAGTGCGCCTGGAAAGACAGTGAAACTGTTGCGTATCGCGCTAAACCGTCAGCAATAGCCGGGGAAACAACCGGGACACGTGACGGACCCTCAACAAACCGCACACAAGTCTGCAAGTGCGCGGATAGGTCCTTCCTGTATCCAACGTAAGCCGGCGAATAACGTGTGCAATTGTGACCCGCATACAGACAGTTGTCCCGTTTACAATCCAGCCGTGACGACTCCAGTCGTAGAAATCGAAAAGCTCTCGCGCCGCTTCGGTACGTTTACGGCGGTCGACTCTCTGACATTGGTGGCCAATGCCGGTGAGGTCTTCGGCTTGCTTGGCTCCAACGGAGCGGGCAAGAGTACCACGATCAAGATGCTCACCACGCTCTTGCCGCCATCTTCGGGCGAGGCACGCGTGGGCGGCTTTTCGATCACCACCCAGCCGGTCCAGGTTCGTCGCGCCATCGGCTATGTACCGCAGGCAGTTTCTGTGGACGGATCGCTTACCGGCTACGAGAACCTGCTCATCTTCGCCAAGCTCTATGACATTCCCCGCGGCGAGCAAGAGGCCCGCATCCGGGAGCAATTGACATTTGTGGACCTGACAGCCGACGCTGGTCGCCTGGTAGGCCATTATTCCGGGGGCATGGTCCGCCGGTTGGAGATTGCCCAGGCTACGCTGCACCGGCCGCACGTACTCTTCCTCGATGAGCCGACCGTCGGGCTTGATCCGATTGCACGGGACGCTGTCTGGAAACACCTGATCGATCTGCGTGATCACTACGGCACCACTCTGTTTTTGACCACCCATTACCTGGAAGATGCCGAGAGCCATTGCGATCGCATAGCGATTATGCACATGGGCAAGCTGGCCGCACTGGGCACCTTGAAGGAACTTGAGGCCTCCCTGGGCATTGGCAGCCACACGCTGGATGAGGTCTTTCTGCATTACGCCGGCACCACTCTCGATTCCGGCGGCAACTTCCGCGAGGTATCGACCGAACGAACGACGGAACAGCGGCTTGGTTAGCCATGACATCATGACCAGTACCTTCATCGATCCGCTGACCAGTTTCATTGACAAGACATTCGTCATTGCCGAATTTGAGCTTCGCAAGCTGCGCCACGATTTCACTGAACTCATTACCCGTGCACTCCAACCCGCGCTGTGGCTGCTCATCTTCGGCCAGGTATTTGCGCGCAGCGGCATGATGCACACCGGCAACATTCCATATCTGAACTTCATTGCTCCCGGCATCCTTGCGCAAAGCGTTCTTTTCGTGGCCATCTTTTACGGGATCAATGTCATCTGGGAACGCGACTTGGGGATCGTTCAAAAGTTCCTTGTCAGTCCAACCCCACGCACCGCGTTGGTGCTTGGAAAGGGCCTTTCTGCCGGCATACGGACTCTGTCCCAAGCCATCGTGGTCTATGGTCTCTCACTGTTGCTTCGAGTCAGGCTAAACTGGAGTCCGCTCGCGCTGCTCAATGTCGTTGTCGTCGTGGTGCTTGCCGCCACGCTGTTCTCGACTTTCTCGCTGATTATCGCCTGCATTGTGAAGACCCGCGAGCGCTTCATGGGAGTTGGTCAGGTACTTACCATGCCGCTGTTTTTCGCCAGTAATGCAATCTATCCAACAACCATCATGCCTGCGTGGCTCAAGGTGATCTCTCACCTCAATCCCCTCACCTACGTCGTCGATTCACTGCGCACTTCCATGCTTGCCGGCAGTGCGAGCAGCTTCGGGCTGGGAATGGACTATGCGGTCATCCTGTTGACAACGATCATTCTGGTCTTGGTCGGCGCTCGCTTGTATCCGCAGCTGGGAGTGTAGAGTCTGGTCCGGGAAGGGATCTCAAGAGATGACAACACCTGATTCGAATCACGCGGTCGAGAAGCCCTCCGCAAAGGTGAACTCCGGCGCTGTCAGCGCTCCAGAGACGCTTCCGGCCCCAGACGAGTCTCAAGTTCCCGCGAAGGCAAAGGAACATAACATTCGCGTCTCCCCTGCTGTCCTCGATGCGGCGGGAAAAGACGGGGATGAGCTGCTTCGCTCCCTGCGCACGGCCTCTGCGGGCCTGACACAAACCGAGGCCGAATTGCGAGCGCGCACAGCGGGGCCGAATGAGGTTGCGCAGGAACGGCAGCGAGGCTGGTTTATCAGTATTCTGATCATCATTCGGAACCCACTGGTCATTTTGCTGGCAATACTGTCGTCGATTTCCTTTGCCACCGGCGATCCGCGTGCTGGAAGCGTCATGGCTGGCATGATCGTGCTGAGCGTCACGCTCCGATTCTTGCAGGAAGCTCGTGCGGGCGCGGCTGCGGCGAAGCTCAAGGCGATGATCCACGTGACTGCCACGGTGGTTCGGGATGGCAAGGCGCAGGAGATTCCGCTTCGCGACCTCGTTCCGGGAGACATCATCAATCTATCCGCTGGAGACATGATTCCAGGCGACGTGCGAGTTCTGTCCGCGAAAGATCTGTTTGTCAGCCAGGGAACGCTGACCGGAGAGTCGCTCCCTGTCGAGAAGTTCCACGATGCAGACCCAGACGCCGCAAACTCACCGGTCGAGCTCAAGAACACATGCTTCATGGGCACCAGCGTTCAAAGCGGCACAGCGACCGCGGTCGTAGTCGTAACCGGAATTCACACCTATCTCGGCACAATGGCCGGTTCCATCACGCAGCAGGGAACGCCGACAAGCTTCGACCAGGGCCTCAGCCGCTTCACATGGCTCATGATTCAGCTCATGGCAGTCATGGTGCCTCTGGTTTTCTTCATCAACGGTTTTACCAAGCACGATTGGAAAGGAGCATTCTTTTTCGCGATGGCCGTGGCCGTTGGCCTGACCCCGGAGATGCTGCCCATGATTGTCTCCGTCTGCCTCGCCAAGGGCGCTCTTGCAATGAGCCGCAAGAAGGTAATCGTGAAGCGTCTCAATGCCATCCAGAACTTCGGCGGAATGGACGTGCTCTGCACCGATAAGACCGGCACACTCACGGAAGATCGGGTCGTCCTGCAGCGGCACTGCAATGTTGCAGGGCGAGAAACAGACGAAGTTCTTCGGGATGGATACCTCATCAGTCATTTTCAGACTGGCTTGAAGAACCTGCTTGATACTGCGATTCTGAACAGTTCCGATTTTCACGAGCAAGCCCTGATTGAGAAGTACAAGAAACTAGACGAGATTCCGTTCGATTTCACTCGGCGCATGATGTCCGTACTTGTCGAGAGCCCTGAAGGCAAGGCCATCCTCCTGACCAAGGGCGCTCCGGAAGAGATCTTTCATCAATGCTCTCAATTTGAGTTGGATGGAAAGTTGTCGCCCATGGACCCCGACCGGATGAAAGGGTTGAAGGACCAATATGCAAGCCTGAGCAATGATGGTTTCCGGGTTTTGGCAGTTGCTGTAAAGGAGTTGCCTGGGAAGAAGTCCTGCGCAAAGGAGGATGAACACGATCTTGTGCTAAAGGGGTATGTCGCCTTCCTCGACCCGCCCAAGCCCACAGCTGCAACCGCAATCGAAGCGCTGCACAAGCATGGCGTGGTAGTAAAGATCCTCACCGGCGACAACGACCTGATTAGCCGCAAAGTGTGCCGCGACGTCGGACTTGTCGCCGACCCCATGTTGCTGGGCGATGAAGTCGAGAAGTTGTCGGACACCGAACTGGCCGAGGCGGCCGAGAAGACAACTCTCTTCGCCCGCCTCTCTCCCGCGCACAAGCAACGAATCGTTCACGTCCTGCGCGGCAAAGGTCACGTTGTGGGATTCCTGGGTGACGGAATCAACGATTCTCCCGCGTTGCGTGCCGCAGACATTGGAATCTCGGTGGATACTGCCGCCGACATCGCAAAAGAGTCGGCCGATCTGATCCTTCTGCAGAAAGACCTGATGGTGCTCGATGGGGGTGTCATCGAGGGCCGGAAGGTTTTCGCCAACATTATCAAGTACATCCGGATGGGAGCCAGTTCGAACTTTGGAAACATGTTCAGCGTACTGGGGGCGAGTGCCTTTCTGCCATTCCTTCCCATGGCCCCGATTCAGATTTTGACAAACAACATGCTCTACGACTTCTCTCAGGTGCCAATTCCCAACGACGCAGTGGACGACGAACAAGTGGCGCGGCCTCGGCCTTGGAAGATTGGTGAGATAAGGCGGTTCATTCTCTGCATAGGGCCCATCAGCTCGATCTTCGACTATACGACCTTCTTTGTCATGCTCTATCTGTTCAAGTGCTGGGATCCATCCCGCGCCCCGCTCTTTCAGACAGGCTGGTTCGTTGAGTCCATCATGACGCAGACGCTCATTATTCATATCATTCGCAC
>OBLU010004459.1_pt1 | contig 12638 bp, 11 predicted proteins | sample 1518681 | NCBI WGS metagenome assembly OBLU01 (sample SAMEA3539304, study PRJEB22396) | soil metagenome | biome: tundra; feature: field; material: soil | place: USA | collected 2010-05 | depth 0.15 m | reverse complement strand
ATTCACTAAAGGCACCGGCGGCACAGGTATCGGCTTGATCGGCGACGCCAATGATGTGTCGCGCGGCGGGCAACTCGTGTTCGGCGGCCGTGATGAGTAGGGCGCCCCGCCAGGTTTCGAGCGACTCACGAACGTGGCCAAGACGTCGGGCCACGTTCTTCGCGTTCTCCGGCGTACTGAGCGGCATCAGTTCGAACACCTGTCGAATCGCGGCCACCGGAGAATTGAGGACCGAAAACGTTCGACGCTCCTCGTCGGCTTCGTACAGTGCGAGTTGAACCGAGAGTCGCTCACGAATCACCGCCGCAGCGATTCGATCGACGTCACCGTGTGCATCGAGCGTCTCGAGGGTCTGAAGATCTCGAACAATCTGCGCCTGATCGCGACGTCGCTTCGCGACCGAGAAGTCCGGCAACAAATGGTCGTAACCGGGAATGCCCGCCTCGGTCGCGAAGAGGGGATCGCTCTTGGCGAGTCGATCGACGATTTCGTCGGCGAGGGTGAAGATTGCCGACTGGGAAGATTGCTCGGACATAAGGGATCCTTTGAATAACGCGATTACCCGCGAAATCGAAATTTACACCGTGGCTCGATGGCGGTACTCTTGCGCGCCGCGGCGTTGCAAACGGCGCGTCATCCGTGTTATCACCGTGATCATCTGGCTGGACTCTTCAGTCTCAGGCGTCCTCAACTGACATGAACCAGTGCTCGTTGACGTTGAGCGTGCAGTCGGGATCGTCGGAGCACACGTGCGTGTCGTCGTCCATCACAATCGCGGTGCCGTGGCAGTGCTGAAGGTGGTCATCGCACATCGTGCACAGAACAACTGGTGACGTGTATTGCAGCGGTAGTGACATGATTCCAACCTAAATCGGTGCTGTGACATGCGAGAAGACGCACGAAAATCACCCGCAGCCATTGAAGTTGCAAGTTTATTGTGAATCAATTGATACCGATGGTAAATTTCCTCAGTCGGTCTCTTACGCATTCGTAGAGGAGAAACAACATGGCGCGCGCGACATGGTCAGGATTTTTGAGCTTCGGATTGGTGAGCGTCCCCGTCGGCCTGTTTAGCGCCACGTCGGATCAGACGATTCACTTCAATCAGCTCCACAAGGACACCTCGCATCGCGTCCGCTATAAGAAGGTCGATGAAGAGACGGGTGAAGAACTTTCGACCGAAGACATCGTGAACGGCTATCCCCTCGGCGGCGGCGAGTACGTCGTCGTCACGCGCGAAGAGATGGCCGAAGCGGCCCCCGGCAAGTCCGAACTCATCGAGATCCAGGACTTCGTCGACCTAGAAAAGATTGACCCGATCTTCTTTCGTCAGTCCTACTATCTGGCGCCGAAGGGGAAGGGTGCCGACCGCGCGTACGCGCTTTTGTTGCAGGCCATGCTCGAAACGAAGAAGGTGGGCATCGCGACGCTCGTCTTGCGCGACAAGGAGCATCTCGTCGCCATTCGTCCGGCCGAGAAGGTGCTCATGCTCGAAACGATGTTCTTCGAGGACGAGATTCGAGACCCCGAAGAAGAACTCGATAGCCTGCCGCCTGTCGGCAACGCGAACGCGCGCGAACTGTTCGTCGCGAAGAAGCTGGTCGACTCGTTGACCGACGAGTGGGACCCGAGCCGCTACAAGAACACCTATCGTCAACGGGTCGAAGAGCTCGTCGAGCAAAAGCGCGCGGGTCACGCCGTCGTCCACGGCGCCGAGGATCGACCAAAGTCGAACGTCATTGACCTCATGGCGGCGTTGCAGGCGTCGATCGATCGCTCGGCGAAGCGGCCCGCTCGGGCCGCCGCCAAGGTGACCGCGTCGTCCAAGAGCGCGAGTTTGAAGGTCGCGGATCATCGTGAACGACAGGGACTCGAGGCGATGACCAAGGCCGATCTCCTCGAACGCGCGAAGCGACTGAAGATCGAGGCGAGTTCAAAGATGACCAAAGCCGAACTCGTTCGCGCGGTGAATGAAGCCAAGAACGCCAAGAAGAAATAAGGCTGACAAGTTTCATGGCTCGCGCCGATGGCACTCGAGCGACGCGCCCCGCGAAGCTCTCCACCTACCGGGCGAAAAGGGATCCGCAGAGAACTCCTGAGCCCATGGGAGGGACGGCGAAGTCCCACGCCAAGAAGAAGTCGCGACTCCCGACGTTCGTCATCCAAGAGCACCACGCCCGGGCACTGCATTGGGACTTTCGCTTAGAACGAGACGGCGTCTTGGTTTCTTGGGCACTCCCAAAAGGTCTCCCCATGGACCCCGACACCAATCACCTGGCCGTCCACGTCGAAGATCACCCGCTCGACTACGGAAAGTTCGAGGGGACCATTCCCAAGGGTGAGTACGGCGCGGGTCAGGTCACCATCTGGGATCACGGCACCTACGACACCGAGAAGTGGCGAGACAACGAGGTCATGGTCGTACTCCACGGGACTCGCGCTTCCGGACGCTACGTCCTCTTTCCCACCGGTGACAAAAATTGGCTGATCCATCGAATGGACCCCGCCCCCAAGGACTTCGAAGACATGCCCCAACACTTGAAGCCCATGCTGGCGATGGCCGGTGATTTGCCGAAGAAGGACGCTGGCTGGGCCTACGAGTTCAAGTGGGACGGTGTCCGCGCAATCCTCTACGTGGACGGGGGCCGGGTACGGGCGTTCACTCGCAACGACAAGAGTCTCCTTTCGACCTTTCCCGAACTGCGCAACATTGGACTGCACTTGGGTTCGCGCTCCGCGATACTCGACGGAGAGATCGTGGCCTTGGACCAGAACAATCGCCCGAACTTCTCGACGCTCTCGAAGCGACTGCACGTCACGTCGAAGTCGGCGATCGAGAAACTGAAGTCCTCAGCACCCGCGAGTTTCTTCGCGTTCGATCTGCTCTACCTCGAGGGCCGCTCACTCGCCGAGCTCCCCTACGACGAGCGTCGCTCGGCGCTCGACTCACTCCACCTGCAAGGCGAGACGTTCGCGACGCCGCCGTCGATCATCAATACGGCCGGCTCGAAGGTGATCGACATCGCTCGAGAGCGCGGACTCGAAGGCGTCGTCATCAAACGTCGCAGCTCTCGTTACTCTCCGGGATCGCGCAGTGGCGATTGGATCAAGGTGAAGAACTTCCGCACCCAAGAAGTTGTCATCGGCGGATGGACCGAGGGCAAGGGCGAGCGCGATGGCAGTCTGGGCGCGCTGCTGCTGGGCATTCCCTCCCACGAGGGCCTCACCTACGTGGGCAAGGTGGGAACCGGCTTCACCGCCCCCGCGCGCGCCGAGCTACTGCGTCGGTTGGCACCACTGGCGCGAAAGTCGACACCGTTCTCGGCACCGCTCAGTCGCTCAGAAACGGCGCTCGCGCATTTTGTTCGCCCCACCATCGTGGGTGAGGTCCAGTTCGCGGAATGGACGAACGACGGGAATCTGCGTCAACCGTCCTGGCGCGGACTCCGGTCGGACAAGAACGCCAACGAGGTGGTCCGTGAGTCCTGAGCGAGTACTCACCGAAATTGACGGGCGCGAACTGTCGTTGTCGAACCTCGACAAGGTCATGTACCCCGACACCGGTTTCATGAAGAGTCAGGTGCTCGACTACTACGCGCGGACCGCCGACGTCATGTTGCCGCATCTAAAAAATCGACCCACCACCCTTCGCCGATTCCCCCACGGGGTCGAGGGGATGTCCTTCTACGAAAAACACGCACCCGACAACCAACCGGACTGGATCGGCACGATCGAAGTGCCCTCGAAAAATGGTGAACACGACCCGATCGCGTACACCGCCGTGAGTGACCGACCAACGCTGTTGTGGTGCGCCAATCTCGCGGCTATCGAGTTCCACGTGCCGCTCTGGCACGTCGCCAAGGGCAAACCGATACCCGCGCCGCCGGACTATCTCGTGTTCGACCTCGACCCCGGCCCTGGCACTACGATCGCCGAATGCTGTCGCGTCGCCCAGTGGGTGGGGGATCGACTCGGTCGCGACTCACTCTTCGCGAAGACCAGTGGGTCGAAGGGTCTGCAGCTCTACACGCGCGTGCAACGCACGACCTGGGAACGACTGAGCGAGCGGGCGCACGAGATCGCTCAAGCAATCGAACGAGATCATCGCAACGACGTCGTTTCCACGATGCGAAAGGATCTGCGTAACGGCAAGGTCCTCATCGACTGGAGTCAGAACAATTCCTCGAAGACCACCGTGGCCGCGTACTCGCTGCGCGCGCGCCCGGAACCGACGGTGTCGACACCCGTGTCGTGGACCGAGGTCGACAAATGTGCGAAGTCCGGCAATCCCGCGACGCTGCGTTTTGAAACGAAGGACGTGCTGAAACGAATCGAGAAGTACGGCGACCTGATGGCGCCACTCGTTACGACGAAGTCGCGCGCGAAGTCAAAGATCTAAAAATTATTCTCGCTTGGAGAGCGCAACGAACACCTGGTGGCGTGTTGCACAGACTTCCGGGAGACCTGCGCCGGGGATTGATCGCCAACCCCACGGCTGGTCCAACGAGGGCTCGCCGAAGGGATTGGCACTTCATTCCTTCGGTCGGGGGTTGGTGCGCAATTAAAAGGAGCCAAATACCAGGAAAACGGCGCTGCGCCCGATAGCGTTCATTCGCGACGGGTACTCAGAGGACATGCCTATGTTCATGAAGCGAGCGAAGTCAGTACTGTCGTTCATCTTTTTCGTCACAACGGCAGTGGCGATGATCCCGGCCGTGGCAGGCGCTACTGGGGTGACCCTCCTCACGGACACGTTCACTAACACCACGCTGGCGAACCCGTCGTTGTGGTCGCTTCCCGCGGGCAGCAGCGGAGTATGCCTGACAGCGGGTACCAACATGTCGCTGACACCGGTCCCCGACTGCCAGAGTTCGGGCGGTGACGCCAACGGTTTCGGTGCGCTGCGATTGACGAACAACGCCGGCGACCAAGTGGGAACGATTTTTAGCAACGTTACGCTGCCGACCGCGGACGGGCTGGACGTTACGTGGGACTCGTATCAGTACAACGGGACCGGAGCCGACGGCATCTCCTTTGACTTCGCGGCCGCCAACCCGGCCAACCCGGCGCCTCCCACGACCACCGGTCCCAATGGTGGTTCGCTCGGTTACGTCACCGACGGTGGGAACCCCGGCATGCCCAACGGTTATCTCGGTTTTGGCGCCGACGTATACGGGAACTTCGAGAACACATCGTTCGGTGGTAGCACCTGCACCCCGTCGTCTGTCGCGAAGCCGGAATCGATGGGCGTTCGCGGCCCGGGCAACGGCACCACCGGATACTGCCTGCTCGGACAGAACAACCTCGCCTCTCCGCTCACCCTCGACTCCAAGTCCGCGACCTCGCGCACGGGGCTGGCGGTTCCCGAGGAGGTCGTCATCAACACCACCGGCTCCGCCGTAACCGCCAGTGCCTCGAACATCTCGGTGCCCGCCGGCGACTACTTGTTCGCCACCAAACCCCTCAGCGGCGGCCTCGCGGGTGGCACGTGGGAGCCGATCATTGGTGTTCTCCCCACCGACCCGGTCGGCGTGAACGCCGGGTGGCTAGGCACCAACGGGATTCCCCAGGCGCTCGCTTTCGGGTGGGCGGCGTCGACCGGTGGTAGCAACGAGTTCCACGACATCAACAACCTGGTGGCGACGAGTCTGCAGGTTGGACCAATCCTGTCGCTTACCAACACCGACAGCGGTAGCGGCGTCCTGTTAACGAACTCCAGCGACACCGTGACTCTCACCCCCGGCGTCTCGGCTTCGAGCACAGTGAACGAAACGGACACGGTTACCGTCACCGATACATTGCCGGCCGGGCTGACCCCCTCCTCGGCGTCTGGCACCGGTTGGACTTGCTCGGTCGCGGGCCACAACGTGTCCTGCACATTGCCGGCCGGTAATGTCGCGCCGGGCGCATCCTTCGCGGCGATCACCATTGACGTGACCGCCTCGGCGACGCCTGGCCCATTCGCCAATACTGCCAGTGTCAGCTCAACGGACGGCGCCCCTGCCTCGGCCACCGATTCGGGAGTCATTGATGCTCTACCCGCCCAGGTGATCACCTTCACCAACACGCCGCCCTCGCCGCTCTACGTGAACGGCACCTACACGGTCACCACCAACGGCGGGGGCGCCTCGGGCAACCCGGTCGTGCTCTCGGTCGACGGATCGTCGACCTCGGACTGCACGATCAACGCCGCGACCGGCGTGGTGACGCTCACGGCCCCGGCCGGCACGTGCGTGATCGACGCCAACCAGGCCGGCAGCGCCGCTTACAGCGCCGCGGCCCAGGTCCGGCAGTCGGTGACCTCGCGTAACGCGAACATCAGTCTCGTTGTGCATTACGCGAACAACTCGTGCGTCCTAACCGCGTGGTCGAGAAAGCACCTTCACTCGCTGGCCCTAGCCATCAAGAGCGACCGGCTGACTTTGGTAGTGCTCAGTGGCTTCGCGAGCTCCACCGGGACTGTCGCCAGGAACAATGTGCTCGGCATGGAGCGCGCTAGGGTACCGGCCTCGCTGCTGAAGAGCTATCTCAAGGCACTGCACGTTCGTCATGTAACGCTGCGCATGATGGGCTACGGGGCGTCGAAGTTCGTCACGAAGCCGACCAGTGCGGCAGCGAACCGTCGCACGGAGATCATGGCCAGCTGAGTGGACCAGTAGCGATGTAAGCAAGCCGGTTGGCCGCGAAAACCCACTTAAGTGTGGTGCATTCAGGTGTGTGCGAACACGTGACCTTCGAGCATTACATCGCCCCTCTACTTGTCCGAACGTTTATCCGAACGATTGAGGGGCATTCGTCAGAATCCCTCGTGGTGGGGGATTTCTGATAAAAGGAAAGCCCAGTAAATCAACGGGCTTCTGAAGCCGAAAAAGAGGACAATTCAAATGCCTGACCAAACTAACTGAAAGTGCTCACCACCAATTGGACGTGGCTTCACCGTTAAATTGATCTCCTCTGATCTACAACCGTCACACGCGTATGTGATATTCGGCATGTGGCACACTGTTGCCTACATGGAAGACTTCAACGCCGAAACTGATGAGGATAACGGTTACGCCAAGCCGGCGGGTCCCGTGTGGCGCTATGTGGGTGGGCTGATCGGATTTGTGGTGGCCATGAGCCTTTTTTGGTATCTAGTCAGCCACCACTAGGTCAGATCGAGCAACGTACCGTCGACGCCAGGCGACCGACGCGCCCGGCCATAGGAGACGGCAAGCTCTCCGACCAAGAAACCTCTGACTAGGGCGGGACTACTGACTCCTGCGGGTTCCCGTTCGAGCCCATCCGTATTTATCCGAACGATTATCCGAACGATTCGGGCTCATTTATCCGAATGCCCGCGTGGTGGGGCTAGTAAGAATCGAACTTACGACCTCGTCATTATCAGTGACGCGCTCTAACCGACTGAGCTATAGCCCCGCAGGGGTACCAATCTAGCCGACGGTCACGTCGAACTTAGATGCTCGAAGGGTCCCACACTCGGGCCGCGATGGACTGACTAGCCGTGGCGAGGAGCGTTCCCGATTCACTCCACATAAACGCCGTGCCCTGCGCGAAGCCACCGGACAATGCGTGCATGTGAATCTCGGTGAGCACCCAATCAGTCGGTTCGAGCGTGACGATGCGAATCGTGTTGTCGAGGCTCCGACCCATCGTGGAAAAACCCAGCGGTTGAGAAAGTCCGCCAGCGACGTAGTCCCCGAAGATGGCGAGCGTCGCTGCAGACAAATCAAAGTGCCCCGGCACGCGCGACCAGAGCGCCGAGACGGGCGATCCGGGCGTGCCGTCAATTTGTTCGAACGGACGACCGAGTGCAATTCGGGCGTCGAGGTGGTGAAAAATCGAGCGGCTGAATCGCTCCGGCATGATGCGTTCGCGACACTCTTCCGGCGACTTCACTGTGGGCATGGTGACCCACGGCGTCGGGGCGGTGAGATCCCCCGTGCCGAAAGCGCCGTTAACGGTCAATATCTCTCGATCCTCGGCGAAAGTGGTGGCGCGCGCCTGGGTCACGTGCCCGCCGACGACCGCGAGGTCGGTCTTCACGGTGACCGTTGCGCCGAGCGGAGCGTAGGAGAGATATTGGGCCGTCGCCCAGATCGTCGGACGCTCGCTGGCCTCTTCGAGCGCCACCAGGGCCGACGCCAGTCCGCACCCACCGAAGAGGAAGTTGCCCGGTGTGATGACCCGTTCGGTCACTTCGAAGGACCACGTCGCCTCACCGGTTCGATCCATACCAAGAAAAGTCCGCGCGTCCACGAACGCCGAGGTTAACGCAGCGTCGCGACCGATCTGATGGAACGTCAATCGCGACGTGGAACGGCAGCGGGCAGACTTGCGCCGTGATCGATCCGCGTTTTGTCTACCTCGCCGCGGCGCTCTCGCTCGTGGGTGCCTTCGGCTACATCCGCGATACGTTGCGCGGCGACCCGTCGCCGAACCGGGTGACCTGGTCGCTCTGGGGTGTCGAAGGGGTGCTGGCCTTTTGTGTGGAGGTGCAACAACACGTAGGTCTCGCGGCGTTGATGACGTTGATGCTCGGCCTCGTTCCCTGCGCGGTCGTCGTCGCGTCGTTTCGAAATCCCCATGGGGTCTGGAAGCTCGGCGCCTTCGACTACCTCTGCGGCGCGGTGTCGATCGGCGGGTTGGTCTTTTGGGAGTTCGTCAACGAGTCCACGGTCGCGCTGGTCTCCTTCGTCGCGGCCGATCAGATGGCCGCGCTTCCCACGATTCGAAAGTCGTGGCTCGCGTCAACGACCGAGTCGCCGCGACTGTTCTTCTTGGGATCGACGAACTGTGCGATCACGCTGCTGACCCTCACGAGGTTGACCACGGCCGGGGTGCTCTTCCCCGGCTGTATCTTGGTGGCGGACCTGATTGTGGGCCTGCTCATCGTGAGCAACGCTGGACCGCGACTGCGCGGCGAACGCTACAGCACACCGAAACCGAAGATGGCGTGACCATGGATACGACTGCACCACTGACTCCGGATGAGAGTAAGACCCGCGGCCAGGCACAGCGCGAGGCGGCGCCTCGCGGCGCGATGGCGAAAGTGAGCGAACGACCGGCCGACTACGACCCGGTGTCTCGCCTGATATGGCAAGGTGAGTCCCGCCAGCCCGACCTGCTGTCGCTGCGCTACTCGCGCATGCTCGTCGACCCGTTGTCCTTTTATCGAGGCAACGCGCTGTTAATGGCAGAAGACTTGGTGAGAGAATCGAATTCGTCACTCGAAGTGCAAATTTGCGGCGACGCGCATCTCGCGAATTTCAATCTGTTCTCTTCGCCTGAGCGCCGTCTGGTCTTCGACGTGAACGACTTCGACGAGACGGACCAGGGCCCGTTCGAATGGGATCTCAAGCGCCTCGTCACGTCGCTCGCCGTCGCCTCTTCGCACCTGGGCCATAGTGACGCCCAACAGGAACGCATCGCACGCACCGCGGCGCAGGAGTATCGACTGTCGATTCGTCGATTCGCCGGAGAGGACCGGCTGGCCACGTGGTACTCGACGTCGGACATTGACGCCGTCGTGACTGACCTCGGCGGTTTCTTCACCGAGAATGCGATTCATCGGATAGACCATGTCGTCGCCTTCGCTAGTGGTCGTGATACTCGAAAGGCGTTCGCCAAACTGATGGTCGACGACAAAGACGGTCCGCGAATCGTCAATCGACCACCGCTCCTCGTTCCCCTTGAAGACCTCCACGAGAGCGGGTATTTGACGACCGGCGACCTCAAGCGTCTCATCGCGGGCTACACACGTACCTTGAGCCACGACCGCCAAGTGCTCCTCTCACAGTTCACACCGGTCGACGCCGCGCGCAAAGTCGTCGGCGTCGGCTCGGTCGGCACCGAATGCTACGTAGTGCTCCTCCTGGGTCGAGACGAATTTGACCCATTCTTCTTGCAAGTGAAGCAGGCCGGGGCGTCCGTTATCGCGACGGCGACCTCGCGCGAGTCGGTGATGCCCGCGGGGGAGCGTGTTGTCCAAGGCCAGCGACTGATGCAGGCGACCCCCGACGTGTTCTTGGGCTGGCACTCGGTTAAGAAGGGCGGTTCGACCCGGCACTATTACGTTCGCCAGCTCTACGACAACAAGGCGGCGATCGCTATTGACCGACTCGACGAATCTCTGCTCGTTACCTACGGTCGACTTTGTGCGTGGACGCTGGCGAGAGCCCACGCCCGAGGGGGACGTGGCGGCGAGATTGCGGGCTACCTGGGCAAGTCCGACGTGGCTGACGACGCGTTCGCCGAGTTCGCGATGGCCTACCGAGATCGAACGCTGAGTGATTTCGCGGCACTCAAGAGCGCCGTGAAGGAAGGTCGCGTTACGTTAGCGACGTGACCTCGTTGTTGCCCTTTCGTTGGCACATCGCTGACGTTCTCCTCATCGTCGCGGTGGGCGTCGGTCACCATATTGTCGTTACCTCGAAGCGCGAACGGCGTCTCGCGGCGGGCGCGCTCTTCGCGCTGCTGGTCGTCACCGTCTGGCCCATGGGGGACCTGGCCTCGTCCGTGTCGCTGACGGCGGCCACCGTGCAACGACTGGTCATCATGGTGTTGGTCGCGCCGCTGTTGTTGATGGCGACGCCGACCACCGTGCTCGCACGGCTGACTCGACCGCGACCGATTGACTGGGTGACCCGAGTACTCGCGCATCCGGGAGTGGCGATGTTCGTTGTCACGGTGGTGGGCACCTTGACGCTGTCAACGCCGGTCGTCGACTGGGGAGCTCGTTCGACAATTGCGCGCGGCGTGGTGCTCGTTGTTGTCATGTTCGTGGGGCTCGTGCTCTGGATACCGGCGCTGGGCGTTCTGCCCGGGGTCAAACGACTCTCGCCCGTCGCGCGCGCCGGTTACGTGTTCGCGTCCTCGCTGGTCGTGACGAGTCTCTCGTTCGTGTGGATCTTCTCGCGGCACTCGCTCTATCCGGCCTTGCACCATCAGCACGCCCTCTTACACATGACGCCGCTCTTCGACCAGCAGCTCGCGGGGTTCGTCGCCAAATTTTGTTGTTACGCACCTATGTGGGCGGTCGCCTTCACGATCTTCTCGCGCGCCGAAGAGCAGGGCGCGTCCACCGAAGAGACACCGTTGCACTGGGCCGACGTCGAACGACAGTTGCTGCGCGTCGATCGTCAACGCGAGCGAGCCCTCCGTCGTCATCAATCGCAATAGGGACTCTTGGTAGGCTGAAGGCCCCGGGGACGTAGCTCAGTTGGTAGAGCGCGGGCTTTGCAAGCCTGAGGTCGTGGGTTCGATCCCCATCGTCTCCACTCCTCAGGAAACCCGATCGCACGGATTAACGGAAGTAGTGGCCTTCGGACAGGTCCTCAAGCAGACCCTGATGCGTGGGCTCCCAGCCGAGTAGAGACCGCGTGATGGTATTTGACGCGGTGGCGTCGGCGCTGAAGAAGCGGCCCATCCGCCCGAAATGTTCATTGGCGTCCTCGCTCGACACGGATATGACGGGAACGCCGAGCTCGGCGCCGATGGCCTCGGCGATCGCTCTCGTGGCAATGCCCGGCTCGGCGACCGCGTGGACCGAGGATCCGGCCGGAGCACCTTCAAGGGCGAGGCGCACGAGGCGCGCGGCGTCGAGCCGATGGACGGCCGACCAACAGTTGGTGCCGTTATCGATGTAGCCCGAGGTGCCCTTCGCGCGCGCGATGGCCACGAGGGTGGCGATGAAACCGTGGTCGCCATCGCCGTGGACGGTCGGGGCGAACCGCACGCACGATGATCGAACACCATGTTCAGCCAGCGACAACACCCACTGCACGTTGGCCGTACGCGGATGGACGCCCAGGTTCGGCTCGTCGTTCTCGGTCGCGACGCGTCCCGGGGCGAGTCCGAGCACCCCTCCGGCGACGACGAACGGTCGGTCGCTGTGCTTTAGGACTGAGCCCATGGCTTCGATGGCGCTGCGGTCGGTCCTCGCGGCCGATTCCATCTGGGAAAAGTCGTGGTTATAGCCGAGGTGGACGACGCCGTCACATTGAGCGGCGCCCTCGCGAAGACTCGCCGGGTCGTCGAGCGATCCGCGAAAAACCTCGGCTCCGGCCGCGATGATCGCGGCGGCCGAGTCGTCGGACCGGGCGAGCCCGAGGACCTCGTGGCCAGCACCGAGGAGTTCGGGAACTACTGCCGAGCCGATCCAGCCCGATGCTCCGGTTACGAATACGCGCATGTGTTGTTCTCCTTGTATTTGTTGACTTCAACGCATAGATACGCGTCATAATGTCAGTTACTGTCATCACTATAGCGATGATGTCAGCGACTGTCAACAGGGGGTAGAGTTTCCCAATGGTGCGTTGGGAACCGGACAGTCGAGGGAGGCTCGCCCAGGCGGCCATGATCCTCTACGGCGAGCAAGGTTTCGATCGGACCACGGTCGCCGAGATCTCTGAGCGCGCCGGATTGACCGAACGCACATTCTTCCGCCACTTCGCCGACAAGCGCGAAGTCCTCTTCTTCGGTGCGCAGGCGCTTCAGGAACTTCTGGTCAACACGGTCGTGAACGCCCCGGCGTCGACGACACCCATCGAAGCGGTCACGCGTGCCTTGGAGGCCGCCGGAGCCCTGTTCGGAGAACGCCGGGAGTATTCGCTGCAGCGCCAGCGCATCATCAATGG
>OBLU010004458.1_pt1 | contig 12640 bp, 14 predicted proteins | sample 1518681 | NCBI WGS metagenome assembly OBLU01 (sample SAMEA3539304, study PRJEB22396) | soil metagenome | biome: tundra; feature: field; material: soil | place: USA | collected 2010-05 | depth 0.15 m | reverse complement strand
AGAAGCGCCAGGCGCTGCTGCCCCTGCGAGCCGTAGGACCTGAGATCACGACCGCCGCGGGCCAGCGCGACATCGTCGCGGTGCGGCCCGTGGCCTGTGAAGCCTCGCTCGAGATCGCTATCCAGACGCCTGGCGAGCTCATCGGCGAGCTGATCGGCGTCAACCGCGTGCGAGCGCGGACGGTATGAGATGGTCACTGTGCCGTCGAGTCCCAGCTCGGCGTTCAGACTCACAAACGAGTCAGCCAGCGCCTCGATCGCCGTGCGACGATCGGCCATCAAAGCAATCCCGTGACGCGCCAGTTCGGCATCCCAGCTGGCCAGCCAGTCTCGCCTGGCGACGCCCGAACGGATGCGCGCGATCAGGGCGTTGCGCTGGGCCAGAGCCTGGGCATACAAGCGTCGCGTCGCTACGCGCGCAGGCCAAAGGGCCGCAACGAAATGATCCAGATGTGCGCGCCGGAGCGCCGGAGGACCCTTGACCAGTTCCAGTCGGTCAGGCAGGAAGACGCTGACAAGGGGTCGCTGCTCGACATCGAGCATCCGGTCCACGGAGGCTCCATCCACGCGCATCCGCTTGGGTTCCCCCGGCACGAATCCCACCGCTAGCTCGTGCATCCCATCAGTCCCCTCTGCCGCGATCACCACGCGTGCCGCAGCGGCGCCGAAGCGGACCACCTCACGCTCGTTGCTGGTTCGGCATGAGTGGGCCGTACACCCGAAGTAGATCGCCTCGAGCAGGTTCGTCTTGCCGGCTCCATTGGGACCGGTGATCACCGTCAGCCCTGGTCCGAACTCAGCCTTGAACTGCTCATAACAGCGGAAGTCGCGCAGGCTGACGCATCGCACGAGCACTAGCCGACCAGCGCTCCGGGCACGCTGCCTGCTGAGCGCCGGCGACTCATGTTCATCGTCGCGTTAGACGTTCAGCCGGATCGGCATGATCAAATACTGAAAGCGGCTCTCGTCGGCCGCCTCGATCAACCCCGGCCGCAAAGGGCTGATCAGCTTCAGGAGCACGTCACCGTCCTCGATCGCCTCCACTCCCGCTCGCAGGAACTCGGGATTGAAGCCGATCTCCAGCGGCTCCCCCTGAAAGGCCACCGGGAGCGACTCGCGCGCCTCGCCAACGTCCGGAGTCTGTGCCGAGACCGTCAGCTCGCCGGGTGTGAAGGCCAAGCGCAAAGGGGCGTTCTTCTGGGCTAGGAGACTGACTCGGCGAACGACGTCCGTTAGTTCGCTCCCGGCGATCCGCAGCTCGTGCTCAAAGCTCTCAGGGAGCAACTGACGGTAATTCGGGAATTGACCATCGATCAACCGGGAGGACAGGATCACGCGCCCGAGCGTGAACAGGACCTGGTTCTGGCGAACGCTGACGTTGAGCCGTTCCTCTCCCGCATGCGTGACGAGGCGCGCCAGTTCTTGCAAGGCGCGCGCTGGGACATTGACCTCGAAGGCGGCCGACAGCGGAGCCTCCAGTGTGGTCTCCTTAACGCTCAGCCGGTAGGAGTCAGTCGCCACCATCCGCAATTCGCGATCTGAAGCCGATACGAGTACCCCGGTCAGGACGGGCCTGGTCTCATCACGTGAGGCCGATCCGGCGACCTTCAGCGCCGTCGAGATGAAGGCATCGGCCGGAAGTTCGACAGCGGCATCCGCATCCGGCTCTGGGAAGGGCGGGAAATCCTCGGTCCGCAAAGTCCGGATGTGGAATGTGGCGTTGCCAGAAACCAGCTCAACATCCCCTTCTGAGGGTCTTTGCTCCAGCGAGACCTGATTAGCCGGAAGCGAGCGAACCACATCCAAGAGCAGCCGGGCCGGCAGCACGACGACACCTTCGCGAACCACGTCGGCTTGCAAGGGGACACGAAGCCCAACGTCCATGTCAGTAGCGCGAAGCTCGCATCCAGAGACGGTGGCGGCCAGTTGTACGCCCGACAGAGCCTGGATGGCGCTACGGGTGGAGGCGACGCGGCTAACGGTCTGCAACTGACCGAGCAGGACGTCGCGCTCGAGTGAGATCTTCACGATGAATACCTCAGAAGGAAGGTAGAAGTCATAGAGCGAATAGAAGCTGTGGAGAAGTGCGCGATCACATGCAGTTAGCGGGAAAGTTCTCGCACGAGAGCGACGTACAAGTCTGTCAACAGTTGCGGTCGGCTTGACGTTTGTTGATCGCCTCGGTCAATTCGGCGATGTCTAGCGCCAGATCTTGATCCTGGGCCAGGCGATCCGAGACGCGCTTGCAAGCATGTAGGACGGTTGCGTGGTTGCGACCGCCGAAAGCCTCCCCGATGGCCTGCAGAGACTGATCGGTCAGGTCCCGTGAGAGCTGGATGGCTAGTTGGCGCGGCCACGCTATCCGGGCGGTTCGGCTGGCGGAAACGAGTTCCTTGACCGACAGCTGGTAACGAGCGGCGACGACCGACTGGACGTGGGCAATTGAGATCGTCATCGGCTTGCCGGTCGGATACATCGAGTCCAGTGCCCGTCCGGCCAGCGGCCGATCGATGGGCTGCTGGGTAAGCGAGTGGTAGGCCACGACACGGATTAGGGCACCTTCGAGCGCCCGGACGTTTGTGGTGACGCGTTCGGCGATCAGTTCCAGCACCTCCTGATCGACGATCTCGATTTCGTCAAGCGCGATGCGCTTGCGGAGGATCGCGACTCTGGTGGCGTGATCGGGAGGACTGATGTCGGCGACCAGACCCGACTCGAATCGCTCCCGCAGTCGTTCCTCCACCGAAACGAGCGCACGCGGCAGGCGATCGCAGGTCAGGACCAACTGGCGCCCGTTCTCGTACAGCGCATTGAAGGTGTGGAAGAACTCCTCCTCGGTCCTGGCCTTGCTGGCTAGGAACTGAACGTCGTCGATCAGCAGGACGTCCGCATCTCGGTAGGCCCGTTTGAAGGGAGCTAGCGACCTGGACCCCAGGGCGCTCAGGAAGTGGTTCGTGAACGCTTCGGCAGTGGTGTATCTGACCGTTGCGCCACCACCAAAGGCGAGCACGTAGTTGCCGATCGCGTGCAGCAGGTGCGTCTTGCCGAGCCCTGGCGGGGCGTGGAGGAACAGGGGGTTGTACGCCTGTCCGGGGAGTTCGGCAACCGCCAGCGCCGCCGCGTGGGCGAGCTGGTTGCTCTTGCCCATGATGAACTGGTCAAAGCTGTAGCGCGGGTTGAAGCTTCCCTCCGGGACCAGGGGCCTGCCCGGCCTGTCGTTGCGACCGCCATCCTTGCCCTGTTCGACAGTGAATCTGACTTGCGTATCGGGTCCCAGGATTGCTTGCGCGCACTTCTGCACGATATGGCCGAAGCGGTTTGACACCCACGATTCGATCGTCGCCGGGGCCTTGAGGATCAGCAGGTTGCCCTCCAGGCCTTGCGGCTGGAGGGGCGCGAGCCAGATGTCGTAGGTCGTCTCCCCGACGATGCGTTTGAGCTCGGAGCAGATCGTGCGCCACGCGGGCGCGAGTTCGGTTTGCGCAGGCGGCTCCAAGCACTCCTCCCGGGGGAGCGGCGACAGAAACATTCGTGAGGTCCCGGACGAAAGCCGCTCGGGGTGGGCGAATATACCAGCGCTGATCTGGCTTCAGACGGTCTTTTCCGGGGCGTTGACGCAAAGCGCGGGAAAAAGCGAATCTGGAGCGAAACGAGCTTGGGATGCGGATCGCGATCGGCCTCATGGGTTGCGCTCTGGGCGTTCTTGCAGCGTGCGTATACTGGAGCCGTCCCCGTCTGGGGATTGACGCCATGAAACGCACCTACCAGCCAAAGAAGCGCAAGCGCGCGCGCACTCACGGTTTCCGCGCCCGGATGCGCACGCGTGCGGGGCGCCTGACGCTCAAGCGACGGCGCGCCAAGGGCCGCAAGCGCCTGACGGTCTAATGGGCGATGCCCGCAGCGCTCGGCCACGGGCGGGGCGTTCGAGACTCTCGCGCAGCGCCGAGTTCGACCGAGTCTTTCGCCAAGGAAGGTCACATGCGGGACGGGAATTGGTTCTTTACGTCTTCCCGCGCGGCGGCGATGAGCCTGCGCGGCTGGGACTGTCGGTATCCCGCAAGGTCGGAGGCGCGGTTGAACGCAACCGCGTCAAGCGCTTGCTGCGGGAGGCGTTTGCGCAGGAGGTCGGGCGCCTGCAGCCTGGAACCGATCTGGTCGTCGTGGCCCGGCAGGGCGCCAGGGAGCTCGCCGAACGAGAGTCGCTGGCAGGTATCCGTCGGGCCCTGGCGGAGTTGATCGACCGAGTTGCTGCGCCTGCGCCTGGCTCTACGCCGTCTGAGGTAGATCAAGCGCCTATGCGCCCCTCCGGCGAGGTGGCCAGTTGAGGGCCCCGCGAGTACTTCTGCTGGCGCCGCTGCGGCTCTATCAACGGATCTTCTCGCCGGCGCTGGGCGCTCGCTGCAAGTACTACCCCTCGTGTTCGGAGTACGCGGCGCAGGCGATCGAGAGATTCGGCATACTGCGCGGGCTCGTTCTCGCCGGGTGGCGGCTGCTTCGCTGTAACCCTTGGAGTCACGGAGGATTTGATCCGGTCGAGGACCAGCGACTCTTCAAGCCCCGCTCGCCGGTTCCCAGCGCCTGACCATGCTCGTCACCGCGAACATCTTCCAGCCTCTCATCGACGTGTTCGAGGCTGTGCTCAAGTTCATCCACAACAACTTGGGTGTCTCCTGGGGCTTCTCGATCGTCCTATTGACCGTCGTGATCCGCGCGGTCCTGATTCCGCTGACCCTGAAGCAGTTCCATTCGATGCAGGCGCTGCAGCGCCTGCAGCCCGAGCTGAAGGCGCTGCAGAACAAGTACAAGGAGGACAAGCAGCGCCAGCAGCAGGAGATCATGAAGTTCTACAAGGAGAACAAGGTCAACCCGCTGGGGTCCTGCCTGCCGCTCGTGGCGCAGTTGCCGGTGTTCATCTCGCTCTTCTACATGTTGCGCAAGACTCTCCGCGCCGATATCTGTCCGAATATCCAGCATGCCTACCAGGCGGTTCACGGGGCGTCGGCCACAACGCCCTGTGGGGCCAACCACGGCGCCGGCTTCTTGTTCATCCCGGATCTGACGAACAAAGCGTCGGGGATCGTCCTGATCGTCCTGATCGTCCTGTACGTCGGCACGCAGCTCAGCTCGAGCCTGATGATGTCCAGCGCGACGATGGACAAGACCCAGCGCCAGATCATGCTGTTCATGCCGCTGGTCTTCGTGTTCTTCATCATCAGCTTCCCGGCCGGCGTGATCGTCTACTGGATCACCACCAACACGTGGACGATCCTGCAGCAGTACGTCGTCAAAAGGCGCCTCGGGCCACCGGTCACCCCAGTGGTTGCGGCGGCGACCACCACACCCGGAGGCAGCGGATCCTCGCGAGGGGGCGGGGCGCGCTCCGGCGCCTCCGTGGAGCCCGAGCCCAACGGCTCGTCGGGGGTCGGCGGAGGGATCGGCGCACTTCTGCGCCGGGCTAAGCCTGAGAAGGAGAAGGCTGGTGTCGGCGCCAGTGGGCAGGGCCGAGCCGTCCCGCCTCCGCGCCCCCCGCGCAAGAAGAAGAAGCGGTCCGGCCGTAGGAGATAGGGTGAACGGCTCGGTCAACGAAGCCAGCGCACGGGTGCGTGAACTGTTGGAGCGAGTAGCGTCAGCGTCGGGTGTCGATGCGGACGTCGAGGTCCACGAGGATCAGGATGGAGTCACGGCTGAATACCTGGGCGAGGACCTTGGGCTGCTGGTCGGTCATCATGGCCAGACGATCGATGCGATCCAGCATCTCGCCTATCGGATCGCGTTTCACGGCGATCGGGAACGCAAGCGAGTCACGGTGGATGCCGCCGGCTACCGCGAGCGCAGAGCAGTGGCGTTGCGCGCCGCGGCTGATCAGGCGGCGGCGACCGCGCTTCAGGATCACCGGCCGGTGTCGCTGGAGGTTATGAGCGCGCTCGAGCGCAAGGTCATCCACGAGCACCTGAAGACCCGGCACGGCATCGAGACCTATAGCGAAGGCCAGGAGCCGGCCAGGCGGCTGGTTGTTGCTCCGCTGGTCGACTGAAGCCAGGCGTGGCGGATTGTTCGGCTTGACTCGGTCAGCGACCGTTTCACGTTTTCGTTGACGGTGAAACAGATACGAGCATGGCGGCGGCAGCGGTCGGTATGAGGCCGCTGTCGGATTTCGAGCGCGGCGTCGTGATCGGTCTGCTGGTTGGGGAGGGCTCGTTCGGCGGCGACGGCAAGCAGCCCCAGGTGACGCTTCGTATGCACACTCGCCATGAGCCGCTGTTCCGATGGCTGGTGGACCGCTTTCCGTCCACTCGCCTGTATGGCCCCTACCACCACGGGGGAAGGTCCTATTACCAGTGGATGGCCCGCGGTGCGACCCTGGTAAACGATTTGCTCCCGTTGCTCGAGCAGGACCTTCAGCCTGAACTTGACGCTTATGCAGCGGGTCGACTAGAGGCGATGCGCGAGCGCTACGCAGCGTATATCTCGCGCGAGCGTGGCCGCACCGATGGTCAACCCTAGCCGGCAACAACGACTGCTTGCGTTGCGCCGGCGGTATCGGCTTTCTGAAGATGCAGTGGCCAAATTGGCAGCATTTCTAAACTCGCTCGTGACGGATCCGTTTGCGCCGACCGCCGTTCGTGATGCGAACCGGGCGCTCGATGACCATCTCGCGGACTCGCTGGTCGCGCTCGAACTGGAAGAAGTACGGCGGGCCCGGACGATCGCCGATCTGGGATCTGGCGCCGGTGTTCCCGGCTTGCCATTGGCGATCGCGCTTCCGGCCGAGGTTGCGCTGGTGGAGAGCAATGCCCGCAAATGCGCGTTTATCAAACGGGCGCTGGCGACGTCTGACATCGTCAACGCGACCGTGATCTGCGAGCGTGCCGAGAGCTTCACCGACGGCTTGGAGCGGTTTGACCTGGTCACCGCCCGAGCGCTCGCGCCGCTGCCCGTGGTCGCCGAGTACGCGGCGCCGCTGCTATCTGTCGGGGGCGCACTGCTCGTCTGGCGAGGACGGCGAAATCCGGAGGAGGAGGCGGACGGCGCTGAGGCCGCCAGTCAACTGGGGCTCGAGGCCCACAGCCCGATCCTCGTCAGCCCGTACGAAGGGGCTCAGCACCGACACCTACAGCTGATGTTGAAGGTTAGATCGACCCCACCGGGCTTTCCCCGCCGACCAGGTTTGGCCCGCAAGCGTCCTTTGGGTCGCACTGGCTCGTGAGCGGACGTGCGTACGAGGCTCGTCTGACCGCGCTCGGCGCTAGCGTCAGGGACACGATGGGGACCGTTTACGCGATCGCGAATCAGAAGGGTGGGGTCGGGAAGACGACCACCGCGGTCAACCTTGCCGCCTGTGTGGCCGAAGCGGGGTATGAGTCGCTGCTGATCGACATCGACCCGCAGTCCAACGCGACGCTGGGCCTCGGAATCGCCAAGGACCTGGGGTTGACGGTCTACGACGCCCTGGTCGGCGATACGCCGTTGGAGGACGTGATCGTTGCCACCTCAATCGAGCACTTGGGATTGGCCCCGGCCGGTCCTGACCTCGCTGGAGCGACGGTCGAGCTGCCGCGGATCCCCGGGTCCGAGACCCGCTTGCGGGAAAGGCTGGCGCCAATCCGCGATCGGTATGCCTTCACTCTGCTGGATTGCCCACCCTCGCTGGGGCCGTTGACCGTCAACGCCCTGGTGGCTGCCGACCGGGTGATCGTTCCTGTCCAGGCGGAGTACTTCGCGCTCGAGGGGCTCGCGGGGTTGCTTGACACGCTATCCCTGATTCAGCGCGAGCTGAATCCGCGCTTGACCGTGGCTGGCATGCTGTTGACCATGCATGACGGGCGCACGCGCCTGGCGCAGGACGTCGAACGTGAGGTGCGCGAGCATTTCCCTGAATTGGTTTTCAACACCGTGATCCCGCGCAACGTCCGAGTCGGGGAGGCACCGAGCTTCGGCAAGCCGGTGATCCACCACGATCCCCACTGCGCCGGGTCGGACGCCTATTTCGAACTGGCAAAGGAGGTTGCCGCCCGTGGCTGAAAGAGCGCGGGGAATGGGGCGAGGGCTGGCCGCGATCCTGTCCGTCGCACCGCAGGACGATCAGGAGGAACTGCGACAGCTGCCGCTGGAGCTGATCACGCCAAACCCGCACCAGCCTCGCCGTGAGTTTGACCAGCAGACGCTGCTGGAGCTGGCTGAGTCGATCAAGCTTCGAGGCGTCCTCCAGCCGGTTCTTGTGCGGCCGGTTGCCGGTGGAAGCTTCGAGCTGATCGCGGGTGAGCGACGCTGGCGGGCGGCCGGCCTGGCTGAGCTGGAGACCGTGCCCGCGATCGTTCGCCATCACGACGACGCGGCTTCGTTGGAGGTCGCGCTGATTGAGAACATGGCCCGTGAGGACCTCAACCCGGTTGAGGAGGCCAGGGCCTGCGCGGCGCTGACGGAGGAGCTCGGGTTGACGCGTGAAGAGGTGGGCCTGCGCGTAGGTCGCAGTCGGGTCGCGGTCTCGAACCTGATCCGCCTGCTCGACCTACCGGACGAGGCGCTGGCGCTGGTCGAGCGGCGGGACCTGAGCGAGGGCCACGGCCGCGCGCTGTTGCTGGCCCATGACCACTCCGAGCGGCGAAAGCTCGCCCGCGCGGCGGTGGATGGCCGCTGGTCGGTCCGTGAACTGGAGGCCCGCGCTCGTAAGGCCTCCGGTCAGTCGACTCGCACGGCCGGAAAACGGACCCGGGCCCGGCTGCACCCCGATCAGGACGACGCGATCGCCCGCCTCGAGGACGAATTGGGCGCTGCGCTCGGCTGCGAGCTGAACGTGATCGCGGCCCGGGGGCAGGGATATCGCGTGCAGTTGAGCTTCGAGTCGATCGACGAGGCGCTTGAGCTCGCCCGCCGTTTGTCGCTGCGCCCAGCTGCCTGAGGGCCGCGACCCCGATAGAATCGCCCGGCTCAGACCATACCAACGCCGATGCCGCGGTATGGCCGTCTCGGGCGATGTTCGTGCGAGTCTGAATACGGGCGATTAGCTCAGTCGGTTAGAGCGCTTCTCTGATAAGGAAGAGGTCCCAGGTTCGAGTCCTGGATCGCCCACTAAGCTGAAATCCCTGCAAAGCGGCAGGGTTTCGTCAGGCGACCGGGGCGAGAAAGGCCGTGGCGGGCGAGGCTTAGGGTGCATGAAGGGTGCACCAGGATCGCGAGGGCCCGTCCGCGGGTGTGGCAGCACGGTTCGCCGAGGCGGTTGGTGCCGTGAGTGATCGCCGCGCATGGTTGGATCAGTGGTGCCCGCAATGCAGCGCGGCGCCTGGCGCGCGCTGCAGACAAAGCGCGTACGGGTCTCCGAATCGTCCGAGTCAGGCGCAAGCGCTGCATATCGCGCGGGGCTGGCGGGAGCGGGCGTGCCCAACCTGCAAGGCGTTGTCTGAAGAGCCGTGCTGTACTCCGTCCGGACGCGAGGCTTCCCAGCCACATACGGCTCGGCTGCGAGCTGGGCGGCGGGAGCTGGCAACCCGCCAAGCCGTGTGGGAGGACCTACAGCGTCGAGGGGTGCGATGGTCGCGGTCGTCCCGTTTTCGGGTCGCGCGGGCCGAGGGGGCGCAACCGGCGCCGTCACGCTCAGCCACCTCGAGGGCCAGGACCTCGTTGACGTCGAGCGGTGCCGCGGTCGTGATGAGCTGGCCGTTGCGCTTGCAGGGCCGGTGTGGGATCGGTATGGCTCGTTTGCCGGACATCCATGGATCCGCGGGACCGTCACGTGGATGCTGGCTGAGCGCTGCATCGTGATCGCTGGTCAGCGCGGCGGCGAAGCGTTTAAGGAAGTGCTGGCGTGAGACGGGACGCAGGCCGGCGAGGCGCCGACAGCGACCTGCCAAGCAACAGCCGCGGGGTTGGCCGTGAACCGTGCCGCGCGTTGCCTAAGCGAGCACTGCGGTCGGGGCCGTCACCGGGTGAGGCTGGCACCGAGCTCGTGGCCGCCTGCAGGGGCCCACCACTGCGTGGCGACCTCGTAAACGAGAAAGACCGGGTGGCTGCCCGGTCTTCCAGAACATAGGCGCCTTCCAGCGCCGCAAAATCTCAGTTCGGGAAGTGTAGCCGGATTGCGGACGGAACACGCGACCGGAGCGGCGCTCTGCGCCGTTTGTCCTCGCTGAGCTCCATCGCGAACCCCGGCCCCTGTTGCGGGGTTGGCGATGGCTTTCAGTCACATCAATCTCGACGCACCGGGCACGCCGCCCGGATCAAGCGACGTCTGTCCGTGCGGGTCGGGTCGTAAGACCAAGCGTTGCTGCACGGTGGACCGCTGGCGGTTTCTGCCGCTGCGCGGCCGCCATCCCGGCGTCACCCCGTTCGACCTGGCCGAACGCGTCGACCAGCTGGCCGGCGACTTCACGGTGCGCTTTCTCGCGAGGACGTTCCTACCGGCTCGGCTCGGCGGTCTCTCCCCTGCCGCGTTGAGCGACGAGGAGCGCGCGGAGCTGCGCGAGCTGTTCTGCGAGCAGGCCGAGCAGCTCGATCAGGCGCTCGAGATCCTCCAGCGTGTTGGCTACGGACGGCCACGAGTCCGCCGGCCTCGCCCAGAGCGCGCCTACGGACAGCGTCGCAGCGAGCGCCTGGACGGACTCGTGGGGAAGATTCCACGGGCAATCGCCAAGCGACTGCCGACTTCGGCCGACACGCACCGTCGCGGCCGCAACGACGGCCAAGACGTATATGGCCAGCTCTCGTGCTCAGAAACCCTGCGGGCCGGGCACGTGGGGATTCTTGCCGCCGCCGGTGGGCTTTGGCATTCGCGCAACCCCAACGCTCACCCCTATGCGGAGACGACCGCGGGTGAGCTCGCGCAGCTGATCACGGGCCGCCTCCGCCTCGGCGGCAAAGACGTCGGCGAGATGCACCGCCTGCTGGCCGAGCTTGAGCAGCTCGAGCTCTCGGGCACCGTGAACTCCCCCGAAGGACGGAGCCAAGCCGAACGAGGCACTCGCGATCCCGGGATCTCCGGTCGACCATGTTGAGCGGCGGCTTCCGAACGGACGCTGGGTCGAGCAAGGCCGCTACCAGCAGGCGCTGTGTGATCTGTCAGACGGGGACGCGCTCCGGACCGCGCAGGAAGACGCTGGCGTCGGCGCTGACGATGGCGGCGCGACGATCCGGATCTATCTCGCGGAGTGGTTTCGCGATCAAATCGCTCACGGAGAGGTCGTGCGCCTCGACTTCCTCGTCTGGGCTCACCTGCGGCCTGTCGGACAACGGCTTTACGCGTGGCTCCAAGGCACGCACCGCGACAGCTATGACGACGCGATCGACTTCTACCTCGCTGCTCCGCTTCGCTACACGCTAGGGCTTCAGGGTCGCCAGCACCGAGCTGCCGCAAGCGTCCGCGCCGCCCTGAACCAGCTCTATGACGCCGATCGGCGTTACAACGGCGCTGAGAAATGGAGCATCCGCGGCCGTTACGCCAACACGAACCTTCCCGCGTTCCGGATCGCCCCGCACCGCCGCGCGTCGGCGCCGACCGACCGAGCGCGGGCGGGCACGAAATGCCCGGCTGAACGGCCAGCTGCACTGCGCGGGCTGACGGTGCGCGAGGCGCGTGAGCAGATCAAACTCGTCCGCCAAGCACTCCGTGAGGCCATGGCTCCCGCTCAGACGGTCGAGCACGAGCACCACGGCACCGTGAGGCTGTTGAACCCTGCCGCTGCGCTGCGCGCCGGACCGTAGCCCGCGCCCGGCGCCCCCACACCACCCGCAAGGCTCTACCTCCCCGCATGGCTTCCTGCCCGCAGGCACCCTGGCGCGGGCTGAGACCACGAGCTTGCGGACAGTCGACCTCCTGGCCGGTTGTTTTGGGGGGCACCGCACCGCCCATCAGCGCGTCTGAGCGTCGGGCATGGCGAACCGGTCACCCCACTGGCGTGCGCCCGAACCGGGGAATGGCGGTCACGTTGCGTGGGATCCCGGGGAATGGCGACCACTCCGGCCCGGAGGTTGGCGGCCAACGCGGCCACCGGCGCCGCGGGGAACGGCGGCTCGCCTCGGACCTTCGAAACTATCCAGAACGCCCGCTGCACAAGGGATCCTGGTCGCACCAGATGGTTCGGGAAGCTAGGCACGACTCTGAAGTAGGAAAAGAACATCAATTACGTCGCGGTCGGCACGAAGACGACATCGCAGCGATGGATGTCGACGAGTGACTCAGACCCGCCGCACGTCAGGCGCCGTTTGACCACCGCGGGGATCGAGCCAGCTCTCGCTTCCGCTGACGCCATTGCCTCATGTCAGAGAGAAGCTTGCGCGCGCGCATTCATGTGAGCGAGCTTGTATGCTTGCATGCATGCAAGCGATCGAGGCTGCCGGACCGTCTCAACTCGCGTCGGCCGACGCTCCGACCCGTGGCGTGATCCTGACGGTGGCCGCTCAGAAGGGTGGAGTGGGCAAGACAACGCTTGCCTACGAGCTCGCGGCGGTCCTTAACGGCGTGCTGATCGATCTCGACTTCCACGGCGGCGGCGCCACGAACCTGTGGGGGTTTGATCCGCTCGCAGTGACGCGCGCGCCTCTGCTGGACGCCCTGGAACGCGGGCCAGCCGCCCGCCCTCCGCGATTGAAGCGCGGCCCCAGCCGCCCCGATCTCGTGCCATCGCATCCCGACCTGAGCGTTGCGCGTC
>OBLU010004457.1_pt1 | contig 12641 bp, 18 predicted proteins | sample 1518681 | NCBI WGS metagenome assembly OBLU01 (sample SAMEA3539304, study PRJEB22396) | soil metagenome | biome: tundra; feature: field; material: soil | place: USA | collected 2010-05 | depth 0.15 m | reverse complement strand
TCAATGTAAGCGGGGACTTTGTTTCAGCCCCGTTTCGTAGCGACGAAGCCCTTAGCGATTGTCAGTCTTTCGGGTTTCTGGTAGATGCGCATGAACACGAGGGCATGTACTGGTTTGACCGTGAAGGTGGGAAGCTTGACGGAAAGATCGTGCCGAGGAGCTAGGCCGCTCGCACCCAATCGCCTTGGCAGGCGGTTTGGCCTCGGTGAGTGACTTGCGAAAATCGTCCAAGGTCATGTTGACTCTCTGTGACGCAAATGACCGGAAAGTGACTTCCTCAGCCCGAGGACACATTATCAGTCTTCTTCATGATCCGCTCGGCCCAATGCACGGCAGCGGCGACCAAGGACTCCGTCCTCGGGCTGGGCTTGGAATCGAAGAGGTCGTCGGCGGTCTTCAGGTGACCGTCTGGCTTTGCGCCGTGGCCCTTGGCGATCTCCGTGCATCGAGATGTGACCCAATTTTATTGAAACGACACCCTCATCCTGTGGCATAATACGTCGCGCCTCCCCGAAGAGCGGCTCCCACCGTGGGACGCAACACCCCGTGAGGCGAAAGACCCGAATCCTGCGAGGTGGGTCGTGAACTTGAGATGCTACCTGTTGTCCCTCCTGAGAATCCAGAGCCCAGACCGTGAACAAGGCAATGCTCGCGAAACGTACGGAATTGAGATGCGAAAGCGGCTGGAAGAGTTGAACTGGCGGACGCAGCCGCGTTCGCTCAACAACGGGGATCATGGAGAGGTAGTGAAGGTCTTCGATTCCAAGCCCGGCGAAGCTGTGGCAGGCACGCCTATTTCGCTGGCGCAGCAGCAGAAGAAGATTGCTTGAAGCCAACGGAGCCTGCCGCGAGTGCCCGGTGCAGGGTTAACCTACATTAGCCGGACAAATTCCGATTGGAGAACGTGGAATGGCGAAATTCAGAAAGAAGAAATCACGGCTTGAGGGCGTGTCCGTGCTGATACTACTGGGGCTGCTCGCTGGTGCCGTCGGTGGCGTGGGAGTCGGACTGTTCCAGTTGAGGGCTATGTCGCTGGCATCCTCCACCAGCAGCCCTAGCAAGTAAATCTGGCAAAACGGAAGTAGATCAGTACCAGCAAATCTCTTGCGATGCTGGGTAGTGGGTCAGTCTGATTGCGGCGCACGGAATTTCACGGTGGGTAGTGGAAGCGATGAAGAGAGAACTTCCCGCCAGTAGCCTACCGAGTTTGCAGCGCCCAGTCATCGTGGTTCCCGTATACGGTCGCTGGGGTGGTACAAAAGGCTGCCTGCACCTCTGAAACGCCCTAGCCGACCCAAGCCCTCCCCGGCAGCCCAAATCCCCTCAGAGGGGGCTTCCCGAAAGGCATCCGAACCCAATACTCCATCCGAGTCGAACACCTTGGAGCGGCATTCATTTGCCCAGATGCTTTTTCAGGAATTCCAGCGACCGATCCCGCGCCTGTTTCGCAGCCGAGGCATTGTAGCTCGCCCGATCATTGCAGTTGAACCCGTGGTCTGCTTCGTACCAGAAAATCTCCACCTCAGGATGAGCCGCGTGCACTCGGTCTATGTCTTCCTTCGGGATGTGCTTGTCCAACGTGCCGAAGTGCAGCATCACCGGGCAACGAGGATTCTCCTGAGCAAAATTAGCAATATATCCGCCGTAGTATCCCACGGCTGCATCAGGGTTCAAGCGTGTAGCCGCAAGCCACGCCATGGTTCCGCCAAAGCAGTAGCCAATGACCCCGCACTTCTTCGCCGTGTGTGTCCGCAAGTACCCCAGAGCAGCCCCTACATCCTTTACAGCGTCTGCTTGATTGACCTGCCTCGCCAGAGCGATCCCTTTCTGTAGGTCTGCGGCGTCATAGCCTAGTTCTACGCCCCGCTCAATTCGATCAAAAAATGATGGCGCAACCGTCAGAAAGCCGTCCTTGGCATAGCTGTCGGTCACGGAACGAATGTGACGATTAACTCCAAACGCCTCCTGAACGACCACTAGCCCCGCAATGGGCTGGTCGCTCGGCGACGATCCCCTGCTCAGTCCTACTCTCCTACGAACGACGCCCAACCTACTTCGTCGCGACGCATCTACCCTGATCGCTGCTTGCGTCCATAGAATTTCACTTCCCCGTCGACCACATTGGCCACGTAGCGACCGCTGTCGAGAAATTGCATAACTTTCTTCCCCGCGCGTGCCAGTTCTGCCCAACGAGAGCCTGTATTTGGGTTCTGCTCGAGACCCCTCAGCATCTGGTTCTCAAACCTGAAATCCACCTCACGCAATTTGGAACGGCTCGTCTGTCGCACGATGTAACTCTGGCCTTCTAGCGCGACGGTCTTGGCGTCCTCAACCAAGACCTGCCGCCACACGGAAATCAGAGTTTCTTCTAAGCTCGCGGCCATCGTTTTCCGTCACCAGATGAATTGCCGAACACGCTGTCGATCTGTTCATGATTCGATCGGCCCACTGAACGGCGGATGAGATCAGATACTCCGTTCGCGGGCTGGGGGTGACTATCGTTCAGATCCTCTGCGGTCTTTAGATGCCGTGCCACTAGGATTCCAGCCACAATTGTCATCACGCGTTTGCGTCCTTCATCCATTCTTTCGTGTTCACCGTTCTGACTCTGAGCCGCTGCAATCAATCGAGAACCGACCAACCTCCCTGGCTATTCGTTAAACGCGGCAGGGTTTCTTGTTCGCAGTTCTAGCCACGCCATCCTTCTCTGAAGGCCGTGCCATCTTCTTCGCGGGCGACGTTGTTTTCCTGCTTCGGCTCCTTGCCTTCACGCGCTTTGCCTTGGCCGGCGCGGGCACAGAAGGCCCGGTTCTGGCGGCGGCGCTCTGAGCCATATCCAATCCAAACAGTTCGGAAAGGTCCTTGCCGCCGAGGACCTTTGCTGCAGCCGGTCCCTTTTTGACCAGCGGAAGCGCGGCGTCGGCGTGGACGATCAGCTCTTTTTCGTCGACCCCATGGAGCCTGAAAAGGAGTTCAGGTTGTTTGTCTAAACGGACGCCGATGCCGTAAAGGACCGCCGCGACATGCTTGCACATCTCGGCCCAGTCCGGGCAACTGCACGAGAGCTTAATCTCCTTTGGCGAAGGGAACAGGCCGGCATTCTGCTGGCAGATGCGTTCCATGACGCCCGTGGACAGGCGTCCTTGCAGAAGCTCGATCAACGAATCAATCGCGCCCGCACAGTCTTTGCAAATGGACCGCCAGCGCGCCTTCGTGACCGGGGCGACTTTCACTGCTACTTCATAAATCTCCGAACCGCTGACCAGCGCCTTGATCTCACCGGAAGAAATCTGAAGATCGATCACGGAACCATTACGCACGTAGGTTCGCCCGCGCGGCAAGCGGTTGGCAAAGTCGCTGTAGCGTTCGAGGTTATCGCACCACGCCTTGCCCCAAAAGGTATTGACGATCGTCCGCCCTTTAATCATCACCGGCGAAACGGAGTGCCCTTTCTTCCTGCGCTCGTCCATTTCGCGCAAGGCTTGCAGCCGCCGCTCCACCACCGACACATAAGGTCTCCATCCCCAGCCGCCGTACATGGATCAAGCCTCCTTAAGCGCCGTATTGAGATCCAGCGCCACCAACTTTAGCAGTTCTTGGTCTTGCAATTCAGTCAGGAGCAGGTCAGCACCGCCCTCGATCAAGTCCTTCGAAAGCTGCCGCTTTGATTCGATCATTTGGTCGATCTTTTCCTCGACCGTTCCCCGGCAGACGAACTTGTGTACCAGCACGTTCTTGTTTTGTCCAATGCGGAAAGCGCGATCCGTGGCTTGGTTCTCCACCGCGGGGTTCCACCAGCGGTCGAAGTGAACCACATGGGATGCGGCAGTGAGGTTGAGGCCGGCGCCGCCCGCTTTGAGAGAAAGCACGAAGAAAGGTACAGCCTCGTCTTCTTGAAATCGGCGTACCAGATCCTTGCGCTTCTTCACTTCGGTTTCCCCGTGAAGAACCAGCCCGGCGCGCCCGAAAATCGATCCTAGAAACGCCGCGAGCGGAGCCGTCATCTCCCGAAACTGAGTGAAGACGAGAACCTTCTCTTGTTTGGCGGCAATGACTTCGGCGATATCGCGCAAGCGCGCCCACTTGCCGCTGTCCTCTTCGCTCCAAGCGCCGTCGCCCAGCCACTGCGACGGGTGGTTGCAGATCTGCTTGAACCGCATCAGGAATGAAAGTACTAAACCTTTGCGACGGATGCCATCAGCTCCATCGAGCGCCTCTGTTAGTTCTTCCACTGCCTGTTTGTAGAGGGCAGCCTGCTTGCGGCTGAGTTGGCAGAACGCCTTAACCTCGGTCTTGTCCGGTAAGTCTGCGATCACCGTCTTGTCGGTTTTCAGTCGCCGCAAAATGTAGGGGCGTACCAGTTCACGCAGTGGAGCGTACGGATTGTGGGGCCGATCCTCCAGGCGCTTCACGAAGTTTGAAAACTCCTTCGACGATCCGAGCAGCCCTGGATTGATGAAATCAAAGATGGACCAGAGGTCGCCAATCCGATTTTCGACGGGCGTGCCGGTGAGCGCAAACTTCGCCTGCGCCTTCAGCATCTTGGCGATCCGGGTTTGTTTGGCATCCGGATTCTTGATGGCTTGTGCTTCATCGATCACAACCAAGCGCCAAGAGGCTTCCGCGAGCCATGGAATTCGCAGCAACGAGCCGTAACTCGTAATCACCAGATCGACATCCTGCAGACGCTCGGGCGCGAGCGTCATGAGATCGGCTGCGGGCAGCGCCGAAGGATGAGCGATCAGCGAATTCAAACTCGGCGCAAACCGCTCCAGTTCCGACGCCCAATTGGCGAGAAGCGAAGCGGGTGCAACCAGAAGACTTGGTTGCCGTTCGCCGCGGTTTTGCTTTCGCAACACCAGCAACAACGAGAGTATTTGAATGGTCTTGCCCAATCCCATATCGTCGGCGAGGCAGGCTCCGAGGCCGAGCTTTGCAAGGAGATAAAGCCAGCGCACGCCCACCTGCTGGTAGGGCCGCAGAGTACCGTTCAGAGCCGAGCCGGGATCGATGCGAGCCAAGCCCTCCGGACTGCGCAATCCCCTCAGAGTCTCCGCGAGCCACGGACCCGCGACGACCTGCGCCCAGTCCGCTTCGCTGGCAGCAGATTCGCCGCCCTCAGCCACATCGGCCCCAGCGAGCATGCGCATGGCTTCCCGAAGACTGAGGCCACTTTCGGCAGCGGTCCGCTCGACCTGGCCGAAATATTCCATCATTCGGCTCAACCGCTCCCGATCAACTTCCACCCAACGCCCTCGAACCAGCGCGAGCCCATCCGACTTAGCCAACAACTCCCGGACCTCGGCAGCGGTCAATGTTTCCCCGTCGAGTGTGACTTCCATGCGGAAATCGAGCAGTGCATCCTGGCCCACTCCCGACAGCACCTTGCCGCCAACTTTGGCCGTCACCTGCGGGCGCGGAGGCCGGTTGGCTTGCCAGGTCGCTGGCATCCGCACCACTACACCCGCACTCTCCAGTTGCGGGACATCTCTCAGAACCTGCATGGCCTCGTGCGGCTTCCACCGCAATGGGTGGAAGATCTCGCCCGCATCGACCATGGCTTTCAGCCACGAGCAGCTTTCCGAGGCTCGCTGAACGGGGAGAAGCAGCGACAGCAGGCGATCCTTGTTGGCCGCGCCCGCATACTCGCGCAGAGCCTGCCCTAGCGGAAGGTGTTGGGCCTTGGCGTGTGCCGACAGTCGAGTGGTATAAGTTGCGAGAAAAGCGAATGGGGCCGCCTCGTCCTTGCGGTTCTCGGCGAGGTTGAAGTGCACGCGGCCGACAAGGTTCCACGCCGCGTTGCGGCGCTTCAAGAAATCCTGAACGCCGCACTTCGATTCAGATAATTCCAGCCCGAAAGCGCTGTCCAGTTCTTGCCAGAGACACTGAAGGACAGTTGCCGTCAGGTACTCCGCCCCAGTCATCGGGGGCGCCGCGAGAGCCAGCCACGCCAGTTCCGCATCGGGCGGAGATGGAATATGCGTCTTTATGGACCGGGCTCCACCTTCCGGCAGAGTGCAGACGGCCGTCGCGTAGCGCGCGCCGAATTCTCGCCAATAGGAGAAGACGGGAGGAAGCGCGACTCCGACTTCACTGGCTCCGAGTTGGAGCAGACCATGGCCCGATCCACGCACGAAGGCATCCTGTAGACGTTGAGCAAGCTCGGGCTCAAGAGCCGATGCGTCGCGATCCTCGATCAAAGTGAGGTGGCCGTGTGGAGTTAGGACGGGGACCAGGAAGACCGAACCCATGCAGAGAACCTACCAGCCCACACAGGCAAGCCGCAACGGTTTGATAAACCGGCACGCTGAATCCCTCTCGATGGCTTCTTCACACCTGGGACAATGTGATAACAGTGGACTTCGGAAATGAACCGAACTCCATCTGGCCCGCCTAATGGGAACCTCACAGTGACCATCGTTCGATAGGTGGCCCACACATTACAGCTCCAAGCGATTTCACCGATCCGCAGGACAGTTTTTTCCGGAATTTCCAGCATAGCGGGAATGGGTCGAGGAGATTGCCCCAGTCTTCGGAGATCGATCCCGGCACTGCGGAAGTTTTCGTGTCTGCCGTAAAATAGTCTGGACTATTTTACGATATACGCGATAATGGTCCTAATGAAGGAACGTCGGCGTCTCTATACGGAGGTCCTAACCGACCACCTGCAAAGGCATCGCCAGATGGCTTTGGTCTCGGGACCGCGCCAGGTCGGAAAGACTACCGCCTGCCGGTCGATCAGCGACACGTATCTCAACTGGGATAACGCCGATGACCGGCGGCGCTTGTTGCGCGGTCCGGCGGCGCTGGCCGAAGCCCTGCAGTTGGACCGTCTTCGAGCAAAGCCACCCGTCGCAGTACTCGATGAGCTGCACAAATACACCAAATGGAAAGCTCTGCTCAAGGGCTTTTTCGATACTTATGGCGACCGAGTGCGGTTGATCGTAACCGGAAGCTCCCGACTTGACGTGTTCCGCCGGGGCAGCGACAGCCTGATGGGACGCTACCTGCTTTACCGCATGCATCCCATGAGCGTGGGCGAGAGCATGAGGACGGACGTGCCGGCCCAGGAGATTCAACCGCCTGCCGAGGTCGCGTCAGCCGACTGGGACGCGTTGTGGGAGCACGGCGGATTCCCGGAACCGTTTCTCCGGCGCGACAGTCGCTTCACCCGGCGCTGGCGGTCGTTGCGGCAGGAGCAGTTGTCGCGGGAAGACCTCCGCGAGGTCGCGCAGGTCACCGATCTGGGGACGATGGAAACGCTGATGCAACTTCTCGCCGAACGGAGCGCACAGCAACTTGTCTACTCCGGCCTAGCCCGAGAAATCCAAGTATCTGTGGATACGGTCAAGCGTTGGATTGATCTGCTGGCTCGTCTGCACTACGGATTCATGGTTCGCCCGTGGTTTACCAACGTTGCCAAAGCTCTTCGGAAAGAACCGAAGTGGTTCCAGCGTGACTGGAGCGGGTTGGCCGACGATGGGGCGCGGGCGGAAACCTTCGTCGCCTGTCATCTGCTCAAGGCAGTGGAAGGCTGGACCGATCTCGGGTTTGGTGACTTCGAGTTGCGCTACCTGCGCGACAAGCAGAAACGCGAAGTGGACTTTCTGGTGGTGCGGGACCATAAGCCCTGGTTCCTTGTGGAAGTCAAGCTGAGTGAAACGAGCCTCTCGCCATCCCTTGCCTACTTTCAGGGGCAGACGAAGGCCACCCACGCTTTCCAGGTGGTTATGAGCCTTGCCTATCAACCAGCCGACTGTTTTAAGGTGCACCGGCCAGTTGTGGTTCCGGCCAAGACCTTCCTAAGCCAACTCCTGTGACCCGTCAGCGCGCTGGGGGGACTGATTCTGGTAACGAAAACGAGCTTAGTGGGCTGAGTTGCCGCCCAAATTTCAGCAATCTTCAATGATCGCTTGCAGATCTGAATGTGGGGAGCGTCTTGGCACATGAAGGCGCAGCGAAACCGCACGGAGCAGACGAGACTTCCAGAATGCGATCCGCCGAAGAAGGGCAATCAACAAGAGCAAACTATGGTCCGACTGTGGTCCAATAACTGTGTCTTTAGAGCGATTAGGACGGAACTGCCCAAAGGCCAGCGGTCCGCGGGGAAATGCCCCTTTCGGCAACTTTTGTGCAATGGAATATCCGAGCGGGGAATGTGAGCTGCGCTACTCGCTGTTGCAACCAGTGACGGAACGACGAGGGCCCAGTCCCGATTCGTTTGCGCGGACGTGACTCGTCGCAACGTGGAGTTCCTTGTCCAATAGCGCTGGAAGCCGTATGGTGGGTGACCACGCCAATCCGGAGAAGTTGTCGCAGGCGTGTTCACTCCGGTGCTCGCCAAGCATTCGAAGAATTTCTCCTTGCAGGACAGCTTGGCGATCGGCGTGGACCGCATGCAGCGCAACTTCGAGCCGATGCGGCGGCGGTGGAATCTGCGCTCGGCGCACCCCATAGTCTCGATCAGTGCTTACCCAGCGATGGTTGAGCGCTTGCGTGAATGCAAACGTCGCCCGCGCCGGTCGTGCATCGGGGCAATACAAGAGTACTTTCTTTTGCATGGTTTGGGCCGTCTCGCATGGCAGGTCAATTTCAGGGAGGAGCCATGGCGAGAAAACGAAAGAACAGCAAGAAGAAAATAGGTGCGCCAGTGTTGTACTGCCTGAACCCGAATGCTGCCGGTGTGGATGTGGGGGCGACGGAGATCTACATCGCCGTGCCTGTGGACCGAGATCCACAACCGGTGCGCCATTTTTCGACCTTCACGGAAGACCTGCACGCTGTGGCAGCCTGGCTGAAAGCCTGCAAGATCGAGACGGTGGCGATGGAATCGACGGGCGTCTACTGGATCCCATTGTTTCAGGTTTTGGAGGCACGAGGGTTCATGGTGTTCTTGGTCAATGCACGTCACGTGAAGAATGTGCCCGGACGCAAGTCCGATGTTTCCGACTGTCAGTGGTTGCAGTATCTGCATACGGTAGGCTTACTGCGCGGATCGTTCCGGCCGGAACAGGCGGTCTGCACGGTGCGCTCCATCCTCCGCCACCGGGACAGCCTGGTGCAGATGGCCTCGACTCACGTGCAACACATGCAAAAGGCTTTGGACCAGATGAACCTGCAAGCACCACGTGATCAACGATATCACTGGCGTGACGGGACTAACGATCATCAAGGCCATCCTGGCGGGTGAGCGCAACCCGCACACGTTGGCGGCACTCCGCGATCGGCGGGTCAAGGCCACGAAGGATACCATTGCCAAGTCCCTGGTGGGAGATTATCGGCGCGAGCATCTGTTCACGCTCGGCCAGTCGTTGACGGCGTTTCGTCATTACCAAGAGTTAATCGGGGCATGTGACCACGAAATTGAGCAGTATCTCGAGGCGTTCGAGTCCAAGGTAGATCCTCGCGAAGGTTCTTTGCCGGAATTGAAAAACGAGCAAGAACCGAGTGATGACGTGTCCCATTTCGACCTGGGAAGTCATCTCCATCGAATCTTCGGAGTGGACTTGACACGGATCCCAGGAATCAACATCCTCACCACGCAAACTCTGTTAGCCGAGATCGGTCCTGACCTCTCGCGCTTTGGCAGCGCACCCGCGTTTACATCTTGGCTCGGGCTCTGTCCGGACAACCGGGTCAGCGGTGGGAAAGTGCTGTCGGTCAAAACACGGAAGGTCAAGAACCGAGCCGCAACGGCACTCCGCATGGCTGCTCAATCACTCCATCGCAGTCAATCCTATCTCGGGCACTTTTATCGCCGGATGCGGGCTAAACTCGGAGCTCCCAAGGCGATCACCGCCACGGCCCACAAACTGGCGCGCATCATCTATCACATGGTGACTAACGGACAGGCCTACGACGAAGCCGTATGTGTCCAGAACGAAATACAGAACCGCCTACGTCTGGAAGCTAGACTTCGGAAACAAGCGCGTGAGATGGGATTCCAACTCGTTCTTGCTAACACCGCTGTCTAACAACAGAGGGAGTTCCTCAGGAGGTATCCGCCGATGCCCCCGAAGCTCAATCGCAAGCGAGCACTGTTTGTTCTCACCAAAATTGACGAGATCCTGGCGTGGGAGAAACAGAAAGAGGCAGAGCGAGATACCCGTTTCGTCGAACTCGGCCGGTATCTGTGCGAGGTGCGGGGCGGGGCAGTATTGGAGGCTAGAGAACCTGAAGTCGTTTGACGAGTTCCTGGCGAGGCGGGTTCCGGAATCGAGAAGGAAAGCGTACTACCTGATGTCCATCCACGAGCACCTGCCGCCGCAGGCCAGACGTGAGTTAGAGGAAGTGGGTTGGACGAAGGGACTGGAGCTGGCCAAGCTCGCGCGCAGGGACGGGCAGCACTTCGATTGTGCAACCTGGTTGCACAAAGCTCGCGCCCTGCCGAAGGATGACTTTCGGCGGGAGGTGGAGAAGGAACTGACGGGAAAGGAAGAGGAGCCGTCGGAGCTGATCTACTTCAAAGTCTATAAGAGTCAGATTCCGGTGATCGAGCAGGCGATCGAGACGACAGCCCTGATCCTGGGGACTGACAAGTCGCGCGGCTACTGTCTGGAGATGATCTGCGCCGACTTTGTGGCAGGAGCGCACCTGGACAATGGCAACCCGGAGATCCTGCTCAGCTCGATCTCACGCTATTACAAATTCTTGCCCGGCGAACAGCAGCAGGCTTTCCTCGAAAACTTGCGTGAGAAAGCATCGTGACCGAATGCCCTGCCAAAACGCCTCGCCTGCGGCTTGATCAGGAACTGTACGAGCAAGCTGCATCTAGGCGTCGGCGGCTTTCCCGGACATGCTATCTTTTAGCTTGGTGAATTGACAAAGTTGCAATATGTGCGGCGGTTTAGACGGAGGCAGAAATGAAAACCTTCACACGCATCACCGTAGACCCCAACCAAATGGGCGGCCTCCCGTGCATCCGAAGCCTGCGTATACCTGTCGCCACCGTTGTCGGTATGGTAGGCGAAGGCATGGCGGAAGCGGAAATCCTAAATGCTTATCCCGACCTTGAGGTCGAGGATGTTCGCGAAGCACTGCCGCAAGCCGCGCACGGATTGGCTAACAACGCGCCAGCGACTTCCCCACTAAGGTCATGCTCTCTTGCGACAGCCTCAAGCAGGGGCGGCAAGTGCACTCGTACTCGGGCACGCCGGGGCGTGCCGTGTGAGCGCAGTCGCGGCAGACGAACCGCCCGTCCTTGTGGGCGATCATGGACCTGAAGTCGGTTCCCGCCATGCAATGGGGGCAGCGGATGGTCAGGATTGTGTCGGTCAGAGTTGGCATCGGGCTCTCCGGTACCGAGCAAAGGAGACTGGCACGCAGGATTCCAGACGCCACGCCCCGTGATCTCGCTGAAAACCAAAGGATCGTTGGGAGCCATGCGGGTATCGAGCGCAAACCCGCGCCAAGATTCCGGCAGGCGTGCCGACAGGCGGGCAGATCAGGCAGGGTAAGAAGACGGTCAGCCAAGGCAAACGGCGGGGGAAAAACGAAAACGCCCCAGACTCATTGAGTCACGGGACGCCCGTCGCACACTATGAAGGGGAGATCCTTTTCACCCCTGGGGCATCTTCGCAGGTAACAACTTCAGAAGCCGATCACCACAGGGTGGTGCCCTCCCGCACTTCCCACCAATGTGTACGACCGCTCAACCCGTTCGGTCCCTCCACCTTCATTTCCCAATTGTCGTTTGCGCGAGAACCAACGATTGATACGCGCCAGTCTCCAACTCTGTCAATCAGAGCGTGTTCAACGAGCGCCTGAACAACGGCGTCGCGGTCGTGCCCGAGAACGGTCAGAACGGGCACAGTTCCCTACTCGGAGCCGTGGCAGAGTTCCTTGATGAAACCAAGCTCACGAAGAAGCCGAAGACCCTAGCCGCGTACTCGACGGCTCTTTCGTACTTCGTAGAATCCTGCCACAAGCTCAACCTTGAGGACATCGACCGACGCGACATGCTGAAGTTCTGCGCGTTCCTGCGTGATGAGAAGAAGCAGGCACCGCGCAGTGTGTACAACAAGTTTGAGAACGTGATGTCCTTCCTGAAGGCGCAAGGGATTCGTGGTCTGGTGGGCAAGAACGACTGGCCGCGCTATACGGAAGAAGAGCCGGAGATTTACGAGCAGGAAGAACTCGACAAGCTGTTCGCAAAGTGTGACGCAGAAGAACGGCTCTGGTATGAGTTTTTCCTGATGACGGGCGAACGTGAACAGGAAGTCATGTATACGTACTGGTCGGACGTTAACTTCGCTGCATCCACGGTTCGTGTCAGCCATAAGCCAGACAGAGGCTGGACGCCGAAGGCGTATAAGGAGCGCGAGATCCCGGATAATGGACGTTGTAGGCCACAAGGTGCTGTGGGTTTCGCCAGTCAACGCAGGCAAGCCGGAAAAGGTCTACGAATTTCCTGACCCCGACGCGAGAATTGACTACCCGGTATGGTCGCCTGATGGGAATTGGGTACTGTTTGATCGCTTTAGACCGCAGGGAGGCGACATCTGGGCTATGACCGGAGTGGAGTGATTTGAAGTGTGGCCCCCGCGCCGGGTGGTCACAAGGTATACCTGTGCACCAGCGACCGACTTGCCGAAACAGGGGGCGAAAGGCCGCATAAAATGAAGTCGCCGCAGACACCCTTT
>OBLU010004456.1_pt1 | contig 12642 bp, 9 predicted proteins | sample 1518681 | NCBI WGS metagenome assembly OBLU01 (sample SAMEA3539304, study PRJEB22396) | soil metagenome | biome: tundra; feature: field; material: soil | place: USA | collected 2010-05 | depth 0.15 m | reverse complement strand
GACTGCAGGGGCAGGTGCAGCTGATTGCAGACGGCCGCAGTTTCCTCCATGGCGGCAATCGTTTCGGGACGAAGATCCTTGGGATGGGGGCTGGTGAACCTGATGCGCTCGATGCCCTCAATGTCGCCGAGCGCCCGTAGCAGCTTCGAAAAGAGCGGTCCCCGCTTGGTGATGTCGCGGCCGTAGGAGTTCACGTTCTGCCCGAGCACGGTTATCTCGCTGACGCCCGACTGGGCCAACATGGTGGCCTCCTCGATGAGGTCGTCGAACGGGCGACTGATCTCTGCGCCGCGCACCGAGGGCACGATGCAAAAGGCGCAGCTATTGTCGCAACCGGTTTGAATGGTGATCCACGCCGCGAAGTCCAGTTCGCGCACCGCGTAGAGAGCCGGAGCCATATCGCGATTGGCCTGCGGATCGGGCGCGTCGAGGATCTCCACCAGGGAACCCTCGCTGCGCGAGCGCTTCAGCAGTGAGGGCGCGGAGGCCAGATTGTGGGTGCCGAAGACCACGTCGACCCATCCCGCGCGCTCCAGGATCTCGCCTCGATCCTTTTGCGCCATGCAACCACCCACGGCGATCCGCATTTCTGGACGCTGCGCTTTCAAAGCTTTGAGTTGCCCTAAAGCGCTGTACAACTTGAGATCGGCGTTCTCGCGAATAGTGCAGGTATTGAAGATGATCACGTCGGCCACTTCGTCACTGGCGGCGGGCACCAGGCCGTCGGCGACCATGAGGCCGGCCAGACGCTCCGAGTCGTGCTCGTTCATCTGGCAGCCAAAGGTGCGAATAGCGAAGGATTTGGGCGTGACCACCTCCCCAGCCTACAGAACCTGTTTCAAATCCTCTTTGGCGGCGTCGTAGGTAACGCCAATGCCGGCGAGCACTAAGCAGGCCCGTCCCACCAAGTCCCACGCGGTGACCCGTTCACGCAACAGTAGCCATCCAATGAGAAAGGCCACGGCCGGATCGAGGACCAACAATACGCTCACGATGGCGGGCCTTAGATGTCGCGGAGCCTGCATCTCGAAGCCAAATCCCAACACGGTGACCCCTAGTAGAACCAACAGAGCGCCGCGAAGCGCGCGACTCTGCGACCTTCGAGTCGGTTCGTTCAACGTGTGACGAGTCCGGAAAGGTCGGCCTTGAGCGTGAGCACCGTTCCCGCCACACCGTGTTGTTGCAAAAAATCCTGCGCGGCGTCGGCGACGTCGGGCGCCGTTTTTGACGTCGCCAGGCCCAGCATGGCCGATCCGGCCCCCGACCAACACGAACCCTCAGCACCCGACTCGCGCAATCGATCAAGCAGTGGTTGCGCAAACGTCAGTAGCGGCATTCGATAGGGCTGATGTAAGTAGTCATTCATGGCGGAACTGGCAAAATTACGGTGATCGGCCAGTCCCGCGATCAACAGACCTAGAGCGTTGAGATTTCGCACGGCGTCGGCAAAGGGGACCTGCTCCGGCAACACCCGCCGGGCGTCCGACGTCGGCAGTTCCTGTTCGGGCACCACCACCACGAACCGCCAGGCCTCATCCAGAGGCAGTGAGCGTGCGACGACGCCTTCGCGCTCACTATAACTGGCGATCACCAGGCCTCCGAACATCGAAGCCGCCGCGTTTTCGGCGTGTCCGTCCAACGAACTGGCCACGACCAGGGGGTCCGCGGCGTCCGCGGCTGCGGCGGCGGCCAGGGCCAGCGAGGCCGACGATCCGAGTCCGCGCGACAGCGGAATCTCCGAGTTGACGTGAATCTTGAAGTTGGTGTGTCCCAGGACACTCGAGGCCACCTGGACCGCGAGATGCTCTTCATTGTCATAAAGACCGGCACCAAAACCCTCGCTGGAGATTTCGAACGAGTCGGAGAGTTCGAGGGTGACCTCGACGTACAGTTGAAGCGCCACGGCTAACGAATCAAATCCCGGTCCGAGGTTGGCGGAACTGGCGGGGACGCGAGCGAACATCATGTCAGCGTAGGCGTTGCCAAAGCGACAGGGGCGACGCATTTCCCTGAGCGGTGAGCGCCAAGCGGCGCGTCGTCGCGGCGTGCACGATAAGCCAGCCCACCGTTTCGCCTTGATGGATCGCGCTTTTCAGGCGCTTCATCTGCAGGCTGACGCGCAGAATCCGCTGCGAGTGCGACCACGAGACCTGACTGTTGGCCGACACGCCGAAGGAGACCCTGCGAGCCCCCCAACCAATGTTGCCCAAGGATTTTGTGTGGAGGAATTCGTGCGAATGGGGCAACTGACTCTCCAGCGCTGACCGCGCGAGCGACAGGGCTGCGCTGCCCGCCGGACCCAAGAGGTTGCCCCCCTCTTGACCCAGGACCACCGCGTACAGCGTCTTCGTTTTTGAACCCAACCGGAACGTCATGGCTAACACGTCGCAGCCTCCGGCCTCAGAAGTTCGTCCCGATTTCACGCCGATGACGTTGTTGGTCCCCACGTACGGAGTGAATGATTCAACGGTGCCGGCGACGGGCAGGGTCACGCTGGCTTGGTCCACGATGGAACGAATCAGCGGTGATCTCATGAGAAGGACCGCCAACCGGGCCTGGTCGAGCGCGGTGGACACGGAACCGGGATCAACACCCGATACGTCGGCGTAGGAAGTACCGGTCAGACCAAGTGACGCCGCGGTCCGGTTCATCAGGGCTACGAACGCCGTGGTGCTGCCCGCGACCAGGTTGGCCAGAAGAACGGCGTAGTTACTGGCCGAATGCACGAGAATTCCATTGAGAAGATCGATCTCGCACAGGCTCTCGCCCGCTACCACAACCACACTGGATTGATCTTCTTTCGTAAGCAACTTATAGGTGGCGACGTCGTCACTAGAGACCGTGATGCAGGGCCCCGTTTGACCAATCGACAGGGGCATCTTTTGAAGCACTACGTAGGCCGTCATCATTTTGGTCAAGCTGGCGATCGGCACCACCTGATTGCGCCAACTCTTTTGAACGGCTAACGAGGGAATGACGAGCGCGGCGCTACCTTCGGCGGGCCACGAAAGCGAAGAGGCGGTGCTCGATGAAGCGGCAATGGTTCCCAGCGTCACGTGCACCGTAGCCGCACGATGCAACAGGGGAACCTGCATGGCGACAATCAGCCCCGCGGCCACGGCGGCACCAACGACCAGAGCGAAGAATCGGGCAACCAGGCCGCGAAGGGCAGGGCGACGAGGTCTGCGTTTGCGGGTCACGTGTTACAGCGAAGTCTGATGGTCGTACTCTTCACGAGTCATGAGCACTCGACGAGCCTTGGAGCCATCACCGGCCGCGACGATGCCTTCTTCTTCTAGTTGATCCATAATTCTGCCGGCTCGCGCGAAACCCACGCGCAGCTTGCGCTGCAACATCGACGTCGAACCCTGTTGGTACTGCAGGACCAGATCGCGGGCCTGGCTGAGTACTTCGTCGTCGTCGCCACTCGATGATCCGTCCGCACGGCTCGCCGGAATGTCCAGCGCCACCACGGTCTCCTGGCGGCCACCCTGGGCGCGCCAGAACTCCACCACCCGGCGTACCTCTTCTTCGGATACCCACGGCGACTGCAGGCGTCGGGCGATGTTGCTAGAGGCCGTCACCAACAACATGTCACCCTTACCAATGAGCCGTTCGGCTCCGGCCTGGTCCAAGATGACCCGGCTATCGGCCAGCGACGAAACCGCGAAGGCCATGCGACTGGGCACGTTGGCCTTGATAACGCCGGTGATGACGTCCACACTGGGACGCTGGGTGGCGAGCACCAGATGGATGCCCACGGCCCGGGCCATCTGAGCAATGCGCACCACCGACTCTTCTACGTCCCGGGCCGCCACCATCATGAGGTCGTTCAGCTCATCGACGACGATGACGATGTACGGAAGCTCTTCGGGACCGGGCAACTCCTCGACGTCCGAGACGAGACCGGTCGTTCGTTCAAAGACTTCGGCGATCACTTCGCGGTCACTGGGATCGGGGACCAGTTCACCATCGTCAATCATTTGCTGATAGCTGGTGATGTCGCGCGCGCCGCTCTCGGCCAGCAGGTCGTAGCGCCGTTCCATCTCCTTGACGGCCCAGGCGAGCATGCCGGCAGCCTTTTTCGGATCCACCACCACGGGAGCAATCAGGTGGGGCAGATTGTTGTACTGGCCCATCTCGACTCGCTTGGGGTCAACCAACACCAGGCGCACTTGATCGGGCGTCGAGCGCATCACCAGCGACGTCACGATGGAGTTGATGCAGGAACTCTTGCCGGCTCCGGTAGCGCCCGAAATAAGTATGTGGGGCATCTCACCGAGATTCATCACCACGGTCCGGCCCGCGATGTCACGGCCAATCGGCACGTCGAGCGGATGGGTCGCCGCCACCGCCTCATCCGAGCCCAACAGATCGCCCAGGGCCACCAACGTCCGTTGGCGATTGGGCACTTCCACGCCAATGGCTGAGCGTCCGGGGATGGGGGCCAGGATACGCACGTCGGGCGAGGCCATGGCGTAAGCGATGTCCTTGTTGAGCGACGTGACGCTCGAAACCTTGACGCCCGCGCCTAACTCCAGTTCGAAGCGCGTCACCGTCGGTCCCACCGTGTAGCCCACCAGGGTGGTCTCCACGCCGTGGGCGGCCAGCGCTTCGACCAACTGCGTGCCCGCGGTCACGATGGCACTGCGATCTTGCTTCTGATCCTTGGTGCGTACCAGCATCGAGAGAGGGGGCAGTTCCCACTCGCCGTCCATCACCGGCTTCAAGCGAGGCTTGGGTGACACCGCCGCACGTGCCGGGGGTGGGGGAAGTCGCTTCCGCCCGTAGTCGGGCTCCGTCTCGTCGGGCAACTCTTCTTCGTACTCGAAGGGTTCGGCTTCGTATTCTTCTTCGTCGAAGCCGTCGGTCTCGAGGACGTCGGCCTCTTCGTCTTCTTCGTCGGGGTGCTTCTCGCGTGACGTCCACCACGAGGCGAAGCGACCGCCCACGCCGCGCAGCAAGGTGCCGGTGGCACTGGCCAGGGCGCGCAGTCCGATGCCCGTGGTAATGATCAGGGCAACTACCAAGAGGGCGAGCAGTATGACGAGCGCGCCCGCCACTCCCACCGTTCGGTACAGTCCGCCGCCCACCAAAACCCCGAGCCATCCGCCGCCGTGGGCGAGCTTGGTCACCCCGGCGTTGAGCGGGGGCCGTCCGCCGCCGAGATGACCCAGCCCGCAAATGCTGATCATGCCGAGCGCCACTCCCCAACTGAGCCGCGCCCGTTCGACTTCGATCTTGCCCCATATCAAGGCCACGCCGAGACACAAGAGCACGATCGGCAAGGCAAATCGACCTACCCCGAAAGTGATGGCCAGTGCTCGCGAGACCTGGTGGCCCACGGGACCTAGGGCCCCCGCCTCGGCGAGCAAGGCAAAGAGGCCAATCACCACCATGACGACGATCCAAATGTCGCGTTCGTGGCGCTGCCAGAGCGTGGGGGTATCCGACGACGCTCTCGCGCGCTTGACCGTCTTTTTAACCGGCTTTTTCTTGTGTCGTGCCTGAACCACTGCCATCCAACTTACCGAACAACGGTTCGTAATCGGTGCCACCCGCCGTAGTCTGATGAGGTGACATCCACGCCGCACGGCTCGTCAACCGACCTGGCGCAACGACTTCACACCAATGCCAGCGTCTGTGAAGTGGCGCTCACGAGGCAATTAAGCGCCTCTTTGCACGAAATTGTGCTACGGGGCAACGCGGAGGTGCTGTGCGGGGTGCCCGGCAACGACGTAATGATCCGCCTGGAGGATCCGACGGGGTCCTTCGTCCGGCGTCGCTACAGCGTTCGCGCCGTCGACACCGAACGGGACCAGTTCACGCTGTGGATCTGCACGATTCACGACGGGCCAGGTAGTCAGTGGGTCCAAGGTGCAGCGGCGGACGATTTCGTCGACGTCGTGGGGCCCCGGGGGAAGATTCCCTTGGACCCGGTGGCCGACTGGCACCTCTTTATGGGTGACGCCACCGGCTTCAGCGCCTTTTACCGAATGGCGCAAAGCATCGAGGCGCCCGGACGGGCCATCTTCATCGTCGAGATCGATCACGACGATGACGCGCGTACCGCCGAGTTCAACGAAGGCGTGGGCGTCACCGCCATCTTCGTCAACCGCTTCGGGCGGGCGCGCGACGACTCCCACGGTCTACTGAGCGGGCTCGGGGCCTTCGCTTTTCCCGCACGGCAGGGTCACGCCTATCTCTTTGGCGAATTTTCCGTCATCAATGTACTGCGCACCGCATTACTTGACCGCGGACTTTCCGATGAGCAGATCAGTCGCAAGGCCTATTGGCGCATGGGTCGTCGCAACGCCGAAAATGGAGAACCGGAAAAGGACCAGTCCTAGAGTACGACGATGGCTGGCAAGAGCACGGGCTGGCGGCGGAACTTTTGACCCAGTAGCCGACCGGCCGCCCGTTGGGCCACCTTATTGAGCGAGGCTTCGTCGTGGTCGCCCTCGCGCAATGCCGTTTCGAGCGCGTCGCGGACATTGCTGGTCACCGTCTCGAGCAAGTTGCGGTCGTGTTCGCCTTCGAACCATCCGCGCGTGGTGATCCGCACCGGCTGGATAATGGTGCCGCGGTCCTTGTCGATACCGGCCGAAATCTGCAAGACCCCGAACGCGGCCAGCATTCGTCGCTCTTCGAGCGGGCGCTCGTCGAGGTCGCCGGCGCTGCCGTCGATGTAATGAAAGCCGGCCGGCACCTGGCCCGAGCGTTTGATGCCCGCGGCCGTTACCTCAACTTGGTCGCCGTCTTCGCAGATCAGCACGTGCTCGCTGGTCAAACCCATCGAAAGCGCGACATCGGCGTGGTGGACCATGTGGCGATACTCACCGTGCACCGGCACAAAATTACGCGGACGCACTAATTGATGAAAGGTGCGCAGCTCGCCCTGGCGCGCGTGTCCTGACGCGTGAACCGGTTCGTGCTCGGAGTGGATCACTTCGGTCCCGGCGCGATGCAGGTCGTCGATTACGCGACCGACCGACCACTCGTTGCCCGGAATCGGATGTGAACTGAGGATCCCCGTGTCGTCGGCGCCGACCTTCAAGTACCGCGCGTCGCCCCGCGACAACTTAGAGAGGGCCGCCAGCGGCTCGCCTTGACTGCCGGTGCAGATCACGCACACTTCACCGGGGCCGAAGCGGTCAATATTTTCGATGTCAATGAAGTCGGCGTTGTCCGCGTGGAGCAGGTTCAACTTTCTCGCCAGCTTGACGTTCGACTCCATCGAGCGACCCATCAACGCGATCTTGCGATTCTGCTCGAGGGCCACGTCGATGATCTGTTGGACGCGATGGATATGACTGGCAAAACAGGCGACCACCATGCGGCGCTGCGGACGTTCCAGGAAGAGACGGCGCAGTGCCCCGCCGACCGAACGCTCCGACGCGGTGAAGCCCGGCTCCTCGGCGTTCGTCGAGTCACAGAGCAATAGCGCCACACCCTCGTCGCCGATCGCCGCCAACCGTGAGATGTCGGTTCGTCGGCCGTCGATGGGCGTGAGGTCGAGTTTGAAGTCACCCGAGTGCACCACGATGCCGACCTTGGTGTGGAAGGCCAGGGCGTGTGCGCTCGGTACCGAGTGGGTGACGGGAATGAACTCGACCTCAAAGGGTCCAATGCGACGGCGCTCGCCGTCGGAAACTTCGATGAAAGTGAGATCGTGGGCGACCTTGGCTTCGGTGAGTCGGTGGCGGGCGAAGCCCAACGTCAAGGCGGCGCCGTAGATCGGCACGTTGATGTCCTTGACCAGGTAGCGCAGCGCACCGGTGTGGTCTTCATGACCGTGGGTCAGCACGATGGCGTCAACCCGGTCCCGTCGCTCGATCAGCCAGCGAAAGTCCGGCAAGATCAGATCGACGCCGTACATGGTGGGCTCAGGAAACATGAGTCCGGCGTCGACAATAACGATGCGGCTGTCCTGTTCTAAAGCCAGACAGTTTCGTCCAATCTCGCCGAGACCGCCCAGGAAGGTGACGCGGAAGGAATCCTTAGCCACGCGTGGCCCGAAGCGAGGCAACAATCTCGGCCGCTTGATCGTCACAGGCGCCGTCACTCGGTCCGAGCGGCAATCGACACTGACCTACGGCGAAACCCAGCGCCCGCAGGGCGGCCTTGGCCGGTATGGGATTGGGATAAAACTCGGTGCTTTCCCACGCGCAACTCACGGCCAGTCGCTCGTTGCACTCCCTCGCCTTTTCCCAGTCGCCTTTTTCCACGCTGCGCACGACGGCCGCGAACTCGGGGGCGGCCCAGTGCGCGGCCACCGAAACAATGCCCACCGCACCAATGGCCATGAAAGCAAGCAACACGCTGTCGTCGCCGCTGTAGAGATCAAGTTCGTCGCCCAGCACCGCCTTGGTGTGGGCCGCTTCGACCAAATCGCCCGACGCGTCCTTGAGGGCAATCACGTTGGCCAGAGCCCGCACCAGACCGACGGTCGTCGCCGAATGGATCTTGCGACCGGTGCGCGAGGGAATGTCGTAGAGCATGACCGGCAAGTTGGTACTGTTCGCCACCGCGGTGAAGTGGGCGGCGATGCCCGCCTGGCTCGGTCGCGCGTAGGCCGGAGTGGTCGCCAGCACGCCCGCCACGCCGGTCGCGGCGACGCGGCCCGTCAGTGCCACCGAGCGTGCGGTGTCGGACGACGTTGATCCGGCGAGCACCGGCACGCTTACCGCCTGGGCCACGCAGGAAAAGAGATCCAGCTTCTCCTCATCGGAAAGTGCGCTGCCTTCGCCGGTCGATCCCGCGATGACCAGTCCGTCGCAGCCCTGTTCGACCAGGAACTTGGCGAGTTGGGTGGCCACGTCGAAATCGATCGAACCGTCTGGCGCAAATGGCGTCACCATCGCGGTGAGAACAGTTCCAAAACGCGGCAACGCCATATTTTAAAGTTACCAGCGATTGGTTCTGGCGAAATACGTCAACGGGCGCCGATCATGCGACGAAAGAGTCGATTCCTATCGTGAGTCCCGGCGTCGGGCCGATCGCCTGCACGGCGATGGACACACCTTGGACGAAGCTCTCGCGGTCAAACGAGTCGTGGCGAATAGTGAGACCCTCGCCCGGTCCGCCGAAGTGAATCTCTTGATGCGACACCAGTCCGGGCAGGCGCAACGAGTGCACCATGATACCGTCACCTCCGTCGGCTCCGCGAGCGCCCGTCACGGTGTGATGCGTAGTGGGGTCTACCAGCGGCGCCCGTCCCGCGTCGCGACGGGCCTGGGCAATCGCCTGTGCGGTACTGAGCGACGTGCCCGACGGTGCGTCGGCCTTGCGATCATGGTGCAGTTCAATAATCTCCACTCGGTCGAAATACGGCGCGGCCAGCACGGCGAAGCGCTGCTGAAGCACCATGCCGATAGAGAAATTGGTCGCCATGACGACGGCGACCTTGGCGCTCGCCTCGTCAACCTCGTGACGCTGTAACTTCGAGAGACCGGTCGTGCCAATGACCAGAGCCACGCCGTGGGCGGCGCACCACTTCGCCGACACGACCACGCTCGTCGCCGTGGAGAATTCCACCACCACGTCCACGGTGGTGGGATCGAGGTCGGCCAGGGCGGTGGCGAAGCGCGCGCCAAAAAGTTCGCTTGGTTGGTTGAGATCGACCAAGGCCACCACGCTGAAGTCGGCCACCGCCCCGAGACCGGCGGCCAAGACCTGGCCCATGCGCCCGGCTCCGCCCACGATGGCCAGTGATTTCACGTACGAATCTTAGTGCCGCGACTTTGCCGTCGCCTGACCCAGAGCGTCGTCGCGACGCCACCGAGGGCCACGATGCTCGCGAGCGAGACGATCAAGCTCAGCTCAATATACGGAGCGTGGTAGTGGAAGTGCACCGTCCACTGCCCCGCGGGCACCGTGACTTTTTCGATGAGGCCGGATCGACTGACCGGCAGTTCGAGCGTCTGGCCAGTTTTCTGGTTGAGCGCGGTCGCGCGCCAACCGGGCAGATAGGCCTCGCTACGTACGAGCACGACGGGGCTGGTCGCCGTTACGCCGACCCACGTGTCGCCCCACGGGACGCTGCGAATGGAAGAAATTCGACCGCCCTTCGAGGGACTTTGTAGCCAGTCCGGAGGAAGGACGTGGGTGGCCTTAAGCACGGCAAAGGTTCCTACGGTATCGCTCAGTCGCCACGACGAGGTGGAGAGCGCCAATTGAAAGGGCGTGTCCAGACGGTAACTGAACGAGTGCGCGGCCTGTTGCGTGACGACGGTGTCCGCAATCGCCACGTCGTTGCGCGCACTGATGATGAACCCGGCCGCCATCGCGCCACTGGTAAATACAAAGCTCATGGTGTGCGCACCTGATACCACGATGGGCGTTCCGACGGTCCCACCCGACGCACCGAGCAACTGCAACGTCACCGGACCCTTGGCGACCGCCCGTCCCTTAGGGCCGCTCACCACGACGGTATGCACCGTCAAGAGCTGCCCGAAGTAACGACGGGTAGAAGAACTGGGCGCGGACTTGACGCACGAACTCCTCGGCGGCGCGCTGAATCTCATCCGCGCACCGAGTTGCGACGATGAGATGACTAGCGCGGCAAGACGCAACTGGGTAAACGTGCCGTCGCTTAATCGACAGGGATTCAGTTCAGCCGAGGGATGGGTACCCGTCGCGTCGTCGTAAATCGTCGAGACCAGCGAACCGTAACCCTGGACGCTGGGCAGTTTGGTGAAGACGTCCAGGTTGGCGAATCCGAGATCGTCGTAGGCCAATGTGTGTACGCCCGCCATGTCAACGAAAGCGGTGCGACCCTGGGTACCCAGAAGGGCAATGGCGTTGGTTGGTGATGGTTCCGTCGGTCCATTGGGGCCCAGGAGACCCGTCGCGCTGAAGAGCAAAAACAAGATCACGTCGGCGCTCAGGATGACTAGCAGCCAACGCATAATTCTGGTGGAGCGGCGCCACCAGCACAGGGCGGCGATCACGGCGAGGGCCACCAGCAATTGCAGTACCAGTGACAGCGTTTCACTCTTGGCGAGCGGGGCTATGGCGGGAGACACTCTGAGATGGCGCACGATCGCCGGCCCCCAGCCCAGTAGGGCAAGGCCGAGCGCCCCGGCGGCGAAGGCCGGTAACAAAGTAAACCAACGGGACCTACCCTCGAGTCCGGCCAGCGTAGTGTCGCGGGCTTCGACTCGGTCGAGCCACCAGCCAAGCAGCACCGACGCGGCAAAGTCCATCACGATGATGTTGCGGCTCTGTAAGCGAGTACCGCCGAAGAGGGGAAGGTGGTAAAAGAGGTGACCAAGCGGAGTAAAGGAACCCCACGCGGCGAACAGTCCCACCACCACCAGTATCAGGTAGAGCACGTAATCGCGCTGCACACCGACCCACCCCCGTCGCGTGCAGCGAGTGAGGAACGCGAACGTGGCGACCAGCGCTAGCAGTCCGGCGTAACCGGTCACTTCGGTCAAGTTGTAGGGGGCGAAGAATCGTGGCTGTCCCGACAGGCCGTTCCCGCCGAACATGTCCGGGATCAACAGCAGCGGTGTCCACTTAACGGGCAGTGATCCCGCGCCAAAATAGTTGTAGGTAATCGCGGCCCGTTCCGAGAACCCGATAAAGGAGCGACCGGGAAGCAACTGCACGAGACCCAGCCCCACGCCCCAGACGAAACCCACGGCCAAACTCGCGACGTAGGTAACCCGGGTCCGCCACGATACGAGTGAATAGGACGTGCGCAGGACCAGAACCACCGGGACGCTCACGAGGCAGAGCAACTCGATCACCGCAATGGCCCGGGGTTCACCCGTGAGGAAAGTCAACCCCCACAGCACCGCAAACCAAAGGGTTCCCGGCAGGGTCGCGCGCGCGCAGGCGCGCCAACCGGCGGAAGGTGGGAGCTCGCGCAGCCGTCGCGACAGCGACAGCAGTATCAGCAAGGTCCAGGGGATGAAGGAAAAGCCCTGCACGACACCAAGATGGACAATTTGTCCGATCATGGCTCCGGTGTAAGTAAAACTCAGCGCCGCGGCCAATGACGAAAGGGTCCGCAGTCCGTGCCAGCGAAGCAGGACGAACATCCCTAAGGCTGCCGTGACGTACACGACAATGAGGTTTACGACCCACGCCGCGATGGAGGGAATAAACGCGAAGATCACGGTGAGCGGATACACCGATCCGGCGTTCAGGCCCCCGAGCAAAGGAGTGCCAGAGTTGGCGTATGGGTCGAGCAGTGGAAGATGACCGCTAGCAATCTGTCGACCACTGAGAACCCTCAGCGGAAAGTTCTGAATGAGGTTGTCGACCTGAATGGCCGGGTGACCAAAAAGAGCGGGCCCCACAAAAAAGACCACGGGAATCGCGATAATCCAGAACAGGGCCCACCGATCCCTACGTCCGAGGGGGCGCCACCACCGCGTCGGCACAAAGACGGTGGCGGTAATCATTGTCTCCACGCTACGAAAATTGAACGGCGCCGTGCTGCACGGTCGCCAAGACTGAGCATCACGGCCGTTCTAACAGCGAGTGTTCCATTTCCTCCTCCGATGAGTTCCGAGCGTTGTAACACCCTGCAGGTACCGTCGGTATTGGATTCACGATGCCTCGGCGAAGTGAAGCCCGCACCGCGAAGCACGCGGGAAGAGCCGTTCGCCACCCGCACAAGCCTCGAAA
>OBLU010004455.1_pt1 | contig 12643 bp, 15 predicted proteins | sample 1518681 | NCBI WGS metagenome assembly OBLU01 (sample SAMEA3539304, study PRJEB22396) | soil metagenome | biome: tundra; feature: field; material: soil | place: USA | collected 2010-05 | depth 0.15 m | reverse complement strand
CGGGCGTGGCGTGCTCTGGCCACCACAGTGACTGGGTGGTCACATCCAGTTCCCATCGGCAGCAGATTGAGAGTGGTCGGTTCAATCCTGGCCCAGCGCTGCGCCGCGTGACCTCATGCAGCAGGCAGCTCAGTTGGCGCGGAGGACACGGTGAAGCACTGTCGTCCGACAGATAAGGCTCGAAGAACTGGACTTGGGTAGACCATCGGCCCTGGCGTTGCCATCCGACGGACTCGGAGGATGGGTCTGCCGGAGCGCTTCCAACATGCGTGGGACGGCTGGGGTGGCCACGTCCCGCTCGAAGTGGTGGTGTCGCCCTATCGGGCCGTGGTGGGTCCGATCGTGAACGGCGGCGGTCGAACACCATGCCGGCATTGCGGTCACCGAGTTGTGCTTTCAACTGATGAGGTGAGGAAGGCATCAAATTAGACGGAGCGGCCGACCTCGAGTTGCTGTGCGATACTTTGCAGCTGCCGGCGCCGGTCTCGCAGAGAACGCTGGAATGCAGCATTGTCGGTATCGGCGATTTCCGAGCTCAGTTCTCCCAGTGCATGCGTCAGCAACGTGCGGAGCTCGTCGGCCTGCTCGTCGTCTAGGTGCAATTGCATGGTGACTTCTCCTTCGGATGTGCGGTGGTCAGAGATTCCGGCGGTCCTGGTGCTGCCTCATTCGGCAGATGATGGATCGCCAGGAGGTTCTGGTCGACCCGCTGATACGGGACCCGGCGTGCCCTCGTGGTATCGATCTGGCCACACGGCCGACGGCGCCGGGTCCACGCTCTGGTAGTCGTGCCGGATGGAACGACCACTCACCTTTTCGAGCCGTATGGCGAACACCCGCATGCCGGGTTCCATGACGGTCGGATGAGGAACATTGCGCCCGAGCTTGGCGATCTCGTCGTACGTCAAGGCCCGGGCCGTCCCTTCTGCCAGCACACTCCATCCTTTTCTCGAATAGGACTCAGAGTGATCGATCTCAAACGCGACGGTTTCTCCTTCCAGATGGTACGCGGCGAAGCCAGGTCTGAGTCTGACCAATATGTCGTCACCGCAGACCGAGAAATTCAGCGGGACGAGGTGCGGAGCCCCCTCCCGGTTCATCGCCAGACGACCGACCTCGCCCGATGCTCCTGCCAGCGCGAGGAGTCGACGGCACTCGTCCTCGCTCAGCATGACGGAACCGCGCTGGTCATTGGCCATCGACCGCTCCTCCCGGATTTCCCGGCGCGATGTCTGGGCGCCGTTGCATCCATGTCCACCGCACGATGTCGGGGGGATCTTCCCCGTGGACGCGGGTGTATTGACGGGCTTCGAGACGGGCGTCAACCATTTCCTGACGCAAGGACGCACTGCGCTCTCCCAGCTCGGGCACCCGGTCGATCACGTTGATCACGAGGCTGAAGCGGTCGAGGTTGTTGAGCATGACCATGTCGAAGGGTGTCGTCGTGGTGCCCTCTTCGCGATAGCCGTGCACGTGAAGGTTGTCATGGTTGGCGCGCCGATACGTCAGCCGGTGGATCAGAGCCGGGTAGCCGTGAAAGGCGAAGATGACCGGCCGATCTTTGGTGAAGAGGGCGTCGAATTCGACGTCGGAGAGACCATGCGGGTGCTCTGACGCGGATTCGAGCCGCATCAGGTCGACGACGTTGACCACACGGATCTTGAGTGCGGGGAGTCGCTGATTGAGCAACTGGACGGCGGCCATGGTCTCGAGAGTCGGGACGTCGCCGCAGCAGGCCATGACCACGTCGGGCTCTGTGCCTTCGTCGGTGGACGCGAAGGTCCAAACGCCAAGTCCCCTCGTACAGTGGTCGACGGCTTGCTGCCTGTCGAGCCAGTCGTGCTGAGGCTGCTTCCCTGCCACGATCACGTTGACGTAGTGGCGACTCCTCAGGCAATGGTCGGCCACCGAGAGGAGACAGTTGGTGTCCGGCGGCAGGTAGATGCGCGCCACCGACGCCTTCTTGGTGGCGACGTGGTCGAGGAACCCGGGATCCTGATGGGAAAATCCATTGTGGTCCTGACGCCAGACATGGCTCGTGAGCAGGTACGTCAGGGACGCTAGAGGGGGACGCCAGTCGACCTCCCGCGAAACCTTGAGCCACTTTGCGTGCTGGTTCAACATTGAGTCGACAATGTGGATGAACGCCTCGTAACAGTTGAAGAGCCCGTGGCGCCCGGTCAGGAGGTACCCTTCGAGCCAGCCCTGGCACTGGTGCTCAGAGAGCATTTCGACAACCCGACCGCTGGGCGCGAGATGGTCATCACCGGGCCTGATCGTGGCCTCCCAGACGCGGTCGGTCACCTCGAAGACGTCCTGGAGCCGGTTGGAAGCGGTCTCATCAGGACTGAAGATCCTGAAATTTGTAGAGTTGGCCGCCGTGACGTCGCGCAGCCAGGTTCCGAGGACTCTGGTCGCTTCCCGCAACACAACGCCTGGTCGCAGCACCTCGACGCCGTAGTCTGAGAAATTCGGCAGTTCGAGGTCGACCAGCTGGGTTCCACCGTTTGCGTGCGGGTTGGCGCTCATCCTGCGGTCACCGACGGGCACGAATTCGTCGATCTCGGCCACAGGCCGGCCCTGATGGTCGAAGAGTTGCTCAGGACGGTAGCTGTGCAGCCACTCCTCAAGTTGGGCCAGTTGCTCGGGATTGGTCCGCACGTCCGGGAGCGGCACCTGGTGGGAGCGGAACGTTCCTTCCATGGCCAGTCCGTCGACCGTCTTGGGTCCGGTCCAGCCTTTCGGGGTGCGCAAGATGACCATGGGCCAGTCGGGGCGACTCACACCTGTTCGCGACCGCGACCGGGCTCGCGACTGGATCTCCGCGATGCTCTCATGGGCGTAGTCAAGGGCGACCGCCATGCGTTGGTGGACTTCCATCGGGTCCTCGCCGTCAAAGCCGCCCTCGATGAGAAGGGGGTGGTAGCCATATCCGGAGAACAGGGAGAGCAGCTCGTCGGTGGGGATCCGGGCCAGGACGGCAGGTGCCGCGATCTTGTAACCGTTGAGGTGCAAAATCGGGAGGACGGCACCGTCGTGCACTGGGTCCAAGAACTTGTTCGAGTGCCAGCCGGTCGCGGCCGCTCCGGTCTCGGCCTCGCCGTCGCCGACGACGCAGGCCACGACGAGGTCGGGGTTGTCGAAGGCCGCTCCGAAGGCGTGCGAAAGGGAATAGCCGAGCTCCCCTCCTTCGTGAATCGAGCCCGGGGTCTCGGGTGCCGCATGACTGGGGATGCCGCCGGGAAAGGAGAACTGGCGGAATAGCCTGGCCATGCCAACCACATCCCTCGGGATGTGAGGGTAGCGCTCGGAGTAAGTGCCCTCGAGCCACGCGTTAGCGACGACCGCGGGACCCCCGTGCCCGGGCCCGCAGACGAAAACCGCTTCGGTGTCGCGTCGGGTGATGACCCGGGTGAGATGGGCATAGATGAAGTTGAGACCGGGGCTGGTTCCCCAGTGGCCCATCAGGCGGGGTTTGGTGTGCTCAGGTCGAAGCGCCTCGAGAACCAGGGCGTTGTCGAGTAGGAAGATCTGACCGACGGTGAGGTAGTTGGCTGCCCTCCAGTAGGTGTTGAGACGGACAAGCTCAAGGTCAGAGAGGCCAGTGACGCCGATGCCACGGCAAGTCGTGGGACCAATGTCAGCCATAGGTACCCATCATGTGGCCGGAGGCCCGCCCCGCACAAGGCGTGAAGTTCAGAGTCGCTCCGAGTCGGCTCCCCGGTCGGCTGCGCCCTGATGGCTGCAGTTCCGACGTCACCAGGGACCCGGGCTGTCTGGAGGGCGGGAACGTGGCTTCGAGAAGCCCGATGGAGGACAGGAGCAGGAACATCCGCGGGTCATTTGGCCAGAGTCAGGAGTCTCCTCTCTTTCGAAAAGGGCATGGCTGCCCAGCGCGATCATCATCCTCATGGTGACGGATCACCGTGCCCGATTCCATGGTCGGACGGATGTCGGGCTGCCTCCTCTTCCCCGGCCGACCCGAGCAGGACGAAGAGACCGATCACCATGAGCCAGATGTCGAAGAAGAGCCCGGTTACCACCATGAACGTCCCGATGACGCGGGTGACACGGGCGGCGGCGTCGGTTGCTCCGAGGCGGCTGCCCTTCCGAGCGAGCACGGCACGCAACGCCCGCCCTCCGTCCATCGGCATCGCAGGGAGAAGGTTGAACGCGCCGAGAACCAGGTTGAGCCACGTGAGGCGCGCCCACCAACTTCCGGCGAAGAGCGTGGGGGGCCACATCCGTGCCCCGAGGAGGAGCCCTCCCGCCGCAAAGAGCGCACCCAGCGCGAGGCTGGTGAGCGGTCCGACGATCGCGATGGCGAACTCATCGCCCGGGGCCTCGGGCGTGGAGGTCAGCTCGGACATCCCCCCTATCGGAAGCAGGAGGATGTCGACCACGTCGGCCCCGCGCCGTCGGGCCACCAGGCAGTGGGATATCTCGTGGACAATGACACAGACGAAGAGTGCGGCGATCCACAAGAATCCTTCCGCTTTTACGGAAGCACTGGTATCCCAATCGGCCACGAGCACCAAACCAACGAGGAAGGCGAAGGTCCAGTGCACGCGTATGGGAATGCCGACCACCCGGCAGATGGTCACGCTGCGAGTGGGTGCACCCGCCGTGCCGTGGGTGGGGGCGGGTGCTTGATTCATGATCTCAGCGCCCCACTTGAAATGCCATAGATTCAGCGTGCCGTCATATGGACCCTCGCACTAGGGCCAAACGGCATCGTTCCGGGGGCCAACTGGGCTGGGTGATTGACCCTCGCCTAAGGACCTTCGGCCCTACTCAGGATGCTGAATGACTCTTATCGTCGACCGTGAAGTGATGGGTACGAGTACGGAGGCGAGAAATGACACTGACCGTTGATGACGTGATCACCGCCGATGTCCCTCCTGAGGACAAGAAGGTTGCGCACCCTACGGGCAGCGCCCGAATCTGATGGCGTGCTGTCGTCCGTTCTTGATCAGGCGGTCGGAGTCGGCGCAGTGAGACGCGTGCTCGACGCCTTGGGCCAAGTGTTGCCCGAGGAAGGGTATGGCCACCTCACGGGGCTCGACGTCCGGCAAGGATGGGGGAATGTGCTCAAAATTCGCCTCTACACGCCCTTGTCGCAGGCAATGGATGGAGAAGAGTTCGGAGCCAGGGTGCGACGGGTCGTCGATGATGCTCTCGGTGCCGAACGCCACGTGGTTGAAATCGTGTGGGACGCGAAGAGATAGCCGCACATCAAGAATGAGCCAAAGGGGGACCTTCGCCCCTACAGCGTTCCCGCCGGAGGCGCGACGCTGAAGAGATCAAGCGCGTGAGCAAAAGGGGCCCATCATGAGAGCAGCCGTTGTGCCTGTGCTCTCCCATCGACCGATCGGACCGCCCGAACAGGTCGAAAATGGGTGGGGAAATCAACGCCCGCCCCGTGATCAACTTCCAATGACTCGAGCCCCATCGTCGACACCGAGCAAGGGAATCGTGCCATGACAACCGCAATGCCAGCCAACTACCCTCGGGAACTCGAACGCGATGTCGTAAGCGACGAAAGCACGTTCTACCGTCTGCGACCCATCCGTCCTGATGACGCGGCAAGGTTGATCGAGTTCCACCGCCACCTGGCACCGCATTCGGTCTATCTGCGGTTCTTCAGCTTTCATCCGACACTTTCGGAGGCTGAAGTACAGCGTTTCACCTGTGTCGACTACATCAATCGACTGGCGCTGGTGGCAGAGATCGACGGACGTTTGATCGCGGTTGGTCGCTTTGACTCCAAGCCGGGGGACAGCGAAGCAGAGGTGGCGTTCGTGGTGGCCGACGAGTATCAGCACCACGGAATCGGCTCGCTGCTGCTTGATGAATTGGCTGAGGCAGCCAGAGCACGGGGGATCACGACATTCAGAGCCGAGACGCTGGGCGAGAACCACACGATGCTCGATGTCTTCCGGCATGCTGGATTTTGCCTAGCGTCGAGCGTCGAATACGGAACGGTCACTCTTCGGTTTCCCATTGAACCGACCGAGAAGTACCGCGCGGCTCTGGCCGAGCGAGAATCCCGGCGTCATCTTGGTCCGGCCGCTCAGCCATCCGGATCCAAGTCAGGGGCCCAGCAGATATGACACTCATTGTGTCCGGTCCAACCGGCACGGTCGAACATGATGGTGGTGTCTTCCACCCGGAGCAACCGGCACGGATCTTCTCGGTAATGGATGGAGTACGCGCTCTCGAGCTCGATGACGAGATTGTGTACCCTCCAACGCCAAAGGCTGAATTGAGCGACCTCTCCCGTGTGCACTCGGTCTCCTACCTCCGCGAGCTCGAGGCCTTCTGTGAGCAGGGCGGGGGTGATCTCGATCCCGACACCTATGCCCGAGCCGACTCATGGACGGCGGCCAGGCGTGCCGCAGGGGCAGGACTGGCGGCTGTCGCGGCGCTGGAGGAACACGGTGATGGGGTGGCCTTCGTGCCCGTACGCCCGCCCGGTCACCATGCAGAGCGCGACAGGGCCATGGGATTTTGCCTCCTCAACAACGTGGCGGTGGCTGCCGCATCCTTGACGGCGCGGGGCGAACGGGTGCTGATCGTGGACTGGGATGTGCACCATGGAAACGGAACGCAGTCGATCTTTTGGGATGATCCGAATGTCCTCTATGTATCGACCCATCAATTTCCCCTATTTCCCGGCACCGGCAAGGCCTCGGAGGTCGGGGGGCCCAAGGCAGTGGGACTGACGGTGAATGTGCCTCTGCCGGCCGGTGCGACAGGGGACGTGGTTCGATCGGCCATTGACCGTGTGGCACGACCGACCATTGAGCAGTTCGCACCTGACTGGGTATTGGTTTCGTGTGGATTCGACGCGCATCAGGCCGACCCATTGAGCGAACTGGCCCTCTCGAGCGGGGACTTCGCCGAGCTGGCCCGAATCGTCAACGGGTTCACTTCTCGCTCGGGTCGTCTGGCCCTGTTCCTCGAGGGTGGGTATAACCAAGTGGCACTCCAGGAATCGGTGACCGCCACGCTTGGTGCCTTGCTTGGAATCGACACGCACCCTGTTGCGCCGACCTATGGCGGCCCCGGGATGCAGGAACTTCGTGCCGCGGAATCCGATCGCGAGCGAGCGATTGACCAGCTGCACACGCTGAACCCGAACGTGGAGGGGTCACGATGAGTGCACCACAGAGCATCATTGTTGGATTCGACGGCTCCGAGGACTCGAAGGCGGCTCTCCGGTGGGCCGCCCGTCTCTCAGGAGCAATGGGAGCACGGCTCCGTATAGTCCACGCCGTCGGTCTTCTCGAGCACGCCGGGCTGTCCGATCACGCCGTCGCACGCCGAGAGACGGCGCTGCAAGTCGTCACGGATGCTGGAGTGCGCTCCGCAGATGTCGAGTGGACTGTGGTCGATGGTGACCCATGCTCGGCCCTGCTTCGCATGACGATCGCACCCGAATCAGCCGATCTCATAGTGGTGGGCTCTCGAGGATCCGACGCCCATGCGGGATCGCTCCTTGGGAGCACGAGCCTGGAACTCGCTCGGCACGCCGCAGTTCCTGTGCTGATTGTGCCGGCGGAAAGGCAGATCGGGGATACGGCCCCGGTCTGAGCTCGGCTGGGAGTACGGGTCCAACATTGCGGTTGTTTGCCCGCTGTCAAAGTCACCGCTCAACGCACAACCATGACCGAACAGGACGCGTGGCGAGTGCAGAATTGGCTCACTGAGCCCAGGAGCAACTCCTTGAACCCGCCCATTCCTCGAGAGCCCACCACCAGGAGCTCGGCGCCTTCGCTTGCGGTCACCAACGCTGGACCCGGCGATTCCTCGGCCGGGTGACCGCGCACGATCACGTCTGGAGCGACCTCAGTGACACGAGCGATCGCGCCATCGGCCACGTTCTGGGCCGCTTGACGTACCTCATTGACCGTGGTCGTAAACGCGTAGCCGAGGGCCATGGGAAATGTCCATGCCGTCACAATCTCAAGGGTGGCTCCACCGCGTTGCGCTTGTGTGATGGCCCAATCGAGGGCTCGTTCGCTTTGGACCGAGCCGTCCACCCCGACGACAATGCGGTGTTCGAATATAGGAGCACCAAATTCGGCGCCATCGTCATGTGCCATGAGGATCTCGCTCATCCGACGTGGGGAATGGACCGGACATTCTCAGCTGACGGCTCGGTGAACGAGCACCGGACAGTGGGCGTTGGTAGCGCAGAACTCGCTCACCGAGCCGATCAACATCCCCGCGAATTCGCCGTGTCCACGACTGCCCACCACCAAGAGGTCGGCTCCCTTGGAGGCTTCGACCAGGAGAGGGGCTGGATGTCCGCGCATCACCTTGGCCGTGATGTCGAGTGACGAGTATGTGGAGCGCAGGTCGGCCACGGCCTCGTCGAGAACCTTACGCACGTCCTTCTCAGGGTCATAGTCGGAGGGGAAGGGCATGGCCCAACCATAGGAGAGCGGCCATTCCCAGGTCATGATCACATGCAAGATCGAATGGGTCAGTTCAGCCTGCCGTCCGGCCCAACGCAGGGCTTCGAGCGACGAGTGGGAACCATCGATTCCCACAACGATTCTTCCTGTTTCGGCCACGTGTTCCGTTGTCATGGTGCATCTCCTCCTGCTTGATCTCTGTGATGTCCATCGTCGGTGATGGTGGTGCCGGCCGATCCAGTCAGCAACTCGGCAGCGTCGTCGAGTCGACCGATAGCCGCCACGCGATGAGTACCCCGTACAAAGCGACAGGCCGCCGCAACCTTTGGACCCATGGACCCAGGGGGGAAGTGAAGGTCGTCAAGTTCGCTCGAAGTGATTCGTCGGATCGGACGGGCGCGAGGCGTTCCGAAATCGGTCTCCAGGGCCGCCACGTCGGTCAGAAGAAATAGCGCATCAGCATCCACACTCCGGGCCAAAAGTCCTGTAGTCAGGTCTTTGTCCACCACAGCCTCGACGCCACGGAGGTGTCCATCCGGACTGCGGCGGACCGGGATGCCGCCACCACCGGCACAGATAACGACGGCCCCGGCCGCCAGCATCATCTTGATCGTGGGCAGCTCAATCAGCCCCTGTGGTTCGGGAGAAGCCACCACGCGTCTCCAGCTTTGACCGTCGCGTCGAATCTGCCAACCCCAACGTTGCGCCAACCTGTGGCTTTCGCTGTCATCATAGACAGGGCCAACAAACTTTGTGGGTTGCCCGAATGCTGGATCGTCGGCATCCACCAGCGTCTGAGTGATGAGTCCAACCACCTGCCGTCCCGGGAGCGCGTTCTCGAGAGCTTGGAGCAGGAAGTAGCCGATCATCCCTTGTGTTTCGGCGACCAGGGTGTCGAAGGGGTAGGGATGGGGCAGATCAGGATCCCGGGCGCTCTCCAGTGCCAGGAGACCCACCTGGGGCCCATTGCCGTGCGTGATGACCAGGTCGTGGTCGACGGCGAGCGGGGCCAGGGCTTCTACGGCCGAGGTCACGTGCTCTTGTTGAATCTTGGCAGCCGGCACCTCTCCGCGCTCGAGGAGTGCGTTCCCGCCCAAGGCAGCCACGATCCTCATGATCGATTGCTCTCTTGATTCATCTTGTCTTCATCCCATCCCATTGTCGCCCAGCGTGGCAACCATGACCGCCTTGATGGTGTGCAGCCGGTTCTCGGCTTGGTCAAACACGATTGAGGCGGAGGATTCGAAGACCTCATCGGTGACCTCGAGGGCGTCGAGGCCATACTTCTCGCCTATCATCCGACCCGTCTCGGTGTCGCGGTTGTGGATAGCGGGCAGGCAATGCATGAAGCGGGCATTTCGGTTGGCTGTCATGGCCATGACTCGTGCCGTGACTTGATAGCGGACGAGCTCCTCGATCCGCTCGGCCCAATGATCGGTCCGCTCACCCATTGAGACCCACACGTCGGTGTAGATGAAGTCGACACCGGGAACCGCCGCCGCGACATCTTCGGTGATCGTGATTCTAGCCCGTGAGTGCGTAGCCAACTCACGGGCGATCCCCTGGACTTCAAGGCTTGGCCAAAGGGACTGGGGAGCGCAGATGCGAACGTCCATACCGAGCAGCGCCCCGGTCACCAACAATGAATTGGCCGTGTTGTTCCTGGCGTCGCCCATATAACAGTAGGAGGTTGATTCAAGGGGCTTGTCCGCGTAGTCAGACATGGTGAGCATGTCGGCCAACATCTGAGTGGGATGCCACTGATCGGTCAGCCCATTCCACACCGGCACCCCGGCGTGGCGGGCCAGTTCCTCCACGTCCCCTTGGGCGAAGCCACGGAACTCGATGCCGTCATACATCCGCCCGAGCACGCGAGCCGTGTCCTTGACCGTTTCCTTCTTGCCCAACTGGGTCTCGCCGGGGCCGAGATAGCTGACGTGCGCTCCTTGATCATGGGCCGCTACCTCGAAGGCTGACCGCGTTCGGGTGGACGTCTTCTCAAAAATGAGGGCAATATTTCGCCCTTTGAGTCGCTGTGACTCTCGTGCGTAGCGCTTGTCTTCTCGCAGGTCAGACGCCAAATCGATGAGCGACAGGAACTCGGGTTTTGTGAAGTCGATCTCCTTGAGGAAGCTTCTACCGTTCAGATCCATTGGGACGTCTCCGTTCTTCGTTGGCGAGCAGAAGCAGGCGGCGATCAGGCCGGATCGCGTTCGATAGGACACGTCATACATCGTGGGCCGCCCCGGCCCCGGCCAAGCTCTTCACCGGCGATGGTAACGACCTCGATGCCGTGCTCCCGGCGAGATTGATGGTCGCAGGTATCCACAAACCGAGCAGGGCAATGCCCCAGTTCTCCATGCCGGTCGGATGGTCGATGCCGAACAGGGCATCGACGTAGAACACCCAGGAGGCGACGATGGCCGCGTTACCGGCCCAGGCTTGGATCCAGTAACACCAGCCGACGAGATAGCCGGCGAAGTCACCGAATTCGTGTCGGGAGTAGGCGTAGAGTCCGCCGTCACTGTTCGGCACCCGCTTCGTGAGTTGGCCGAACAGCACGGCCAGGAGCATCGCCCCGACGGCAATCACCCCCAGAACCACAATGCCCATGGTGCCAGCACCTGCCAGCACAGCCGGCATGGTGAACACGCCGGTCCCCACGATGCTGCCGACCACCAGTCCGGTGGCCGACGTCAACCCCAGGGCATGGGCCTTCTTCTCGTTACGCGGTGAAAGTGGTCGATCTGGAATTCCTGATCCTTCGGAAGCCGGACGAGCCGTGGTGAGTGCCATCACTTTCCCTTCGTGCACTGAACGGTAAGCCCGCTCATGGTTCCGTTGCGCCGAGGTCTTCGTGGACTCGGCCCTTTGACCTCATTGCACGGTAAGGAAAGCTGAGTCATCGCAGTAGGGCCATTGGTCCTCTGAGCGGCGCCCAGAGATTCGTCAATCGGAGCGTTGCTAATGATGCCGCAGACGCGTTGGTGAGCGCGGCAACCTGCGACGTGCGCAGCTATCGACATCTCCGGGCCGGATACGGCCAGAATGACCATCGATGAAGACCACGGGGGCGGGGTCAGTGGCCGCACCTCGTTGCAGGCGTTCCCTGCGGAGGCATGTCTGGTCCCGACGGGCTCATACATGTCAACACCGTCTGCGAACCCCGATTCCAACTCGCAGAAACTGGCCCCGGCACGCGAGCGTCGGTATCGGATCATGCACCGTCTCACAAACGACCGGCAACAGGTCACAAATGAGGCCTTCCATTCCAATAGAGGATCCATCCATCTGGGACTTTTGATCCTGCCGTCTGGACATCATCGACGGCCACGATGGACTGGTGACAACTCACTTGATCCCCTCTCGAAGATCCAAGCCTCCAAGGCGAATCGGCGCAGCAATCGCTGGTGTTTCGGGCTCTGCGGTGCGCTATGCGGACCTTCGAGTTGCTGTTCCGCAAGAAGCTCCACCTTCGTCGGGAACGAATCGGCTGGGTCCAGCGTCGTGATCGCGGATCGATTCGCGGAAGACAGTAAATGCCGCTCCGACGAGGAGGCCAAGCTATACAGCCGCTACATCGTTGGCATCCTCTCTCTCCTCTCCAGGAGAGGATCCGTCGGCTACCGGGTACTTCCCCCTGCAGCATTCGAGGACAATCTGGCGTCGCAGGGTTCTTGACAGAGCGAGCCGACGAAAATGGCCCGCAGGCGGCATACGAGTCACCTCTTTCGCCGCCCCGGCGCCCGTGATCAGAAGCTGCCTGGACCGCGTCCGTTCAGAAGAGGACGTTTGGCCCTGTCCATCCCAAAAGAACGTGTCACCCTGAAAGAGAGGAGGTCGTGACCATCGCAATGCACGGGTATCCCGCCACCACCGGCGCGGATATTGACCCGGCACAAGCCATGAAGGAAAGGATGATCATGGAAACTAATGCCGGCATCAACAAGGATGGAGTTGACCCTACACATCGGATCGTCGTTGGTGTGGATGGATCGGAGCATTCGATGGCAGCCCTCGAGTGGGCGGCCATTCAGGCTCAGCGGACTGGCGTCGCTCTCGAGATCGTTGCCGCCTTCGGCTCGGGCTACCAGTTCTTGAGCCGGAGCGAAGCGGACCAATGCATGCAAAACGACGTCGCCGAGGCGATAGTGCGAGCGGAGAAACTGGCGCCTGGGGTCGACATCACCAGTACAACCTTCGAGGGTCCTCCTGAGACC
>OBLU010004453.1_pt1 | contig 12644 bp, 8 predicted proteins | sample 1518681 | NCBI WGS metagenome assembly OBLU01 (sample SAMEA3539304, study PRJEB22396) | soil metagenome | biome: tundra; feature: field; material: soil | place: USA | collected 2010-05 | depth 0.15 m | reverse complement strand
AAAATGTCGAGGTCGCCGTACTGACGCAAGGTACCTACGACGCCCGAGAGCTGGCGTTGGGGCGCATGCAAGATGAGGCCATCGCCGAACAGGCCGAAGGGGTCGTGGGGGTGAGCACGAGCCTTTCCAGTCACGTGTGGGGAGAGCACGCTATTGAGTTCTTCGCGGTGGGAACTTCCATTCGATCCTCGCCGGGCGGATCGCCCATCCCGGAACCGAACATGGTGTTGGCCCTGTAGCCAGCGCCGTAACGCCGTGCCTCTAGGCGACGAAGTATTTGGCCATCGGATGATGGCAAATGATGGCATCGGTGGTCTGTTCGGGGTGCAACTGGAATCCTTCCGAGACCACCACGCCAATGCGGCTGGCTTCGAGCAACTCGGCGACCTTGGCGTTATCGGTGAGGTCCGGACAGGCCGGGTAGCCCCACGAGTAGCGCCCGCCCCGGTACTGCTGGCGAAAGAGCCCGGTGAGCGTGGGCCCGTCCTCTTGGGCGAAACCTAGTTCCTCCCTAATTCGTCGGTGCCAGAGTTCGGCCAGCGATTCGGCCATCTCCACTCCCAGTCCGTGCAGCTTGAGATAGTCGTGGTAGCGATTTTCCGCGAAGAGCTCCTGACAACGCTCCGAGACCCGTGAACCCATGGTCACCAGCATGAAGCTGGCGTAGTCGTGCTCGGCGCTCTCGAAGGGGCGAAAGAAATCGGCGATGCAGAGGAAGGGCGCCTGGCGCTGGCGTGGAAAGGTGAAGCGCACTTTCTCGCTGGTGCGCGCCTCGTCGGCGAAGATGACGAGATCGTTGCCGTCGGCCGCTGCGGGGTAATGTCCCCACACCACTTGGGGGACCAGCAGGTCGTCCTCTTTAGCAATGGCCAACTGTTCGCGAAGTACGGACCGCACGCGCTCTTTAAAGGCCGGGTCGTCTTCACCGTTTTCGGGACGGTAGCCCCACTGGTTGCGGAACAACGCGGTGAGATTGAGAAACTCCGCGATCTCGTCGATCGACATGCCCTTGGCGACGCGACTGCCGAGGAACGGGGGGGCGAACAGCGGGTTGTCCGCGTCCACGTCAGGGCTGCGGGTGGTCATGGCGTTGGGGGCTTCGTCGCCGTCGCCGCGGATACGGCGAAAGACCTTCTTTTCGGAGATCTCCCGACCGAAGCTGGGATCGTCCTCGCCGCCGCGACGAATTTCTCCCAGCCGGTCCAGCACGCGCAGACCTTCGAAGGCGTCTTTGCCGTAAAACACGCGGCCGTTGTAGATGGTGCGAAGGTCGCGCTCGACGTAGGTCCGGGTGAGGGCCGCCCCCCCGAGCAGTACCGGCACGTTCTGCATGCCCAGTTCGTTCATCAACTCGAGGTTCTCGCGCATGATGAGTGTCGACTTGACCAGCAGCCCACTCATGCCCAGGGCGTCGGCCCGATGCTCTTGCACCGCGCCCAACATTTCGTTGACGCCGACCTTGATGCCGAGGTTAATGACTTCGTAACCATTGTTGGTCAAGATGATGTCGACGAGATTTTTGCCGATGTCGTGCACGTCGCCCTTCACGGTCGCGAGCACCACTCGCCCGCGCCCACCCTGGTCGCTCTTTTCCATGAGGGGCTCGAGGTAGGCCACCGCCGACTTCATGGTTTCAGCGCTCTGCAGGACGAAGGGCAATTGCATCTCGCCGCTGGCGAAGAGGTCGCCGACTTCTCTCATGCCGTCTAACAGGATGTCGTTGACGATGGAAAGCGGCGCCTTTCCTTCGGCCATCGCCTGGTCGAGGTCGCTTTCTAGTCCTACCCGGACCCCTTCGATGATGCGCCGGCGCAGTCGTTCGTCGAGCGGCAGGTCGGCCAGCGTTTCGGTAGTGGCGTTGGTGGTCGAAACCCCTTCGTAGAGCCCCAGCAGCACCTGGAGCGGGTCGTAGTCGTCGCTGCGCCGGTCGTAGATCAGGTCCAGGCAGACCCGTCTCGCCTCTTCGTCCACCCGAGCGAGCGGCAGGAGTTTCGACGCGTGCACGATGGCGGCGTCGAGTCCGGCTTCGGCGCATTCGTGCAGGTAGACGCTGTTGAGGACCTGTCGGGCGGCCGGGTTGAGTCCGAACGAGACGTTGGAGAGGCCCAGGATGGTGCGCACCCCGGGCATTTCGGCCTTGATGCGGCGGATCGCTTCGATGGTCTCGATGCCGTCACGACGCGATTCGATCATGCCGGTAGAAAGCGGCAGCGCTAGGGCGTCGATGAAGATATCCTGCGCGCTCAGTCCGTAACGGTTGACGGCTAGATCGGTGATGGCCCGGGCGGCGCGCACCTTCCACTCGGCCGTGCGGGCCTGGCCCTCTTCGTCGATACAGGTGGCGACCACGGCCGCACCGAATTCGGCGGCCAGTGACAAGAAGCCGTCGAGCCGGGTGCCCGGGCCGTCGCCCTCTTCGAGGTTTACCGAGTTGAGGATGGCTTTGCCCCCGAGCCAGGTCAGGGCCTGGCGCGCCACCTTGGTTTCGGTGGTGTCGACCATGATGGGCACCGAGGATTGGGTCGCGAGACGGCTCATCACTTCGTTCATGTCGCTGACGCCGTTGGCGCCGGTGTAGTCCACGCAGACGTCCAAGATGTGGGCGCCCTCTTTGATTTGATCCCGCCCGATGCCCACGCAGGCGTCCCAGTCGCCTTCCAGCATGGCCTCGCGGAACTTCTTCGAGCCGTTGGCGTTGGTGCGCTCTCCCACCAGCAGCACCGAGCGGTCCTGCTGGTAGTTGGTGGCGGCGTAAATCGACGCCACGGCCGGATCGAGCACGGGTTGACGGGGCGCCGCGCGGAGCGGTCGGATCGCTTCGATCACCCGGGCCATGTGCGCCGGCGTCGTGCCGCAGCAACCACCCACTACCTGTAAGCCGTACTCGCTGACGAACCTGGCGAGGTGTTCGGCGAGCGCGTCGGGCGTGAGGTCGTAGTGCATCTTGCCCTCGACCACGCTGGGCAGACCGGCGTTGGGCAGGCAGGAGATGGGCATGGGTGCGCTCTCGCTCAGTTGGCGCAACGGTTCGTACATCTCGACCGGTCCAGTGGCGCAGTTAAGTCCGATGAGATCGATGCCGAGCGTGCTGAGCGCCGTGATCGCGGCCCCGATTTCGGTACCGGGTAACATGCGCCCGGTGATCTCGATGGTGACCTGGGCCTGGATGGGCACGATGCGGCCGTGGCGCACCATGGCGCGGTGACAGGCGGCGATGGCGGCCTTGCCGGAGAGCAGGTCGAACATCGTCTCGACCAGCAGTAGGTCGACGCCGCCTTCGAGCAGCCCGTAGGCCAACTCTTCATAACTGGCCGACAGATCGTCGTAACTGATCTGGCCGAGGGTCGGAAATTTGGTGCCCGGTCCTATGGATCCGGCCACGAATTTGGGCGATCCCGGGCTGGCGTAGTCGTCGGCCATTCGCCGCGCAATCGTGGCCGAGGCCAACGCCAGTTCGTGGGCCCGCTCGGCGATGCCGTACTCGGCCAGCACCACGCCGAAGGCTCCGAAGGAATCGGTCTCGATGACGTCAACGCCCACGTCGAGGAAGGAGCGATGAAACTTCTCTACGGTCTCGGGCTTGGTCACGGTGAGTATTTCGTTACAGCCTTCCAAGGCCGCTCCGCCGAAGTCATCGGCACACAGATCTTGCAGCTGAAGATTGGTGCCGGTGGCACCGTCGTAGATGAGCACCTGTTGGGCCAGGGCCGCCAGGTAGGGATCGCTTTGCGCGGGTCGGGCAAAAGGTGGACGGATGGTCAATTCCATTGAGTAGTCAGGTTACCCGTGTGGTCTGCGTTCACTACGCTGAGGGCGTGAAGATTTACACTCGAGTTGGTGACGACGGCACGACCGGTCTCTACTTTGGAGGTCGAGTGGCCAAGAGTTCGCTGCCCATTGAACTAAATGGTGCGGTCGACGAGGCGCAAGCATTGTTGGGTTGGGCCCGAACGCTCACCGAGCCATCGCAGCGCCTGCACGAGCTACTCATCACGCTGGAACGTGATCTATGGGTCTTGATGGCCGAAGTCGCCACCTCCGCACAGAATCGCCACAAACTTAAGCCCGACCAGTCATTGGTGACGGCACCGATGATCACGCGCTTAGAAGACGAAATCGATATGCTCTCGGGAGAGATCGACATGCCCAAGGAGTTCGTGGTGCCGGGCGAGAACCAAGTTTCGGCGGCCCTCGACGTTGCCCGGACCGTCATTCGTCGAGCCGAGCGGATCGCGGTCGCCTACGCGCTCGAGGACTCATTGGTCGTAGTGTATTTGAATCGCTTAAGCGATCTTGCTTGGACGATGGCACGCTGGGCCGAAGGCCCAAATCACCGCACCGCCCGCCCGAGTAACTAGAGAGGATCAGTATGTCGCGCACCGCCCGAGTTGCTACGCCCACCGAGGGCGCCGCGCAACCGACGCTCTGTATTCCGGTGACCTTCGACGGCGGTGCGGCCTTCGTGGCCGAGTCGGTGCCCCTGGCCTTGGCCGATCACACGTTGCCTCGAACCTTTTCCAAAGAGTGGTGCGATCAACACGGGCTGGAGGAGGAGCCGGGCAGCGCCACGGTGATTCGGTCCTTCGATGGATCGAGCGTGGCGCTCATCAGTCTGGATTCGACGTATAACAAACTGGAGCACTATCGTCTCGCCGGCGCCGCCGCCGTTCGCGTGGCGCGTGACACTGACGCCTCCTTTTTTCTGCCCACCGACGGCATCGAAGAACCGGGTGACGCCGCGCAGGCCCTCGTCGAGGGAGCCTTGCTCTCGGCCTATCGCTTCAAGATGAACGACGACGTCGACGCCGTCTTTCACGTCGTGCCCCTGGGCTCGCCCCTGCCTTCAATCGAGACCCACGACGAAGTGGTCGAAGGGGTGGCGCGTGGCGCCATCGTCGCCGACGGCGTGAACTGGGCCAAGCGCCTGATCGATTCGCCGCCCGGCAACATGCCGCCGAAGGAGTTGGCGAAGCAGGTGGTAAAGCATTTGAAGGATGACCCCTCCGTCGACGTTGACGTGTGGACGGAGTCGCGGATCCGTGAAGAGCGTCTCGGTGGTCTCCTCGGCGTCGGTGCGGGCTCGGCCCAACCCACCCGTCTGGTCTACGCCACCTACCGTCCCAAGGGCGACGATCTCGTGCACATTGTCCTGGTGGGCAAGGGCGTGACCTTTGACTCGGGGGGGCTTTCGCTCAAGACCGGCGTCGGCATGATGACGATGAAGACCGATATGACCGGTTCGACCATTGTCATGACGGCCCTCTCCATCGCCAGTCGATTGCGGCTAGGGGTGCGCGTAACGGCCATCGCCCCGATGACCGAAAACCTACCCAGCGATCGGGCCACCAAGCCCGGCGACGTGCTCACGATTCGCAACGGCATGACCATTGAAGTGCTCAACACCGACGCTGAAGGTCGTCTGATTTTGGCCGATGGACTCAGTCTCGCCGTGGAAGCGAACCCTGACGCCATCGTCGACGTCGCCACCTTGACTGGGGCGCAAGTCGTGGCCCTGGGCGATGAAGTGGGTGCACTGTACGCGACGACCGAAGAGCTGGCCGACTACTTTGCCGACGCCAGCCATCGCAGCGGCGAGGCGCTGTGGCGCATGCCGCTGCCGGCCAGCTACGAGTCGCACATTGACTCCGACGTGGCGGACATGAAGAACATCGGTAAGACCGGACAGGCCGGATCGATTTCGGCGGCCCTCTTGCTGCAGCGTTTCACCGATGGTCGTCCGTGGGTGCACCTGGATATCGCCGGCCCGGCTCGGGCCGAAACGAGCCACGGCTACGTCACCAAGGGCGCCACCGCTTTCAGCGCCCGTACCATCGTGGAATTCCTGTCGGCCGTGGCGGCGGTGTCGACTGGCGAGAGCGACCTCAGCGACGAGAGCGACCTCAGCGACGAAAGTGACCTCAGCGACCAGAGCGACCCAAGCGACGGTTAAGGGAGTACCGGTCGTACTCTCGACGCGCGAGAGGGAGTGCCGCGCTGGAGCGAAGCCGAGGGAAGGTCGTGGCCGTCGCCCCGTCCCACTAGCAGCGTGGCGAAGAGTTCTTCGTCTTCGATGCGGGCCCAGGCCAGTACCGGCGCGCTCCTTCCGAAGTTGCCCCACATCGTGGCCTGTAGACCGCTCTCTTCGATGAGCAACAACAGGGCCATCGTCGCCATGGCGGCGTCGGTGTGCCAGTAGGGGACCGGCCATCCATCCAGTGCGTAGAGGCCGGTCTGCGATTTGTCGCTCTCGGCGTATCGGCGTAAGTAGTCCTGGGGCCGACAGGTTACGAGCACGACCGCGCCGGCCCGCTGCAAGCCCGCAGCGCGCCGAGCCGTCGAGCGCCATGCTTCGTCGGTGGCGACCTCGAAGTAGTCGGCCACCTGTTCGGGTCCGACCGTGTGTAGTCGCACCCCGGCGCTGTTACCGGCCGTCGGGGCCCACAGAGCCTGTGCGCAGCACTCATCAAGCCAGTCCTGATCGACCGGCGTGCCGTCAAAGGATCGAATCATGCGTCGCCGGGCCAGCAAATGTTGAAGTTCCATGGGTTGGGTCTATCAGGTAGGGCGACGCAATTGCCGACTCGGCCGGTAAGATTTCTTCAACGAAGGAGTGTCGGTGCCAACACCTCGAGACCTGCTTAACGCCGCTAAGGCCGAGATCCACGAGATCGACCCGCACGAGGTGGCCGCACGCCTTGACTACTACCACTTGCTCGACGTGCGAGAGCCCGACGAGTTCGAGCAGGGTGCCCTGCCCGACGCGGTACACGTGCCCCGGGGCAACCTCGAGTTCTCTATTGAAGGGCGCCTCACCGACAAGAACGCTCCTATCGCGGTCTACTGCGCCGGCGGCGCGCGGTCGGCCTTTGCGGCCAAGACCCTGCAAGACCTCGGCTACACCGACGTGGTGTCGATCGTGGGCGGCTTTAACAAGTGGAAGGACGAAGGACTGGTCTGGACAACTCCTCGAACCTTGACCGCCGACCAGCGCAACCGCTACCAACGCCACCTGCTGCTGCCCGAAGTGGGCGAAGCCGGCCAAATGAAGTTGCTCGGCGCCAAGGTCCTGCTGCTCGGCGCCGGAGGACTGGGCTCGCCGGCCGCGCTCTATCTCGCCGCCGCCGGGGTGGGCACCCTTGGCATCGTCGACATGGACGTGGTGGACTCCTCGAACCTGCAGCGACAGATTCTTCACAACCTCGATCGCATCGGCATGCGCAAGGTTGACAGTGCGAAGCAGACGCTCACGGCGATGAATCCTGACGTCAACGTCATCACCTACGACACGCGCCTGGGCGCGGACAACATTTTGGACATCATCGACGGCTACGACGTCATTGTTGACGGGACCGACAACTTTCCCACGCGCTACTTGGTGAATGACGCGGCGCTCTTGAAGAAGATTCCCGTGGTCCACGGATCGATCTTTCGCTTCGAGGGTCAGATCACCGTCTTCAACCCTTACGTGGGACCTTGCTACCGCTGCTTGATCCCCGAACCGCCTCCGGCCGAGCTGGCGCCCAGTTGTGCCGAAGCCGGCGTGCTCGGCGTGCTGCCCGGCATCGTCGGCTCCATCCAGGCCGTCGAAGCCATCAAATTGCTGCTCGAACTCGGTGACCCGTTGGTGGGCCGCCTCTTGACCTACGACGCGATGGATCAGAGCTTTCGCACCTTCAAGGTACGCCGCGATCCGACCTGTCAGGCCTGCGGTGACGACGCCGGTGAAATCGTGATCGCCGAGTACGACGATCTCTGCATGCCCCATCCCACGGTGAGCGCCTAGACCATCACCCTTGATTTTCTGCATCGCGGTGCGGATCTTGGGCCAGGGAGCTCATCGAGCCAACGCCTATTCTGGGAATCGTGACGCCCGACGAACGAACCACTGATTCCGGCATTGAGATAGATCCGGTGTACGACGCGGGCGACCTGGAAGGTTTTGACGCGGAGACTCAGCTCGGTCGGCCCGGTGAGTTTCCCTACACCCGCGGCGTGCAGGCCTCGATGTATCGCGGAAAGCTCTGGACCATGCGTCAGTACGCCGGCTTCGGGACGGCCGAGGCGACCAACGAACGCTTCAAGTTCCTGCTCGGCGTCGGCCAGACCGGACTGTCCTGCGCCTTTGACCTACCGACCCAGATGGGCTACGACGCCGATCACCCGCGGGCCGAGGGCGAGGTGGGCAAAGCAGGTGTCTCGATCTCCTCCTTAGAGGACATGCGTCTCCTGCTGGCCGGACTGCCGCTGGGCGCGGTCACCACTTCCATGACGATCAACGCCACGGCTTCCACCCTGCTGCTCTTTTACCACCTGGTCGCCGAGGAGCAGGGCGTCAACGCCCACCTGTTGCGCGGCACGGTGCAGAACGACATCTTGAAGGAATACGTGGCCCGCGGCACATATATCTACCCACCGCGCCAGTCCATGCGTTTGGTGGTCGATACCTTCTCTTACTGCGCCAAGGAGATGCCCAACTGGAACACCATCTCCATCTCGGGGTACCACATTCGAGAGGCCGGATCGACCGCCGTCCAAGAGATTGCCTTCACCCTCGCTAACGGCATTGCCTACGTCGACGCCGCGTTGGCGGCCGGCCTGGAGCTCGACGACTTCGCCCCCCGGCTGAGTTTCTTTTTTAACGCCCACAACAACCTCTTTGAAGAGGTGGCCAAGTATCGTGCGGCCCGTCGACTGTGGGCGGGCATCATGCGCGACCGCTTCGGCGCGAAGGACCCCAAGTCGATGATGCTGCGTTTTCACACCCAGACCGGCGGTTCTACGTTGACGGCCCAGCAACCCGAGAACAACATTGTTCGCGTCACCCTGCAGGCCCTGGCCGCCGCCCTGGGCGGCACCCAGAGTCTGCACACCAACGGTTTTGACGAGGCCCTCGGACTGCCGACCGAACGGGCGGCAAAATTGGCGCTGCGCACCCAGCAGATCATCGGCTTCGAGTCGGGTATCGCCGATACCGTCGACCCTCTGGCCGGTTCGTACTTCGTAGAGTCATTGACCGACGAAGTGGAGCGCTTGGCGAAGGAGTACATCGCGGCCATTGACGCCCAAGGGGGAGCCGTCGCCGCGATTGAATCGAACTACATGCAAGATGAAATCGAGTCGGCCGCGTACGAGTTCGCTCGCGGGGTTGATCGAGGCGACAAAGTGGTGGTGGGCGTGAACCGGTTCGCCGAAACCGACGCAACCAAGGCGGAGGTCTTCCCGATTAACGAGGCCCAGCAGTTGGCCCAGATCGACCAGGTCAAGTCGCTAAGGACGAGACGGGACAACGAGGCCGTGCGAGCAGCACTCGAGGACCTGGCCACGGCCGCTCGCGGAACGGCCAACGTGCTCTATCCCATGAAGACGGCCCTGTCGGCGATGGCCACGCTCGGCGAAGTGGCCGACGTACTGCGCGGAGAGTTCGGCGTCTACCAGGCCGGCTAACGCGCGAGTGGGTCGTGGAAGTGAGTGACCGACGGCGCTTCGGCGTAAAAGTGGTGGGTGAGTTGCCGCCACTGTTCGAAGAGCGGGGTTTCGCGAAAGGTCAAGTGGGCAGCGACGCTAGACCAACGAACGAGCAGGAGATAGACCGAGCCGTTTTCTTCCTGACGGCGAACTTCGGCGCCGTGGCACTCGGGGACTGACTCGATAATCGGTAGGGCCCGCGCCATTGAGCGTTCAAACTCTTCTTCGCGCCCGGCGCTCACCAACAAGAGGGCGTGTTCGAGCATCATGAGCGGGCCATCAACCGTGCGCGCAGCTTCTCATCTAGGGCGACGCCAATGGCCGTGTGGGCCAGCACCACGGCACCATCGATCACGGCGCGATCGGCGCTCTCGGTGATGCAGGCGGCCGTGAACTCCGGTTGATGGTTGACCGCGCCATTGGTGACTATGGCCAGCAGGGGATGAATAGTCGGCACGACCAGCGAGACGTTGGCCATGTCGGTCGAACAGGTGGGCTTGGGTTCGCCGGCGTCGTCGAGGTCGAAGTTGCGTCCAATCGCTTCGGCGGCCGTGCGGTAGTGGGCGAGGATGTCGTAGTCCGACTCCATTTGGCTAAAGGGACTGCCGAGATCCTCCACGCTGAGCGAGGCACCCGTTGCCAGGGCTCCCGCTTCGAAACAGGCCATCACTTTCTTTCGCAAATTGACCAGGCTCGCGCTGGTGAGCGAGCGGGCCATGAAGCGCCCAGCCACGTGGCTGGGAATGATATTGGCCGCTGAACCGCCCTCGCTCACGTAGCCGTGGACCTGGTCGCCCGGTCGCAGTTGCTGGCGCGCGAGTGCGATCGCCACCTGGCTGATGGTCATCGCGTCCAGGGCGTTCACGCCTTCCCAAGGAGCAGCCGAAGCGTGCGCCTCTTTGCCGCGAAAGGTCACTTCGAACTGCTCGACGGCCAGACACATCGCTTCGAGCCGCTCGTCGGGCCAGGGATGCACCATCATGGCCGCGTGCACGTCGTCGAAGTAGCCGGCGTTGATGAGATCGATCTTTCCGCCACCGCCCTCTTCGGAGGGCGTGCCGAACAGGGTGACCGTGAGGTTGAGTTCATCGCACACCGCGGCCAGTCCAATGGCGGCACCGAGCGACGAGGCGGCGATGATGTTATGACCGCAGGCGTGACCGACGTCGGGCAAAGCGTCATACTCGGCGCAAAAGGCAATGTGCAGGTCGCCGCCTCCCTTGGTGGCCCGGAAAGCGGTCGGCCTTGAGGCGATTTCCCGCTCGACGATGAGGCCCGCCTGTTCGGCCGCCGACGCCACCGCTTCGGCGCTGAGGAACTCTTCGTAACCCAATTCCGGGTGGGCGTGCACGAAGTGACTGAGCTCGACCAGGGTGTCGCGCGAATTGTTTATGGCGTTGGAGGCAATTTCTCGCGCACTCACTCGATCACCGCCACCACGTCACCGGCGCTCACCGAGTCGCCCGACGCGACGTTGATGCTCTTGACGACGCCGGCTTTTTCAGCGTTCACCGAGTTCTCCATCTTCATGGCTTCGAGGATCATCACGGTGTCGCCGGCTTCGACGTGCTGGCCGATTTCAACACTGACGTTGACGATGGTGCCTTGCATGGGCACGCTCACGGTATTAGAGCCGCTGCCCAGCACGCCGGCGTGGTGTTGACGACGGGGCTTGGCGGCCGTACTGATGGGGCGGGGAAGCCCGTCGTCGCTTGCTTCGGGCAACCACAGGGCTACCGTGATGCGCCGGCCGTTGACTTCGGCGGTGACGTCCTTGCGGACCTCGCCCGTGCCCACCGAGACGACCGGCGTCGGGGTGCTCGTCAACGTCGAGAAGTCGAGGCTCTCTTCGACCCACTTGGTCGAGTGGGTGGCCCGCACGAACTCTTCGTTGGTCAAGATGATGACGTCGGCGGCCAGCGTGGTGGCCACGCCTTCGATGCGGGTCTCTTCGATCGCGCGCAGCATCCGCAGACGGGCCTTCTCGCGGTCTGATCCCCAGACGATGAGCTTGCCGATCAAATTGTCGTAGTACTGCGAGAGCGTGTCACCAGCGGCGTAGCCGGCGTCCAGGCGCACGCCGGGACCGGACGGTTGGTCAAATCGCGTGATGGTCCCGGGCGAGGGAGTGAATTTCCCGCCGGCCGGATCTTCGGCGTTGATGCGCACTTCAATGGCGTGACCATTTCGTTGAATCTCATCTTGGGAAAAATCGAGCGACTCACCGGCGGCGATGCGTATTTGCCACTCCACCAGGTCCAGCCCGGTCACCAATTCGGTGACCGGGTGCTCAACCTGCAAACGGGTATTCATCTCCAGGAAGTAGAACTGGCGGTCCTGAAAGAGAAATTCCACGGTGCCGGCGTTCACGTAGCCGCAGGCCTCCGAGACCTTGACGGAGGCCTCACCCATGGCGAGGCGAACGTCGTCGGGAAAATTCGGTGCCGGCGACTCCTCAATGAGCTTCTGGTGTCGACGCTGGGCCGAGCAGTCACGTTCGCCGAGCCAGAGGGTGGTGCCGTGGCCGTCAGCGAGAATCTGCATCTCGACGTGGCGCGGTGCCGTCAGGTAGCGCTCGAGATAGCACTCGGAACGACCGAAGTAACTCTGGGCCTCGCGCTGGGCGCTTTCGAAGGCTTGCTTCGCTTCGTCGGGACTCTGCACTACCTTCATGCCCCGTCCTCCGCCACCGTAGGCGGCCTTGATCGCCACGGGCCAGCCCACCTCCTTGGCGAAGGCCGCCACCTCTTTGGCGTCTTTCAATGTTTGACTTCGTCCGGGCACGCCGGCGACGCCGGCCTTATCCGCCGCTAGACGTGACGAAATCTTGTCACCCATTACTTCGATGGCTTCGGGTGGGGGACCGATGAAGGTGACGCCGCGCGACGAGATGGCCCGGGCAAAATCGACATTCTCGGAGAAGAAGCCGTAGCCGGGGTGCACGGCGTCGGCCCCGCTTCGGTTGATGACGTCGAGGATGGCTTCGGTGTTGAGATAACTTTCGGCCGGGCTCTGGCCCCCGAGCGCGTACGCCTCGTCGGCCAAGCGAACGTGCAAGGCGTTGCGGTCGAGTTCGGAGTATACGGCCACGGTAGAGATGCCCATCTCGCGACAGGTGCGAATAATGCGCACCGCGATCTCGCCTCGGTTGGCGATCAGGACTTTCTTTAACACTCGAA
>OBLU010004450.1_pt1 | contig 12650 bp, 8 predicted proteins | sample 1518681 | NCBI WGS metagenome assembly OBLU01 (sample SAMEA3539304, study PRJEB22396) | soil metagenome | biome: tundra; feature: field; material: soil | place: USA | collected 2010-05 | depth 0.15 m | reverse complement strand
TCGATTTTGGTTCCGCCGGAACGATTGCAACTTTGACCGGTAAGGGCGTCGATGTGGCGTACTGCCTCGTCACTTCGGGCGACGCCGGTGGTGACGGTTCCACGCACACTCGTGAGGAACGCTCGGAGATTCGAGAGACCGAACAGCGCGCTGCCGGTCGCGAACTCGGAGTGACGAATATCACATTCCTGCGCTGGCCCGACGGCCAGGTGGAGCCGACGTTGTTGCTGCGTCGTGAAATCGCACGAGTAATTCGTACCCACCGACCGGACCTCGTCATTACCCAAAGCCCGGAGCGCAACTGGGAGCGCATGCGCGCGAGCCACCCCGACCACATGGCCTCGGGCGAAGCGACCATGCGCGCGGTCTACCCCGACGCCAGAAACCCCCACGCCTTTCCCGAACTACTGCGCGAAGGCCTGGCGCCGCGCTCGGTGCGGGTCGTGTGGTTGAGCGGCAGCCAGGCCACGATGGTCGTCGACATCACCAAGCGCTTCAAGTACAAGCACGCCGCCTTGAAGCGCCACGTCAGTCAAGTCAGCGACAACAAGGGTCTGAAGAAGATGTTGAAGCAGTGGGCTCGGTCCGTCGCGAAGAACGCGGGCATGGACAAGGGTCGTCTCGCCGAGGGTTTCAAGGTCGTCATCACCTCGTAGTCGTAGCTGGGCGGTCATAGTGTGTCGTCAATGGATCGCGCGCCCGTCACCAATCGGACACCGATTGCTCAACGTCGTGACACACGCGGACTAAATCAGAGCTTCGCCGGTCTCACGCGCGCCAGCTTTCCCGGTCAGTTCCTCGCCGGTATCACGCTGCTGGCCATAGCGATCCCCGAGCAGCTCGCCACGTCACAGCTAGCCGAGGTGCCGGCCTTCACCGCGATGATCGCTTTCATCACCGCTTCGCTGGTCTTCTTCGTGATCGGCTCGAATCCGATTGTCTCGGTCGGCGCCGACTCGACGATCGCGCCACTCTTCGCCGTGGCACTCCTTCGTCTCGCGCCGGCGTCGTCGCCCGAGTACATGGAACTGGTCGCCGCGACAGCCGTCGTGGCTGGAATCATCGTGATGGGCATCGGGCTTCTCAAGCTCGGCTGGCTCGCCGACTTCTTGTCGTTGCCGATCGTCGCCGGCTTCATGGCCGGGATCGGCGTCATCATCATCACCCACCAGCTGCCCCGCGTCCTCGGCGTCCCCTCGGGCGGTGAGTCCTTCATCTCGCGCCTCCAATGGATCAGCCACCAGTTCGGTCACGTGAGCACGTGGTCGATCATCATTGCGGTGGGCACGCTCGTCGTCATGGTGGCGGGCGAGAAGATCAACGCCAAGTTGCCGTGGGCGCTGGCCGCGGTACTGGCCGCGACAATACTCACGGCTGTCGGCTCCCTCGCGAGTCACGGCGTGGAGCAGCTCGGCACCGTGAACGCCGGGCTTCCGACCTGGCGTCTTCACTGGCTGAGCGGTTCCCAGTGGGGTGTCGTCTGCACGACGGCCCTCACCCTGGTCGTCGTAATCCTGAGTCAGAGTGCCGCGACCTGTCGCACGACCGCCGATGACCTGGCGATCGCCGACAACATCAGTCGCGACTTCGTGGGCATCGGCTTGGCGAACGTCGCGTGCGGACTGGTCGGAGCGTTCCCGGTCAACGCCAGCCCCGCTCGAACGACGGTGACCAAGCTGGCCGGCGGCCGCACGAAGCTGGTCTTGCTGGTGGCCGGGGTCGGCGCTCTGGTCCTCTCGCCGTTCGCCAAATTCGCTCACATGATTCCCTTGGCGGCGCTGGCCGGCGTGCTCCTCTTCGTCGCAGGGCGACTTATCAAAGTCGCCCAATTTCGAAAGATTCTGGCGGCGAGTCGCTGGGAGTTCGCGCTCGCGCTAATCTCCGCTCTCGGCGTGATCTTCATCGGCGTCGAGCAGGGTCTCGGCATCGCCGTCGGACTGGCGATCCTGGATCAGACGTGGCGATCGGCGCGTCCGAGGATGGTCGAGCTGGGCCGGCGAACGGGCACCACTAGTTGGGAGCCGGAAGAAGAAGAGGGCGTCGATCGCGTCGACCACATCCTGGTGTTGCTGTTCGGCGAAGAGCTGTTCTTCGCCAACGCCGGCATCTTTCGTCGCGACATGCACGATGTGCTCACCAAGGCTCCCGAGACCCAACACGTCATCGTGGACGCCGTCGCGATCGCCGACATCGACTACACGGGCATGATCGCCCTCAGTCAGGTGGTGGCTGACCTCAGAGGGGACAAGATCTCCTTTTCGTTCTCGCGAGCCAATGACGCCGTGAAAGAGCGCCTGAAGAAGTCGACCAACGCCGCCATCAAATCCATCGCGCTCTATGACAGCACGGACGCCGCCGCGGTTGCGGCCGAGGCCGCGTTGAAGAGTGAGCTCTGGGCGAGGTGTCGCAGCACGAAGTTGAGCACGCCGCCGTGTCGGAAGTACTCGGCCTCGGTCGGCGTATCGATGCGCAATCGCACGTCGAACGTGACCGCCTCGCCATTCGTACGCGCGGCACTCAAGGCGACCGTCGGCACGGTCTCGCCGCGATTGAGAGCGTCGAGGCCAAAGATCGCGAAGGTCTCCGTGCCGTCGAGCTCGTAGGTCGCGGCACTCTCGCCGGCCTGGAATTGCAAGGGCAGCACGCCCATGCCCACGAGGTTGGCGCGGTGGATGCGTTCGTAGCTCTCGACGAGGACGGCCTTCACGCCGAGCAGCTTGGTGCCCTTGGCCGCCCAGTCGCGGCTCGACCCGGTGCCGTACTCCTTGCCGGCGATGATCATGAGCGGCGTGCCCTCGGCCTGGTAAGCCATCGCGGCGTCGAAGATCGACATCTCGGTGCCCTCGGGTAGTTTCAGCGTCACGCCACCCTCGGTACCGGGCGCCAGCTGATTGCGGATGCGGATGTTGGCGAACGTGCCGCGCACCATGATCTCGTGATTGCCTCGACGTGTGCCGTAGCTGTTGAAATCGGTCGCGGCGACGCCGCCGTCGATGAGGTACTTCCCGGCCGGCGAGGAGGCGCGGATGTTGCCGGCCGGCGAGATGTGGTCCGTCGTCACCGAGTCACCGAGCTTGGCGAGCACGCGCGCGCCCGAGAAGTCCGTGACCACGCCCGGCTCCATGGTGAGGCCGTCGAAGTACGGCGGGAGCTTCACGTAGGTCGACGCGTCGTCCCAGGCGTAGGTGACGGCGTTGGTGGTCGGTACCTTCTGCCAGCGCTCGTCGCCGCTGAAGGCGCTGGCGTAACGCTCCTCGAACATCGCCGGGGTGATCGAGGAGCGCACGGCCTCGGCCACTTCGGCGTCGCTCGGCCATAGGTCGGCCAAGAAGACCGGCTTCTCGTCGGTGCCGACGCCGAGCGGCTCGCTGGCGAGGTCGATCTCTATCGTCCCGGCTAGCGCGTAGGCGACGACCAGCGGAGGACTCGCGAGGAAGTTCTGCTTGACGTCGGGGTGGATGCGACCCTCGAAGTTTCGGTTGCCCGACAAAACCGACACGACCGAGAGGTCGTGCTCGTTGACCGCTTCGGAGACGCCGGCCAGCAACGGGCCGGTATTGCCGATGCACGTGGTGCATCCGTAGCCGGCGAGATAGAAGCCCAAAGCGTCGAGGGGCTTCACCAGTTCGGCCCGTTCGAGGTAGTCCATGACGACGCGACTGCCCGGAGCCAGTGACGTCTTCACCCAGGGCTTCACGCTCAGTCCCAGTTCGACGGCGCGCTTGGCCACCAATCCGGCCGCTACCAACACCGACGGGTTGGAGGTGTTCGTGCACGACGTGATGGCCGCGACGACGACGGCGCCCTCGCGAAGGGTTTCGGCCATGTCCACTCCGTGAACCTCTTTGGGTTCGTGACCGAGGGCGTCGAGGAACGCACCGCGCGCGCCCGACAGGGAGACGCGGTCCTGGGGCCGCTTCGGTCCGGCGAGACTGGGCTCCACTGTGGTGAGGTCGAGTTCGACGAACTCCGAATAGATCGGCTCGGTCGCGCTGTGGTCGTGCCAGAGGCCTTGCACCTTCGCGTAGGCCTCGACGAGGTCGAGCTGATCCTTCGGCCGACCGGTGAAGGCGAGGTAGTCGACCGTCAACTGGTCGATGGGAAAGATCGCGCAGGTCGCGCCGTACTCGGGTGACATGTTGCCGATGGTGGCGCGCGTCTCGAGCGAGAGCGACGCCACGCCGGGTCCGTAGGCCTCGACGAACTTGCCGACGACGCCGTGCTTGCGAAGTAGCTGCGTGATCGTCAGCACAACGTCCGTTGCGGTGACGCCTTCGCGCGGGGCGCCCGAGAGGCGCAGCCCGACGACCGGTGGAATCAGCATCGAGGTAGGTTGACCGAGCATGCCGGCCTCGGCTTCGATGCCGCCCACGCCCCAACCGAGCACACCGAGGCCGTTCACCATCGTCGTGTGCGAGTCCGTACCGACCAACGTGTCGAGGTAGGCGACGCCGTCTTGTTCGAAGACGACGCGCGAGAGGTGTTCGAGGTTCACCTGGTGACAGATACCCATGCCCGGGGGCACGACACGGAACTTCTCGAACGAGCTCTGGGCCCACTTCAAGAACGTGTAGCGCTCGATGTTGCGCTCGTATTCGATCACCACGTTCTGATCGAAGCTTTCCGCGGTGCCGGAGCGCTCCAGGATCACCGAGTGGTCGATGACCAGTTCCACGGGGACCAAGGGATTGATCTTGTTCGGGTCACCGCCCAAGGCGATGATGGCGTCGCGCATCGAGGCCAGGTCCACGACGGCCGGCACACCGGTGAGGTCCTGCATGAGGACGCGCTCGGGCGTGAAGGCGATCTCCTTGGCGTCTTCGCCCGCGCCCTCACCGTGGTGTGACGGATTCTCGCCCCAGCGCGCGAGTGCCTCGATGTCGGCGGCGGTGACCTTCACGCCGTCTTCGTGTCGAAGGAGGTTCTCCAAGAGCACCTTGATCGAATACGGGAGTCGGTCGACGCCGAGCGCCAACAGCGCGTCCGAGCGCAGCGAGTAGTAAGTGAGATCACGGCCCTGAACATTGAGTGTCATCTGGGAGCCGAAGGAGTTGAGTGAGGTCATACTCCCATTCTGCCGTGTTCGTCGCGTCAGCGTTTCGCCTGGTAGTCGGTGTCGTCGTGACCAAAGTGCGAGACTTGAACCCATGACGTCGACCTACGACACGCTTGCGTCACGGCTGCAAAGCGCCTTTGACACGCTCGAAGTGGGCGCCGACCCGGTGCTACGCACTTCGGATCGGAGCGACTACCAGGCGAACGGCGTCATGGCGCTCGCCAAGCGCCTAGGACGCTCACCACGCGACGTCGCCGAAGAAATCGTCGGTCGAGCCGATTTGTCCGGTGTGGCGACCATGGAGATCGCGGGACCGGGGTTCTTGAATCTGACGCTCAGCCCCGAGTTTCTCGGGGAACAGTTGACTCGGCTACGCGGTGACGATCGTCTGGGAATTGAATCTGTGTCGAATTCCAAGACCGTGGTCGTCGACTACTCCGCGCCGAACATGGCGAAAGAGATGCACGTCGGCAACCTTCGTTCGACGGTCATCGGCGACGCGCTCGCGCGCATGTACCGCTTCGCCGGACACCGCGTCATTGCTCGCAATCACGTGGGCGACTGGGGCACTCCGTTCGCGATGTTGATCGAACATCTCCTGGACCGCGAGGAGGGAGGGGGAGCCACGTTCTCCATCGGCGACCTCGACGGCTTCTACAAAGAAGCTCGCACCAAATTCGACGCCGACGACGCGTTCAAAGAGCGCGCCCGCGCGCGCGTGGTCGCTTTGCAGGCGGGAGACCCCGAGACATTACGTCTCTGGCGAATCATCGTGGACCAGTCGATCGCGTACCTGGACCTCGTCTACCAAGACCTGGGCATCACCCTGACGGTCAATGACGTGGTCGGCGAGTCCTTCTACGACCACATGCTGAACGACGTTGTCACTGATCTCCAATCCGCGGGACTGATCGTCGAGAGCGGCGGCGCGCTGTGCGTCTTTCCTCCGGGCTTCACCAATCGCGACGGCGAAGCGTTGCCGCTCATCGTTCGAAAGAGCGACGAGGGTTTCGGCTACGCCGCGAGTGACCTCGCCGCGGTGCGCGACCGCGTTGATAACCTCCACGCCGACGAGATGCTCTACGTCGTCGGCGTACCCCAGGCCCAGCACTTCGAAATGGTCTTCGCCGTCGCGCGAATGGCGGGGTGGCTGCCCGAGCGGGTGCGTTGTGAGCACGTCACCTTCGGCAACGTGCTCGGCCCCGATCGCAAGATGTTCAAGTCGCGCAGCGGCGAGACCATCAAGCTGGCCTCGCTCCTCGACGAGGCGATCGCGCGCGCCGACGCGGCGCTGAAGGAACGCAACACCGACCTCGACGAGACGGCCCGGACGCAGTTGGCCGTCGAGATCGCGCGCGCCGCCATTAAGTACGCCGACCTCTCCACCGATCGTCATCACGACTACATCTTCGATCTCGATCGCATGATCGCCTTCGAGGGTGACACCGGTCCGTACTTGCAGTACGCGCACGCTCGTCTCCGGTCGATCTTTCGTCGCCTCGGTTCGCCGTGGGAGCCGGCGTCCGTCGCGTTCTCACTCGACGCCCCTCAGGAACGTCACCTGGCGCTGGGACTGCTCGCGTTCCCCGAGGCTTTCGAAGCGTCGCTGGCGTCACTCCAACCGCATCGACTGTGCGTCTACCTCTTCGACGTGGCGCAGCGCCTCACCGCCTTTTACGACGCTTGTCCGGTCCTGACCTCCGAAGGCGCCCTGCGCGACCAGCGACTGGCGTTGTGCGACCTCGCCGCCCGCACGCTGTCGAGCGGACTCTCGGTCTTAGGCATCGACGCGCCGGAGCAGATGTAATCCTTCGGGCTCGCCACGATCGCCTCTTCATCTGTAAAGTGAACTCGCGGGTCGAAGGACCCATTGAACGGGGGAAGTTATGGACGTCAGGGCCTCAATCCTTAGTGAAGTACACGGTCCGTGGCACACCGAGACCGTCGAGATCGACGATCCCCACGCCTACGAGGTGCGCGTCAAGATGGCGTTCTCCGGCTTGTGCCATTCGGACCTGCACTTGCAGACCGGCGCGCTCTCGCAGTCAACCGTCGCCCTGGAGATGATCTCGGGGCGCCCGAGCATGTTCCCGATCATCGGAGGACACGAGGGCTCGGGCGTCGTGGAATCGGTCGGCGACGGCGTGACGTCGGTCAAGGTCGGTGACCACGTCGCCACGTCGTTCATTCCCTCGTGTGGCAAGTGCGAATACTGCATCTCCGGGCGACCGTACATCTGCGATATGGCCGCCGGCACACTGGCCGGGCCGATGATCTCGGACGGTACCTGGCGCCATCACATGGGCGAGACCAACGTCAATCGCATGTGCAACCTGGGCACGTTCGCCGAGTACATCGTGGTTCACGAGGCCTCGGTGATCCGTGTCGAGTCGTGGTACGACCTTCGAGCCGCGGCCTTACTCTCGTGCGGGATTTCAACCGGATTCGGCGCAGCCGTCAACCGCGGTGGCGTGAAGCCCGGCGACGTCGTTGCGGTCATCGGATGCGGTGGTCTCGGATCGGCCGCGATCCAGGGAGCGCTGCACGCCGGTGCGCGCGCCGTCGTCGCGATAGACACAAATCAGTCCAAGATCGACCGCGCCATGAAGATTGGCGCTACGCACGGCTCGACCACGACGCTCGAGGCGGCCTTCACGATCCTGCCCGACCTGACGTGGGGAAAGAACTGTGACGTGGTGATCATCACGGTCGGCGAAGCCACTAGCGAGATCATTGAGCAGGCCCGTTCCATCACCGCGAAGGGCGGTGTCGTCGTCGCCGCAGGGCTGGCGGCATGGGATCAGACGTCGGTGGAACTCAATCTCTTCATGTTCTCGATGATGAATCAGGAACTGCGCGGGACAGTCTTCGGTTCCGAAGCACCACGTTTGCAGATTCCTCGACTCCTTCGACTCCACCACGAAGGCAAGTTCATGATCGACGAACTAATCACCCGGGAGTACTCGCTCGATGAGGTGCAAAAGGGTTACGACGACTTGGAATCCGGCGAGAACATTCGTGGGGTCGTCCGTTTCTAACATTAAGCGGTTGCGTAAGGGTAAACCCCGACGGATGGCGCTCAAGTTCGTTCGAAGTAGTGGAGATTCCGGATTGTGCGTCGACTCTGCACTTCGTACTCTGCTTCTATGGATCGACGTAGTCGGACGATGGAGCTTGACGTGGAAGACGCGCACCAATTCTCCGTGACGCCGTGTCGAGACATTACCCCTATCCGACTCAGGGTTATTGACCATTTAACGATTTGTCAGACCTTGTATATGAAGTAGCATACTCAGTATGCAAAACTTCACGAGGTCAAAATGAGCATCCGTCATTCGTTGCTGGCTCTCTTGAGCGAGGGCCCAAAATATGGCTTTCAGCTGCGCCAGGAGTTCGAAATGAGCACTGGCGAAGTGTGGCCCCTGAATGTCGGTCAGGTCTACACGACGCTGCAAAGACTCGAACGCGACGGCCTGGCCCAGTCAGACGACGTCGAAGAGGATGAACGCCAAAAGAACTACCGAATCACCGATGAAGGAAGTGAAGAGCTCTCTCATTGGCTCCGTACGCCGCCCGATCTCTCCGAGCCACCCAGGGACGAATTGGTAATCAAGGTCCTGGTCGCTTCGCGCCTGCCCAACGTCGACGTGTACGAGGTCATCCAAGTTCACCGGCGCTACATCGTGCAACTGATGCAGCAGTGGACGCATCTGAAAGAAGACGAGTCTCAATTCGATATCGCCTTCGCGCTCGCGGTCGACGCCGAACTCTTTCGCCTCGACGCGGTTGTGCGGTGGCTCGACGCCGCTGACGGCCGACTTCACCGCGCCACCTTCGAGGTGGCGCCCGAGAACCCTGTCGCACTACCGAGTATCCGACGAAGGACTGGAGCCCACCGATGAGCATGCTGGAACTACGACACGTGTCAAAGAGCTACGGACAGGGTGCCAACGAAGTGGACGCCATCTCCGATATTGACCTGAGTGTCGAACGCGGATCACTCGTCGCGATCATGGGACCGAGCGGATCGGGCAAATCGACCCTCCTCACGATCGCGGGGAGCCTCGAAGAGCCGACGACCGGAGAAGTGTTGATCAACGGCGCACGACTCGCGGGAATGTCGCGAAACGACAAAGCCTGTCTGCGGCGACGCTCGGTTGGATACGTGTTTCAAGACTTCAATCTCCTCGCCGGTCTCACCGCCGTCGAGAACGTCTCTTTGCCGCTCGAACTCGACGGCGTATCAATGAAGAAAGCCAGGGTCAAAGGAATGGCGGCCCTCGAAGGTCTCGGACTCGGGGACCGCGCCGAGAACTATCCGGATCAACTGTCCGGTGGCGAACGCCAGCGCGTTGCCATCGCGAGGGCCGTCGTGGGCGAACGAAGTCTGCTCCTCGCCGACGAACCTTCGGGTGCCTTGGATTCGGTGAACGGCGAAGCCGTGATGCGAATGATCCTGTCGGCTTGTCACGGTGGCGTGGCGGCCGTCGTCGTGACCCACGACGCGAAACTCGCCTCGTGGGCCGATCGCGTGGTGTTCTTGCGCGACGGGAAGGCGGTCGATGAAACATTGCCGCCGCCGAGTCCCGAGGAACTGCTCAATCCCGACGTTCCGAACCCGGCATAACGATGGACGACTTCAGGATTCAATCGGATCGACGTCCGTCCGACGGGGGTCTTCCCGCGCGACGCGCCGTGACCCGTTGGGCGTGGCGACTTTTCCGACGCGAGTGGCGTCAACAGTTTCTGATCCTCGCTCTCATCACCGTGGCGGTCGCGGCGACGATTCTCGGTTCGGCGGTCGCGGTGAACAACCCACCGCCCAAGGACGCTGGCTTCGGCTCGGCGCCCTATTCGGCGTCCTTCGCGTCCGACAGCACGAAGGCGCAGACGTTCATCGCGAAGGCGGAGCACCTCGGCACCGTCCAGGTGATTGAGAACGAGACGTTCGCCATTCCTGGATCGATTAACACGTATCAGTTTCGATCACAGGCCGCCCACGGTCCGTTCGGCGGCCCGATGCTTTCACTCGTGAGCGGTCACTACCCCTCGAGCGCCGACGAGATCGCCGTTACCCATGGCGTGGTGTCGGCCTTTCATCTTTCAGTTGGCAAGAGCTGGCAAGTTGGTGGCGTCACGCGTGATGTCGTCGGTATCGTGCAGAACCCGCAAAGCCTCCTCGATGCATTCGCGCTAGTCGTGCCGGGGCAGGTCGCGAACCCGTCGCAAGTCACCGTACTTTTCAGTGTTCCAGCACGGGCGGTTCGAACCTTGAGCAAAGTCGCACCAGTCAGTACGCCGGCGTCGGTCGCGGCGTCGAATCCGCTGAATCCCGAGACCATCTCGCTCGCGGCCCTGATCCTCGGCATGCTGCTCGTCGCGCTCGTGTCGATTGGCGGCTTCACGGTACTCGCGCAACGTCGAATGCGGTCGATCGGAATGCTCGAGTCGATTGGCGCGACGGATCGTAACGTGCGACTCGTCGTGAGTGCGAACGGCACCGTCGTCGGTGTCGTTGGCGCGATCCTCGGTCTCGTCGTGGGTTTCGCGGGTTGGTTGGCGTATCGTCCGAGTTTCGAACAAAGCGCGCATCACCTCGTCGGCATGTTCGCCCTTCCGTGGATCGTCGTACTCCTGGCCATGGTGCTCGCCGTTCTGGCGGCGTACTTCGCGTCGTCTCGTCCGGCGCGCGCCGTGACGAAGGTCCCGATCGTACATGCGTTGTCCGGACGTCCGGCGCCACCTCGACAGATCCATCGTTCGGCCCTCCCGGGCATCGTCTTCTTAGTCGCGGCCTTTCTGTTGCTCGGCTATTCCGGTGGTTCCGGTGGCGGCAACGGCAGCGGTGGGGCGCCCGAACTCCTGCTCGGACTCGTGCTGCTCATGCCCGGCTTGATCCTGCTCGCACCATTCTTTTTGTCGTTGACCGAACGCGTCAGTCGCCGTGCGCCGATCGCGGCGAGACTCGCGCTGCGCGACCTCGCTCGGTATCGGGCGCGCTCCGGGTCGGCGCTCTCGGCGATCAGCATCGGCGTCCTCATCTCGGTCATCGTGGTGCTCGCGGCGGCGGCACGCTTCAGCAACGTGTTCGACTACGCGGGACCCAACCTTGCATCGAACCAGATTGCGATCCACACCGCCTACGCACCACAAGGCGTGAAGATCGTGTATCGCAACGCCAAAGGTCAACTCGTCCAGGTTCATCCGAAAACGGAAACCGCGACGCCGGCGCAGCTCGCCGCGGGGACGGAGCAGATCGCCAAGGGACTCGACGCGCAACTCATCGTTCTAGAATCGCCGAATGCATTCTTGAGTGGCACTCAGGGCGGCCGCAGCTGGAGCGGACAGATCTACGTCGCGACACCACAGCTGCTGCGCGCGTTCGGGATCAAGGAATCCGAGATTGACCCGAAGGCCGATGTCTTGACGTCACGTCCGGGCCTCTCTGGTGTCTCGGGTCTCGCCATGGGCTACGGGACCAATAGCACGCAATCGGTCCTTCAGGGCGGTCCCGCACGAAATATCAAGGATCCACTGATCCAGGAGATCAGTGCGCTTCCCAGTGGTACCTCGGCGCCGAATACAGTCATCACCGAATACGCGATGAAGAAGTTCCATATCGCTGAGAACACCGGCGACTGGTTGGTGGTGGGCACGCAAAGTTTCACCGCAGCCCAGATCAGCAGCGCCCAACTCACCGCGTCGACGGCGCAGCTCCAGGTCGAATCGAGGAATGACATCCCCTCGGGATCCACCATCATCAACTGGGCGACGCTCTTCGGAATCCTGATCGCCCTCGGCGTCCTGGCGATGTCGGTCGGACTCGTGCGTAGTGAAACCTCGAGCGAACTGCGAACGCTCGCGGCGACAGGCGCGTCAAGTTACACACGTCGCACGTTGACTGCCGTCACGGCCGGGGCGCTCGGCTTTCTCGGGGCGCTCCTCGGAGTAGTGGGTGGCTACGTCGCGATGATCGGTTGGTTGAGAAGCAATTCCCTTAACGGTGGTATCTCTTCGCTTACGAAAGTCCCAATCGGCGATTTGATGCTCATACTCTTCGGCATGCCGGCGCTGGCCGCGGTCGTGGGTTGGCTTTTCGCCAGCCGCGCGCCGGCGGCGATGGGACGTCAACCAATCGAGTGACGTCGAACTTCATAGGCGCTTGACAACACCGGTTGGATCAGAAGTTGCCGGCTCCGGGTTTGAGGCCGAGGACGTTGCGCAGTCCAAGTGTCGACTTCGTGATGTGCGGCTTCAGGGCGCCGAGTGAGCGTGACCGTACGGCGCCACTCATGACGCCGGCCCCGTAGGCGACGTCATCGGCCACGCCGAGCGGAATATCGGCGACGCGAAGACGAGCCGAACGCCATCGATACGCCGTTCCCACGATGAACAGCGTCAAGGCGCGTCGGCGAAGTTTGGGGTGCAGGGCGCACATCACGACCAAGACTCCGAAGGTCCGTATCACCGCGCGCGCCATCAGAGGGCCGGCACGAACCATGCCCCGTCCGACGAGTTCGCCCGCGACTTGGTCGGCGTTGTCGGTCGTGGTGAGCATTCGTTCTCGTAACTGATCGCGGGCGGCGTCGATGAT
>OBLU010004449.1_pt1 | contig 12654 bp, 9 predicted proteins | sample 1518681 | NCBI WGS metagenome assembly OBLU01 (sample SAMEA3539304, study PRJEB22396) | soil metagenome | biome: tundra; feature: field; material: soil | place: USA | collected 2010-05 | depth 0.15 m | reverse complement strand
GGGAGCGTTCGGACAACGTACTAGTTCTCGATGAGCCTACTGCCGCGCTTGAAAGTGATGAGGTTGCAAAATTGTTTGGAGCAGTCCGGAGGGTCTCAAAGATGGGAGCCGGTGTAATCTTCATCTCGCATCGATTAAGTGAAGTACTCGAGATCGCAGGGCGGGTTATCGCGCTTCGCGATGGGCGCATCTTGGCTGATGTAATGGCCTCCGATTGCGATTACGGCACACTCGTTGAATTAATCGTCGGAGCAGATGGATTTTCTGGGGCGTCAAAGAAATCCCGAGATGCTGGTCAAGTAAGACTTTCAGTTAGAAACTTAAGGGCAAATTCATCACAATCCAAAATTGAAGATGTAAGTCTCGAAGTTAATGAAGGTGAAATAGTTGGCGTCGGCGGTCTTCTTGGTTCGGGTCGAGATGAATTGATTGGTTTAATTTTTGGGTCTAAGGATGGCAGCGCCCAAGAAATAAGAATTGCTAATAAGAGCATCGTTCGCTCGAATGTTAAGTCAGCACTGAGTATGGGCATGGGGTACTGTTCTGCGGATCGGGCGCGCGACGGAGTGATTATGACGTTTAGCGCACGTGAAAATTTAACTCTTCCATGGCTGCGATCCCTTAGACGCCGATTCGGGAGCATTGATTTTGCGGCTGAGCGAATCGAGAGCAAGAAGTGGTTCGAGATGGTTATGTTGAGGCCACTTGACCCTGATCGTAAATTGAATTTGTTTAGCGGTGGTAACCAACAAAAGGTGGCGTTAGCGCGTTGGCTGCGTAGAGACTCCAAAATTCTCTTGCTTGACGAGCCGACGCAAGGCGTCGATGTGGGTGCGAAAGTTGCAATCTATGAGCTATTGCGAGCGGCCACCAGTAAAGGTGCATCGGTACTCTTTTCATCGTCTGATGCACAAGAGTTGGCAATCCTTAGCGACCGAGTAATTATTATGCACAACGGTTTGATTGTCGCTTCTCTTCAAAATGAGAGTTTGACTGAATCTCGTATAGTAAAAGAGACGCAGCGGGGCGGACGATGAAATTCAGCAAACTTTAAGAGAACGGACGAGGTTGAACAGTTCAATAACTAATGCTGAAGGTGCTCCTCAGGGTCAAGCGCGAAGAGGGCTAACTCTAAAGATGCTGTCGTTTCGTAATGTGAGCGCCCTATATCTGCTAGCGATGATTTGCATCATTTTTGCATTTTGGATTCCAGCAAAATTCTTCACTTGGCAGGACTGTAAGACGATTATGGAAAATCAGGCGGTCACTGGTATTACCGCAATTGGATTAGTGATACCAATGGCGGCTGGCGCTTTCGACTTGGCAGTTGGTACGGAGGTTGGCCTGGCCGTAGTGCTCATGGCGTGGCTCCTTTTTGCTGCCGGGTTACCGCTCATGCTTGCAATTCTTTTAACCCTTCTTGCGGGAGGGCTAGTGGGCTTAACCTCGGGGCTACTCATTACAAAGGTTAAGATTGATTCTTTTATTGCGACGCTAGCTATGAGTTCAGTACTGACAGCCATCGTCATATGGATGTCGTCGGATGAACAAATAATTGGCATTAATTCAGGGTTTAGCAGGATTGCGGCGACTCAAATTTTTGGAATAACGCTCCCAGTGTTTATTCTCCTAGTGGTTTCGCTCCTTGTTTGGTACGGTCTTGAAATCACACCGGTCGGTCGGCGTATTTATGCAACTGGTGGCAATCTTGAAGCAGCTCGGCTGGCCGGAGTTGCGGTGAATTCAGTAATAGTCCTTGCGCTGGTTTCATGCGGAGTTATCGTTGCGCTGGGTGGCATTATTGAAGCCTCTTCACTTAATGGAGGTGATCCTTCGATTGGACCGTCGTACCTCCTGCCCGCGTTCACCGCCGCATTTCTCGGGTCGACGCAGTTCAAGAATGGCCGCTTCAATGTCTGGGGAACGATTGTCGCTGTTTTTGTGTTGCAGGCGGGAGTACAAGGCATTGAATTAGCAAGTGCTCCTATCTGGATTCCTAATTTGTTCGACGGGCTAGCGCTTGCGGCTGCGGTAGGACTTGCTCGTTTTGAGACACGAGGCACTAGTGGCTCAGCCATCCGACGTGCAATCAGAATGCGTAGCTCTACAGAATCTTCGGAATCTGGTGAAACCGTGTAGTTTTCAAGTCTGATAGATAAAAGCCCTAGAGAAAGTTAGGTAACAATGGAATTGGGTTGCATGTTAGTACCGCGTCTCGAAACACCGGATCACGTTTCGTTAGCGGAGGGCGCAGGATATGACTTTGCCTGGATTGGGGACTCCCCGACGTTTATGGCGGATCCTTACATGACACTCGCTCTTGCTGTTGCAAAGACCGAGCACATTCGCCTTGGACCTGCGGCAATTACTCCGAGAATGCGCCATGTAGTTGCGAACGCCGGAGCGTTGGCAACTTTGTGTGCGATGGCACCTGGACGCACCGAAGTCGTGGTCGGTAGTGGTTTTACCAGCCAGGCAATGATTGGGAAGAAAGCTGTATCTTGGCGCGAAGTCGAGGAGTACGTCGTTGCGCTGAGAGCCCTGCTTCGTGGTCAAGAGATCTCTTGGGAAGGCTCAATGACCTGTTTGACTTACAGTCCATTAATAGGAATTAGATTACCGATTGAGATACCAATTCTAATTGCAGCGCATGGTCCAAAGGGCTACGCAGTTGCGGAACGCGTTGGTCAGGGCATTTGTACGAACCCAATGCATGGTAGTGATAATAATTTGGGCAAACATGAAAGAGTAATTGTTCAAGTAAACGGAACCGTGCTTCAAGACGGTGAAGATTTTAAGTCACCGAGAGTTATGGAGACGGCCGGCCCAGCCGCCGCCATGCAGTTGCACCTCGGAGAAGGGGGTGCCGCACGTGGGACTGAAGAGTTAGCTGGTTATACGGCAAAGCTGGCAAAAATTGACGAGTCACGTCGTCACCTAGAAGTGCACAAGTGTCACTTTGTGGAGGTAACTGATTTCGAACGTGAATTCATCACACCTGAACTGATTCAAAGCTGTACTGATACGGGGACCAAGGAACAGTGGCGTGCTCGTATTAAGGCATTTGAAGATGAAGGCGTTACGGGAGTCATGATCGCCGCGGGGGGAAGGAATCCAGATTTAGAGTTGGCGGCTTTCGCTGAATGTGTAAAAGGCGCATGAGCCAAAGTTTTTAGACTGGATTTTCTCTTTAGACCCGACGGGCGATTTTGTGACTGAAACGATGAAAGATATTTTTCTTTGGTCAGAAAAGGTATTCCCATGCGAAACTGCGATTACTGATGCTCTGGGAAACTCCTGGAGTTTTGAGCAACTAAATAATTTCTCGAGGAGTGTTTGCGAGAGTTATGCGAAACTCGCGGCTATTCGAAAAGGGGATCGAGTCGGTTGGCTCTCACTTGAAGCCAGCGCCCCGCTCCTTTCGCTGAGTTTTGGTGTGCGAAAAATGGGTGCGGTCCCTGTAATCATGAACTCACGTTCGAGCGCTGAGCGAATCGCGTGGATGATTAACAATGTTGGGATGAAGGTTCTTGCTTACTCGGCAGAATGTCGAGGCCTGCTCGAGCGTGTCCAAGCTATTGGACTGCCGAGCGTGAAGCAATATATAGCAATTGGAGAGTCCGCAAATATTCCTGGCGAAGTTCTGCTTGCTGATATCTATACAGAGTTTTCAAACGCCAAGGAGCCTGAGGTGAAGATTTCTCCTGAGGAACTTTGTTTCATTTCGTACACCTCAGGAACCACGGGTAGGCCGAAGCCCGTAATTCATCTTGAAGAAGAATGGACATGGACTGCTCAAATGATGGCCCATGTTCTGGGGTTGACACACAAAGATGTAACTCTTGTGGGGATGCCTCCTTCATTCGTTGGGTGGGCGCACGTTACGTGCGCCTCGCTGCGCGTTGGTGCGAAGCAATCGGCATTTCGTTTTGAAGCCCGACGTTTTCTTGACACAATGGCTCGCGAAAAAGGAACTCACGCCCTACTATCACCAACCCTGGTTCGCATGCTCTACTCCGAGCGCCAGAAACAGCCTGGTGCCTGGATCACTGACTCCCTTCGGGTCTGTGCTTTCGGAGGGGAGCCGGTCACTGCTGACGTGCACTCAAAGTTTGAAGAAATGTTTCCTAATGTTGCTCGTCTCACTTCACTTGGTGCGACCGAGGGGATCCTCCTGCACTCCGGAGTTGGCAATAGTTACATCATCGATCACGTTGGTGCAATTGGCAAGCCACTTCCGGGGGTAACAGTTGAACTACGTGATGAAGATACTGGGGACGTGATTAGCGAGTCCGGGAAACGTGGAGTGCTCTATGCCCGTGGGCCAGGAATTTCGGCAGGAATTTGGAATGATGCTAAGGCTACGGCAGAGAACTTCCCAGAAGGTTGGTGGCGCACTGGGGACATGCTCGAGCGTGATGAATCAGGATACTTTATCTTCGCCGGTAGAAGCGATCACATGTTTAAGAGTGGGAACATCAAGGTTTATTCGGAAGATGTTGAAGCAAAATTGAAAATGCATCCCGCCGTCCTGGATGCGGTGGTGGTGGCCGTTTCAGATTCAACCTTCGGGTTCGTGCCCTTCGCCTTTATACGCCATTCTTCAGTGGTTGAGGTGGAGGAGATGGAGGGATGGTGGCTCGAGAATTCATTTGAACGCTATATACGTCCGCGACACTGGAAGCTCTGGGGTGAGAGTAGCTTCCCGATGGTGACAGATGTGAAGATTGACCGTAGAACTCTGGCGTCGATGGCAGAGGAGTTGGTTAAGGAAGGCGCGGCGTGATAGGTGACTTTCAGAGGACGGTCTTAGCGGGTGGTTGGGCATTCGCGGAGGCACCGCGCTGGCACGATGGACGTTTGTGGTTGTCAGAAATGCTTGGCGGAAGAGTCCTGGCGATTGATAGCTCTGGGAAGGTTGAAGTGATTTGTGAAGTGCCACAACCAATGGGAAGTGGTTGGTTGCCAAACGGGAATCTACTTGTGGTCTCTATGAGCGAGTGGTCTGTTTATGTTTACGATGGAACAAGCCTTGAGTTGTACTGCGATTTACGCTCAATCTGTATGGGGCCGCCGAACGATATGGTTGTCGACCAAATTGGTAGAGTCTATGTAGGAAACTTTGGCGCGAAAGATTTCCTACACGGAGAGTCGCCAAAGCCCGCTGATCTTGTATTGATTGATACTAATCGGGTGCCTCGTGTCGTCGCATCAGACCTTGTCTTCGCAAACGGGATGGTGCTCACGCCGGGCGGCGACACTCTCATCGTGGCTGAAACCTTTGGGCATCGCTTGACCGCATTTAGTGTGGATTCCGCTGATGGATCACTGTCCAACCGGAGAGTTTTTGCCGATCTGGGTGAGCGAACGCCCGACGGAATCGCGCTAGATAGCGAGGGCGCAGTTTGGGTTGGTTCGATGGAAACCAGAGAGTTCCTGCGTGTGATCGATGGCGGTGAAATCACAGATCTAATTGATGCAGCCGGACGCAATGCTGTTGCATGCGCCATCGGCGGGTCAAATGGTCAGACGTTGTTTATGATCACTTTGGAGAATGCGCAGGGGGTTACTAACCCTACCGAAGGTATACGGCGCGGGGATTCAATCGCGCGAGTCGAAATGTGTCAGTTAGGGCGTTAGGAGTTGGAGAATGAGTAAAGATAATTCGTCATCTTGGAGCAACGCAATTGAAGCGTGGGTTGCAGATGTTAATGAGAAGATTGGGGAGGTACATCCGGCCCCCACTGATCCCATCGGTCCTTATGACATGGCGATTTCGCATCGAACTGTCACAGAGGACCTCATTAAAATCTTTGCGAACTCGATCGGTGATGCGAATCCACTGTGGAGGTCCGTTGAATATGGAAGGGGTTCTCGTTGGGGGGGCATTATCGCGCCACCAATTTTTGAGTCGTGCATAAGTGAGTTACCGTCGCAGCCCACACCGCCTCAAATTCGGGGTTGGACTAACTACAACGGTGGGAATACTCGTGAATATTACAAACCAATGCGACCAGGTGATGAAATTCGTGCTGAAGATACTTGGCTAGGAATAACAGAGAACACGAAACCCGGTCGATTGCATCGTTTATTTTTACAAAGAGCAGACCGTACGTACCTTAACCAACGTGACGAGATTGTTTGTATTGTGAGAGGCCGAATATTCAATACGGCTACACCGCCTGAACTACAGGATCAGTCACTCAGTGACGAAAGATTTGCTGGCCGTGTACGCCCTCGCTACACCGAAGAGCAACTAGATGCTCTTCATGCTGAATATGACGATGAGTTGTCTGGAAAGTTCCGGCGTGGCGCCAATACGCTTTATTGGGAAGACGTCAATGTGGGTGATACTTTGCCAGGAGTTATCAAGGGGCCATACGATGTCACGGATGCGGTGGCTTTCTTCGGAGCTGCGGTGGGGTACAGCGCCGCCTTCGCAATCAAGTGGGGAGGACTTAAGTCTGACCTGGGACGCTGTCCTGTGGATCCCGAGACTGGCGAGTATCATCACGCTGCCGATTGGCACTTGCAGGACTCTATTGCACGCGTTTCGGGGATCCCGTATGCGCTTGCATTCGGGACCCATACCGAAACGATGCTCTCTCACGCAGTGACGAACTGGATGGGTGATGCTGGTTTCGTTACGAAACTTGACACGCAACTACGCTCCCCTTTGTTTCAGGGCGATATGAGTCGAACGTTTGGCCACGTTGCAACTAAGTACACGCAGGGCAGTGATTGCTTGGTTGATGTTGAATTATGGGCCGAGACCCAGGACAAACTCAAGCATTCAATGGCTACAGCCACCGTACGTTTACCAACACGGAGCACCAGCACTAAGTCTTGAAGGGTTTTAAGAATTGATTTGAACGGAAAAGTGGAAAGGGAGTTATGAGATGAGAATCGTGACCGTTGAGGATCACTACTGGAATGAGGCAATCGCGAAAGCGACGAAGGCCGAGGACCGCGTTATGAGGTACAACCCAAAATTGATTCCTATTCTCGGTGAACTTGGTGAGCAACGTATCGCTGCAATGGACGCAGCCGGTATCGATTTTCAGGTGATTAGTCATACGGAACCTGGCGTACAGAACATGGAGCCGAAAGAAGCGATTCCGATGGCGAGGGATGCGAATGACGAGCTTTTGGCGGCCATTGCCAAGTACCCCGATCGATTAGGGGGGTTTGCCTCACTACCGACATCAGATCCAGAAGCTGCAGCTGATGAGCTCGAACGTGCGGTTCGACTTGGGTTATTGGGCGGGTTTATAAACGGCCTCACGCAAGAGCGATTTCTTGACGACATTAGATTCCAGCCTCTTTTTGAGCGGGCAGAAGCACTGGATGTACCTATTTACCTGCACCCAGGCCAACCACCTGAAGCGGTACGCGCGGCCTACTACGATGGCTTCCCCCTGGCGTTCCTCCTGGGTATTGGGGCGTGGGGCTGGCACTCTGAGACTGCTTTGCACGTCTTACGCATGGTGCTTACGGGGACTTTTGACCGTCACCCGCGTTTGAGAATGATAATTGGTCACATGGGCGAAATGTTGCCGTTCATGATCGGCCGGCTCGACGACGTGTTGACTCAGGAACGAACAGGTCTTGACAAAACAGTGTCAGAGTATTTACTGCAACACTTGACTTTGTCCACGAGCGGCCTTAATACAACGCCACCATTTCTCTGCGCGATGATGACGTTCGGTATAGACAAGATCATGTTCGCAGTGGATTACCCTTATGGGAAAAATCAATTAAACGTAGATCGTTTAATGCGGCTACCAATTGGCCATGTCGACCTTGAACGTGTTGCTCACGGTAATGCAGAGAGGGTGCTGGGGTTGAAAGTTCCTGGATGATAGTGACCCGGGACCTAGCACCGTCGGGCTCAAATTTTTAGTGCGATGAAAATATCTACACACAATGGTTAGTCGCGTCCTTGTCGATGAAGTGCCTTCGCAAATGCGATGAGAGCCGTATGCTCTTGTATCCACTCCGCCAACCAGGCCATCGTGAGATTCTTGCCAATGAAAACGAACAGGAGAGTCGCAATTGCTGTGGTGGTAAAGCGACGGCCGCCGTTCTGACTGAAGATTGTCTTTGTTAGGAACCGGTCTCTCCCCTCTACTTTCTAAGTGAGATAACCCAACCAATGAATTGGGTAGGTTGAAGCTGACGTTCCGCAGAACGGCCACCGGTGGTGGACTATCGAAGGATGTTGATGACGTGTCGACTCGAGTACTACGAGAAAACATACCGATCACTCGTGAGCGAACTGCAAGGTCTCGGCTATGTCAGCCCGGGCAGCGTCGAGCTCTGTGAGACCTCGCGCGGCAAACCCGGGTGAAAGTGCACGGCTGATCCGCCTAGCTTGGATGGTCCTTATTACCAGTGGACCCGCAAAGTCAATGCCATAACCGTTTGCCGCCTGCTCACGCTGGCCGAGGCCAGCCTCTATCAGGAGTGAATTACTAACCGACGAGAATTCCAGCGCGTCATTGGAGAAATGGAGAGGGCGTCAGCCAAGGCCGGCGAGATCCTACTTCGTCAGGCGAAACCAGGTGGCCGGAAGTTGACTAAAGAAGTGGAGGCGCATATCGGTCACGAGAAGTGCCGAACGTCAGTTGAAGTGGACCCCGGAATGTAAATGCGAACTCAATGTCGGCACGACCCTCCTCGTGCACAATCGAGTCCCTCATGGCGATGATCTCTTTGACTTTTTAGAGTTAGCGGTCCACCTAATGGGATGAGTTGACTCGGATGATGCGCCACACTACTGTGGCGACAAGTAACCGCAAGTGGCCGGCAGGCAAGCCGGCGCCGACGGTCAAAGGGGGGATAATGAGTTTGAACAAATCTGCACGGCGCCCTGTATTCCGTGGCGCGGTGATTGGTGTCGGCACTGCGGTCGGTCTCGCCGCCATCGTTGGCGGTTTTATTCCCGGAATCGCCAGCGCCGGCAGCACATCGAAGGGACCTATCACTGAGGCCATCGTGATCGCCTACACGGGGCCCGTTTCGTTCGAGGGCGCTGCGGCAGACTCAGGGGTTTACCCCGCCATGTACGAGATCAATCAAGCTGGAGGCATCCTCGGCCACCAGTTGAATGTCGTCACCGAGGACACCAGGGGCGACCCCGCTGATGCCGTTCCCATCGTGGACAAACTACTCGCGACCACGTCGAATCTCGTCGGCGTGACCGGTCCCGGAACCTCGGAGGCACCCACGATCGTGCCGATCCTCAATGCTGCTCACATTACCGACATGAATTGGGGGGGCGAAGCGAGCTTCGACAAGTCGAGTTACTCCTACATGTGGCGTCTCATTCCCCCGGACCCGGCCAACGGGGAGGCGATGGCCGTTTGGGCTAAGGCGCAGGGCTACACAAAGGTCGCAGCGGTATTCGGTACCGATAGCGGATCGCAAGGAGACCTGCCAGGGGTCTTGGCAGGCGTCAAGGCGATTCATGCCAAGCTCGTGGCGAACATCGGTCTGACGCCGGATCAACCCTCCTACCGGGCCGAGGTCGAGACCCTCCTCGCCGCCCATCCTCAGGTCATCATGACCGAGTCCGACGGGACGACGGCGGCGACCTTCTTCGCTGAGATGAAGCAGCTCGGACATCTCGTTCCCATCATCGGGAACTCGGCGGCAACCCTCAGCACCTGGATCAATCCGGTCCGCAGTGCAATGGGTGTAAGCCAATTCGGCCAGTACTTAACGGCGGTGGCCGAAGGGACGCCGAAGCCGAGTCCGGCGACCACGGCGTACGCCGCCGGTCTAAAGGCGGAGGCGTCGAAGGTGCCGGCCCCCGAGAAACAGTGGGTGACCAATCCCTACTCAGGTGCCGGCTACGACGGGGTCATGGTCCAGGCGCTCGCGATGGACGCCGCTCACAGCACATCACCGAAGGTCTACAACAAGTTCATCAACGCGGTGACCTCAAAGGGCGCGGGCAAGTCCGTTGTCTATACCTATGCCGAGGGTAAGACGCTTCTCGCAAAGGGCAAGAAAATCCAGTACATCGGAGCGACCGGTCCTGTGCTTTTCAACCGTTACCGCAATGCCTTTGGCAATGAAGCAGCTGTGCAGATCTTGGCTAACGACCAATTCAAAGTCGTCCGGGTTATCACCCAACAGCAGATTCAGGCCCTCGGCTGAGGTGGCGCACCGTCTCGATCCCCGTATCGTCGTTCGCAGGCACGGCGAGGCGTAACTTAGGCGCAGTTTTGACCCAAAGGTATGCCTCGAGATTGGCCCTTATCCAATGTTCTCTTTCGAGAGACGATAGCTAGAGGGCCTAAACTTGGATCCACGGTGAAAGTGCTGATCTGAGAGGTTGATGCGCGAAAAAGGTGTCTCCATCAGGTAGAATTTGAGTTACCAGACTACAAATTTACCTAATCAGAAGGACACCTTTTCGATGCCATCTCTACACACTCCCTCGACGCCGACTACCGTCGTCACGCCGTCGTCGAACTCGCCATCCGTGACCTGAAGGAAGGCTCGGGCCTCGAACACTGCCCAGCGGGCGACTTCAACGTCAACAGCGCTTGAGCGGTTCGTCCTTCTATTGCCCACACCGTGGTGCGATGAATGGGCGCACTGGGGCTCGAGCTCACCGGTCCCCTCGTCGCCAAGACGATCCGGCGCAAGTTCATCGCGCTACCCGGTCGGCTCACGAACCATTCCAGAGTTCGACAGTTGCACCTGCCGACCAACTGGCTCTGGGCCACGCAGTGGCGCGAGCGCTTCGCGCGTCTCGTGCGACTGCAGACCTGACCGATTCGGCTTTGAGGTCGTCCGCGGCACGCCCGGCGACTTCCAACGCAAATAAGTTACAAACTTTGCCGAAAGTGTGGCTCGACACGTCCGCATGTCGGGCAATGAGCGAAAGTGCCGCTGAGTCGAGTTCAGCCGAGAGGTTTCGGTGACGATCCGGTCGATCAGGCGGCGGTGACGGTGGATTGAGGCTCAAGAAGTGGGGGCGCATATTGGTCACGAGAAGTGCGGAACGTCAGTTGAAGTGGACCCCGGAATGTAAATGCGAACTCAATGTTCGCACGACCCTCCTCGTGCACAATCGAGTCCCTCATGGCGATGATCTCTTTGACTTTTTAGAGTTAGCGGTCCACCTAATGGGATGAGTTGACTCGGATGATGCGCCACACTACTGTGGCGACAAGTAACCGCAAGTGGCCGGCAGGCAAGCCGGCGCCGACGGTCAAAGGGGGGATAATGAGTTTGAACAAATCTGCACGGCGCCCTGTATTCCGTGGCGCGGTGATTGGTGTCGGCACTGCGGTCGGTCTCGCCGCCATCGTTGGCGGTTTTATTCCCGGAATCGCCAGCGCCGGCAGCACATCGAAGGGACCTATCACTGAGGCCATCGTGATCGCCTACACGGGGCCCGTTTCGTTCGAGGGCGCTGCGGCAGACTCAGGGGTTTACCCCGCCATGTACGAGATCAATCAAGCTGGAGGCATCCTCGGCCACCAGTTGAATGTCGTCACCGAGGACACCAGGGGCGACCCCGCTGATGCCGTTCCCATCGTGGACAAACTACTCGCGACCACGTCGAATCTCGTCGGCGTGACCGGTCCCGGAACCTCGGAGGCACCCACGATCGTGCCGATCCTCAATGCTGCTCACATTACCGACATGAATTGGGGGGGCGAAGCGAGCTTCGACAAGTCGAGTTACTCCTACATGTGGCGTCTCATTCCCCCGGACCCGGCCAACGGGGAGGCGATGGCCGTTTGGGCTAAGGCGCAGGGCTACACAAAGGTCGCAGCGGTATTCGGTACCGATAGCGGATCGCAAGGAGACCTGCCAGGGGTCTTGGCAGGCGTCAAGGCGATTCATGCCAAGCTCGTGGCGAACATCGGTCTGACGCCGGATCAACCCTCCTACCGGGCCGAGGTCGAGACCCTCCTCGCCGCCCATCCTCAGGTCATCATGACCGAGTCCGACGGGACGACGGCGGCGACCTTCTTCGCTGAGATGAAGCAGCTCGGACATCTCGTTCCCATCATCGGGAACTCGGCGGCAACCCTCAGCACCTGGATCAATCCGGTCCGCAGTGCAATGGGTGTAAGCCAATTCGGCCAGTACTTAACGGCGGTGGCCGAAGGGACGCCGAAGCCGAGTCCGGCGACCACGGCGTACGCCGCCGGTCTAAAGGCGGAGGCGTCGAAGGTGCCGGCCCCCGAGAAACAGTGGGTGACCAATCCCTACTCAGGTGCCGGCTACGACGGGGTCATGGTCCAGGCGCTCGCGATGGACGCCGCTCACAGCACATCACCGAAGGTCTACAACAAGTTCATCAACGCGGTGACCTCAAAGGGCGCGGGCAAGTCCGTTGTCTATACCTATGCCGAGGGTAAGACGCTTCTCGCAAAGGGCAAGAAAATCCAGTACATCGGAGCGACCGGTCCTGTGCTTTTCAACCGTTACCGCAATGCCTTTGGCAATGAAGCAGCTGTGCAGATCTTGGCTAACGACCAATTCAAAGTCGTCCGGGTTATCACCCAACAGCAGATTCAGGCCCTCGGCTGAGGTGGCGCACCGTCTCGATCCCCGTATCGTCGTTCGCAGGCACGGCGAGGCGTAACTTAGGCGCAGTTTTGACCCAAAGGTATGCCTCGAGAT
>OBLU010004448.1_pt1 | contig 12654 bp, 9 predicted proteins | sample 1518681 | NCBI WGS metagenome assembly OBLU01 (sample SAMEA3539304, study PRJEB22396) | soil metagenome | biome: tundra; feature: field; material: soil | place: USA | collected 2010-05 | depth 0.15 m | reverse complement strand
CGCCGGTATTGGACTTCCCCCCGATGCGGTTCATGGCGATGGCCAGAGTCTCGTGCGCTTCTTTGCTGATCGAGCCGAAGGACATGGCTCCCGTGTTAAAGCGCTTCACGATCTCACTGGTTGGCTCTACTTCTTCGATCGGGACTGGCTGGGCGCCCTTTTTCAACTTCATCAGGCTGCGCAGCGTGGCCATGTTGCTGCTTTGGTTGTCGATGAGGTCGGTGTATTCCTGGAAGGTCTGGAAGCTATCCTGCCGCACTGCCTGCTGTAGTTTGCTGATGGTCAGCGGGTTCAGCAGGTGATACTCGCCGTTGACGCGCTGGTGGTAAGTTCCTCCGACCGCGAGATCGGTCTCGGACTCCGTCAGGGGACGGAATGCGTGCTCATGCTTTAGCTGAGCTTCGCGGGCAATCACTTCGAGGCCAACGCCTTCCAAGCGCGACGCCGTGCCCGCGAAATAGGAGTCCACCAGTTCCCTGTTCAGCCCGATGGCTTCGAAGACCTGTGCTCCCTGGTAGCTCTGTAGCGTCGAGATACCCATCTTGGCGAAGGTCTTCAGCAAACCCTTATTCACCGATTTGATGAAGTGCTTCACGGCAAGTTCGGGAGTCACGCCGTCAGACAACTCTCCCCGCCGCGCCAGGCTTTCCACGCTCTCCAATGCCAGATAAGGATTGATGGCGCTCGCCCCATAGCCACTGAGCAGCGCAAAGTGCATCACCTCGCGAGGTTCGCCCGATTCCGTAATCAGAGCGACCTGGGTTCGCGTCTCCTCCTGGACCAGCAGGTTATGCACGGAGGCCAGCGCCAGCAGGCTGGGGATGGGAGCGTAATCCTTGTTCACGCCACGATCGGAAAGAATCAGCAGCGTGTACCCGGCTTTTCCCGCGAGCGACGCTCGCTGGCACAACTCGTCGAGCGCCCGCTTCAGTCCCGCTTCTCCTTCGCTGGCGCGGAACAGCGCGGGCAGCGTGATGGCCAGCAGATCCCCGGTTGAGACCCGGCGCAGTTTCTCCAGTTCGAGGTTTGTCAGAAGCGGGTGGGCCAGCTTCAGCATGTGACAGTTTTCGGGCTCTTCCGAAAGAATGTTGCGCTCGGCCCCGATGTAGCTGATGAGCGACATCACGATCTCTTCGCGAATCGGGTCAATGGGAGGATTGGTGACCTGTGCGAAGAGTTGCTTGAAGTAGTTGAACAGCGATTGAGGCAGGTCGGAGAGACAAGCGAGCGGCGTATCCGTCCCCATGGAGCCAACTGGCTCCTCGCCCTTCGCGGCCATGGGCCCGAGGATCATGCGCAGGTCCTCATCGCTGTAACCAAACGCGCGCTGCCGGCGAAGCAGAGTTTCCGCATCCGGGTGGTGCATCCGCGAAGGCTTGGGTAACTGATCGATCGTGATCTGATTGTCTTTGAGCCACTGCGCATACGGCTGTCGCGAAGCCAGCCGGTGTTTGATTTCCTTGTCAGGGACGATGCGGCCTTCGACCGTGTCCACCAGAAACATCTTTCCCGGCTGCAGGCGGCCTTTCATCCTTACCTGTTCCGGCTCGATGTCGAGCACACCGGCTTCGGAGGCCATGATGACGAGCTCGTCATGAGTAACCACGTACCGTCCGGGCCGCAGGCCGTTGCGGTCGAGGATCGCGCCGATGACTCTGCCGTCGGTGAATGCGATGGCCGCCGGCCCATCCCACGGTTCCATCAGGCACGCGTGATATTCGTAAAATGCGCGCTTCTCCGGCTTCATGTGGGAATTCCCAGCCCACGCCTCCGGAATCAGCATGGCCAGCGCGTGAGGCAGGCTGCGCCCCGCCTGCACCAGAAGTTCTACAGCGTTGTCGAAGTTCGCGGAATCGCTGCCATCCGGCGCGATGATGGGATAGAGCTTCTTCAGATCGTCGCCAAACAAGGGAGACTGCAGCAGCGACTGGCGCGCGTGCATCCAGTTGACGTTGCCCTTGAGCGTGTTGATCTCGCCATTGTGCGCGATGTAGCGATACGGATGCGCGCGTTGCCAACTCGGAAATGTGTTGGTGGAAAAGCGCTGGTGCACCAGACACAATGCGCTGGTCACGTCGGGATCGGAAAGCTCCTTGTAGAAATTGGTGATCTGCGGAGCGAGGAGCAAACCTTTGTAAACGATGGTGCGGCAGGAGAGCGAAGGGATGTGGAACACACTCGCATCCTCGATGCCGGACGCTGCCATCTCACTCTCGGCGCGCTTGCGCACCACATAAAGCTTTCGCTCAAAGGCGCCTTCGTCCGTGAACCCACCACAACCTACGAAGATCTGCTGGATGTAGGGCTGCGAACCTCGCGCCACGCGGCCAATTGCGGAAGCGAAGCAGGGCGTATCGCGCCAGCCAAGTACCGTCAATCCTTCCTCGCGAATAATGCGCTCCAGAATTCCTTCGCATTGCAAGCGCTGATGTTTCTCCACCGGCAAAAATGTCATGCCCACGCCATAAGCGCCGGGCAGAGGCAGCTCGAACCCCAACTTGCCGCACTCCCGCACAAAGAACCGATGTGGAATCTGGAGGAGAATGCCGGCGCCATCGCCGGTCTCGGGGTCGCACCCACAGGCCCCGCGGTGCGCCAGGTTGAGCAGCACCTGGATTCCCTGGCTTACGATTTCGTGACTTTTGTGGCCGCGGACGCTGGCCACGAATCCGATCCCGCAGGCGTCGTGCTCTTGCGCAGGATGGTACAGACCCTGGGCGGGCGGAGGACCATTCGTTCTTTTCAGACGCGTCGTCATGGGCACATTGGCAGCATTGGCATCGTTGCGGAGTACTGGACCGCTTCCGGATCAGTTGTTCTTGAGTTGGGACTTTGCCCGCAAAAGCTACGGGGATGTCGCACACTTCGGCTCAGGAACACACCTCTGCAACCTTTTAGTTACCGCCAGGCGAGACGTAAAGTACAATTCAGAATTTCGATGCAAAGGATGCAAATTTCAGGATTTCGCGTTTCCAGGGCGGATCCAGCCTAATTTCCCGCGAGACCTGCCGCGTCCATTATAATCCCCGCATAAACTCATATGGATTTCGATCAGCTCACCACGTTTCTGGAAGTTGCCCGACAGGGCAGCTTCTCTCGTGCGGGAGAGAAAGTTTTCCGCTCGCAATCGGCGGTCAGCGCCCAAATTCGCCAGTTGGAGCAGGAGTATGGGGATCGGCTGCTCGACCGCTCGGGCAAGACCGTAAAACTGACCCCGGCCGGACAAGTGCTCTATGACTATGCCGAGCGGCTGAAACTGCTGCGCGAGGAATCGCTGATCGCGGTGGCAGACCACAGCAGCACGCCCCGCGGTACGCTTCGCGTCGGCGCCAACGAGGCTACCTGCCTGTACGTTCTGCCGGAGGTTTTTGCCGAATACTGCCGGCGCTACCCGCCCGTACAGATCAACATTTACCGGAATTTCAGCTACAAAATCACGGAAAAACTGGAGAACGGCTCCATCGAAGTGGGCATTCTGACGTTACCCATCCAGTCTCCGAGCCTGGAAATCCAACCGATCTTCCGCGACAAGCTGGTGTTGATGGTGAGCCCACGCAATCCCCTGGCCAAGCATAAAACGGCGGCCGTGCGTGATATCGTCAAACATCCCCTGCTGCTCCCAAAGACAGGCCACACTCGGAGGCTGATGGACAAGCTGTTCCGCCCTTATCGCGACGAGCTGCAAGTGCGAATGGAACTGCCCAGCATCGGCATAATCAAGAGCTTTGTGGCCGCCGATCTCGGAGTGTCTATCATCAGCGCGTCGTTCGCCCGTGATGAAGTGGCGTCCGGCAGAGTCAAACTGATCGATCTGGAAGATGTTGAACTTTTTCGCGAACTGGGACTGGCCTACCGCCGCGACCGAACACTTTCCTGCGCCACAACGGCATTCATCGATATTTTGCGCCAATTGGCCACGTCGCCGAAAAAGGCGTGAATCTTCAATCTTTCCCGACAGGGATTCGGTCGTGGCACTCTGAAAACCCTGATCGCGTCGTCTGAGGCGTCGGCGAAAGGCAATGAAGTGAATCCATGAAGTCAGGATGCGAAGTTCGGGCCACCCCAGCTACGCGATCTCGCGGGCGGTATCCGCCACTTTTCTCTCCGGCGCGGACTTTAGGTGGTCTGGACCTGTCACTTCCCAGATTCCATCGAACTTCACGAAGTAGGGCTCAACCGAAATGTCGGGGAAGTTTGAGGTGAGCAGTTCTCCGGCGCGGAGGAGTTCGCTGCGGTGATGGTCCGCTTCGGCTTGGCGGTCACCTTTGAAATGGGCTAGGCCGCCGTAGGTGGCGCAGTCGGAGTGGCTCATCACCATGACGCGTTTGGTCTGGTGCAGGCGGATGGACATGCGGACCTGTTCGAGAATGAAGTCCTGTTCGAAGTCGTTGCGCGGGGAGGCGAGGGTCTTGGCACCTCCGGCGACGATGATCATGTCGGCGCGCTCGATGGCTTGCTTCTTCAGGAACTTTCGCACGACCGTGCTGATGCGGTGATCGAAGCAGCAGAGGACGGCGGCACCGGCGACGTACGGGTCGGCGGGCGAGTCAAAATGAAAGACCTTGCGCATGGGAGATCCTCGGTTCGATTCTATTTGCGCAACAGATGCGGTCGCGCTCTGTGGTCCTGACGGGCGCGGACGCCCGTCCTCCCATCGTCATAAGAGTTCGCCTTGTGTAATCCATCCTGTTCCGCCGCTGCATCAACAGTGGCCAAGTGGCCGGGCTTTGCCCGGCCGGACAGCCGAGGGCGGCTGTCCCTACGTGGTTCCTGCTCACGCTCCGCGCTTTGTCTTCAGCTCTGTTAGCAACTGCTCGATGCGGTCTTCTTTTTCCAGGGCGGCTAGGCGGTCTTCTACGTCGTCGGCCAGGAGTTGAGCTTTGGCTCCGCCTATGGCTTCTTCGCGGGCTACTTTTTTCTTCATGCGGTCGAAGGTGGCGGACTTGGCGTTGGCGCTCATGCCGGACTGCGCGTCGGTGGCTCGATTGGCGGCGCGGGCGCGTCGGTGCTGCGCAATGAGCAGATCGGCTTTGGCGTTGGCCTCGGCTAATTTTTGGTCGAGGTTGCGCAGCGCCGATTTCAGATTCTCGACCTGGGCTTTCTGGTCTTCGAGCTGTTGCGCGAAGTTGGCGCTCAGGTCGCGATAACTTTCAACGCGGAGCAGAGCGGCGCGGGCCAGGTCGTCTTGCTTTTTGTCGACGGCGAGCTCGGCCTTGCGCATCCATTCCTGGATTTTGTCGTCGTTTTCGAGTTTCTTTTTGTCGAGCAGATGCTGGTCGGCGATGGCGATGGCCACCTGCGTTTTGACCTGCAAAAGCTGGTTGTTCATGTCGAGGATGACTTGCTTGATCATCTTTTCGGGCTCCTCAGCTTTGTCGATCAGGTCGTTGAGGTTGGCCCGGACTAAGGTGGAAACGCGTTCGAGTAATGCCATAAAACACCTCGTGAAAGTCAGTCGTTGGTCGTTCGTCGTTGGTCGTTTGGCCTTTTGTTCCAGGCGCCGCCGACCAGAGAGATCACGATGTAAGCCGCGATTCCGGCAGCGACCCAGACGCCCATGTGGCCGGTGGCGGCGCCGAGGGCCGCGCCCATGGCGGCTCCCAGGGCTACGGAAAGGCCTAGTGATCTGGCATGATGAACTTCTTCTTGCACGGGATACCTCCTAATAGCTAGTCGTTCGTCGCTGGTCGCTGGTCGTTCGCTGTTCGCCGTTCGCTGTTCGCGTTCCTGCCGAACAACGATTGCTAACGACTAACGACTACCGACCAACGACTGCCTGCCTTACTGCTTTTCCTCCGGCTTCGGTGCTTTGTCGCCGATGGGGCGGACTTTGCCCAATAGCTCTGCCAGCGGCATGCCGGAAAGCGTTTCGAATAGAGCTGGCACCTGTGCCGCCATTTTCGTGATGTCGCCGGTGATCTTGTTCAGTCCGGCGGTGTCGCCGTTGCCGGTGGAGACGATGGTGATCTTGTCCACGTTGGCGAGCGGCGCGGCCAGGGCTCTCACGATTTCCGGCAGGCTGGTGATCAGTTTGTCGATGACCGCAGCCTGGTTGTACTCCTGATAAGCTGCGGCTTTGACGTTCATGGCTTTCGCTTCGGCTTCACCTTTCTTGAAGATGATTTCGGCCTCGGCTTCTCCCTGGGCGCGAATCGCCGACGCGTGGCCTTCGGCTTCCGCAATCAGGCGTTGCTTCTCGGCGGCGGCCAGCGTTTCGATGCGCTGACGCTCGATCTCGGCCCCCTTCAATACCGTCGCGATGAGTTCTTTTTCGCGGCGGCTGATTTCGGCGTCCTGAACTTTGACCTGTCCTTCTTTTTCGACTTGCTGCACCCTCACGCTTTCGGTGATGACCTGCTGCTGCATGACGTTGGTTTGAATGTCGTAAGCCTTATCGGCCTGCGCCTGCTGCTTTTTCGTGACTTCGAGATACTGCGCTTTCTTGACCTCGAGGTCGCGTTGCGATTCGGCCTGCTTGGCCTGGGAGAGCGTCTCTGCAAGCACGCGCTCCTGGTCAGCTTGCGCTTTCGCAACCGCCGCTTCGCGAGTCGCGATGGCGCGCCTGATGGCCGTATCGCGCTCGGCTTCGGCAGTGGCGACGTCGGCATCGCGCTTGATGCGAGCGACGTCGGGCTTGCCCATGTTGGCGATGTATTCGTTCTTGTCGCGGACCTCTTTGATGGTGAAGGAAATGACTTCGAGGCCCATTTTGTTCATGTCGTCGGCGCAGGTGGCGCGCATACGATCGCCGACCATCTCCGGCTGCTTGACGATTTCTTCGACGGTGAGCTGTCCGATGATGCCGCGCAGATGGCCTTCCATCACCAGGCGGATCAGGCCTTCGCGCTCCTGATCGGTCTTGGTGAGAAACTGCTCGGCCGCGGTGAGGATGGATTCCTTGTCGGACTTCACCTTGATTTGAGCGACGGCCTCGACCGTGACGGCGACGCCCTGCTTGGTGTAGAGGTCCTGCTGCGGGGCTACGTCGAACGACATGAGTTCGAGCGAAAGGCCCTTGCAGTTTTCGACCATGGGAAAGATGACGGTGCCGTGTCCCTGGACGACGCGGGTTCCGCGAAAGCCGTAAACGATCAGCGCTTCATTTGGTCCCGCTTTGCGGTATAAGCGGGCCAGCATGCTCATCAGGAACAGGATGGCCAGAACCATCAGCCCCGCGATGACCCAGATTTCCATTGCTATGCCGAACATATCGCCTCCTGAAAAATCGTTGCTCGCTGCACCAGCGTTAGCTGTTAGCTACTAGCTATTGGCCTTTAGCTCCTCGTTATTCATCTCTTCCCACAACTGCACATAGGCAATGCCCTTGTCATAGCGTGTGACCACGATCTCGGCGCCCTTTTCAATCGCGTTGCCCTTTTCGCTGCGCGCGCCGCAGGTGCGCCGGGTTCCGGCCTGCGAGTAAATGATTTCGCCAGTGCCGTTTTCACGGATCGGCATCGAGATTCGTCCCAGCACGCCCACCATCTCGTAGTCGACGGAGTCCATGTTTTCCTCGTGCGAGATCAGCACGCGCGTGAGGAACAGGAAAACGATGGCGGCGCCGAAAAGTCCGGCTCCCAGGGCGATCACCATGCCGAGCGCGAACCATATGCTCGAGAAGCGCGTGATCAGAAAACCGGTTCCTCCGAACCAGGCGAGAAACGCCGTCAAGGTGACAAAGTTGAACGGCGACACCGACGCGTGGTGACCCGTGTGCGGAACCGTGCCGTTGCCCGCGCTCCCATGCGCCACCGGCGCATGTCCGGCGGCAACATGACCGCCCGCGTGCGGAAAGTGCGGCAGATGCAGATGCCAGCGCAGTCCGCCGGCGATGAACGAAATCGCGCTCAGCAGAAAACCGACGGCGAAACAGGTCAGGTAAAAATCAGCCCAAGTCATAGGTTTCGCCTCCTGGGCGCGGCGCCGGCGCCGCGCGCGGGTTCCGGTCGCAGAGCTTCGAACAGGCGGTCGGCGAGTCCGGGCGTGTTCAGGATTTCACCGAGCAGCAGCAGGCAGCGCCGAGTGTCCTTGTCGCGCGCAACCTTGATCAGGACGTCGCTCACCTCCGAGTCGCTGGCGAAACGCTCCGAGCCTTGCAACAGCCAGACATCGAGTTGACCTTCGGTGGTGCGCAGGTCGGAGACCAGTTCCGTGTGATAGCCCTCGGGGTCGTCCACCAGAAAGCCAGGGTGCACCTTGAAGAAGCGCGCCAGCAGAGTGCGCGAGGATTGCGTCATATGCGGACGCTTGCCCCGCTCGATCTGCGAGAGATACGACTGGCTGATGGTCTTCCCCGTCTCGGCTTGAATGCCCCTCATCAACTCCTGTTGCGTGAGCGGCCGATTCATGCCGCGGAGGGAACCTTCGACCTCGCGGAGGTAACGAATTTTTTCACCCAGCGTCATATATGCCAGATCGCGATAATAATATCGCAATATGAAATATTGTCAAGCACTGGATCAGGCCTGTTTGCAATGGCTTACGGAAGGCTTCCCCAGTTGTGCGTCCAAAGAAAGGCCTCCGCCGGGGCGGAGGCTTCAACCGAGAGGTTGGGTCAGTGCGGTTTGCGCCTGTTTAACGCACGATCAATGTCACCGGATAGTTGTGCGACGCTCCCGTCCCGGCAGAGCCGACGATCGTGATGATGTAGGTTCCAGCCAACGTTCCGGTTGGGATGGTAGTGATGCTGTTGGATGATCCGCAGCCCGACTGCAGCAGGATCGCGCCCGCGATCAGTCCGAGTATAGCTCCGGCCAACCAGCGACGCCGCTTGCGACCAGCGCCGATACCCAGTCCGACGAGGCTCAGGCCTCCGATGGGGAGCCAGGCGGCATAGAATGAGCCGCGACGGAGCAGGCTGCCGGTGGTCACGGGGCGGGCCACGGTAGCGATGCTCAGGGTGGTGGTTCCCGACGCGCTCCCCGAAAGCGCGACGGTGATGGGGTTGAAAGTGGGAGTGGTTGCCGTAACCATCGAAGGCGACGTGGTTTGGCTGGGGGTGATGGTGCCGCTGTAGCCGCCATACTGAATACTGGCGGGAGTGGGAGCAAAGGTGACCGTGATCGTGGCCGTGTCTCCGGCGTCGATGGGGGCCGGGGCCGAGGCGCTGACGCTGAAGTCGACCACATTCGCTGTCTCCGCGAGCGGCCCTGCAACCACACCGCTGTTGTTCGCGGTAGCGGTGCCGTAGAGCGTGAGTTGCTGGTTGACGACCGGGATCACGGGCGTCACGCCGATGGCTACGGATGCGAGGGCATTTACGTCCAGCGGTTGAATGGTGCAACTGACGGTCCCGGTCAAACCTTGCACTGTGCAGCTTCCCGAACCGCCGGTGACTGTAGCGGTCGTCGTTGAAGTGACGCTACTGGGGGGATAGGTCGCGGTAAAAGAAACAACGCCCGCCGGGTCGGGTCCGTTGTTAGTGATGTCAAAAGTAAATGTATCCACAACTCCGGCTGGAGCTGGATTGACCGACGGACTGCTGCTCGGTTTCGTCAAGCTGAGAACGCTGCTGAAGCCAAGTTTGCTGACAAAGGCATCCGACGTGGTCCCAGGAGTCCCGTTCAAGTGCTGCTGGTAGGGAGGTGGGTTAGGAGGAATCGAAGTGGGGAAGAGCCCGGATTGGGTGACGCCGGCCACGTAGGTGGCGCCACTGCCGTCAGTGGCGAGAGCGATGCCAGAGCCCTGATCCAACTCCTCGCCGCCCAGATAGGTCAGGTAATCTCCGGCGCCTACTCCCGACTCATTGGTCAGAATCAGCGCGACGAAGGCGTCTACTCCTCCGCCGCTAGTAAGCTGGAGTGTGTTGGGGGTTACGGGCAGGTCCGTCGATGCGGTCCAACCGGTCACGTGCGCTCCAAACGTCGAATCCACCACAATGGCCTGGCCGCGGTCGTCGCTCGAGCCTCCGATGTAGGTGGCATAGTTCAACAGATCGATACTGCCCGACACTGCGTTGTTAATCTTCGCAATGAAGGCGTCTTGAGCGGGAGGGGAGATGACGGGGCAGGGGGGGGTGTTACTCGCGTTATACGTAGTGTTGTTGAGGCATTTCTGGAACGACGTGGTCACGATCGCCGGGGGAATGAAATCGGTTGAATAGGTCGATCCGGTGATGTAGGCATTCTGGGTACCATCAACCGCGATGCCGTAACCAACATCGTCGCCCGCCCCGCCGACGTAGGTGGAGTAGATAAGGGACGCGTTGGTGATAGCGTTCGGGTTGATCTTGGCCACGAACGCGTCGGTATTGGTCGGGTTCGTCAAGGTACAAGTGCCGTGGTTGCCGACTTCGTCGAGGCAGCTCTGCTGGGCATTGAGGAGTGGGAAGCCGACGGGGTTCGATGCCGACGGCGGCAGAAAATTGGTTCCGCCGGTGATGTACATGTTGCCTGGGCCGTCCACCGCAATGCCACCTCCCTCGGTCAGCCCGGTCTGCGGGTTCGGACCGCCGAAGTAGGTGGAGTAAAGCATGCTCTGGCTACCAGTACCAGTATTCTTGGTGTCGATCTTGCTCGCGAAGAACTGGCTGGGCGCCAGCGATGATTGCTGGTATCCATTGGGATTGGCGGGGAATCCGTTGCTGGCGCCGTCGGTCGAGGTCGTGGTTCCGGTTACGAAGGCGTCTCCGTCGTTATCGATTGCCAGTCCAGTAATCGTATCCGTTGCATTGCCCGCTGCATTCGTTCCAGCGAGGTAGGTGGAGTATCGCAGGGTGCTCAATCCGTTTGATCCCAAGTTCAACCTGGTGACGAAGCCATGGAGCCCGGGGTCAGTTGGCGGTGTCGCCTGGAACGGAGCAAGCGTGCCGCCCGTGCCGCTGACGGGAAAGTTCGGAGACGTAGTCGTGCCAGCGACGTACACGTCGAAGCCCGAACCGCTGTCGCTGTTTGAGCTAACGGCAATGCCCGCCGGAGAATCGGACCCCGAACCGCCCAGATAGGTCGCGTACACGAGCTGTAATTGGAACGGCTGCAGCCCGGGATTGATGACCGCGATGAAGACGTTCTGCGTGCCCAAGTTGGCCGGCTGAAACGGTGTGCCAGTTATGCCGAGCGGGAAGTCCGACGACGCCGTGGTCCCCGCCAGATAAATATTGCCATCGGGACCGATGGCGACGCTCACGGCCGACTCATCTTTCGATCCGCCCAAATACGTCGAATAGCTCAGGACCGGGTCGATGACCAGTTCGCGGCTGCGGTCGTAGGCTCCAACTGCGAATCCGATCTTATTGTCCGCGATCTGGCGGAAACTGCCGGCGATTGACTTCTGAACTTTTCCCTCCTGCTGATAAATGTGCGGGGCGTGGAAGCGAACATCGCCCTGATCCGTCGAGAGAAGCAGGTCGCCCGAATCAATGCGTGTGGAAGCGCCCTTGAAGCTGAGCGCAATCTGCTCCGGCTCGGCGCCCGGCGCGACGCGGAAGTCGTATTCGAGCTGTCCCTGGTCGCCGTAGTAAACCAGATCGACGCCGGGATAAACGCTCTTGTATTCGACCCGGCCGAATTGGGGAATGTCGCGATGCCACTTGGAAGGATCGTGGCCAATAAAGTAGCTGCTCTTCCCCGGCAGAGGCGAAGCGCCGGAAACGAGAGCCGCAGCGTTCGCTCCCTCCAGACGCATCCGAATTACGGAACTGGCTGGACGCTCCGAGTTGACGGCTGATGGCTGATGGCTGACGGCTGACGGCTGAAGTTCCAGCACCGCTTCGTCGGCGGTCAGAAACAGGCCGTAGCCGGCGCCGCGGGCGAGGAACTTGACCTGAGGAGCGGTCTGACCCTGGTTCGGCTCGAAGAACAGCGGAAGCGACATCGCCGTCGAAGCAAGCGCCTTATGGGCGGCAGATATTCGCGCGGCAGATCCCGGCCCGCTCGATTTGGCGGCATGGATTGCGGTTCCAAAATAAAGCACGACGCCTGCGGCAGCGAGAACTGCCGCCGCCAGAAACGCAGCCTTCATCCCATTTCCTGTCTTTTTTCTTAACTTTCCTGTCACCGAACGTCTCACCGAACCTCCTACCGACACAGGGTAATTCCGATTCACGAAGCTCCTCCGATTTCCCAATTTCGTGGGGTGAAGACAAGAATGGCACACAAACACCGCCGCCGCTCGACGCCCTTAGGAAGCGGATGCGTACCTGTCACCAGAACTGGGTTTGAACCAAACAAATACTTTTACATTCAACAGATACGCTGTCAAGCCGGGCAGACAGCATGGCCCGCATAGTGAGAAGCCTAAAGAGAGGCAAATGGTTGCCGGAGCAGACGCGGCAAGCCGCGTCTCTACGGATTTTATTTTTTTCAGTTCTTTTTCTTCAAGCTTTCGATCTCTTGCTTCAGCCGCGCGTAGCGCCGGACGATCGTCCCTAAATAGGCGATGTGGATGATCCAGGTGACAGCGTAGGCTGCAAAAAGGTATCCGTTTCCGCTCATCGCACGCCCCCGCGGGGGGCCAACAGCGATTCCAGGGCATGGGCCTGGTCGACGTCGCGCTGCAGCTTTTCCAATCGATAGCGCGACCAGCAAACCAGAAGAGCAAAGCAGGAAAAGGCTAACCAGTTGATGAGCAGCACGTGCAGCATGCGCGGATCAATCGAACCCCCTCCGCCCATGACCGGCTGCGGGTGCTGGGTGCGGAAGAACCAGATCGAGAAGT
>OBLU010004446.1_pt1 | contig 12657 bp, 6 predicted proteins | sample 1518681 | NCBI WGS metagenome assembly OBLU01 (sample SAMEA3539304, study PRJEB22396) | soil metagenome | biome: tundra; feature: field; material: soil | place: USA | collected 2010-05 | depth 0.15 m | reverse complement strand
GGAGAGTAGCTCTGCTGGGTATTGCACAACGGACAATTCATGTGAAATACCCTGCAAATCTAGGAAACCAGAGGCGGTCTAAAGTGTTGAAGTTGAACATCAAGACAGCGGGTGATTGGCTCAAGGTCAAGCGGATTGAGAAAAACCTCATGCCATGCCATCTGGCGGGAAAAATGGGCATTGCAACATCCTTGATTTGTTCATGGGAAAGCAATACCCGCCAGCCTGACAGCGAACAGTTGAAGATTTTGGCATCTGTTTTGGGATTCGACGTCAAAGATTTTGAGGCACGTGCCTGCAATAATGTGTCTGTGCCACGTCCGGTTCGCCAATAATGCGAAACTGGCGAAATGGCCGGGAATATTATTTCGTTTGCAACGGATTGATTACGGGTAAGCGGCAGGCCTCATGCCTCTTGCTTGACGCTTACCTTCCACGACGCCATGCGCCAGATCACCGGCACATAATTCGACCGCTGGCGTCATAACGCTACGACGCCAGTTCGGCCAAAAGCTGGGGCAACAGAAAAATCCCGGCCTTACGATGCCAGTGTGGTAAAAAATCCCCAGGTCACTTGAAAATCCGAAAATGAACCAGCCGCGTCATAACCTTACGATCAGAGCGCGGCTATTCGGCTACGAATTACGATGACAGTGCGGCAAAACGTCCCAAAAGCCTACAACGCCAGTTCGGCAATTTTTACGATGCCAAAAAAGTTCGTAACACGTCCCCTTGCCGGAGAGGTGGCGAATGTGGAGGAAAGCGAAGAATTCCGGCAAGTCGTGGCGACGGAGGCGGATTTCCGATCAGCCGCTATTGTCAATCTTAAGAAGCTCACTTCCCAACCACTTCAAAATATTCAAAAATTGAAGCATCGTCATCCCAAGTATGACGCTTGCCATCTGGTTGGCGAAGCCATACGTCAATTGGAAGCTCGCTTGCCCCTGAGATCACTTCCCAAATTTCCCCGACCTTGGGGGTTAACCCCGTTGGGTCACCGCTATGGTCCTTGACTATAATGTCTTTTATCAACCTGACTTTTTGCCCCGCCGCCAGCCCGCAGTTATATTTCTTTACTGGGTAGGATTCTATTAATTTCCACTTGTTTATCTTCGGCATATAACAACCTTATTTACCAAATCCCCCAACCCGCCGTTGCATATAGTGGGTTATGTCGTCATCCGAGAGATCGTCCCCTGAATTTAATTGGGCGTTAACCTTCTTCTGGGTGTCTATAGATGAATCAATCGCGTTATTTGCTGCCGACGCCGCTTGAACACCTGTTACCGCTGTGTCCCCAATCGCTTTAGCATCAGAAGCCGCACCAACCAAAGCAAGGGGGCCAGAAACCCTGTCAAGGGCTTTGCATAGGGGCTTTGCCAATGTTGCCGAAAGCTTCAAAGCTTTTCCCGTCATTCCTAGTCGGTTAAATATTTGAGCCGCCCTCCCATTGGGAAATCGTTTGATTACTTGATCTAAAACACCGTCCTTTCGCATCCCCTCAAACTCAGCGTCTGTGAGCGCCGGAGGCAGTATTCTTTTATGTTCTAACGGCGGCAAAGTTTCAGCATCCCATCGCATATTGCCATTCTGAATATGTGGCCCACCGTGATCTCCCACATCTAGCCGCCAACCAGATAGCCCATTTATATCAACCCAATTTATCGGATCGTTATATACAAACCGGTAGAGGTTGATTCCCCCCCCCTTCCTGAATGGGGTCTTGATTCAGCCAAGAATTCATTGCAAAACAGCAGTAAGCTGAGGAACAGGAAAAGGACGCGAATTTTTCTGAGCAACAACTCCAAATTGCAATTCAAGAAACCCAATGCCACATTTCATCTTTTCAGACACGTAAGCATAAATTCTTTCTACTCCAGTTGGGTCTAACCCGCATGTGTTAAATACAACAAGACTTGCACCTAATGTTGCCAACATTAACCCTGCCAACAATCGTGGCGTTCCAGGCAAATGGTGAGGCAGTGCCTCAAACGAAATCTCGGAATTATTGATCTCGGTAATGAATATATCACGCTCTCGGGTAGGCAGGCGTTCTAAAAATCGACCGATATTCGGCAACTCTTCACCTGACTTGGCGTCTCCAATAGGAAGTGCAATCTCTACATTGGCAAATCGGATAAACTCTGGACATGCAGAACCAGTAAGAATTCGATCAATTTCTATTCCCAATTCGCTTCCGTATTTAATTGGCAACTGAAGCGCAATCCATTCACCCTGATTAAGCGAAAAAGGCGGCACGCTCAATCCATCAATTTTAAAACCTTTTGATGTGCAAAGCAGACTCATTTTATTTAACAGGTGGTAATGGATAAGATGACCAAAAGACGCCGGTTGGTGTCCAAAGTCCATTCTCAATAAGCTTCATAACGTTCGATGAATCCCCCGTCTCTTGGTATATCTGCATGGCAGCTTGCATCCGGTGGTTTCCCTCATTAATCATATAATCGCCGGCATCATTTATAAATCCGGCTATCCGCCCCCTTGGCGCTGTAAAATCATAGTTTCCATTCAACATATCATTTTTAATTTGAGCCACTTTTGCGGCAAGAGTATTGCCGCCACGGCTAGAAACAATGTTAGGACAGCTTTTGACGGTATTTGCTGCATTCGCAAGCATTTGCTCCGCTTCGGCCATTTCCGCTTGACCTTCGGGTGTTTCAGCGAAAGCACCTCCCAACCCCAAAGCCGCTAATGTATAGTCGGCTGTAAGCCCAATTCCAGTCGCCGCCAGAGCAGCACCACCAATACCGACACCCATAAGACTTAGATATTGTCCAACGCTCACATCGTCCGGGTGGCCGCTCAAAAACGTCGAGCCAGGCGAAAATGCCTCAGCATTATATGGGTTTGCCAATACTTGCAACCCGAGAGCATCTATATGGTTGATTGGATCATTGCCGACATAGTTGTAAAGATTGATTCCGCCAAATTCCCCAATCGGATCCCGATTTAGCCACCTTTGCAAATTCGGTTGATAATACCTGAATCCGTAATAATAGAGGCCTGCCGATGATTCTATTTCCTTCGACGAGAACCGATACGGATTGGCCGAAGCCAGTGTTCCCCACATCCCCAACGTATTGCCGTAACTGTCGTAAAGGTATTTGGCCTGCATGGTGCCAGAGCCATCAATCAGCATCGTGATGTTCCCATTCCCATCCGCATGGTAATAGGCCGTGGTGTTCGTGTCCGTCCGCGCCAGCAGCCCGCCAATCCCGCCCGCACCCTGCATCGTTCCCGACAGGTCCACGCCCCGCGTGTAGCTCGCCACCGGCACGTTGTTGCTGCTGCGTTCCTGAATCACCAGCATTCCGTCGTAAATGTAGCGCGTCTCGCCCGTTTGCGCCCATTGATTCGTCTGCCACGCATATTCCTTGCGGACGCGCCGCCGCCCAAACCCGTCGTAAGTGAACTCCGCCTTCAAGATGTTCGTCACCGTGACGCGCGTCAGTTCGTTCGCGCAGTCATAGTCATACCCGTGCAGCCGGTCGGAAATCAAATTCCCGTTCAAATCATAATGCAGGTTCGCCGCCGTGGGCAGGAACTCCACCAGCCGGTTCGTCATGGTCACACTGTTGCTCACCGTCTGTGCTGTGAGCACATTCAAGCCGTTCGTGATGGTAATGCCATTCGTCACTGCAAAAGTCAAATCGTTGTAGATCGTCGCATTCGCACCGTTGACCGTCAAGTTCGTCGGCGCGCTGCTCAAGCTGCCCGCCACCGTCAGCAGATCGTTGTTCCGCGTGACGTTCACCAGTTCATTGGCGTGGTCGGTCGTGAACGTCTGGATTAACGTGTGGTTCGTCCGCGTCAGCAGATTGTCCGCCGCGTCGTAACCGTAGCCAAAATCCTCGTTGGCGCGCAAGGTGATTGCGTCAGGTTCATAACCGACCGCGCTGGTCAACTGCCCGATGGCGTCGTAACCATAATTGACGTAGGCATTGTTCGCCCGCGTGACGGACGTGCGGTTGCCATTGGCGTCGTATGTGTAGGTGGAGGAATCCAGCACGGTCGAGCCATGCTTTAGCGCCGTCGTCAAAATCTGCCCCGCCGGATCGTAAGTTTCGGCAATGCTGTTGCCGCCGGGCAGCGCGAGATTTTGGATTTGTCTGCCCGCGTCGCTGTAGGTGTAGGTAAACGTCCCCGCCGTCATGTTCAACGTGTGCATCCGCAACAGGCTGTCGTAACTGTAATACTCCACCCAGCTTCCACTCGGCTGCGAAAGTGTCAGGGACTGAGCCAGCCGGTTGGTATAAACATGCGCGACCTTGTCAGACGCCCACCGCCCGTCTTCCGTGGCCAGCGCGCTTTGGAACGCGCCAAAGTTCGTGTAGGTGAAACCGCTGGTTCCCGCCGCGTCGCTCATGGAATAAATGCGGTTCAGCGCATCATACGCCGCCGTGATGCCCGTGCCGGCACTGAACGAGACCGTCAGCGGATTGCCGTTGGCGTCATAAGTGTATTGCGTCAGCCCCTTGGCCGGCGTCCAATGCTTCGTCATCCGGCCCTTGGCGTCGTAACCGTTGGTGCTCACCAAGACTCCGTTACCATCCGTCTTGCGGGTGTTGCCCCCATAAATGTCGTAGGCCCAGGCGTTGGTATTGCCATTGCCGTCCACCAGCGTTGCAATCTCTCCCGCCGGGTTGTGGGAAAATAAATTAATTTCGCCATTGGCATTGGTCACGGCATCCAGCCGGCCCGCCGCGTCGTAACCGTAATAAGTCCATTGATTCAAGGCGTCGCGATGCTGATAGACGCCTTGAGGGAGATAATTGTTGTGCTCATACCCAAACGAATTCCATCGCCACAAAACCCGCCCAAAACCGTCGTATTGATTGGTAATGGTGACGCCCTGTGCGTCAGTCAGGTAAACCGGCCGGTCACATTCATCATAGGCCGCTCCAAACAGCCGACCGAAAGCGGAATTGGCGACATTCGTCACCAGTCCCTGATTGTTGTAAGCATAGTTTAGACTCAAGCCGGCGCTGGTGGTGACGCTAGTCGCCTGCCCAATGATGTTCCGGCTGTAATTGACGTTAAATCCATCACTCGCCGTGACATTGGTCACATTGCCATCATAATCGCGCTTGAAAGAAGTCCAATTGCCAAGCGGATCGGTGATGGAAGCTAAAGCTCCGCAGGAACAGTAATCATAGGATGTCGTGTTACCATTTGCATCCGTGGCACTGTAAAGTTGCTGCATATTGTCATAGCTCGCATGAGTCCAGTGATCGAGCCTATCTTTGTGATCTACCACGTCCAGCCGGGAATAATGGTTGGAAATGGTCGTGCCATCCGGGAACGCCACCTGCGTCAGCCGGCACAAATTATCCCAGGTGTAATTCAACGTCACGCCCAATGGGCTGGTTGTAGAGCTTGGCAGTCCGTTGGCAAACGAAAACAAATTGGTGGCTTTGGCTTCAAGGTCAATGCTTTTTACCAGAAACCCATCACCCCCATAGATATTGGTCGTCGTCAGTCCGTTAGCGTGTTTGATGCCCGTGACCTGGTGCCGTGAGTTGTAAAAGTAGTAGTCAGTTCCACCATCACCGTATCCGATATTAAATGTTACATCCATTTCCGCATCACCGTCCGGATAAGAAATAGTCGTGCTCCCACCGTCACGGAAAACAGTTCCGGTGGGACGGCCATACACATCATGGTCGTAGACTAAATATCTCGGTTCAGTGTTGCCAGTGAGCGTGGTGTGGCTGTCTTCTATGGAGGCCAAAAATCCGCCAGAGTATGAGGTTGTTATTTGTCTGATGTCGCCAGTGGGCAAAATTGTTTCCGCAATGACGGAAGAATAATCCCCGGTAGATTTCCATCCGCTTTGGCCGCTGTGCGAGAACCACGTTTTCGCGCCATCCTGAACCGCGTCCGGCGAAGCGGCGCGCAGCAGGGAAATTTGGTCGGAAAGGTTGTATTCCGGCCGCTGCGGGTAGCAGCTTTGCTGCTGGTCCAGCATCAGCCAGTGTTTCATCGTGGAAAGTTTGAAATCGCTTGCCGTCAAATGAAAAATATTAGTTGTTGATAACAAGGCATACTGCTGCCGGTTCCAATGGAACGAATTGCGGGTGGACAGCAGGTGATTGATCGTGCTTTCCGTATCATCGCTGTGGTCAACCCCATCATCCCCCGACGAATAGGGAAACTCGCCCGAATATGTTTCCGGAACTAATCCTCTTGAATCAAACCGATAAACATACAACTCGTGGGTGCCGTCCGGGTGTGTAACCTTCCAGGATTTACAAACACGATTGGTTCCACCATGCCCGCCCACGAAAATCGGACTGGTGCCGCTAAACTCCACCGATGTTGTAGTTCCGCCGCCCGAAATATGGTAATGCAGGGAAGGGGGTTTGGAGACACTGATCACAGATGGCGCTTCGTAATGGTCGAATGATGTCGTGCCATACGGAGTCGTCATGGAAGCCAGGTAAACATTGGTGTCAGCCCCCAATTCGCCAAGATAAGGAAACGGCGTGTAGGAAAAAGAACTGTTCATGCCTTGCGCGTCGGTGCAGCCTGTCATTTGGCCATCGGTATAGCTGAAGGAAGCCGTCCGGCCATAGGGCATTGTCACGTTGGTTAGCATTCCAAAATGGTCATACGCCAAGGTGCTGGTCGTGCCATCATAGTCCAGGATGCTCAGGAGAAAATAATATGGCCCGGAACTGTATGACAGCGAGATTGGATTGCCGTAGGGGTCGGTGCGTTTTGTCAGCACGGCGTCACAAGCAACATAGCCCACTAAATCACCGGCGGACAATGAATCTTCGGTGGTGCTTTCCACATAATGACTGCCCGCCTCGTCATTCGCACCACTGACATGACGGTTGCCACTGTCCGCATCGTAGTAAGACTGCCCGCCAAACTTCAGCAGTTTGGCTCCGTCCAAACCCATGTCATAAACCCGGCCTTGACTTCGCGCAATGCCAAATGTGAAATGCCGATTGGTCACCGTAGTGTATTCATCAACACTGCCGTCCGGGTGGACAAGCTTGAAGCCGTTGGCTGCGCCGGCGTCCGCTGTCATCATCTTCAAACCGGATCTAGCCTCTGTGGTTGCGCCATGGTCGAAGTAATTTTCACCGTTGTCGGTTGCATACAAAATCGCCTGCCATTGGCTGAAGTCGTTGGTGAAAGACCAGCCCGACCGTATGGTAACTGGGCCAGTTGATCCCGGCATCGGTCCCCCAACGCTTCCATTGGTGCTGGCCAAATAGGTCGGCACCACGAAATGCACATAGGAAAACCAATTATGGCCCCAGCCTGTGGACGGAACGCTCGAAATGGGAGGTTTTGGTCTGGTATCATGCTGCTTGTAGGCCATCCGGAATCCGATTTGTTTTCCTAGCGAGGTTGTGTAGAATGCCGGCTCATCCTTAATCCAAAGTTTGAGATAAGGCTCGTTCATAAACCACCGCGGCATTCCGACCGTAGAATTCTCAGAGGATATATTGGATGCCAAATCAGACGCGTCAACGACCTCTCCATCAATCGCGGCGGTTTGGTCAGGACATGTGCATTTGTCAGCATTATCGGTTCCGTCATTAATACTGCAACTGGGAAGGTAGGGATCCGATAAATCTTCGGAGGCGCTCCAGGTTAAAGTGTCTGGATCATTGGTCCAAGTCATGCTCACGCTGAAACTTGAGCCATCATGATTTTCAGAAAAAGCGGAGATGTTTATATCGCCCCATCCGCCGCTATCTGTGCCCTGCAAATGATCGTTTACCCAGGTTGCAAAATCATAGCTTAGGTCAGGCGCATAGCCAAAATACTGTCCACAGTCTTCGCCAAATGAAGTAAACCCACAAACAGCCAACCACCATGTAGAGCCGCAATTATTGTAGGCCGGGTCACTGATGTTATTCGTCGTTCCCCAACTAAATGCATCTAGGAAACTGATCGAAATGCTGCTGCCGTCATCATGGTTGATAGTGCCCCGTATATGATTTCCTGCATATTGAATTTGCAGATCAACCGGCACGCCGGTATAGACGCATTCATCAAACGGCAAAAATTGCGCCTGACACTTGAATAGGATCAGAACTGCAGATAACCCAACCAACATTTTCGACATGGTTTTCATAGGCAAGTTGTTTATGATTAAGGTATGTATGACCTCTGCTTGGGTTCAAAAATGAGCATCTTGAGTCCATTGGCAAAGCTCATCACTCCATCGCTGTAAATCGGCAGCCGCCAGTCCACCAGTTCGTTCCCGTTGAAAAGGCCGTCTCCATTGGCGTCTTCGAGATAATCAGGAATGCCATCGCCATTGGTGTCCAATGGATTGCCGTAGGCATCCGTTGCAACATAATGATAGCCGATGTCCACGACGGAGTTGGTTTCCTTCACCTGGTTGGTTTGTGTCGTGAAGTGATACAACCCCAATTGGTCCGCCGTCGTGTTGCCCTTGTCAACGAGCGGGCTATTGGTGGGCTGATAATAATCCCCAAGCCAGCTGGATTGCCAGTTGAAACTGGTGAAATTGGTCACATCATGCGTGCCCCACACCGGCAACCGGTTGGAATTCGACAAAAACGCATTAAAATCGCAATAAGTGATGTTTGTGTTGCCACCAGAGTTGTCATCCACTTGGAGCGTGGTTCCATCAAAGGCGCTGTCTTCTATCCACACCGGCCACGTTCCACCATATTTATCCAGCAGGACAGTGCCCCCGCGCATCGTGCAATTCCGCATCCCGCACAGGGCCGGGTTGCTGCCCTCGGCATAAAAGCTCGCACGGTCGAACAAGCAGTTGGTAAAATTGTAATACATCCAGTAGGCACCCATGTTACCGATCCAAAACTCCGAGTTGTTGGCAACGACCTTGAGCAGCGCGGAATACTCCCGATATGTGTTTGGATCCCCTGCCAAAGAGGCATGACGCGTGAAATCCGCCCAAACTAGTGCGGCATCATCCGCATTCATGCCATACCCGCCGCTTAGACTTTGGCCGGCAATCGCCGCCAACCAACCCTTGTTCGTCCACAGGCCGGTGCCGCCTTCTTGAACTGTGGAATACCGTGCAACCGTGCAGGGCTGACTCGCCGTGCCATTTAAGGCCAAGACCACATGGTCATAAATCGAAATGCCGTAGCCCGCACCGCCGGAATCAGGCAGCTCAAAATATCCCACGGCCGTTCCGGCTGAGAAGGTCAGATTTGAATACACATCTACCCCACCGAAAACATAGTCCAGCGGATCGTAGTGGTAGCCCAAATCGGGGATATCCGCATCACGTGCGGCTTGGATCGAAAAGTTAGTAGCCACTGAAAACGTGATATTGGAATACACGAGCGGCGGGTAGGTAGTCTTTTGGCTCAATTCGGCGAGCATTGTCGAGCTGATATTGGGCGTGCCTGCATTGCGATACGGGCAGTCATCGGCCAAGTAATAACTGCCGCCACCGACGGTCTGAAAGAGTGGCAGTGAGGGACTGGTTGTTATGACTGAATTGCCTATGATGGTGGCTGTCGGCCCCGAACTTTCAAGCACGATTGAATTGGTCATCCACGAAGGATTAGGGGTCACGCCTAATGTCGCCACGTCTGCCGTCACCTGTTCGGCCGTCACAACAAAATCATCCGCCCCGGATGATGAGTTAAGCGCCGACATGTTAGTCCCGGAATACAAAACGTTGTGCAGGCCCAGATGTGTTCCCCAACTCATGTCATTGCCTTCACCACAGTTGATGAATTGGCAATTCCAGAAATCAACATAGTAAGGGCCATCCGACGGGGAATACCAACCTGTCCCCCAATCCAGATAGCAAAAGCGCATGTCATGCACCAGAATGCCAGTGCTTGCTCCCGCCATTCTACCATCCAAGATGATACCAGCGGACCCCGACCCGGTCGAAGGCATGCCACTGCTCCCTGAAATCGTCTCTCCAACCGTGTTGTCGTCCATTGAAGTGATGACCGCCGGGCGGTAGGGACTTGTCTTGCAATCCAATCCTCCCACGTCCCAGATATAGGAGTAATTCACGTCATACTTTAATACCGTCCCACCTTCAAAAGTCATGGTGCCATAGACGCCAAACGGGGCGCTGATGAAATACGTGGTATCGCCTTGAAACGTGATGTCGGTGGTGTCAGCATTGATTTCAACATAATCCAGCACATACCCTTTATTGGACGGCGTAGCCGCTGCCAACTTCATCGGTCTCTTGCTCGTCTGTGCCAGCGGTGCTTTGGGAAGCATCAAAGTCTTGGAAGCCAATGTCGGCAGTTTGGATTTTAGGCTCGCTTGCAGCGGTAGTTTTTGCAAGCCGGACTGAATGTTTTTAAGGGGCACCATCTCCAGAAGGATTCTTCTCCCATTCACCATGACATATTGCCTGCGCACAGACACATGTTTGCTGGGATTTTGCTGTTCTCCCAATTCAAAGGCTTTCCCGTGACCCAGTCGCATTCTTCCCCAAGAAACGTCGTGATCCACGCCACCATTGTTCGGCCAGGCGTGCTCGATGATGCTTTCCTGCGGAGGGTTTATGAATTCTGTCATCACGCCGATTTCTGTGGTTTGAGAATTTAATCCAAAAGATTCCGGGATCGGCGGCTGTTCACGTAGAATCACATCTTGCTCAAAGCTCCCTTTCTTGTAGGTATAGCGAACATCGGCGTTTACCCCGCTGAAAGCATTCGGATACAGCGTTTGGTTGGCTGAGATCAACTCCCCCTGCGAATCCTGTATCTGCGCGAATCGCACACTCTGACCGGTGGATTTGTCCAAATACAAAAGCCCCAAAATATTACTGCGAAGACGTTTACCATCCGGTGTCTGCTGATCAATCGCCCCGGCGGAATTCAAGTTATTGGCAAAAATGACCTGATACGGGCCTTGCTGGGCGGTTGCTCCACCAGCAAATGCGCCAATTTGGTCCTGTGATTCCACCCATTGTCCAAGGGAATTTTTGAAGTGCATTCCGTTGGCCAGTTCCTTGTATTTATGAATGTTGGTTATCACCTGACCATTGGGACCCATCTCATAGGTTTCGCGTTGCCACACTTTGTTATTGGCTCCGCGATCCACCACATGATGTGCGGTTGGCGCAGGCAACGTGGGTGTTGATCCGGCGGGTCGATTGGCGCTGGTCGGAGTGTTGGCAACTTGTCCTTGCACATGAATGAGAGTTGCGAACAGACACGCGGACACGATAATTGAAGTTTTCATACGAGGAAACACCGAACAGAAATGAAGTGCCGAACAAATGACCTGTCGAGGTATAGTTCTTGCCTGCCAGCCAAGTATACCGATTGGCCGCTCGCCCAACATAGATTGTCTTTTACTTTTCACAGCCAACCAATTCCACTTAAATAAACCACCTGACGGTTCAAAGACGATTCAGTCTTTGTGGTGGTTACTAAAATAGTAAAAACTTTATTTTCGCAATTATGCGTGCTTGTTAGTTCGGTAACATAGGTGACAATTTTGACTTACATATGTGCAATATATGGTTGGTCGTAATTGATTAGTAAAGATAAGTATTAAAGTAGGTTGTGACTTTCAGCTTAGTTGCCCGATTAACCTGCTTCATACGGAACATAAGTGCCAATGCGGTAGTATCAAACGTGACTATGCGGGGATCTTCACTTGTCCATAACTTGCGCTTTACAGGCAACCGCGTCCAAGTTGTTCTGGAATCCCTTTTGCAATAAATTGGGCAAGGGAGTATCGCGTCTTATCACCGCCCGGCAAAAACACTTTCACTAGGAATCATATTCACGGTTTCAGTGTTTAAAGCAATCGGATGCGAACCCGATGCCGAGTCAATTTCAGAGGACACTAATATTCATCCGGAATGGAAGAACCTGACCCGCGATTCCCGCTAGAGTCTTGGGTTAGATTTTTAGAAGCAGATCAAGTATGCCTTTCCTGTTACAAGCGCATATTGACTATTCGATGAAAGTATGCTTTTGTGATATTCGGATCGGCTACCAAACTGCCGCAGGTTGTGGATATATCTTGCCGGATTCGGCAATTTTACACGTCTGCCAAATGTGCTGCGAAGACCGTAAGGTGTGGCTCTGAACTCGTCCGGAGTTCAATCGCTTCACTATATGTCTTCGCTTCCACTTACCAATTATCTGCGATCCAATCGAAAGCGCCTCGACCTGACGCAGGAAGAAGTGGCATTTCTTCTGGGTGTCAAAGGAGCAGACCGGGGTATCAAGGTTTGTCGTGACGAGCGGCTTGCCCGCGAACCGAGCCTTGCTGTGGCGCTCGCCTATGAGGTGATCTACCAACGGCCGGTGCGCGAACTCTTTGCCGGAGTGTATGAGCAAATCGAGCGTGAAGTGGCGGCAAGGGCCAGAATTCTTGGGTTCCGAAAGGATCGAACTGCCGGAGAGCGAGCTTCGTATCGACGAGAGATGTTGACCAACCTAGCCGCCCGACAATCCGCAAAACCTTCTAATCCCTCACAGACATGAATCATCATCATACACAACGATCTCGTCTCTTGGCTCTTGCGCCTACCAGCAGGGGGCTTGGTTATGCCGTGCTTGAAGGAGAAGGGTCGCTGATTGAAAGCGGCTACACATCGGTCAGGAACGGAGACAAGAATGCTCAATGCCTGGGAAAAGCGGAGAAGCTCTTCGCACTGTATCGGCCCGACGCCTT
>OBLU010004445.1_pt1 | contig 12659 bp, 18 predicted proteins | sample 1518681 | NCBI WGS metagenome assembly OBLU01 (sample SAMEA3539304, study PRJEB22396) | soil metagenome | biome: tundra; feature: field; material: soil | place: USA | collected 2010-05 | depth 0.15 m | reverse complement strand
ACGGAAGCAATCGTGCCTGTTTTATTCCGTCAATCGACGAAATACACATGCCGAACAAGCTAGAATTTAAATCCAGTTCTGATTACTACTCTACCGCCTTGCATGAATTAACGCACTGGACTGGCCATAAAAGCCGCCTGGCAAGGGATTTTAATGGGCGCTTTGGGGATAGTGCATACGCTTTCGAGGAGCTGATCGCGGAACTGGGGGCGGCATTCTCATGCGCTCATTGCGGGATTGATGGTCAATTGCAACATGCTGCCTACATTGCAAGCTGGATAAAGGTGTTGAAGGGTGACAAGAAGGCAATTTTCACAGCTTCAAGTGCTGCAAGAAAGGCCACGGAATTCCTGATCGGGAAGGTAGAGCAGGAACAGGAGGTGGAAGAAAACGAAGCGATAACGGCATAAGTGGATTTCCGGCTTTGGTGCAAGACCTCGGAGCCGGAACCCGCAGTGCAATTATAACTTAAAAGGGATTCAAGTCCCCGTCATTCATGCCGCGACAGTCATTCATGCCGAAGGACGGTACCAAATCACTACAGTCGTACCCAAGCCCCGCGCAGCTATGCTGCTGGGGCTTTTTTATGGGTATGTGCTCAACCAACACTCTCTGAACCATGTCGGTTTTTTCTTAGGAGAGAGTCATGTTTTTTGAAAAACAAGTAGATCTGCGTAGTCGTGATGCAATGATAAGTTTTTTGGCTGAGCATTACCGTTACAACACGATGAATTCGTGGAATCGCGCAACGAGCTATGCTCATTGCGTAAAGATCGGTCGCCTCGGGTTGAATGCCGCTCAAGTTGATCGTGCTTATGAAATGCTCGAAACCGATTTCTGGGACGAAATCCAGTTGCCTATCGATACGTTCACGCTGGAATTCGCAGGGCGTTATACGATAGGCACAAATGGGCGTTCCAGCGGGTATCTGGTGCTCTATAACAGCGTTCAGGAGTTGACTGGCCACAAGTCTCATTGTCGTTCATGTGGGCAGCGCAACTTCAAGTGTGTCCATGAGGCCGATTTATCTACGCCTCGTGGCATCATTGAAGCTTACGTCTTCCGTAATGGTGGGTGCTGGGTTGATGCGGTCTACCTTGATGAACCAATCATCAAGGAAGTCGATCTGGCTGATGATGAAAAGCTGTCTTTCATCCGTGCGGCGAAAATTGCCTGCAAGGACGAGACGCTCGGCAACAAGTGCGGTCGTTGCCAAGCGGAAGGCGAAAAAGGTCGTGTTAATTACACCGTAATGCCAACACGCCTGAGCGTCTACCCCGGCAAATCCATCGATCAAGGTGAAGATTTCGCTGAGTGGAGCATGGGCGAGTTGCGAAACCGGGTCAAGCTGGTGCGAGCTTTTGATCGTGTATGTGACGAGATCAGAAGCGCGTTCATCGACCTGGTTGATAATTGCGAGGTTGTTGATGAAGTGGTGATGGTGCCGCAACATCGCAAAGTCATTAGCTGCACTATTTCAGCGTGATTCACGGCTTTCGAGTCGCGCAGGCAATGTTTGGGCAACTTCCTCCAGATGTCGCATAGCATGAAATAACCAAGCCCTCTTTCTCTCTGAGATCGAGGGCTTTTTTATTGACGCGTGTTCAACCAATACTCAGTGAACCAATGTCGGTTCTCTATTTTGGAGAGAAACATGAAAGCAGAACTTCCCGTCGAAGAAAAGCGGTGTGAGATGAGTAATAATTTGCAGGAATTAGTTGATGCTGTACGCGATGAAGTTCTGCCTGATGGTTCACTGCGCACGATGGATATGAGCCGCATTCTTGCGGCGCTGAGTAAGATTCAAGGGGTATCTACAAATAACGCATACGAAAACCCGATCAATGAAGTCCTGTATGACTTGACATGGGGCTATGCCCACTGGCACGACAGACAGACTGCCACGCTGCAAGGGGACATCATGGACTCACTTAACGGCAGTCGGGGGATATTCGAGTGGCTGTTCGATCAGGCGGCTCTGTTCCAGGCTCACTGGATGGCGTTACCCCGTGAGTACCGCGAGAGCGGCAACTACATGGAAGACGTAGACGCATGGTTCAGTGGGGCCGTGGACAAACTGGCCGCAGGTGTGTATTCGGCGCATCCGCGCATCGAGCGGATGAAGCGTGAGATATTGGCGGACGTGCGGAAGGGCGTAGTGCCTGTAACTTGTGTGTCATTCTCAGAACTGCACGACTATGTGGATGCTAACTGCTATGGGGGATTTTGCGACGATGGTTTTGACACAACCAAAGTAGATGCGATCAACGCTGCGCAAGATGCGATAGACCTGTGGATAAAGGCAGGAGGACTGAAGCCATAAGTCATTAAACCAAAGCCCCGCGTAGCTATGCTGCTGCCGGGGCTTTTTCACGTCTTGCATCAAAGAGGAGGGGGCTTTTTTATTGGTGCGTGTTTAGCCAATACTCAGTGAACCAATGTCGGTTCTCTATTTTTGGAGATGAACGTGAAAAAACAAAACGATAATTGCCTGATCGGCATGCAATGTCCTAAGTGCAGTTCGCTTGGGCCATTCGAAATTGATGTAATAACCACTTTAACAGTGCATGACGATGGTACTGGTGATGCCAACGGCGCCGAGTGGGAAGACAAAAACCGTTGCCAGTGCAGTAATTGCAAGCACTCGGCGACTGTCGCAGACTTTTCTCGCAATATCACCAATGCTAACTACGTTTCCGAACTCTTGGCTTTCATGGATGTATCTCAGGAATTCTGGGATTCTCTGACCGAAGCCCAGCAAAACGACATGTCCGTCGAGTTTGAACAAGCTCGCAAAGGTGAAAATCTAACTGGCTTAACCGAACTTCAGCAGCAAGTCATTCAACACTACGAAGGCGGAAATTTCGCCTATATTAAAAGCGTAGCGGATGCAGAAATGGTTGGCGATGGGCTGTTTGTATTCCTGCTGAACGAAGCCGGCGATGCGTCTGACAAGGACGAATACATCGCTATGCTGATTACAGCAGCACGCCAGATCAGGACTTGCCAGAATGAGTTTGAGTTTGGAGGTGCGGCATGAGTACGGGCATCAATCAAACTCTCAAGCTGATGTTGCAACGGTTGACCGAAAAAGTCGCCCGCGCTAACAGTATTCAGCATTCTGGAGGTAAGGTCGTAGCTGAAGACTGGGCCGAGCTTTACCAGTTGGAAAATGAAGCTCGCGCCATTTTGGAAACCGCTTCGCAGCCAACAGCTAAACCCCGTGTGCTGATACTCGTTAAGGGTGGTGTTGCCGATTACGTGTGCGACGGCGGGATTGATGTGGAAATCTTCGACAGAGATAACTACGAAGCCGACCCGGAAGAAACGGGTGGCGTTCCGCGTCATTATGCTGATCTGGCAACACCTATTGATGTCCCGGTTAACGAAGGTGAAGAAGAGGTCGGCTTGCCGGCTAATTCCGAGCCTGCGGCAATTGGAGCATCGTCTATCTCTGGCAAATTTTAAGGAGAACCAACATGGTGAAAGCCAACAAAAAAGATACGGTGATCTTCACCGGCAACGGTGATGAGATAAACATCTACAAGTGCGACTTCATAGAAACGCCTGAGAGCATCACTTTCATAGGTATCAAGGCGTTGGAGAAGGCGATTCTGGATGCTGCTCATGGGCTCAAACCAGGAGCAGTTTTCACGGTTGATATGCCTGGCGACATTGACTATGAATGGTCGTGCGATATTGCAAAAGAGTTTACTGGAGCAGTTCTCAAGGTAACTCAGTCTGCGAATGCAGAAGAAGAAATATTCGTGCAGATCGTTTGGGAAACAAATAACGGCGACGAATGTTTCGTGCAAGGTACCTTTTCCCGTTTCATCGGCGTAAAGCTGTCAGAATCGGCCTATGCCTACGCACCTGCCAGGAAGGGCAAGCATGCCGCCGCCATGTTCTTCCATGAACTGCTGGAATCAGTTGAAACCCTGACCAGTATTGCTGTGGAGCATGGTCCACGAACACTGGAGGATTTGATGTACCTTCAGAACGCGATTCTGAGCGGTGGTTTTATCGATCACTATCCAAGCGAGTCCAAGGTGCTGGAAATCGCTAACGCCATGCCTTCTGGTGAACAGTGGTCAAAGTTTATCAAAGTGAAACATCTGGCGTCATCGAGATAATCGACTAGGCCGGCAATGCAAACCCCAATCCCACGTTCCGTCTCTGACGGTCGTGGGTTTTTTTATTGCCATGTGTTCCGCCAATACTCAGTGAACCAATGTCGGTTTGATAATCGAGGAGACCCCAATGGGTTACAACTATTATGCTTCAGCAACATTTCCAGCATCCGCCCGCCGCATTCCAGAAATTGCGAAACTTCTGGATGGCGATGCATTCTTTGGTGAACTTAGCGAAGAAAACGACTTGCTTTGCGTTTCTGACACTATGGCGAGCAATGGAGAGTTATGTGTTACGACTTTGCTCGATGAGCACCGTGTTCCATACGACCATTATCACCGGGACGACAATGCCTGCAATGTGTGGACTGACAAGTATCGCGTCAACGATGCAGGCGAATTGGTTGAGGTTTGCTCAACTAGCGAGCATGACGATGATTTGTCAAATTTTGCAAAGAATGTGCTCAAGGCGCTGGAGAATGGCAAGACCGAGGAGGTCTATGCCTTACTCAATAATGCCATTGGCCCTGCTGTTGAGGGTATTGAGGAGATTGCCGCCACGTTTTATATGGGAGATTTAAAATGAACAAAAATATCGAAAAGTTTTTTGGTCTTCTCACTGTGGCCAGCGCAGCCACTGTCGATGACGGTGCAATGCTGACAGACTGGGAAACAGAGAAACTAACCGGCGAACCGGACAACCAAGTGGTTCGTTTTGCGTGGACTGATGGTGAGTGTGACTACTCGGACATCTTGACCGAAGGTGGAATCGCAGGCGGCATGTTCGACAACGACGGCAAGTTTGTCGCCGAGAACAGCGAAGGTGAAAAAACGGTTATACGGTTCTTTGCTGTCGAACGCTTGAGTGATGTATCCGGCAAGCGTGCCGCAGCCATGTTTTTCCAGGAACTGCTGGATTCAGTTGAAACATTGGCAGGCATTGTAGATGAGCACGGATCCAGAACACTGGCGGATCTGATGTACCTCCAGAACGCGATCTTGAAAGGTGGTTTTATCGACCACTACAAAGGTGAGTCCAGGGCGCTGGAAATTGTTGGTGCCCTGCCTTCAGGTGAGCAGTGGTCAAAGTTCATCAAAGTGGCGTATCTGGCGTCATCGAGTTAATCGACTAAGCAGGTATTACACACCCCAAACCCACGATCCGCTTTTGCGGTTGTGGGTTTTTTTATTGCCATGTGTTCCGCCAATACACAGTGAACCAATGTCGGTTCTCATTTGTTTTGGAGAAATTATGGACAACCTTCAGTTTTACCCGACTCCGCGAGAATTAGCGCGGAGGGCCTGGCAGAAATTCAAGAACAAGGACTTTTCTAAAGTCCTTGAACCATCGGCAGGAAAAGGCGATCTGGCCTTGGCTTGTCCTGAAAACGACAGGTTAAGAAAATCAATCCTGCCAGATTGTTGCGAAATCGATATTACCAAACATTCAGCTCTTCGGGAGAAAGGGCTGAATGTGGTCGGATTCGATTTCATGCAGTTCAGTACCGGCTCGATCTACTCGCACATAATTATGAATCCTCCATTTGCTGATGGTGCGAAGCATGTGTTGAAAGCGTGGGACATTCTTTGGGATGGCGAGATTGTTGCGGTCATCAATGCCGAAACGTTGCGTAACGCATTCTCCAGAGAGCGTCAGCTTCTGGTGAGTATTATTGCGCAACACGGCGAGGTTGAGTTCCTAGAATGCACGTTCTCGGTGCTGGAGGCCGAAAGAAAAACCGATGTCGAAATCGCGTTGGTGTATTTGCGCAAGCATGCCAACGTCAGCGAAGATATCATCGGCCCGATCCTGGATGAACTTAAACGGGATTCCATGACGGAAGAAACGCTTGCCGGTGATTACCGCGAAGCGGCTGAACTGGCTTTGCCGAACTCACTTGTGGAAAACTCAGTTGCCGCGTTTAATGCCGCCGTCAGGGCAATGCGCGAAGCAGTCTGCATCGAAGCTCGGGCGCAGTATTATGCAAACTTGCTTGGTGACACGATGGCAACCCGGAATGGTGATGCGGGTAGAACTGACCCAGGCGATTCAGTGGGCTATGTTAGAGCCACAATTGGGAAACGCTATATCGAACTCAAGGATCGCGCGTGGGCAGGCATCCTTCGCTCAGCCAACGTCACGTCACGTTTGTCTTCGGCAGCACAGAAGCGAGTCGAGAGTGAATTTGAACAGATCAAGCAGCTTGAGTTCACGGTATTGTCCATCTATGGGTTTCTATGCGGAATCGTAGAGAGCCAGGGCAAGATCCAGATGGAAATGCTATGCGATGTTTTCGATATGATCACCAAGTATCACACGGACAACACTGTGTTCTATAAGGGTTGGAAGTCCAATGACAAGCACCGCACATGTGGGATGCAGGTCAAAACGACACGTTTCATCCTTCCAAGGCATTCGACGGATAGCTGGCAGTCGAATTTGTCATGGGAGTCTGAACAGATGTTGCGGGATTTCGACAAGGTGTTCGCCATGCTGGACTGCAAATCGACGCCAGAAGTCGGGCTGTACGATTTGTTCCGTGGTTCATTTAATGAGTTGCGTTGCAGCAAACGGTTGAGTAGTTCGTACTTCGATGTCAGGTATTACCCTGGCGCCGGAACGATCCACTTTTTTCCGCGCAGCAAGAAACTGGTTGGCAGGCTGAATCTGTTGGTTGGCCGGTATCGCCAATGGCTGCCTCCAGAAGAAGCTCGCGTCAGCGAGGCCTTCTGGTTGCAGTATGACGGCGCAGACAAGTTTGATAAAGAAATCCGCGCCGAAATCAACAAGCTGGCAAGAGGGGGTAGCTCATGGAATCACCCGCTGTACTGCTTGTATCGTACTGGCGACGATGAACGCAAAGCGAAAGCAGAAGCAGACATCGACGAGGCAATCTCGACAGTCCTGGAGCGCCACGGCATCAATGTGGATTTTCAGCTGGAAGACGGGCGGCAAGATTGCCTGTTGTTAGAGGTTGCGTAAACCACGCCTGAATAAATTGTTTTAACCAAGCCCCTGCATCTTCTGGATGTAGGGGCTTTTTTATTGGTGCGTGCTTAGCCAATACTCTGTGAACCAATGGTGGTTCTCTATCTTGGAGATAAACATGAAAGAAATTTTAAATGGCGCAATTGAGCCAAGCGTTGGTGTAGTGGGTTTCTACCGCCCAGACCCTGGCCATAAGCGATCACCTAACGTTGTCCTTGAGATCGCCGATAGCAAACTGACGGTGTATGAGGTGCCGACGCAGATGGTGTTCGAGATTGACCGTGTTGACTGGATGTCTCTGAACGACATGCATGATCGCATCTTGGAGGTCATCAGCGGCCCTCGCCATAACGGAGGCCCAATGTCCGAATTCAAGGAAGACGTCTTGAAAGGATATGTCGATGCCATGGTGGATGCTGTGCGAATTGCGCAGGAGGCACCTCACATTATCGCCCTGCATATCGTAAGAGCAGATGCCGAATTGGAATCTGTCTGCAATACGATGGCAGGAGATGTGGTGACAAATGGAACCGAGTTTGATGGCATATTTGATGATGCTGTCGAAGGATTGCTCGAATACCACCCTGATCTTGGAGATAAGGAATTAGTCAGAAAGATCAAGGAAATTGTCCGTGATATTTACCAAGGCACAGGCAATACGCAATCTGATTATGAGCGGGTGCGCGATGCCGTCGAAAGTGAAATAGAGCGCATCGAGCGCACAGATAAATTGAGGCCGTAAATTAAACAGCGTCAGTATTTTTAAACCGAATCCCCGCGCAGCTATGCCGGGGATTTTTCACGCCCGTCGCTCATGCTGGGCGGCATCATTGAAAGGAATCTTTCAATGTGAGTTTGGCTTTGAAAGGAAATGTCGGATTTCTTTCAATGCTGCTGGCGGCAGTCAATTATCAGCAGGAAGATTGTTGAGGCACTTTGAGTATCAAAACCACATGACTGGCCATAAAATCTAAATAAATATTCCACAATAATTTTTAGCTTGACCCCATCTCATCTCTTGGATCACCCCACATGATTTTGAGCGATACCAGGGAGAGTGCCGGCAAAGCCGGTGCGGGTTTTGGTTTGGCGGCAAGGCCGCTTAACCCCAGCGCAGCTGGTCCAGGCTTCGCGCCAGCGTAATCTCGGGCGCAAGCCCGGATAATTCAGGCGTAGCCTGTTTACTTCGGGCATTGCCCGTTTCGAGCGACCGGAGCGGGGGTATCGCGGAGGGAGTGTTAAGGCAAACTGAAGCCACAGCTTCATCGTGGCGGGCTTTTCATTGCAAGTATTCCAGTTTGGGAATAAAAAAACCGCCCAACCTCATAGAGGAAGGACGGTTTGCGTTACGCTTGCGAAATCAAATAATTCCTGTTTCCGCAAAAGACATTATTTTATTGTCACCAACAATCATATGGTCGATGACCTTTATGTCAACCAGGGCCAGGGCTCCTTTCAGATGTTCGGTAAGCATTCTGTCAGATGAAGACGATTCGGTGACTCCTGATGGATGATTGTGCGCAAAAATCACGCTGCATGCATTGAATTTCAGTCCGCTCTTTACCACCTCGCGTGGATATACTGAGGTTTGACTCAACGTGCCGCGAAACAGAGAATCTACTGCAATCAGCCGGTGTTGCGCGTCCAGCCAAATTGCAACAAAATGTTCTTCTTCTCTTCCGCCAAGATGTAGCCGCAGATAATCCTTTACTGCTGCTGGTGAATTAAAACTACATGCTTCGTCAGCCATATTTTCTTCCAGTGCGCGACGCAATAACTCACGAGCCGCAAACAGCTTGCTGGGTGCAACGTAGTTCAGAGACTTTTCAGCAATCTGATTTACATTTTGACGTACTGCCTTCAAGCCAAAAAGCTCTGCCAAAGAGCGCTTGGCAAACATTTCGCCTTCATCTCCTAAAAGAATCGAGAGAAGCTGTTCGTTCGTTGATTGGTTCATCATCATTTTGCTTACCCCTTATTTGATGCAGGCATTCTTCCCGTAGCGGGACGAATATTCGCCCGCTTGGTTAATGTGGAAGAATGCGTCCGATCCACTAAAGTTTTGCTTCATAGGTAATTGGCAAAACACGCACCCATAAAAAACCGCCCATCCTCAAAGAAGATGGGCGGCTATTCGTTATGCCTTGACGTACTTGCCTCGCCCAAACTTCACGCGATCACTTATCCAATCACGTAACACGGTTGGATCAGCAAACCTGGTTGAGCATTGATCCCCGTTCGGATAGTTCACATGAAGCGTGTAACCATCCTGACGAAGTTTGGTGTCAAAACGAAAATCGCGTGCGTGAGTCATGATGCAAGCAAGATTCTTCGACGTTCTTACAATGTCGCCGTCTTTATTTATAATCGGTACACCAACAACAGCATCCAGTAGATCACGCCGCACCAGCTTCTTGCAGTCTTCCGGCAACTCCTCGAACTGGATGCGCTTGCCGAGATGTTTTCTGGGCTCGCAGCCTTCACCGTGCTGGCCGAAACCTTGTGGATCGAATGGGTTGCAGCTCATGGCAACATAGTCGCCTTGAGCGTTCAGGATGACGGTGTAGCGGTCACATGTCGCGCCGCCATTATCATAGACTTTCACTTTCATCATTTTTTGTGCCTCCGATTTGATGCAGGCTTTCTCCCAGTGGCGGGACGAATGATCGCCCGCTTGGTTGATGTGGAAGAATGTGTCCGATCCACTAAAGTTTTGCTTCATAGGTAATTGGCAAAACACTGCCCCATAAAAAACCGCCCATCCTCAAAGAGGAAGGGCGGTTGTTTTGCTGCTTTATGGCCTAAGTCACGAATGCCTATTGATGCATTGACCGTTAGATCCAACCGGCACGCCAAAGCACTGGACGCACCATTCCGAAATACAGAGAAACTCCAGTTATTACGCAGAATCCAATTTCGATATCCATGATGTTAACTCCCGATAAATTGAGAAGCACCAACTCTTTCTCCATGAAAGAACCTCGCTTCATTCGGTATTGGCGAAACACAGGGTGATAAACATGCTTTTGACGGATTTGCTCGTTGAATGGGTGCACTGTGTCCGTTCCAGCAAGAAGGCTTTCCTGGATGCTCACCAATCGGCGCAAACTGCGCGCAGACGAAATGGGTTTGGGCAAGACAGTTCAGGCACTCTCCCTGCTGGCCACTGAACAGGCATGGCCGGCACTGATCGTGGTGCCGCCGCACCTGGTGCGTCACTGGGACAAGATCCCCGATTTCCTCGACGCAGGGAAGAACGAGCTTCCGCTATTCGCTCACCGACCCAGAAATGCAGGAGGCATTAGGGCTCAAAGTGTCGCAATTCCCCGGTCTTATTGGTGATGACCCAGAGAGCGCAGAAGACCGCGCTTTTTCCACCCAAGCCTCGACCAGTCACATGCAGTGTGTGTTGGCAAAGCTCCGAAACAGCGGGCGTGAAAAAACCCTCGATCTCAAAGAGAAAGAGGGTTTGGTTTGATTACATTAGGGCTACGCGTGTTTTGTGCCGTTCTTTTGCTTCTTGAGAAACTCACGGACATCATCGGCATTGTACTGCGCACCTTTGATCAGCCAGATGCCGCCACCCAAGTAGTTACAGTCAATCCCCATATTGGAGATAGCATCCTCGACGCAGACCCCATCCTGACCCATAAGGTTTTCGATGTATTCGTTGTCGATCTCATCGGCCATCTCAGGCATCGTCATCCTCCCGACCTTCTGGCTTGTACTTCAACTGCCCCGTGGTGCAGGCTTTGATATCCAAGTCAGAGCGTTTTCCGCGATACACGGGCTGGTAAATACTTCCGCCCTTGTACGCGTACAGATATTCCACTTCCACGATATCCCCAGCAGCAGGAACATCAAAGTTCGGCAGAATAGTCACGTTGCCTACCGCAATCATCAACTGACCTTCAATCACGTCAGCGCGACCACTGTTATCCAGCAGGCCGATCTTGACGCTACGCTTGCCAGAATTGACTTCCATCACGCAGCAGCTGGCCGACTCGGTAAACTTGTACTTCAGCCAGTCGCCACCAGAGTTTGGACGGCCTTCTTTGACCGGGCAATCACGACGCTTGAAAACGATGCCTTCGCCGCGCGCTGCCTTCACTTTTTCCCAAAGAGCGCGCTTCTCCGCTGTAGTTACGGCAACAGGAATAGTCTTGATGATTGTGGATCCAGAAAACAACTGGTTTACCAGAGTCATGCGCCCCAAAAAACCAAGCGAACGTATTGATTCACCATATTGGACGTGCAAATCGAAAAGGTACAAAACATCCCCTATGATTTCGCCGTCCACACGGATTGCCCCAGCTTTTACTGCAATGAGGTGAAGCTCATCTACCACCGGCATCGGGAGCGGGACTTTCAAACCCTTGCGGTTCATCCCAGTGACGTTATCGCTGTCTGCGTGAGCAGCGCGACGCTCGCCGTCCATCTTCTCCTGTGCCACCCATCCATCATCCTCGATCAGGCGCATGGCCTCATCTTCGGTAATAGCGTTGAGCAGCTGCGGAGTGAAGTCGGTTTTGAGACCGGCATTCTCTGTGCCCTGATAAGCGGAGCCACTTTCACAAGGTGTGTAGCCTTTTGAAGTTTTTTCCTTCACCAGCTTGTCGAAAATCTTCTTCGCTTGCGCGAAATTGACTGGAGCAGATGTTTTTGTACCGGCAGTCAGCGCGGCACCACGGCGGCCATAGCGAAAGTTGACGACGTTGCCGCCAGCGACTTCAACTATTTCAGTGTGGTATTCCTTGTCACTACCGCCTTCGGTGTAATACAAACTAGCAGTTGTTATTGCGTTCATGCTTCTCTCCAAAAATGGTGAACCGACATTGGTTCACTGAGAATTGGCGAAACATGAGGTGATAAACATGGTGGCTGGCCAAGCGCAAGTTTGCCGATACACCTTACCTGTTATCTATTACCTATTTCGGAATTGAGCGGTTTAATCCAGCAAACACAAGGAATGCTCACTCGCGTTTGGTGGTCTTGTCTGATTCCAGTGTTGGATAGATGAGGTTGCGTGGCGTGATCAAATTCTTGAATACGCACAGGTGCGCATCGATTATCTGTTTCAGAAAAAACCATACCCACTTGAATAGCAACTCACCTGTTTTACCAAAAACCAGGTGGCGCAGCGGCTCGACGGCCAAGACGAGAATGAGTGCCGCGCCACCAATCCATAACCAAAATGCCATCGTTCTTCTCCCTGAGTTGTTTTGCAAACGCGCCTGAAGTTTATCATTAACAAATCTATTGCACATATTTATAAATTTACTATAATCATTATCACGACTTGATTATTCGTTATTTGTGGCACGGCATGATCGAGAAAATGACAGAAAGGAAACACAATGAACACAGCCCAAAACCTTAAATCTCAGTCCACCCAGATCAAACGTACAGTTACAGGAATCCGGAGCATCATTGTCTATGGGGAAGTACAACGGCGGTATCACAACACCTGCCTGTTGAGCGAAGCCGATGTGAAGGCGCTGGAAAAAGCTGCGGGCATCCTCAACCAGATACGTTCAAAA
>OBLU010004444.1_pt1 | contig 12659 bp, 6 predicted proteins | sample 1518681 | NCBI WGS metagenome assembly OBLU01 (sample SAMEA3539304, study PRJEB22396) | soil metagenome | biome: tundra; feature: field; material: soil | place: USA | collected 2010-05 | depth 0.15 m | reverse complement strand
TTGTAATGCACCGCTACCGCGTCGGTCGAGTCCGCGCGCAGCCACATCCGTCCCTTGCCACGATTGCCGTCCCGGCGTTATGGTTGCCATGTGCCAACCTTTTCAAAAATTGTCGCCGCAACCGATTTCTCCGAAGACTCGTCCCTGGCGCTGACCTACGCGCAGGAACTCGCGCTCAAGTTCTCGGCCGAGATCGTGCTGGTCCATGTCGATCAACCGCTTGCGCCGGTAATGATGACACCGGAACTGGGCCCGGCGATGGACGTTGGCGCGATGGGCCGGATTGCCGAAGAGCAGCGGATGCTCGCGCAGAAGGAGCTCGACAAGATTGCCGGCAAGCTGCGCGAGGGCGGACTCAAGGTCAAGGTTCAGCTCAAGGTTGGTTCTCCGTTCATGGAAATTCTGCGCACGGCCCAGAGTGAGAACGCCGATTTGATCGTGCTCGGCACCCACGGACGCACCGGATTGGCGCACGTCCTGATGGGCAGCGTGGCCGAACGCGTCGTCCAGAAGTCGTCCTGCCCGGTGCTTACGATTCGTCATCCCGATCGCAAGTTCAAGCACCCGCTCGACAAGTAGCCGCAAAGATCAGGCCGCCGCGCGTTCCTGCGCCTCGCTATCTGCCGGTGAACTTCGGCGCGCGCTTCTCCAAAAATGCCTTCACGCCCTCTTTGAAGTCTTCCGAATGCGTCATCATCACCATCGATGCGTCGTCGTCACGCACCGCGGTGGCGAGATCGGTGAACAGATGCTGGTAGATCATCTTCTTCGCCTGCGCGACTCCGAGCGGCGAGCATTTGTTCGCGATCCCCGACGCGATCTCGCGCGCCGTCGCCATCAGCTTGTCTTGCGGCACGACGCGACTGACCAATCCCATCTCGAGCGCCTCGTTCGCATCCACCAGCCTGCCCGTAACCGCCAGCTCCATCGCCCGCGCCAGGCCGACGATTCGCGGCAACATCCAACTGCTGCCGTGCTCGATCGCGAGCCCGCGCTGCGTGAAGATCAATCCCATCCGCGCGTTGTCCGACGCGATCCTGATGTCCTGGTAGAGACAGGTGGTGAAGCCCAGCCCCACGCACGCGCCATTGATCGCGCCAATCACCGGAGTGTTGAGCGCCAGCGGCCACGAGTACGACGTCCGGTAATCGACGCGCTGCGCGCCCAGCCATTCATCGGGCGCCTCGGCCGCGCGCGCCGACGCATTTCCCGCGGCGATGCTCGACAGCGCGCCCATGTCAGCGCCCGCGCAGTACGCGCGTCCCGCACCGGTCACGATTATCGCGCCGACCGACGGATCGCGCTCGGCATCCAGCATCGCGGTGCGCATCTCCGCGCCCATCTTGGGCGTCCATGCGTTCAGCTTCTCGGGCCGGTTCATCGTTACCGTGGCCACGCGATCCTTCTTGTCGTAAATGATTTCGGCGAAGTCCATTTTCCCTCCGGTTCTCGAGTTAGGGTGCCACGTCCAGCGATCAAAGCACTTCCCAATCGCTAAATCTAACGGCCCGCGATTCCATTCAACCGTACTTTCATCCGTCGGCGATGGCTGTTAGTAAAGCCGTGATGTCGATGCCACGCCGGATTCAACTTTGGGCCGATTGTTCGCGCGCGACGGCTGTCTCGATCGCACTCGCGATCGCGATGCTCGTTGCGGCGCCCTCCTATGCCGCCGCCGCGGCTCGCGATACCTCCGCGGTCGGCGTTCATGGAATGGTCGTGTCGGAAAGCGAGGACGCCGCGCGCGCCGGCGTCGAGATACTCAAACACGGCGGCAACGCCGTCGATTCTGCCGTGGCCACCGCGTTGGCAGTGGGCGTCACCAATCCTGCCGCGTGCGGAATTGGCGGCGGCGGCTTCATGCTGATCTACATCGCGAAGTCCCACGCTTTCTACGCGCTCGATTATCGCGAAACCGCGCCGCTGCAAGCCCGTCCCGACATGTACCTTCGCAACGGCAAGCCCGACGAGGAATTGGCGCGCGATGGCGTCCTGGCGGTCGGCGTGCCGGGTGAGATCGCGGGCATCGACGCCGCGCTCAGGCGCTTCGGCACCATGAAGTTTCAGCAAATCGCGGCGCCCGCGGAGAAGCTCGCCGACGGCGGTTTCGCCGCGAGTCCGCATCTGGCGGACGAAATTGCACGGCTCGCCCCGAAGCTCAAAAACGATCCCGGACTGAGCCAGGTTTTCCTGAAGCCCGACGGCTCCGCGCCCAAGGCCGGTGACGTGATCGTGGAAAAGAATCTCGCCGCGACGCTCAGAAATCTCGGTGACGATCCGGTCGCGAATTTCTATCACGGCGAAGTCGCAACCGCGCTCGCCGCGTTCATGAAGGCGCACGGCGGACTGATCGGCGACGCCGACCTCGCCAACTATCGTCCCGTCTGGCGCGACCCCATTCGCCGCCGCTACGAGGGCTATGAAGTCTATGCGATGCCGCCGCCGTCGTCGGGCGGCGTGGTCCTCGAGATGCTCGGGGCGCTCGAATCAGGGCATCTCCCCGGCCTCGGCACTGACTCGCCACCGTACCTGGCGCGTTTGATCGAAGTGATGCGTCAGGGTTTTATCGATCGGGAGCAATACGCCGACCCATCTTTCGCAAGCGTCCAGATCGAGCGGCTGCTGACCGACGCCCACATTCAGGAATTGCACGAGCGTGCTCTGCACAGAAAGTCACCGCCGCCACCGCCAGCGCCTGCGCACGATCATGGCACATCGAATCTGCTCGTCGCCGACAAGGACGGCAACGTCGTTGCGCTGACCACCACCATCAACACCGTGTTCGGCGCCAAGCTGAGCGTGCCGGCGCTCGGCATCATCCTCAACGATGAGATGGACGATTTCGCCGTCGCGCCCGGCGTGCCCAACGCGTATCGCCTCGAAGGCGAGCGCGCCAATGAGGTAAGGCCCGGCAAGCGCCCGCTCTCGTCGATGACGCCGATAATCGTAACCAGGGACGGTCTGCCCGTCATGACCACCGGCGGCTCCGGCGGTCCAACCATCGTCAGCGGCGTGTTGCAGGTCGCGCTCAATATTCTTGCCTTCCATCTTGACCCCGCCAGCGCCGTCGCGGAGCCGCGAATTCACGAGCAGGCCGCGCCCGATGTCGTGATCGTTGAAGGCGCAATGCCCGCGGCGACTCGGAGCGCGCTCGAGCAGATGGGCTACAAACTCAAGCTGGTGCCCGCGCTCGGAGCGGTCGGTGCGATCACTATCGCGCCGGCAAATTTCCGTGGCGCGTTCGATCCGCGCAAGGGCGGCGGCGCCCTTGGCTATTAGCCACCGTCCCGGCACGTTAGACTCGATTCTCGTGTCCGGGATCGCTCGCAACGATAACTCTTCGCCGGCATTCGCCCCGCCGTCGGCGCCGCGATGGCATCCGACGCCAATCGCATACGACGTCGGTGCAATCGTCGCGCTCTCGCTCGCGGTCTGCCTGTTTCATCTCGGCTCGTTCGGCCTCTGGGAGCCCGACGAGGCGCGCTACGCGGAGATTGCGCGCGAGATGCTGCAAAGCGGCAATCTGCTCGTGCCGCATCTCAACTACGTTGCCTATGTCGAAAAACCGCCGCTGCTCTACTGGCTGACTACGCTCTCTTTCTGGATCTTCGGAGTTTCGGAATTTGCCGCGCGGCTCCCCGTCGCACTGTCCGCAATCGCCGGAATACTAGCGACCTACCTCTTTGCGCTCCGCGCGTTCGGGCGCCGCCACGCGATTCTTGCCGCCGCCATCCTCGCCACGACTCCGCTGTACGCATTGATGGCCCAGGTGCTCACGACCGACATGATGCTCACGGCGCTGGTGACGATCGCGACCTTTTCGCTTTATCTCCACCGGGATGAGGGCGGCCGATGGTGCTGGATCGCGTACGTCGCGATGGGTTTGGCCGTGATGACCAAGGGTCCAGTGGGTGCGGCGATTCCAATTCTCGCGATGCTGCTTTGGTTGACATTGAATCGCGAACTGGGCGGCGCGATCGCGAAATTCCGCGCGATACCGGGTCTTTTGCTCACGATTCTGATCGCGGCGCCGTGGTTTGTCGCGATGACCATACGCGCGCCGGGCTTCGCCGACTTCTACTTCGTCGGCGAGCATCTCAGGCGCGTGTTCGATTCCGACTACAGCCATAGCGAGGCGTTTTACTTCTACCTTCCGGTGCTCGCCGTCGGACTGCTGCCGTGGTCGTTGCTCGTGCCGTTCCTCACCTGGCGCGATTCCCCGCGTAACCCGGCGCGAAGCTTCTGCATTGTCGCGGCGGGCGTCACCGTGGTCGCTTTCTCGTGCGCGAGTGCGAAGCTGATCCCGTACATCCTGCCGGCCGTCCCGCCCCTGGCGGTGCTGATCGCCGACGGACTCGTGTCATGCGCATGGCCGGCCGCAGACTCGCGCGCCGCGATTGCGCCGCCGGATTCCCGGATACTCATCGAGAGCGGCCCGATGCTTGCGCTGTTGGGCGCCGGCGTGATCGTCGCAGCGATCGCGGCGGCGCAATTTCGCACTCCGTACGTGATGGCGGCGCGGCCGGCGATGTACGCGATCGGCGCGATCCTGGTGGCCGGCGGCGCGGTCACGACGTCGATGTTCGTTGCGCGGCGCAATCCCGCGGGACTCGGGGCGATCGTCGTCACGCTCGCGTTGGCGTTGATTGCGGGCGGATGGGCCCGGCTGGAGACCGAGCCGATGCGTTCGTACGCCGGACTCAGCCGCGCGATCGCCGCGACGGCGCCTGACGCGGCCATCATCTGTTACCATCGCTACGTTCAGTCGCTATCGTTCTACAATCGCCGCCGCATCGTCCTGCTCGGCGGGCGCACCGAACTCGACTTCGGCTCGCGCCTGGACCCGGACGCGCGCGAGTGGTTCCTGAATAGTGACGAGCAGATGTTTAGGCGATGGGAGCAGCCGGGCCGGGTCGTGATCGTGCTCGACGCCGGCGATCTCGCGCGAATGAAGGAGCGCTTTGGCGATTTCGACGTGATCGCAATCGAAGGAAAGAAGCGCGCAATTATCCGACGTGACAGAATCTCGCGCCGTGGACCAATCACCTTCAACTGAGCAGGACGCATCGACGCCCGCGGTGGCATCTGCCGCCCGCCCGGCGCATCCGTATCGCGCGTTCGCAATACGGGCGGGGTTGGGCGTGGCGGTGGTTGCCGTCTTGTTGTGGCATTACGACGCGCGTCCGATTTTTCGAATCCTCAGCCGCGAGCGTCCGGACTGCTTTGCCGCAGCCGTCGCACTCTACCTCGCAGGTCAGGCGATGTGTGCGTATCGATGGCAAATCCTGGCCGCTCTCCTGAAAGTTCACGGCCGCTACTGCGAGTTTCTCGCCTACATATTCGTGGGCATGTTCACGAATCTGTTCGTGCCGGGATTGCTCGGCGGCGATGCGGCGCGATCCGTCTATCTCGGACGGCGCCATGGCAGGATGGGCGAGGCGATCGCGTCGGTAGTTGCGGATCGCGGCGTGGGATTGATCAGCTTGTTCTGGCTGGCGGCGATCGCGGCGATGTTCCTGAACTTCGCGCCGCTCCCGCGCTCGGTCATCACGCCGACGGTCCTGGTCGGTGCGATCGCGATGGCGGGATTTCTCGTATCGCCGCTGGTCGCGCGCCTGATTCATCTGATGCCGCGATCTATCCGCCGCGCGGGCGGCCTGGTCGCGCCGTACCTGCATAACCCCGCAGCGCTTATCCCGGCGATCGCATTGTCGATCGTGCTGCAAATCGGGCTGGCGGTGTGCCAGTACATTCTGGCGGCCGGCCTTGGCCTGGCGGTGCCGCTCTCGCTGTTTATCCTTTGCGTTCCGATTGCGAACGTGTTTGCGAGTTTGCCGCTGACGTTGAATGGGTTGGGGATTCGCGAATCGGCCTACCTGGTGCTGTTCGGGATGGCCGGGATGCGAAAAGAGGACGCGATCGCGCTCGGGCTGTTGTGGTTTGCGGCGACGATGGTGGGCGGTCTGACGGGTGCGATCGCATTCGTGACGACGCCCGGCCCAGTTGCGAGTGTCGAGGCGTCTGAACACTAGCAGAGGTACCCCTGCACCTTAGTATTAAGAAAAGATGCGGGCTTTGCCCTGTTAGAAGGGTTTTGGGGAAGAGGCGTTTGTCCTGTGTCTGAGATACCTCGCCCGGGTTAGGGTGCCGCGCCCAGCGCGACTTGTTACCCGCCTCGCCCGCTTTGTTGCGGGAGGTGCCACGGCACACGGCGGCCAGCCGCCTTGCGGCCGGTTCGGTGAGGGTGCAGGTGAGTCGGTACCGTCGCCGGATCGCGGGCATTGCGAACGACGCGAGCTAAACTAACCCCTGTCTCCTTCCCACGTGGGAAGGGGAACAATCGGGAAAGAGAGGCGAGGTAATCTCAGGCGAGGAACAATCGCAATATAATCCCTAACCCGCCTTCCCGGCAGAGAGATGCGAACAGAGAAGCATCTCATCTCGGCTGAACGAGAGCCCGGGCGCAGTCTCCAGTTGCTTATCGCTCATACTCTGTCGGCGCGTCAGCTCGGCGCCAATGTCGGCACACCGCTGTCGCAGGGCCATCCAGCTAGCTTGAGTCCCACCTTCGGCGGTCCAGAACTGCGGGGGCTTTTCAGAAATGGAGCTAAACCGAGCACTGGTAGTGGGCGCTGGAGACCGTGATTGTGCGCTTACATTTGCCACCACCAACGCAGCGACTATCGCGACGAAAAATACGATTGCTGTGGCTTTTACTAAATTCATATTTCCCCCGATTACGCTTACGGACCGAATGCCAGGCCCGGTACGTTTAGCTAACATCGAGTTAACTTCAACTACCTGGAGTTGACATCCAAATCGCGGTGAAGGTCACCCGAGAGTGTTGCGAACAGATGAACGCGTGCTGTTCGGGATGGCCGGGATGCGAAAAGAGGACGCGATCGCGCTGGGGCTGTTGTGGTTCGCGGCGACGATGGTGGGGGGGTCTGACGGGCGCGATCGCGTTCGTGACAACGCCCGCGCCAGTGCAGGGGTGACCCCTGCACCCAATATTAAAACAAAGATGCGGGCTTCGCCCTGTTCGAAGAGCTGTTTGACTTAAGTTTGGCGCAACGCTAGCTAATGGCCCGTAATCTGTGACTAGTCCAGCTTCGTGTCACTTCTGAACGCTGCGAAGGGAGAATCCTGTGTCGCGTTTCGAGTCGGAGCCGCTCGAGTGCGCGAATGACCATCAGGTTCACGGGAAAAGCAATTGAACAAGCACGCAGGAAAAGTACGAATTGCCGCGCTCGCGATCATCTGCGCGATCGCATCGGGATTGCTGGGCGTTACAATTCTCACCGCGCCGCTTGCTTCCTCGCGCGTTGGCGGGGCGCTACATCTGGTTCCTCCTCCGCCCCGCCCTATGACGATTACATCTGGCGCGCCGCGTGAATCGGAGCCGGTTGTGACTCCCCCCGCTTTCCAGTCGGCCGTGGGTGCGCCCACGATAACATCCGGCGTCTGGACGCCGCTGAATAATCAGCCGTCCTCATTTACTCCCACATTTTATCCCACCGGCGAATTCTTGCTCACCGACGGCAGAGTTTTGGTCCAGGACGGCAGCCTGACTGCCATCGGCTGGTGGACGCTGACCCCCGACAATACCGGCAGCTACATCAATGGAACCTGGAACCAAATGGCGTCGCCACCAGATTGCGCCAATGGTTTTCCGGGCGCATCCGCGGACACAGTTTACTCCCCGCTTTACTATGCCTCGGCCGTGCTGCCTGACGGCCGGTTCGTCATGATCGGCGGCGAATACAATTACAATTACGATTATGTTGAAAATAACGGCAGTGGCGAGGTCTGGACCGACCAGGGCGCCATATACGATCCAGTCGCAAACAGTTGGACCTGCATCGCGGCTCCCAGCGGATGGACCGAGATCGGCGATGCCGAGTCCGTCGTTCTGCCGGACGGAACGTTTATGGTTGCGCATCCCCAAGATGACCAGGTCGCCACATTAGACGTCAGCACGAACCCACCAACCTTTAACAGCCCTTTCACCCCGACCGGCAAGACCGCTGACTTCACCTCGGGAATCACCTGTTTTGGTGTCGTAGGCCCGTGTAATGACGAGGAAGGATGGAATCTGCTGCCGAACGGCACGGTTCTGACCCTCGAGATTTGGAACTCGAAAGACACCACCAAAACTCCGGCCTTAACTTATAGTTCCTCCTCGCAGGCGTGGAGCAGCGCCGGAACCGCGCCGGACCCGCTGGTCCTCATCAGCAAGGGGGGCACATACTACTTTGAAATCGGGCCGGCGGTCCTGCGCCCCGACGGCACCGTCTTCGCTTCCGGGGCTACCGGCTTCAACGACATTTACAGCAGCGGTAGCTGGACCAGCGGCCCCAGTTTTCCAACTATCATTGATACGTACAGCGAGGGCAGCTGTACCATTTCCGGCGTAACTGAGCAATTGGTGGCGGCCGATACTCCGGCGGCGCTGCTTCCCGACGGCAACGTGCTTATCGCACCCGGCCCGATCGATAGCCAGGCGGCTTGCGAATGGGTCCCGCCGACCGAGTTTTTCGAGTTCGATGGGGCCAACCTGACGCAGGTGGCTGAGCCGACCTATGCGCCCGATGTCGGTTCGTACTTCGGGCGCTTGCTGGTGCTCCCTACGGGGCAGGTTATGTATACCAATGAGTACAACTATGTCGAAATCTACACGCCGACGGGAACTCCCAATCCGTTATGGGCCCCTGCCATTGCCACCTCGCCGGCCCAGGTGAGTCCCGGCGGCAAAAACTACCAAGTGACTGGCACGCAGCTTAACGGCCTGTCGCAAGCAGTCAGTTACGGAGACGATTACCAGGGCGCGACCAACTATCCATTGGTGCGAATCACCAATAAAGCGACCGGGGATGTCTTCTATTCCCGTACTCATGACCACAGCACCATGGCTGTCGCGACGGGCAGTACACCGGTCTCCACTAAGTTCGATGTTCCGGTCGGAATCGAACTGGGTGCGAGTACCTTGGTTGTCGTCGCAAACGGCATCGCATCCGGATCTTCGGATGTGAATGTGGCCGTCTCGTCCGCGACTCCGACCCCGACGGCGACTCGCACCGCGACGCCGACCGCGACTGCAACCAAGACTGCGACGCCGACCGCGACCGCAACCAAGACCGCGACGGCAACGGCGACTGCGACTGGCGGCACACCGACGGCGACGGCTACTGCAACCAAGACCGCAACGCCGACGGCAACTGCGACATCAACAACCGGCACACCGACGGCGACTGCAACCGCCACCGCGACGGCGACCACGACGGCGAGTGCAACCGCCACGCCAACTGCGACGCCGACACCTGTCGACGCCAAGTTGAAGATTTCACCCAAGTCCTTGAACTTTGGCAAATCGACTGTCGTCGATGCGGTCAGCAAGCCCAAGACGGTGACGATCAAGAACGGCAGCTCCAAGAAATCCGCGATTGCCGTATCGATCACCGGCGAGTCGGCCACCCCGCCATTCGCGGTCAGCAACGCATGCAGCACAATGTTGGAGCCGGGAAAGAGCTGCAAGATATCGGTGACCTTCACGCCGCCGAGTACCACGGAACAAACCGGAGAGTTGACCATCAACGACGACGAGACGGGAGCACCGCAGCACGTCCCGTTGTCCGGTACCGGCAAGGCGCCGAAGTAATAAGCAGCGAGAAAGCACCGGGCAGACTTAGCGAAACCGCAGGGGACCCAGCCCCTGCGGTTTCGCATTCTTTAAAGGGCGGCAACTGATTGTGCCGGTGACACCTCCCGAGAGGCTCGGGTGCGAAAACGGGTCTTTATCCGTGCCGTAGGGTGTGGAAAGGTGCCGCGCACCGTTTTGCCACACCAAGTATTAGCGCGTATTATCCGCGAAATGCCGTTTGCTTCTGAAACCGCGTGCAAGGGGCGAGCCCGCTGTCACGGGCTTGGGGAAGACGCCGAAGGAAAACATCGAACATCCGTTTAACGAATCGCATTCGTGTGCTCTTGTGCTGCGCGATATTTATCGCAGCGATCGCAGGTTACCAGCAGATTGTGGCGGCGGCATCACAACCCGTGTTCTGATCACCGAGACGATAAACGAGAGCAAATTGGTCACGCTCGCGGGCAATACGCGTCCAGAAGCGACGGCGGCCGACGATCGCGGTCCGGTCGCTGACAGCTTTCCGATGGAGCATCTGTGGCTCCAGTTGCGGCGCTCGCCCGAGCAGGAGCAAGCACTCGAGAAATACCTCGATGAACTCGAGGACCCCAAATCGCCAAACTACCATCGCTGGCTCAGCGCAAAGCAGTTCGGAGAGCGCTACGGCCTGGCCGAACAAGACCTCGCGAAGATCACGGGATGGCTCCAATCGCACGGCTTTACCGTCAATCTGGTTTATCCCAACAACGTGATCGACTTTTCCGGGACGGCCGGCCAGGTGCGCGAGGCCTTCCACACCGAGATTCACAATCTCGAGGTGAACGGTGAGAAGCACATCGCCAACATGAGCGACCCGCGGATTCCGGCCGCGCTGGCGCCGGCCGTAGTCGGAGTCGTGTCGCTGAACAACTTCATGCCGAAGCCGATGAACAAGCCGCGCGCCGCGTACACCTTTTCCGGCTGCGGCACTATCAAAGGGGCCGACTGTTATGCGGTGGTGCCTGCGGACCTGGCCACCATCTATAACTTGAGTCCGCTGTTTGCGGCGGGTTATTCGGGCCAGGGCCAGACGATCGTAGTCGTCGAAGACACCGACGTTTACAGCACCACCGACTGGAGCAACTTCCGCACCACTTTCGGCCTTGCAAGCGCATACCCAAGCGGCTCTCTGACGCAGGTCCATCCGGCGCCCGGCACCGGCGGCACCTGTACCGATCCGGGCCACAATGGCGACGACGCCGAGGCGACCATCGACGTGGAATGGGCGAGGGCCGCGGCGCCTAACGCGGCGATCGAACTGGCCTCGTGCGCCGACACCAGCAACTTCGGCGGATTCATCGCCCTGCAAAATCTGCTCAGCGAATCCGGCACCTCGCCTGCGATTGTGAGCATCAGCTATGGCTCTTCCGAGTCGGAGCTCGTCGCGTTGGGGAACTCGTACATCAACGGCCTGTATCAGCTGGCGGTGACGAAGGGCGTGTCGGTGTTCGTGTCGTCGGGCGACCAGGGCGCGGCCAGCACCGACTACGGCGCGAGCAATGCGACCCATGGCATAACAGTCAGCGGATTCACCTCGACGCAGTATAACGTGTCGGTGGGCGGCACCGATTTCGGCGACACGTACGCGGGCACTAACAGCACTTACTGGAAGTCGTCGACGAACAACGGGACGACTTATGGCTCGGCGCTTTCTTACATTCCGGAAATTCCCTGGAACGACTCATGCGCCAGCGAGCTGATCGCCGGCTTTGAAGGCTACGGTCAGACCTACGGCTCGAGCGGCTTCTGCAACAGCACGCCCGGCTCTAGTCTCCTGACTACCACCGCGGGCAGCGGCGGCCCGAGCGGCTGCGCCACCGGAACGGCATCGAGCAGTGGCGTCGTCAGCGGGACCTGTGCGGGATATTCCAAGCCTTCATGGCAATCCGGTTTGTTGGGCAACCCGAGCGACAGCGTGCGGGACATTCCGGACGTCTCGCTGTTCGCCGCCAACGGCACCTGGCATCATTACTACGTGGTCTGCTTTTCAGACCCGGGCAATGGCGGACTGTCCTGCTCGGGTGCACCCAAGACGTGGACGGGATTCGGCGGGACGTCGATCTCTTCGCCGATAATGGCCGCGATTCAAGCGCTCGTGAATCAGTACACTGGCAGCAGCCAGGGTAATCCGAATCCCAGGTACTACGCGCTGGCCAAAACCGAGTATGGCGCAAGCGGGAGCTCGACCTGCAACTCGACACTCGGCAACGGTGTCAACAGTTCGTGCATCTTTTATGACGTGACCCAAGGCGACATGGACATGCCATGCACGACCTCGTTGACCTCGAAGAATTGTTATATGCCGTCGGGCACGTATGGCGTACTTTCCACTTCCACCTCGGCGTATCAGCCCGCGTACGGAACGCAAACCGGCTGGGATTTTGCGACCGGAATCGGGACGGTGAACGCCTATAACCTGGTGAAGGCATTCGCCCCGAGCCCGACTGCGACGCCGACGAGAACTGCGACGCCAACGGCCACCGCGACTCGCACCGCCACGCCGACGCCAACTGCGACCGGCGGCACACCGACTGCGACTGCAACCAAGACCGCAACGCCGACCGCGACCACGACGGCCACGTCAACTGGATCGGCGACTCCGACCCCGACCGCGACTCCGACAGCTACTCCTACGCCCACTCCGACCCCGACTCCGGTTCCCGAGCCGTTGAAGGTCAAGCCGTCGTCGTCGGTGGAAAATTTCGGCAAGGTGAGCGTTGGTAAAGGTAAGGTCAAAACGCTGACGCTCAGCAATCCGGCCAAGTCGGGACCGCCGATCTCCTTCGGCAGTCCGGTGGCAACCGTGCCGGCGACCAGCCCGCAGGAATTCGGGTTTCCCTCGGGTGCCACGAACTGCCCTGCTCAGCTGTACCCGAAGAAAAAGCGCCAGCTCAAGGTGATATTTGTTCCGGCCACGCCTGGTCAAAAATCCTCCGCGGTAACCATCTTTGACAACGCGGGAAATGCGAACCAGGTAGTC
>OBLU010004443.1_pt1 | contig 12660 bp, 10 predicted proteins | sample 1518681 | NCBI WGS metagenome assembly OBLU01 (sample SAMEA3539304, study PRJEB22396) | soil metagenome | biome: tundra; feature: field; material: soil | place: USA | collected 2010-05 | depth 0.15 m | reverse complement strand
TGGCAGCGTTCCTACGACTACTATCCGGAGTCAGACCTTATCTGGCTCGACGCCAACACGAAGATCCGCCCCCTTCGCCGTTGCAGTGACGGGACGGACTAGCCCTGCTGCAAACCGAACTAGCGGATCGCGACTGTTTTGGAAAAAGGCTTAGCGGTCTAGCTTGCGCCGACGAAGGAGCACGCCGCAGAGCCGCCAGGGGAAGCGGGAATGGGTTCGGGGGTAGCGGAACATCACCCAGGCCACGGGAAGCACTCCCAGAGGGTGTGCGCCGGGCGCACAGGCGGGTCTGTGAATTGGTCACACCGCAGGAACGGCCTTTAGGCAACGGCAGGTGAAACGGCACGTGCGGTCGGTAAGTGATTGAGAAGATGGTGGGCGCTGTAGGATTTGAAAACACTGATGAACGTAGTTTCAACAACTTGGCAGGCCCCGGATGACACGTTTTAGCATCTAAAAGCACTATAGAACACCAGGGTTGCACTCAGCTCCGGTAGAATAGATAACGAAGGATCATCATTTTCCGTCATTTGCTTGTGGGAAAGACGCCGTTGGGGCTGCCCCATCCGGTCACCAGATCGTAGCCGGTCACGGCGGAGTAGCTGCCGGAGGTGCCGCTGGTGATGTCGTGGAAGTCCGTACCGTAGCTCGAACTCACGCCAAACGAATAGAGATAGGGGTTAATGAAGCCGATGGTACTGTATCCGTCGGCCAGCAGTTGCTGGTTGACCAGCGCGATGTAACCGGCCCACATGGGGGCGGCGAAGCTCGTTCCACCATACTCGTTGGCCGTGCAGGTGGTCTGATCGGCGCAGACGTAGAAGGTGAAGTTCGCGTTGGCCGAGACATCGGGGCCGTTGCGATACGTGGTGGAGCCCTTGTTGCTAGAGTTGATCACGCCCGGGAGCTGCTGCCAGGAGGGAATGGCGATCTTGTCGGGCGAGATACCGCCGCCGCTATCGACCCAGGCGGTCTCCGACTTCCAGGGACCGGCGGCGCTGGCGGTGGTCAGGTCGGTGCCGCCGACGGAAACGACATTGGCATCGTCGGCTGGCCAAGCCTCATTTTTCCTCGACCAGGTCGAACTGTCGCCCGAAGCCGCGAAGAAGTTCTGGCCCTGAGCAGCCATCTTCTGGAAGTACGGATCAAGCGTGGTCGGATCGGCCGGCGTCCATCCCCAGGAGCAGCCAATCATCGTGGGCAGCGGGTTGTGGGTGGTCATGGCGCTGATCATGGCCGTGTCGGAGGAGCCGATGTACATCACAGGCTGGCCAGCCCCGGAGCCATGCCGATGGCCTGAGTCATGTCGAGAGTTTGCTCGGTGTCGTCGCAGTTGCTCCTGCCTTTCTTAGCGACGCAACTGGTGCTGGTGCCGTCGGTGGAGAGCAAGGTGATCGGCACGTTGTTGGTCTGCTTGACGTTGGTGAAGTACTTATTGAGGTCGGCAAGATCGGTGCCGTAATATTCCAGCAAGCCAAGGTTCTGGCCGCTGCCCGTAAGGGCCCAAAACAACAGCCGGTATCAACTTCTTCTTCATGGCAGGCCCTCCAACATTGCCGCGCCTTTCAAAACCGTGTTTCCTCCGGTTTCGACAAATACGAAGCCTTTTCTTCTTGTGGGCGAAAATCACCCTACCCGTTGGCTTCCGTGACTGCACGCCCCCTGAGAGTCGAGGTCATGGCTACGGCCGACAGACGCCAAAGTCCTTGATCACCTTTGTCGCTTCCCATCCCAGGGTCTTTTCGGGGCCAGTCGGCTTTACTTTCTTGCCCTGTAACTTCATTCGATCGCCCGGCTTAATGCCCACCGTATCGCCAGACAGCGCGTAAATCCGCTTATTGTTCTCGTCGGTGACAGACATGGCGCCCCCGGCCGAAGCGACACACCCTGTAATAGATCGTTTCTTCGAATAGTGAATGACCACAACGGTCACGACTACCACGGCCGCAGCCGCCCCCACGATTGGGCCCACGACCGGCCCGTTATATCCAATCTTTCCCGACTGAGCGTCCGCGGTCGTGGCGACGGCCACGCTGAGAACGACCATCAGAACTCCTGAAAGGTATTTCTTGGCCATACTGTCCTCCTTATGTAAATGGCAAAGTGTTGGGCTTGGCGCCAGCATCGCGATATAACGGACAACGTGGTTGGGAGTCTGCCTAGTTGCTCCCTACAACCACGCCCGCCACTAATGCGGCGTGATCCGAGGGCCAGAGTCCGTCGGACAGCCGGCTTCGCGGATCGGCCCCAAGTAATGCGGCTCCCCACGGAGTTACTCTGCCGTGTGTCAGCACTAGGTCAATTCGCTGATAAAGTTGCGACACGGGATTGTTGTCCGCTTCATCCTGACAACACGTTAATCCCGCGCGCTTCGAAAAGAGTCTGGACCAAACGTCGTTATAGCCAGCGGACATGAAATCCACATAGGTCGGATCTTGTGGCAAGGGGAACGCCTGCGCATTTGAATCCATCGCAATAATCACCGGTAAGGTGCTGTTTGCCGGACCAGCACGCAACTCACCCCCTTGCAGTTCCCTGACGTTCGCGTCGAAGGACTCAAGATGGGTGTTGATGTAGAGGAAAGAGTGTCCGAAGAACTGCGCGTCGACCGAGGCCCACGCTCTTGGATAGGGCACTGGGCCGACCGGAGTTGGCAGAACCAGTTCATTCACGAATTGTCCGGATTGCGGGTTACTCCACTGGAAAATCCAGGAAGGAAGATCTGTACGGGCCAGGACAACGTTGTAATCAGTCACGGCTACGCAGATATAAGTGGCCGGTGGAATCAGTCCCGGTGTTGGTGGAAATGCATTTTGGGTGACTTGCACCGCAACTTCGTAGTGCCCGCCCTGCGCGGCCAAGGCACTGAGGAGGTCCTGCAACATGTCGTACTGGAGGGTCATGGTTCCGCAGCCTGCAATCGGATCGAAAGTTCCGGTGTACCACTGGTCTACTTCCTGCAGGCTTAGCAGCTCCGGCTGGACCTCCAGAATCTTTCCTGCAACCGCCTGCATTCGTTCCGGAGGATTGGTGCCTTGGACCTGGGTAAGTATCTGGCCGACCCCGAGCAGGAATTGTGGCAGAGTTTGGGCGCCCACCACCTGCTGGAAGTCGGTTCCTTCGTTCACGTTGTATGTCATCACAGTGCCGATACCAGGGAAATGTTGAGCCATGGCGGGAACGGCCGCTGCCGCCCAAATCGCCGCGACGGAAACGATCACAAGCGTTGTTCGTGCAATGTTGCGTTTCATAGTAGTTCTCCTGAATTGAAGTTCTTGAAGCTGAAAATCGAGTTACTTCACACTTGACTACGTGACGAGTTACGGATCCGGAGTAGTTAGTGCGTGCTCACGCGGTAAATCGTGCTGTGGCTGGGCAACAGTGCCCCAACGACAGCGCCGACGGCCGCGCCCCCCGCAAAACCGAAAACTGCGGCGATCCCGGTTTGTCCGCCTTTACCAACAGGTTGAATACAGAAGCTTTGCGATGAGCATGAGTGGAACGTCGCTGCACCTATCCCGGCCCCAACACCGGCTCCCACACCGCCGCCCACCCCTATTCCGACAAGGGCTTTGCGTACCCGGTGTTTGTTTCCCACGAGCTTCACGCTGCGAACGTCTTGCTTCTGGATCGTCTGTTCGTCCTCGGTCTCCTGGTACGAGATTGCTGTGTCGGAGACATTCACAAAGGTTCCGGAATGTTTCTTCGAGTTCATGTCGACGACCTGAATCTTCTGTCCCGCCTGTAGAGCACTTAAATTCGCCCAGGATGCTCGATCGGTTTGGGCCCATGAAGCGCAGGGCATTCCAAGGACGCAAATCAGGAACAAGAGTTTCCGCATGAGATCGCCTCCTCCCGAGCAAGAGTGCCCGGAAAGCTGGCACCCCTGGGCCCGCTTTTCTGGCATCGCTGGAATTGACTGAACCGTAAGCGCCTTACTTTTCATTGTTTCCCTCGTTGGAGCCGATCGCCACAACGTCTTCAACAGTGAGGGGTGCAGATTGACTGCCATTTCTCCTGATAATCGACGGTCAGCGAATGGACCCGTCAATCTGGCACACTTCGGCTAGTTTCGGCTTGGGCCGTGATAGAATCCCACCACTTCCAGCCTGTTGCGTGAGGTCGCATGAGCGAGAACGACCGGCTCGACAAGGATCTCAGTCTCGAAAATCCCATATCGCGAAGTGTGAGCAGTAACGCGGCTACTCAGCCCCTAATTAACCGAGCTGAGCATCGTTCGATTGGTCATTACCGATTGCTAGAGAAGCTCGGAGAAGGCGGCATGGGGCAGGTCTGGCTGGCAGAGCAGACGGCTCCGGTGCGGCGGCAAGTGGCGCTGAAGCTCATCAGAGCCGGTATGTGCGACGACACCATGCTTCATCGCTTCCAATCCGAGCGGCAGTCGCTGGCCATCATGGACCACCCGTCGATCGCCAAGGTATTTGACGCCGGAGCTACTCCTGACGGTCAGCCGTACTTCGTGATGGAGTATGTGCCGGGGTTGCCTATAACGGATTATTGCGATCAGAAAAAACTCAACATTCGGGAGCGCCTCGAACTATTTGTCCAGGTGTGCGAAGGCGTGCAGCATGCGCATCAGAAGTCAATCATGCATCGCGATCTGAAACCCGCAAACGTTCTGGTCGTCGAAGTCGACAGCGAACCCAGGCCGCGGATCATCGACTTCGGACTGGCTAAACCCTCCATTCCTTACGGCTTCGGCGAAAGCGTGGTCACGCTGGCCGGAGCGCCTCTAGGCACTCCGGCCTACATGAGTCCTGAGCAAGCCGATCCAGGAGTTCGCGACGTGGACACGCGCACCGACGTGTATTCGCTTGGCGTCCTCTTGTATGAATTGCTTACCGGCACGCTGCCGTTCGACCCGGAAGAATGGCAGAACAAACCCTTGGACTACGTGCTTCGGCAAGTTCGCGAGAAAGATACACCACGGCCTAGCACTCAGTTCAAGAAGAGAGCCAGCACTCATCGCAAGGCTGCGATAGCGGCCGCGGATATGAGAGGCTCGGATTCCAAGCAACTCGGCAAGCTGCTTCGCGGCGATCTCGACTGGATTACCATGAAGGCGTTGGAGAAAGACAGAGCCCGGCGCTACGGCACACCCTCTGAGCTGGCGGCGGATATCTCCAGATATCTGAGTGACGAACCAGTAATGGCCGGTCCGGCGACTACTGGTTACCGGATACGAAAATATGCCGTCCGCCATCGAATTGCCCTGGGCGGAGTTGCGGGCATATTGCTCCTGTTGACCGGATTTGTAGTCATGCAAGCGGTGGCATTGCGGCGCATTACGCAGGAGCGCGACCGCGCAACCCGGGAGCGCGACCGCGCCACTCGCATTACTGACTTCATGACCGGGATATTCAAAGTCTCGAAACCCAGTGAAGCCCGAGGGAATACCATCACCGCCCGCGAAATTCTGGACAAAGCCTCCGCGGACATCGACACCGGCCTGGCGAAAGACCCTGAACTGCAAGCGCAGATGATGTCCGTCATGGGCGATGTTTACGATAACCTCGGCCTCTTTTCGCGCGCGCAGGTGCTTCAGCAGAAAACCGTTGAGATTCTGAGGCGCGCTCGTGGGCCGGAGAACCCAGAGACATTGAAATCGATGTCCGCGCTGGCTCTAACTTTACGCAAGCAGGGACACCTCACCGAGGCGGAGACTTTGCAGCGCCAAACGCTCGACGCGCAAAGGCGTGTCCTCGGGCCGGAGCATTCCGACACACTCAGATCAATGTACAACTTAGGCAGAATTCTGTGGGGTAAAGGCCGTTACCCCGAAGCAGAGAAGTTGGATCGGGAAACGCTCGATATCAGGCGCCGTGTCCTCGGGCCGGAGCATCCCGACACATTGACCTCGATCGGCAACTTGGCCTCGGATCTGACAAATGAACATCGCCACCCCGAAGCGGAGAAACTATTTCGGGAAACACTCGGCATCCGACTCCGTGTCCTCGGGCCGGAGCATCCGGACACATTGACTTCGATGAGTGACTTGGCCAACATTCTGACTGATGAAGGCCAATACGACGAAGCGGTAAAGTTGCATCGGGAAGCGCTCGACATCCGCCGTCGTATCCTCGGGTCGGAACACCCGGAAACATTGCAGTCGATGAATAACCTGGCTGACACTTTGGTTAGGAGGCGTGAGTACCCCGAGGCGGAACAGTTGGTGAAGCAAGCATTCGACATTCAGCGCCGTGTTCTCGGGCCAGATAACCCAGACACAGCCCTTACGACTTACAATCTTGCTTGCATCGCATCCTACCGGGGCGAGATTGATGAGGCGTTTTCTCTGTTGCGCGAGGCTGTGGACCACGGGCTACCTCCCTTTGCCGATCTGTTCATAGTTAAAGATAACGACCTCAAATCGCTGCGCGGAGACCCCCGGTTCGCTCCACTCGTGACGCATGCGAAAGAGCGCGCCGCCGCGGTCCAGAAGGCAAACTGAGTGCCGGGATCTGCCCCCCGGTACACCCGGCGTGCGGGATACGAACCAAAACAAGGCGCTGCTAGTAGACGGCCAAGGGACAATTGCTGAATGATGCTATATTCCCGAGTGCAAGACGTAACCTGAAAGACCTGGTATGACTCTGCATCGAGAAAATCCGCCAGCCGAACACTTGGGTCTGCTTTACCGGGTGTCGCGAGCGCTTCTGAAGGAAGGCGAGTACGGCGAACTCCTTTCCGGGCTGCTCGATACCCTGATCGAAGGATTGGGGGCCGATCGAGGATTCGTAGTTGTACGTGAAGCCGGAGAGTTCCGAGCGACTGCAGCACGAAACTTCCGTAGTGAGGCGCTTTCTCAAGCGGAAGAGGCGTTTAGCCGATCGATTGCCCGGACCGTTATGGAAAGTGGGAGAGCAGTCCTGATCGGCGACGCTTCGGTCACCGAACCTTACAGTAAGCATCTGAGCATACAGCAACTTTCGCTTCGATCGGTTTTGTGCGCGCCCCTCGTGACCAGCGACGAAGCGTTCGCGCTTGTCTATCTGGAAAATCGCGAGGTCGCTAACTGCTTTACCGAAGAGCAGCGCGACCTGCTGGATGAAGTTTGCGCGTTGGCGGCGCCCCGATTGAAAACCGCGGTGGCGATGAGCCAGGCGCAGCGGCGCGCCGAGGCTCTGGAGCATGCTCACAGCCAATCCGATGGAATATTGACCGCCGACCCCGGAATGGCGCGCGTCTTGCAGACCGTACGCCAGATCGCAACTACCGATCTGCCCGTTCTGGTCGAGGGAGAAACTGGCACCGGGAAGGAATTGATCGCTCGGGCTGTCTATCGTCACAGCGCGCGGGTAAAAGGACCGTTTGTCGCGTTGAATTGCGGTGCAATCCCCGCAACGCTAATTGGCTCTGAACTCTTCGGTTTCGTGCAGGGTGCGTTCACCGGCGCAAATCGCGATCGTGTCGGTTTTATCGGAGCCGCCCATCGTGGCACCCTCTTTCTTGATGAGATCGGCGATCTTCCGCTCGATCTGCAGCCTCATCTTCTTCGCGTCCTACAGTCGGGCGAGTTTACGCGGCTGGGCAACTCCAGGACCGAGCAGGTCGATGTTCGGTTCATCGCCGCGACCAACCGCGATCTGGAGAGCGAAGTGAAAGCCGGTAGATTCCGCGCCGATCTGTTTTTCCGCTTGTCCGCCATCACGCTTCGTTTGCCACCCTTGCGTGACCGGCCCCACGACATCAGACTCCTTGCCGAACATTTTGTTCGAGCCGCGGCAGCGCGCTACGGCCGACCAGCGCCGCGCCTGGCGGAGGACTGTTTGTCGGCACTGACGGCCTATAGTTTTCCGGGAAATGTGCGGGAACTCGAAAGTGAAATGGCCAGGCTAGCCGCGCTGGCGTCCGCTGATATCCCATGCGGCGCTGATTTATTAAATGAAAGAATTCGTAACCATGGCAACGGCCGGTCCGCGGTCTTGTCGCCGGCCACGCCCTTCGCTCCCATGTCGCTGCATGAAATGGAAAAGCAACTGATCTTTTCCGTGCTGCAATATACAGCGGGAAACCGTACACGCGCCGCGGAGATTCTTGGCATCAGCCGCGAAGGGTTACGGACCAAGCTGCAGCGACTTGAAATGGCTCTGGATCCCGATTCGTAGCTTCGCGCATTTTCCAAAACCGATGGTGCTAAACCCGCAGAAATCGCGGAACAGGGACGAGATCCAAGTCGCAACACTGCTTTTTGCGGGGTCGCAACAGGGTTGGGTTTAAGACAGTCGATTGATCGCCGCGGGCACTAGCGATATGAATGGGTGCTATCCGACCATCGGTACTGAGAAACGTTAGAGCTGTATCGGAAGCGAACCAGCGCAACAGTTCCGGTTAGCTTGGACCTGAGGAGTTCGCTTTCGATACAGCCGTTTGAAGGAAGCCGCTTTGTTCGCGGCGGACGCGGGCCTTATGCAAATTGAATGGAGCGAAGGAGAGGTGTGGAAGGGGGCGGGAGTGGCGCACGGAAGCGGAGCATTAGCTTCTTTCAGGATGGGGATGTCGGGGTCGGCGTCTTTCCAGAGCGTGAGGAAAGTTTTGATACACGTCTTACGGTTTGGACTCTTCCAGTAGGACAACATCGGAATCGGTGTGGCCACGGACCATGCCCAGCTTGCTGCCGTCGAAAGACCAGTGAAAGTCGGTGATATGTTCCGATTTGAAGTTGGTGATCTGTTTTCCCGGCGAACCGTCGAGAGGCTGGAGCCAGAGGTTATCAGCGCCTTGGTCATCGAAAGCATAAACGACCGCCTTGCCATCATGGGTGAAGCGGACAGCCCCATACGTCGTGACTGGGCGTTGCAGGTCCAGAATTTTCGTGTTCTGGGGAGAATCGACTGGGACCAATGCCAGCTGCCTCTTGGGGTTGCCGCTGGACGCAACCGTTGTAAAAGCTACCAGCTTGCCGTCTGGAGAGATGTCGAATGCGTCGCGTTCGGGAAGCTCGGAAAGTCTTTCCGCCTTACCTCCGTCCAACGGCACCCTGATTAACTTCCGACTCGATTGATCGGAGTAATAAACCCATTTCCCATCGGGTGAGCAGACCGCATATTGATCATTCTTGCCATCGCTGAGCTGTTTGAGGTTTCCGCCGCCAGCTTCCATGCGCCAGATTGTTACCGTTTTCGCGCCACCGTGGCCGGCAATCGAAAACACAACATAGCGGCCATTCGCGCAGGAAGAAGGGACGAATGCTGAGCCGTCCTGTTGTGTCGAGGTCAGCGGCGACTTGTTTCTAGTGTCAGGGTTGAAGAGGTTCATGGCATCCTGCTGTTGGAAAATCATTTGGCCGGCCGGTGTCCAGGCAAAGCTGAACACCGGAGCCCCAGAGGTGAGCTGCTGAGCTTGGCCGTTGCTCAGGTCAGATGCAGGCGCCATGAAAAGGTCAAAGTGATTCTGGTTCAGAACGGTCGCCAACATGCGCCCATCGGCGGAGAGGCTTAGGTCGGAATAATCGCTGATGTCGTGGGTAACAGCGCGAGCTCTACGATCTCGATAAGAGATTTCTACGATTTGCCAGCGACTGAAATTGGTCTCTCTGTTAAGAGATAGAGCCAGCAAACCGCCGCCATCGGGCAACCACACGGGTGTGCTCAGATACCCGTCTGTGGACTCAAAGATAAGGTTTTGTTTGCCGGTGATTGCGTCGACCGCCACCAAGCCGCTGAGGGCTCCTGGTTGGAGAATCACGCACATGATAGTTTTGCCGTCGGGCGACCAAGCGGGACCCCACAAGAATTGACTCATGTTACCGGTGACCAGCGTTTTCTGCTCTCCGGTTTCAAGGGAATAAGTCACCAGGCGGAACTTGCCGAGTTCTGGGTTGTTCTGCACGCCGTAGGCCAAGCTGCGGCCGTCGGGAGAAAAAGTGATGTTGGTATCCACATCAGTGACGAGCTTTTGCGGAGTACCGCCCAGGACTGGCGCTCGATAAAGATACTTCAGAGTCTGCCCCATCTCCCCACGGACAAAATAAAGGTAGTTACCATCGAAAGAGAACCGCAGACCCAGGTATTCCAACGGTTCGGGAGGCATGACCTGAGTGTTGCTGTTGGTGGGAACGTTCCGCAGCCACAAGCTCTGCTGCCCTTTGTCATCCACCACATTCAAAATGTATTTGCCATCGGGAGAGATGGCGACCAGCGTGGCCCTGCCAGTCTCCGTAATTTTGTTGACGGAGAAATTTTGAAACGGAGCGGACCGAGTATGGGAAAGAAAGGCGTAGATGCCATAGGCGGCCGCCGCCACGAGCAAAACGGCGACTACGCTGGTGACGCCCATGCCCAGTTTGTGCTGGCGCACGGCGGCCACAACAACTGAACTGCTGGTGGTGTGCACGGGCTGGGCAGCCGCTGGAGGTTCTGCCGCCACCGTGCCTGAGCTTGCCGCAGAGCGGTGCCCGCTCTCCGTGTCCCGCTTCAGCCGTTGCAGGTCGGTGCGCATCTCTGAGGCGTGCTGATAGCGCAGATTGCGGTCCTTCTCCAGAGCCTTGTTGACGATGTCTTCCAGCTTGGGCGGCACGTCGGGATTTAGCCGAACTGGAGGAACGGGTGCGCGGTTCATGATGGAGTCGAAGATCATCCCAGAGGTGTCGCCTCGGAATGGCAAGGTGCCCGTACACATCTCGTACAGAACTGCGCCGAACGAGAATAGGTCGGTACGGGCGTCGAGTTCCTTCCCCCTGACCTGCTCCGGGGACATATAAGCCACGGTGCCTAGCGCACTGCCGGGACTGGTCAGATGTTCCTCGGACTCGACGGTCGGGGCACTCATGGCAACGCTTTGCGGCTTGAGAGTGACCTTCGCCAGCCCAAAATCGAGAACCTTCGCCTGACCTCCATTCGTGACGAAGATGTTGGCAGGCTTGATGTCGCGGTGGACGATGCCTTTGGCGTGCGCAGCGTCCAACGCATTGGCAATTTCGATGCCCAGTTCGAGCACCGTCTCGATCTCCAGCGGTTTGCCATTGATCCGGTGCCGGAGCGTTTGCCCTTCCAGCAACTCCATCGCGATGAAGGTTCGCCCATCGGACTCGTCAATCTCGTAGATCGTGCAGATGTTCGGATGGTTCAAAGAGGACGCAGCCTTGGCTTCCCGCTGGAAACGGCTGAGGGCTTGCGCGTCGTTGGCGAGTTCGTCGGGAAGGAACTTCAGGGCGACGTGACGACCGAGCTTGAGGTCTTCCGCCTCGTAGACCACGCCCATTCCGCCGCCGCCGAGCTTCTCAATGATGCGGTAGTGCGAGATGGTTTGGTCGATCATGAGTGGCGCTAGGACTCAGGTGCCATGTTAGAAGTGCTGCGAAGCCGAGTCAACGAGGGCGACAGGCAGGAGCGGCATTCTTTATATTATGGCGAGATCGTGCCATGCCCGGCTACTACACTGAGAAGCTTGCCGCCGAGCGCCTCCGCGCTTGCTACGATCTCGCGCCGCCTCGCACCAAAGCGTACCTTGAAGCGGAGATCGAGTTCGTTCTTGCAAAAACGACGTCCTCCATGCTCGCCTTGGAACTGGGTTGCGGCTATGGGCGGGTTCTTGAGCGGCTTCTTCCCAGAGTGCGCGTGGCGTTCGGAATCGACACGTCCCCGTCCAGCCTCCGCATGGCACTGGACTATCTGGGACGCAAACCATCGCTATGCCTTGCCTGCATGGACTCCGTTCAGATGGGCTTTCGGGACCGCGCCTTCGATCTGACGATCTGCATTCAGAATGGCATCTGTGCCTTCGCGGTTGATCAGCAGCAGCTTTTGCGGGAGGCGTTTCGGGTGACCCGATCAGGCGGGCTGATGATGTTTTCGAGCTACACTCCTCAATTCTGGGAGCATCGACTGGAGTGGTTTGAAATTCAGTCCGCACACCACCTGATCGGCGAGATCGACTACCAAGCCACAGGCAACGGAATAATTGTCTGCAAGGACGGTTTTCGCGCAACAACTGCGGATAGGTCAAGTTTTGAGAAGCTTGCTGCCATTCTGGAAGTCATACCCCGCATTACCGAGGTAGACGGTTCCAGTCTGTTCTGCGAGTTCGTTGTCCCTTGAACGCTGCTCCGTGCTCGCTGAGGCGAGCCTGCGCACCGGATGCCGATGCCCGCTATGCCGATTGCTTCGCCGGAGCCAGCGCGATGAGGGCGACACCTACTATGACCAGCGCAGGTATGTCGCCCAGTAAATGTCCGTGTTCGCTCGCATGCTGGGATGCCTGAACACCCATAATCGCGGCGTGAACGAGGCTAGACCATGCCGTGAAGGCGATCAGGCTGCGATTTGCCGATGGGTTGCGGGCTGCCAGCAGTAGGAAAACCCCAAGTGTGGCATACACGCCAAGGATCATCTGCTCGTATTCCGGTTGATTCGGCTGCCATCGCCACCCGCTCGGCCATAGAAACATCATCAGTGGGTAGACAGCAAACAAGAAAATCAACCCCACCACCACCAAAACAATCTTCAGCGCCCGTTCTCGATTCATGGTGCCCTCCTAAGAATGCCTTACTGCATTAGCGCCCGATGGCGAAATAAAAATTGCATTCATCTCTCGGCTAACAGGGTACGTGCTTCTTGAAGCTCCGGTCGGTCTCCATCAGCGTACTCGCACATGGACAAGAGCTTGGCGTAGTAGGTCTTCGCCTTCTGATCATCTCCT